>Ga0116217_10005022_pt1 | contig 11702 bp, 14 predicted proteins | sample Sb_taG_6_FD_89697 | JGI IMG/M metagenome (GOLD analysis project Ga0116217, IMG submission 89697) | Peat soil microbial communities from Weissenstadt, Germany - Sb_50d_4_PS metaG | ecosystem: Environmental > Terrestrial > Soil > Wetlands > Peat | place: Germany: Weissenstadt | collected 2010-09-21 | reverse complement strand
TCGTGTACCGCTCGAAGCCGGTCATCATCGCCAGTGTCCTCTGTTTGTTGTGAGGTTTCATCTGGCTGCACTCTAGCCTGAATAGCTGTGGAAAACAGAGAGCTTAATCAGAGTCTCCCTAACTCCTCGCCGTCTTGCAGTCTGCGGCGGAATGCCCGATCCTTGGACACGACCCACGTATATTGGGTCGTGCCTTCCTCGCCAAGCTGTTTCCTTCGATATAGCTGGCGATACTTCAGCAATTCTCGTTTCTTCGCATAAAAGAGAACGGTGTCCGTCACACCGGGGAGAAAATCCGAAGTGGCACTGCTCGTCTTAACTGCCGTTATGAGAGCAACAAAATTTTCGGCACCAAATACTTCATCCAAGATGCACCGCACGAGGTGAACATTTTCGTCGCCGATTTGAACGAACGCACTGCCCGTCTCGGTCAGCAGCGCGTGCGCTATGAGGAGTCGGTCACGCAAGTAAGCGAGGTAGGAGTGTACGCCGTGCTCCCAAGTGTCGCGGAATGCCTTCACCTGTTCCGGTTGGCGCGTAGCATCTTCAATTTTTCCGTCCTGTACGCTCCGCTTCCGTGTTGAAACCTGCCAGTTGGACCCGAACTTGATCCCATAGGGCGGGTCGATGTAGATCATCTGGACCTTGCCCTTGAGGCCCTCCTTGTCAGCCAGCGAGGTCATCACCAGTAGCGAGTCGCCCAGAATCATCCGATTCGACCAGTTCTGCTCGTGTTGGTAGAAGTCGATGAGGGTCTCGAACTTAATCCCGTTGAAGTCCGCGAACAGTTCCGCCTGGGGCTGGCCGTTGCCACTGGCGATGTGCCGGAAATCCTCGATGATTGCCTGTGGATGAATCTTCTCCTGGATGTAGATCGGGACGGCAGGGACTTCGAGCGGCTTGGAGTCCTGCTCGTCTTTGCCCTTCCAGACCAACTGCGGATCGAGCGAAGGATCGCGGTGGTACAGGACCGTCTTCGGTGCCTTCTCCTCGTCCGCTACGAAGTCGCGCAGTTCTTCGGTGGGGATGTTCACTCGCTTGTCTTTGTGTTTGAGCGTTTCGACGCGCGCCTTTTTCGTGCCTGCGCCTGACTTCGCCATTCCCTAGTTCTCCTCCGTTCTTGCCGCCGCGAGCGCGGCGCGGATTGTGTTCTGCGCGTCCCACGGGTCGGTGGTCTCGATGAACTGCCAGCGCCCTAAGCCCCCATCGTTATTCACGGCAGGCACCCACAGATTGCGGGCAGTGGCGACTTTCGCATTCTTTCGGTCCTCGCGCTCTTTTGCGTCGCGCCCGCGTGAGACTTCGACGATCAGGTTGAGCGGTTGCTCGTTACCATCGTCGATGCGAACGACGAAGTCCGGCTCGTAGTTCTCTGGTTCACCGTCGAACGTGTACGGAATCTTGAATGCGAGGTGCCGGTCATTCTTGACGTAGCACTTGACCTCGTCCATGTCCTCCAGTGCTTGCGCCAGCTTTTGCTCCCATGAGCCAGTATCGGCGACGACATGCGATATGTGGCACTTGTCTGGCCGGGTGGAGTACACGGATCGGAAGGTGTCGAACTCGATTGAGCGGGTCGAGCCAATCGTGTCGTAGGGGGCCAGGACTGGCTTCAGCACCTTCTCGCCCTTTGTTGAGCGCACGATGGACTGGTAGATGCGGTCGGAAGCCTCGTGCGCCTTTTCCAGCAGAAGAAGCATCTGCGGGAAGGTGTGATCCTTACAACGGACGCATTCGGCGAGCCAGCGACGGCTGATGGCCAGTAGTTGAGGGAAAAGCCACGCCTGAACATCGGCGCTGAAAGTATGTTTGTCGCTCCGGATAACCGGACTTGCACCATCGGTGCGGAAGTATTTTTCCAGCGTCAGCTTCGCCAGCAAGAATGAGACTTCCTGTTCGCGCCTTCTCTTGAGGTCGTCGAGCGTGTGGATGCTCGACTCGCCGACGATGGGCGCATTCTCGGTCTTGGTCGGGATGTCCTCGGTCGAGAGCGTCAGGCGCGAATCGTCGTTGAACTGAGCCTCCAGGCACTCGGTGGGTAGCTCGTAACGGTAGCCCACGAGCCTGGGAAAGGTGATCTCGCACGCAATGCGTTCTTCGAGCGCCCTGACGTGAACGGGAATCCTCGCTGGTCTGGGCTGGGCGGTAGAACCCGAGCAAGGGATGAACGAAAACGGTACGCCGTACACTTCGGCGTATTCCGGCTCAAACATCTCCTTGCCGTCGATCACATTGGCCGCATAGGACATCCGGCGCAGTCCGCGTCCGACAACTTGCTCACACAAGAGCTGCGTTCCGAACGCTCGCACTCCGAGGATATGTGTGACCGTGTTGGCGTCCCATCCTTCTGTGAGCATGGACACGGATACCACGCACTTGATCTGCTCGCCCAACTTTCCCGGTTTGCCGACCGTGTTCATCACTTCGCGCAGCAAGTCCTCGTCGGTCAATTGCTCCAGATCGCGACCAGGGAAGCGGCGCCGGTAGTCAGCCTTGAACTCGTCGATCTCACGGCCTGCGATCTTCTTGAACTCGTCGCTCATTGCATCGCCCGATGGAGGAAGCAGCCCGCCAACGCGCAGAATATGAGGCGTACCAAGCAGCGGAGGCAGCTAAGCAAGCAGCGGAGGCGGCAAAGCCGTGGATCAAGCGGGAAGGTAATCGGACGGTTGTGGCGATGTTGTCCATAGCATTCGTGGTCGCCGCAGGAGTGATTTGGCTTACCGTGACCAATGCAGTGCAATCGTCGACGCCCACATCAGGAAACAAAGCAGACGTGACCAATGCAGTGCAATCGTCGACGCCCACATCAGGAAACAAAGCAGCAACGTCAACATCCGAAAACCAGCCAGCAACGCTGACGTGGGCCAAAGCGGAACGCAGCAAAGTTCCCAAGTCGGTGTGGGACAAGAAAGTGGTTTGGGCGGTCCAGCACCATTGTTACTTTGCGGCGATGAGTCGGGACGAAATCGTGCAGGCTGTGGGCGAGCCTGCATTTGAACGCCCGTCACGTTTAATTTACAAGCGCCCAACTGATTGCGTCCGCTACGAAGTCAATGGAAATGCCTGCGCCGCGTATAACTTTGACCAGCAGGTCATTTTCTTGGCAGAAGGCTACGAAGATGAGAAAGCGAATGTGAGCGCACATAACGGTTGTCGCACGCTATACGGCGAGCACTCGTATATCGGGCTTCCAATGCCGAACTTCGAGAGGTGAGCCTGATCTCGAACGGCGACCCAAAAGGGGAAGCTGCCTTTCGGAAGCCAGAGCTGCTGATTTGCACTCAGGCAGTTCTGAGGCCACTACGATCCGACGAAACGGGCACACAGCCAGAATTCAAAAGGCAGCCTTTTAGGAGCACAGGCCCAGGACAGAGGGACAGGACCCTTCCCAAAGGGCAGCAGAGCCTCACAGAGCCTGTGCTCCATGAGCACAGGCATTTTGGGGTATAGGTCAGACCCACCCTGAGGAGCCAGAAGCAAGCCCCAAAGCACATTGGGTTCCAGACCCAATGTGCCGTGGCTCTCCCCCTCCCTTACAGGGTTTCAGAGCATCTGTCCGCGAACTGTCCGTTTCCGGAGTCCGGAAAGGGGCGAACATATGTGACAGAGGGGGCTTTTTGCACCCCTTCTTTGGAGGGTGTTCGTCTGGACAGCGCGCTGCTCCTTCTTTTTTTGTGGGATTTTGTCCGCAACTTATCGCAGGCCGAGCGCCATTAGAGCGGTTTTGCCGCGACAAGCTGCGGAAATCGGGCAAGTGTCTCGCGTCGTCGCAGGCTGCCAACCGACGCAGCGTTTGTAATTACCCTTCGCCCTGCTCGGCCAGCCTTCCAACCAGACTATCGTTGCTCTTGGTACGACATGCAGAACTCGTCGTCATCTTGCCGGAACCGCGCGGAGAGTGGACTCCCGCCAGAGGTGCGCTGCTGCTCGCCTTTTTAGTCGGAAAAACACCGCAAGTTATTTGCTCCGACCCGCATAAATAGCGGGTGCGCCCACGACACTTGCGGTTTTGAGGAAGGTTGGAGAGCCTCTTGGATTTGTGGTTCAGCCCCCCGACCATTATCCGATTGAGTTTTTTCGCTGTTGCTAACAGGCGTTCACGTAAGTTTCGGTTTTGCACATCCTCTGGTGCAAGCGACCCCACTGAAACTTACGCTAAGCCGATTTCTCAACAACTACCCCATCGCGTTCTTGGACGCGCTCATTCCAGTCATCTTTTTGATGCCACGTTGAGCACGCATCATGGCACGAATGTGCTATGGAACCCTGCGCAGGACGGAACTACAATACTCTGGAGAGTCATGAGCGTTGCGGAGGTGTGGAAATCCGTTTGCGCTTTCATTGTTTTCGGTTTTCCTACAATGGCGCAGGTGACAGTCGACTCCCCCGGTTAGACAGTTTGGCCCGAGAGGTACATTGCTGGTGCCGATCTATTGACAACTTGCCGAGGCATTGAGGCAACCTGGGATTTTTACGCGGAAGATGCCATTCGGAACTGAGGAGCAACATCGTCATGCCGAGCACTCGTCGAGGTTCTTTCCTGTTGTGTCGGTTAGGGGGAATTGATGTCTTCCTGCACTGGTCTTGGTTTCTTGTAGCCGCGTTTGAAATCAGCGGGCGCGGCCGTCGCTACCCGTCTATCGTCTGGAACGTAGTAGAGTACCTGATGTTGTTTCTCGTGGTGACACTCCATGAGTTCGGCCACGCGTTCGCCTGCCGTCAGGTTGGAGGAACCGCGGACAAAATCGTATTGTGGCCGCTTGGCGGAGTCGCGTACGTAGACCCGCCGCCACGTCCAGCAGCCACACTGTGGAGCATTGCTGCAGGCCCGCTCGTCAATCTTGTGTTCCTTGCAGTCTCCTACGGGCTAACAATATGGGCTTGGCACAACGGCTGGAGACTGACTGAGCCTCATGCTTACCAGCTGCTGCGAGCTTTCGGGGTCATAAACCTCGGACTGCTCTGTTTCAATCTGTTGCCGATCTACCCCTTGGACGGGGGGCAGATTCTTCGGTCTTTGCTGTGGTTCGTGCTCGGGAAAGCCCGAAGCCTGAAAGTAGTCGCGGTGCTCGGGTTATTTGGCGCTGTCGGACTGATTGCCGCCGCGTTTTTCCTGCACTCTTTCTGGATTGTACTAATTTCTCTTTACATTGCGATGAACTGCTGGCGCGGCTTACTGTACGCGCAAATATTGTCAGGCTCGACATCATCACCTTCTGCTTCACGGGACGCTTTGAGGGAGGAATACACCGAGATCACTGATCCAAGAATTCAGTCCCGAGTTCGCGCCCGACACAGTTCAAAGATCGCCTCTCTACAATCGCTCGGCTTCCAGATGCTTGCTTATCCTCTCGAAGCACTTCCTTCCTATTCTGCGATTTTGAAGTTCCCGCTGGTGTTAGCAATGTTCAAGCGAGAGGTGCTTGTCTTCCCGAAGCCTGCGCGTCTCGCGCTCGCTACCGCCATCTTCGTCCACTCCAATCCGGCGTCAATCGCGTTGTGCTTCGGACTGGGTGTCAGGTTGTATACGCTCTTCTCCGACAGTACGCTTTTGATTTCGCACAGTTACCGCAGCGCATTTGTTCCCGGCGCCAACTCTCGAATAATCCAGAGCTCTTCCTGCCAAAGCCTTGAGGAAGCGTGGTTGGTTCACAAGAGCCGGACGGCGGAACTCGAAGCGCACGGCCTTGGCATCCGCAAACTGGGTTCGTTCACCGACTACATCGAACTAGCCCAGCGGCTGACAGCAGGCAGGCAGCTAGCGGCGTAAGAGCACAAACGATTGTGCATTCCGTCCGGTGCAAGAACGTAGTTAGCGTGAAGGCGATTTCTCACCAGTGATCCCGCGCGGGCAGAGGGGGATTGCACCAGAAATGGGTTACTTGTGATAACTTGCTAATGCAATACGCGACATAGCCTTGCCAAGGGAAGCACTGAAGCGGCCGGAGGAAATCACGTGGATCGCCCTCTTTCTATTCTGTGGGGCGGGATTCCTGCTGCTCCTCATGGGAGCGGTATATGTGCGTCCTGAGGCATTATCCAACGCTGGCCCATCCTTACGATTGCTTATATCTATTGCGACAAATCACTTCGTAACCACAACAACGCATCTCGACAGTAAATCGACAGCGGTGGCTGTGTTGTTCCCCGTCTATGCAATCATTTCTGCCGTGTTTGGTTGCGGTTTGTGGTTTTTAAATAAATGGGCGCGATATCTTCTTTTGGCCAGATCCGGAATTGCGTTGGTTCTCTACGTGAGGGCTGTCCTCATCCGGGGTTGGGCATTTGGAGGGGGGTGGGCATTGGGGCAACGCGACCCGTTGGCCGGCCAAACCTATGCGCTCTTTGCCCTCGTAAATGCGATGATTTTCTGGTGCTTGCTTCAAGCTAAGGGTGCGTTTGGTGATGACGCAGACTAACCCGGCTCTACAGGCCGAAAAGCCCACTTACTCCATCGCGGCAAAGCAACGGATCGAGAAGTTGCATTACATGGATGGAAACCCGGTGGGGCGTGGACTCGTTGGCACTCGGTGAGATGTGGCGTGCGTACTGGTTTCTCGCAGCCATGGGCGGGTGAGCCCGACGATACTTGTTGATAACAGGCCTTAGCGTAAGTTTCGGCAAAAGCCGGCACCACCCGCCTGAAACTTGCGCATAGCACGCAGGATCATCTGTGGATCGGCGTCACGCGCTCCTCGACATGCGGCAGCAGCATGTGGCCCCACCCTGTCGAGCGGGTAGCAAGTTTGGCATTGTTCCACCAGTTCTCGCACGGTCAAGGGACAGGCGGCGCTGTGCAGGCATGAATGCACAAGCAGAAGTTGGTAAGTAGGGATCGTTCCGGAGTCCGGAAAAACTATTCCCTTTTTACCGAAAAGTGTCCGCACGTCCTATGACGCACGGCGCGATTTCTGCGGGCGCGGACGCCATGACCTGCACCTGAGAGATATTCGCCACGCGTCGGCTATTTTCGGGGCATGGCCTTTTTTGGGTCGGTCCTTTGACCGCGTGATACGAGGGCACGGAATCTTCCCAACGACCTGTTCGATTCTTTCCAAACGCGTAACATGATCATCAGCACTCTGTTGCTCGTTCCGTTTCATCGCTGTTCGCCTCCGATCTGCTCGGCCTTTGCGCTGCCTCGCTCGTTCTTCTTCCTTCATCGCCTTCAACCACCCCAATGCCAATCCCGCTCAGACCCTCAGGACAGACGGAGACCATAGCCATCGGGTCTCCATCAAGAAGCCGTGTAACATCGGCGCGGCGTAACGCCTGTAATACATGCCGTACCCGACGAGCCCCCCGGTTTTTTGACGTGTCCCATTCCGGCGAACTGGCTTGGCTTCCGCGAGAAAACCGGCCCTTAATGCGGGTTCCCGGTGATGAGGTGCGGTTTCCTGACTCCTTGCACTGGCAGGGGATGGTCTATCCCCATGTCGTCCTCTGACGCGCGCGCATTTTAAGCGCGACTGTCTCTTTCCACCGGAAACGCGAAGCAGGTCATGCAGTGAATCCTGTCATGTCGCAGACACGGGAAAATCAACACCTTCTCAGAGATTCCCTCATTCAGAGTTTTTTCAGAGAGCAGTCGCGGCGCTAACCGACCTGCATTCTGTGGGTTCTGTTCGGCCGCTGTGTCTTTTAGAAACATTCGTTGTGTCTTTTGGGAACAGGTGCTGTGTCTTTCAGAAACATTGTCAGGTTCTGGCGCTGTGTCTTTTGGAAACGCCTTTCTGAGTTTTTCAATGGTTCGCGCGCTCCGACCTGGCGACGGACGGTGATAGTGAATGCCCCTTCTACCTTCCGGTGCTGGTAGCGGGCTACCAGTAACCGGGTTCAGCAAATTGTAGGTCATTACCGCACCGCAGGTTTTGTCCAATCGCACAAGTTTCGCTTGCGCGAGTTCTCGCCCCGCCTTAATCACAGACTTTCGCTGCAGTCCGGTGTAGTCGTGAACTTTGTATGCAGGAAGTTGGATCGCGATGGCGCTGTGCTTCTGAGCCAAGGCCACCAACACCAGGTAGAGCTTAATCGCGGCTTCGGAGAGGTCCCGGAGATGCCCAGCATCCACCAATACATGCGGTACGGTGAAGAAGCTGCATTGGTCACGGAAAACGTTGCTCATCGCGCATCCCGCCTGCGGACAGGTGGACCCGACACGATTCCGCAGGCGCTCATCTCATTCACTGGGTGCAAACTCTTCGAGAGATCGCGCACGCTCCCGGTGCGTCGCCTTGGCCTCCAACGCGGAGACCACAACCTGGCGGTTATCCACCGTGGTTTCTCCGCACGCCTCTGGGCCTCCCGCGTCGCGGCGTTGTGGGCTGTTCCTTCGCTTCCAGCCATCGCAGCACCGCTTCCCGCCGGAAATAAACCTTGCCGTGCAGCCTGATCACTGGCGGAGCGTCACGAAGGGCAAGCCACCTGTCGACGGTTCGCTTTGTCCTTCCGAACTCGCGCGCGAGTTGCTCTTTATCGAGTAGGGCGTCCCGAATCGTTATGGCGGTTGGGACAGAAGCCTGCTGCGCCGCTGTTGTTGTGCTCTCAGTCACTCGCTTCCCTCCGCTGCACGCTTTTGTCTCTGAGTAGCATGCTGTTGCGTGGATCGTAAGCAACAAACTGCAAGAAATGATGTACAATTTTGTGCCCTGTTAAGGGATAACAGGTTTTTAAAAAGTGCTCGGTGTCGCCATCGAAACCGGACCGCAGTTCGAGCGCGAGATCCTCACTTTGCTGAATCGTAACAAGCGTTCTGAGCTACACGAACTGTTCGACAGCTACATCGACAGTGGCAGGCGCCGCGATGGTGCCGATGCAGTGTTTGAGAGGCGGATTCCAAGACGCGCGGCTGCCTTGATTCACTACTTCTTCGAGAACACCAAGCCGCTGGGTGGCAAGTGGGTGCATTTCTCTCGCGCCCGGCATCGGCGCAGAATCGCCATAGGGAATTATGGCGAAGTCTCCGTCCCGGAGATCATGAGGGGCCTGAGCCTTGACCTCGCGCAGAACACGGCACGCGAATTGGGAGGGCGACCATCGCCGAGATACGAACTTTCGCGCATCGTGGCCGGCGTGATGTGTTCTGATCTAAAGTTTCGGCTCGCGCGCTGCCGGTACGCGCCATGCGGCCGGTACTTCCTGACCAGCGGTGACAGGACCACGCTCGTATTCCACGAGGGCACTTTCCACACAACGGCCTGCATGAAGAATCGCCGTACGGCTGCGCGGATGAAAAAGCGGCGCGATAAAGCGAATAACGATGTCGCTGACTGGATCGCCGACGTGTTGAGGGGAAGCAAGAAATACGGGGCCTGGCGCGACGATGCTGGTATCAGGTCCAGGTTGGCGAGTGTGGTGAGTCCACGCGTCGTAGAGGAACAGGGCCGCACAATCTCTGGAAACTGGATCGCCCATCACAAGCAGCTCGTTGAGGCTGCTCTGCACTAAACGTTTGAGGGGCTGCTGGCAATGGATGGACCTCCAGCACCTAGGGGCTGCACTTTGCTGCACGCCTGCTGCACAGCAAATCTGATTATGTCTTAATTAAGTGGTTAACAAGGCTGAAACCCAGTCCAGATGCTGGTTGTGATTGGCTGCCCCCCAGGGATTCGAACCCCGATATGCTGATCCAGAGTCAGCTGTCCTACCATTGAACGAGGGGGCAGCAATACAGCGAAAGCGGCCGCGCGCAGGCGCGAAACGCCTTACATTTAATTCTATTGCCCTCCCGCAACGTGGTCAACCCGAGCCTCGCGGAACTCGCCGGGGCGCTTCCCATTGTGGCCTCTGTGTCCGCGGTTGCCATACCCCATGCGTCGCGGGCGTGTAAAATAAAGCCTTCGATCGCTGCCATTGGTTGTCAGGAGGCGCCATGGTTTCCACTGCTAGCCCAACTCTCCCGGCGGACATCGCCGAGATCGCCCGCACTCCGCTCGAAGCGCGCCACTGCGCGCTCTCCGTGGTGGACATCCAGGAAAAGCTGCTGCCGCCCATCTTCGAGAAAGAACGGATGGTGCGCAACTCGCAGTTGCTGATCCGGCTGGCCAAGATCCTCGGCCTGCCGGTGCTGCTCTCCACGCAGTACTCGAAAGGACTGGGCGCGACCATTCCCGAGATCGCCTCGCTGCTGCCCGAGACCGCGCCGCTGGAGAAGAACGAATTCGGCTGCTTCAACAACGACGCCTACTGCGCCCGCGTCAAGGCGCTACCCGGCGACCGCAACACCCTGCTGGTGTGCGGCATGGAATCACACATCTGCGTCACGCAGACGGTCATCGGCGCGCTCAATAGCGGCTACCTCGTCCACGTGGCCTCGGACGCCGTCAGCTCGCGCACGGAGTGGAACTGGAAGATCGGCCTCGACCGCATGCGTGCCGCCGGCGCCGTCATTTCCTCGACAGAGATGATGATCTACGAGCTGCTGCGCACTTCGAGCGGCCCCAGCTTCAAGGAGATGCTGCAATACCTGAAGTGACCATGAGAGAGGAGCTTCTGCCGCTCACTCGGCGTCGGAAGCTTCCGCCTCGCCGCCTTCGCCATTCTTCCGCTTCACCCGCACCACCACGATCTTGGTGAACCCTTCTTCGAAGGTGGGCGGACGGAGCTTGGCGGCCATGCGCCGCAGCGCGTCCTCAGGGACCACGCGCTCGCGGCGCCGGTTGCGCTCCAGGCAGACTTCCAGCGGGACATCGAAGAAGACGGCGTGCACCTCGTAGCCCAAGCCGCGGGCCATGTGGATCCACTGGCGGCGCTCGCGGGGGGAGAGGTTGGTGGCGTCCACGTAGTTCCACGGCATGCGGGCAACCAGGCGGGCGCGCAGCAACGAACGCAAGGTGGAAAACACCAGCCCCTGGTAGCGCTGCTCCTCTACGTCGTCGAACAGCACGCTGCGCAGCATGTCGCTGGATAGCGGCGTGACCCCGCGCCGGCCGAACCAGGTGGTCTTTCCCGATCCGGGCAGGCCGATGGCCAGCACCACGACTCCCTTGGGCTTCCTCTGCGGTGCGTGCCCGATGGCTTCCGAAGCCGGCGCCGGAGGCGTGGCCGGGGATTCCGGCTGCAGTTCGACTTCGATGCGGGGCGCAGGGGGCTTGACTTTAGGCGCGGGCGGAGTTGGCGGCGGCGGGGGCTCGCGTACGACTGCTTTTTGGGCCTCGAAGGCCTCCAGATAATCCGGCTGCAGCGGTTGGGCTTCCCCGGCAGGGCGCTTCTGCCCTACCTTACCGGTCGATTCCGAATCCGCGGCGGCGGGCGGCTTGCGTTTGCGGCTCAGACGCTCTTTCATCCATTTCCGCATGCTGCGTGTGTAACACAGAAAGGCAGCTTTTGGCTATTGGCTCGTAGTTCTCCGGCTATTGGCTCTTGGCTTTTGGCTTCCGCCCGTAGTGGTTGTTGGGCTCACGTCCCAAATAAGAACCGAACCAAAAGCCAACAGCCAAAAGCCAAGAGCCAAGAGCGGTTTTCAAGAGGCAAGAGCCAACCGCCAAAAGCCGCGAGCCGCTTTTATGCTACGATTTCAAGTTTGGTCCTAGCAGTTCCGATCTTCTATTCAAAATGCCGGAGGAAACATGGCCATTAAAGTAGGCATCAACGGGTTCGGCCGCATCGGACGCAACATCCTGCGCGCTTCGCTGACGGACAAGAACCTGGAATTCGTCGCCGTCAACGACCTCACCGACCCCAAGACGCTGGCGCACCTG
>Ga0116217_10005015_pt1 | contig 11712 bp, 6 predicted proteins | sample Sb_taG_6_FD_89697 | JGI IMG/M metagenome (GOLD analysis project Ga0116217, IMG submission 89697) | Peat soil microbial communities from Weissenstadt, Germany - Sb_50d_4_PS metaG | ecosystem: Environmental > Terrestrial > Soil > Wetlands > Peat | place: Germany: Weissenstadt | collected 2010-09-21 | reverse complement strand
ATCCCGTCGAAGTGGAACTCGATCTGACTTTCTGCGGCGCCAAGCCGGAAGGCGACCGCCCTTATCTACAGGATGGCGGCTTTCTCGATCGCGTGCACCGTCAGCTGGATAACATCGTCGATACCGACGACCTTCCCGAAAGTCTGGAGAAGAAGTACAGCGCCGAAATCGCGTACATCGATGATCTCAAGAAGCGGGCCAAGGACGGTGCGAACACTGGTGCAAAGAGCGGTGCGAACAGCGGCGAGAACGGCTATTCTAAGCTGCGATGTTCCCTGGTCAAAAAGATCAAGCTACCGGTCGAGATTCCCGGAGTCCGGACCTTCGGGAATGCCATCTTTGTGCGCGACTTTGGCACCATCTATCTGGCAGAGCTGGAAGTGGGCATCAACCACGGCCACAGCGACACCGACCACCCGCGCTGGAAAGGCGACGGCTCTCCGACCCAGCCGAGCGACAGCAATTACTTCAAGCTGAACATGCTGGACATGCAGTTGGGCTGCCCATCTACGGGGAAGACCAGCGGCGCCGGGGTTACCGGCAACGGACAAACGCAGCCCTAGGTTCGTCTTTTCTCTTATTTTTGACCATTGCCGGGTTAGCCTGTACTCATCAGGAGAGCCCGGAGGCTGCTTATCAAAACGTCTATCAGGCATTTGTGCGCGGCGACCTGGAGAGGTGCCAGAACCAGGCCCATCGCGAGTGCGCCCGATTTCGTGATTCGAGTCCCGAGTTCGCTTGGAAGTTCAGAGTCCTGGAGGCGGAATCTCTTCTGTGGCAAGGGATGTATCCGCAGGCTCTGACGACCCTGGATTCGCAACCGATCCCACCCAGCAACAAAGACTCGCTCGTCGAAGCGCTCGCGATCAAAGGTGCAGCCCTTGGCCGTCTGCACCAATTCCCCGAGGCGGAGGAAAAGCTCGCGCAGGCAACACAGATCTGCCATGATTCGCCCCAGATAACTTGCGGCGATGTGGCCCGGGCCCGTGGGCTCCTGGCCTTACAACAGGGCGAGCCTGACACCGCAAAGCAGTTCTTCGATCAATCCCTTCAATTCGCATATTCCCACAAGGACGCGTTTCTGGAGGCGACCTCTCTCCTCAATCTCGGCTTGATTTCTCTCCGGGAGCAGCACTTCGACGAAGCCATCGATTTGACGGATTCCGCCTATCGCGGCTCGACAATCTTGGGGAGCGACGGCGTGGCCCAGGGAGCTCTCGGCAACCTCGGTTGGGCGTACTACTATCTCGGCGACACGGAAAAGTCGCTAAAGCTTTCGCTGGAAGCCGCGGCGCTCGCCAGTCGAACGGGAAACGTTACCGCCCAGTTAACCTGGCTCACGGCCGCCGGGTATGTCTACGCGGGCCGGGGAAACCTTGCAGGCGCCAAACGGTCGTATCGGGAAGCACTAAAGCTAGCAAACAAGACACGCGCTCCCGAAGCGATTCATGATGCCTACCGAGCGCTCGCTCTCGTGTCGGTCGAGAGCGGCGAATTGGACGAAGCGCGCGAGTACGCAGACAAAGCCTTCGAGATGGCACGGTCCGACAAGGATCGTTTAGGAGAACTCTACCCGCTCCTGGTCAAAGGCCTAATCGCAGCGCAATCGCACGACGGAGCGGAAGCGGATCGAATTTTCCGCGAAGTCGAATCGGACCCGAAAACCAACGCCTCGCTGAAATTTCGCGCTCAATATGCACGCGCCCGACTTTATGAAGATCAGGGCCAGTCCCCTGGCGCCGATCGCGAGTATCAATCGGCTCTTAAAACCATTGAAGCCTCTCGATCGACGCTCAAGCACGAAGAATCGAAGTTGCCTTTTTCCAACAACGCGCGGCACGTCTACGACGACTACGTGCATTTCCTGGTGGCAAGTAAAAAGGCCGAGGATGCCCTGCGCTGGGCCGACTTCAGCCGCGCCCGCACTCTGGCCGAGGGATTGGGATTGCTGGTCAACGGCGCCGGCGTCGATACTGGCCCTCCGCCGCTGAACCCGCAGCTAATCGCCCGGCAAGCGAAAGCGACCATCCTTTTTTATTGGCTGGGCGAAAAGCAATCGTACCTGTGGGCCATCACGCCGCAGAAAACCGCCCTGTTCGCTCTTCCGCCCGGCTCGCAAATCGATGCCGCCACGCAACGCTACCTCCAGGCTCTCGCCGGGCCGCAAGACGTTCTTGCCTCGGCCGACCAGGACGGCCTGTCGCTCTATCGCATGCTGATTGCGCCCGCACAATCCTTGCTGAAAAAGCAGGCCAAGGTTCTCCTTATCCCCGACGGCAGCCTGAACAACTTGAACTTCGAAACTCTTCTAGTGCCCGATGCCAGACCGTCTGACACAAATCCGCCCCAGCCGAATCTGCATTATTGGATCGAAGACGCGACGGTTGCCAACGCCAGTTCGCTAAGAGTTTTGGGCGCTTTGACGCCCGCCGGCGGAAAAGGCTCCCAGGATGCCGGCAGCAAAGCGAAACGCGACCGCAGCCTGCTTCTGATCGGAAACAGCGTCGCTCCTAACCAGGAGTATCCCGAACTTGCAAAAGCGGCAGCCCAGATGGCGGATGTTGCCCGACGTTTTCCAGCATCGAAAGAAAAGATACTAACCCGCGAGCAAGCAACACCGGCCGCGTACCTCGCCAGCCATCCCGAGCAGTTTTCCTATATTCATTTCACGGCCCATGGCAAATCCAGCCGCCTCAGCCCTCTCGACTCGATGATCGTGCTCTCCAAAGGCAGCGGGCAAGACGACTCCTTCAAACTCTACGCACGCGACATCATCAGCTACCACACACAAAATCCCCTGCGCGCCGAGCTGGTCACGGTCTCCGCCTGCTACAGCGCCGGCGAGCGCTCTTACGCTGGCGAGGGCCTGGTCGGACTCTCATGGGCTTTCCTTCGAGCCGGAGCCCACAACGTGATCGCGGCGTTGTGGGACGCATCGGATGCCTCCACCGAGCAGCTCATGGATAAGTTCTATGACGAACTCGAAAAGGGCGCGACCCCGGATGCCGCTCTCCACGCCGCCAAACTATCTTTGCTACACAATCGTGATTTTCAGAATCCATTTTATTGGGCACCTTTTCAACTCTACGCGCGGCTGGGGTAAAGATTCGCTGCGAAGATCGAGTTCCGCCACAAACCGGGACCCGGAATAGCTCCTGGTCTACCAGCTAACCGATCTTCGGAACCAACGCATCCGGAACAGCATCCATAGTCTCCATGAGAGCGCCTTGCGATGAAGCTGTACTCCGATCAGGCGTTAGCGAAGTCCCGTGTGGAGAAAGAACCGGACCATGGGTTCTCGCCGCAACGATTCTCGGTTCCAGCATGGCGTTCATCGACAGCACAGTCGTCAACGTCGCTCTGCCTGCGATACAGAGTAATTTCCACGCGACTGTGGTGGATGTGCAATGGGTAGTCGAATCTTATGGTCTGTTTCTGGGTGCGCTGATTCTCGTCGGAGGCTCCTTGGCCGACCTGTTTGGGCGGCGTCGGATCTATGCCATGGGCGTGGCCATTTTCTCGGTTGCATCCGCCGGTTGCGGCTTTGCTTCGAACATTCAGCAGTTGATCGTCGCCAGGAGTATTCAAGGAGTAGGAGCTGCACTCCTGGTCCCCGGAAGTCTCGCGATTATCAGTACGTCCTTCGACGAAAAGAGTCGTGGGCAAGCGATCGGCACCTGGTCGGGCTTTACCGCGATCACTACGGCGATCGGGCCGGTTCTTGGCGGTTGGCTGGTTGAGCATGCCTCCTGGCGCTGGGCGTTCTTCCTCAATCTTCCGATTGCAGCGTCCGTAATAGCGATTTCACTTTGGCGAATTCCGGAAAGCCGCCGCCCGGCTGCTGGACGCATCGATTGGATCGGAGCCCTCCTGGCCACACTAGGGCTCGGCGGCTTAGTGTACGGCTTCCTCGAGTCAGTGAACTTGGGCTGGACGAATCGCATAGTCTACGGAAGTTTGATGGTTGGATTCGGAGGTCTTATTACATTCGTTTTCGCCGAAGCGCGCATTCCTTCTCCGATGGTGCCACTCACGCTGTTCCGCTCCCAGAGATTTAGTGGTGCAAACCTGCTCACATTCCTTTTGTATGCAGCGATTGGAATCTTCTTTTTCTTGTTCCCTTTGAATCTGATCCAAGTCCAAGGGTATTCCCCGACCGCAGCCGGTGTTGCGATCCTTCCCTTAATCCTGCTGATGTTCCTTCTTTCGCGCTGGGCGGGCAGCCTTGTTGCCCGCTATGGCTCGAGAGGTCCGCTGGTGGTTGGCCCTCTTATTGCCGCAATCGGTTTCGCTCTCTTCTCTCGACCTGCCGTTGGGGATAGCTATTGGAAGTCGTTTTTTCCGGCGATCATTATCCTGGGATTTGGGATGGCGGTCACCGTCGCTCCTCTCACCACCGTGGTTATGAATTCTGTAGAGGAAGATCGAGCGGGCACGGCTTCCGGAATCAACAATGCAGTCGCACGGGTAGCAGGAGTGCTCGCTATTGCGGTGCTTGGAATCGTAATGGTGAAGGCGTTTAGTTTTCGATTGGATCGGAGTTTGGCTGGCCTCTCCTTGCCGTCTTTCACTCGACAGCAGGTGCAGGCGAATGAGATCAAGCTTGCCGGCTTATCGCTGCCCGCCGGGCTTGATCCGACTGCGAACGCCGCCATCACAAAGTCCGTGAGCGAATCGTTCGTATATGGATTCCGAATCGTCATGTCGATTTGCGCAGGCCTATCTCTGGCAAGTGCCGTCGTCGCATGGCGCATGATTCCGCCGGAACATGATCGCCCCTGATTGCCCGCCTGGCGCCGGTCGCCCCGGCCGACGCCAGTCGCGCGAGTGGCAGAGGTTAAAGCGTTTGCAGGAAGTTGACCAAGTCCTGCATCTGCTGCGTCGTGAGGCCTATCTGGAAGCGTTGGTTATAGAAATTCACGACTTGCGGCAGACTGCCGGCCACTCCGTCATGGAAGTATGGCGCACGTGCGGCCAAACCTCGCAGAATAAGACCCTTCCCTCGGCCAATGTCGCTGCATTGTCCGGTGATCAGCGCTTTGCCGGGATCGGAGGTGTAGTAGGTGTTTCCAGCGAGCGGCCCTTGGGTGCAGACCAACTCGAACACCGGCAAGACCGGCATTTGCAGTTCCTTGAGCCCAGCCAGGATGTTCGGATCGGTTTCATACATCGGCGAACGGCTGGTTCCAATATCTAGCGGCAAGGGGAACGAGTGATTTCCCACGTTAAACGTATCGTGGCAAGTGGTGCAGGTTCCGGCAATCTGCTGAGTGCCGGTGGTGAGTCCGGGGACATTGCTGATGGTCAACGGTTGCGTGTTGAAGATCTGCTCGCCGCGGGCAATCGAAGCTTGCTGCGGATTCCGGGAGTTCTGGAAGGACGTGTAGATCGTAAACACTTCGGGCGTGAACGGCTTTCCCTGAGGGTCGGCGCCCAGAGAATCGTTAATTCCAGGATAGTACGGCTGGGTAGACAGGAATTGGGCTCCACCCTGCGCCTTTCTTGAGAGATCTCCGGCGGCGAAATCAAACAATTGCGCAGAGTTGAGAGCCAGTTCGAAATCCACGATATTGCTGAGTTGCGTTGCCGTGGGAGCTTGCCCGCCCTGGGCATGGATCAGAGTTGCGTCAATTGCCTGTTGCGTCAGGTCCGCATTCAGATTGCTGGGGAAGGTTTGCCCGTTGTTCAGAGGTAACGCGAACGATTCCCGGCCATCAAACATGACCGCACTCAGGAAACCTAGATTGGTCGTGGGTAACGGCCGCCGATAAACGGAAACTGTCTGCACTCCCTGGGAATCGGTGGTGAGCGCGCAACCATACGGATCCTGCACCGCCGTGATCGTGTATTGCGGCGCGGATGCGTCGGTGCTGTTCGGCGGAACGGTCAGTCCGATGCGAATCAGACCGTTGTTCAGGACCAGACTGTTGTTTATGGGACCGGTGGGACAAGTCGAACCATCGATCTGCGCAAACAGCGGATCTTGGCCTCGCGTGATGAAGTATCGGATTTGGGCGTCGACCGCACTCAGTCCGAATGCGTTGTTGGGTTGGTGGCAAGTTCCACAGGTTCTGCCGTTCGTGCCGAGACTCTGAAAAAACGGGCCACTTAAATCGACGCTTCCGGTGTTGCTGTATGTGCCAGAGAAACCGGTGAAGTCAAGAAACGGAAACAGATTGCGCAGGTAAACGTCGGCGGTCAAAGAGCCTGCGCCTAGAATGACTAAGCCAACCATGCACGTCACAATACGCAGCCTGCCGCCAACCGAAGCATGAATCTGCTGACGCACTCTTCGCAAGAAAGACACGGCACGAAACCTCTCAGACATATTTAACTCTCCTTCATCGATTTGTGATTCGCCCACGGGCTGACGACAAAATTCACGCCTTGTCCACACTTTTGGATTTCTAGCCTTTCAATCTGGGGTATCGCTTTCCCGTTTGCTACCGCGCCTAAGACAGTTGAGGAATCGTTTTGCCAGCGTCGTTGCGCTACGCAAAGAGCGAAGATAAATCGTGCCGGAGCAGTCTGCGGCGCCGGTAAAGTGAGGGGTACCAGAGGATGTCTCGACGCCCTGCAGCGTCCCGGTTTCATCGACCAGGACATTCACCCTATCGGGCCGCACGAACCCCGCCTCACTCACACTTTCACTGCACCTGGATCGGGTAATTTGCCTTCTCTTGATCACCAGAACCTGATTGGTTTCGATCGTGATTTCCGTGATCACCTTGCGTCGGCTCACCGGTCTTCCTCGTTGCCTGGCGGGGAAATCATGTGGTAGATTGCTTGCCACTTGGGGTATTGCACCGCTTGATCCCCGTCAAGCACGTGCAGAATGCATGAGGGCGACCAGAAGAGTCTTCAAAACGCCGCTCAAAAGTTCTCAAAGGTTTCTCAATGGCAACTAAGCCTAGCCAGAACAAGCACATGTACGAGTTCGGACCTTTTCGTCTGGATCCTCAAAGAAGGCTTTTAACTCGCGGTACAGACCCCGTTCCGCTGACTCCAAAGGTGATTGAAACCCTGGTAGTGCTGATCGAGAATCGGGATCGAGTCGTTTCAAAAGATGATTTGATGAAGATGGTGTGGCCCGACAGCTTCGTCGAAGAGTCCAATCTGAGCCAGAACGTCTTCGTGCTTAGAAAGGCACTGGGCGACTCCTCCCAGGAGAGGCGATACATCGTCAATTTGCCCGGGCGGGGCTATCAGTTCACTGAGGCCGTGCGGGAAGTCGAGGAAGCGCAACTCGGGTCAACCCAGGAAGTGGAAGAAACTCTTCGGGTGGAGAGCCGCTCTCTGGCGCGGGTGGTAGTGGAACGCGTGGTTCCACGCAAGAGCCCGACTGGAATGCGCACCGGAATAGCAGTGGCCATGGCGGTGCTGCTGGGGGTCGGCATTCTGGTCTATCGATCTCGGGCTGGTCGGCCCACGGAGCGAACGGGACCCGTGGTCAGTCTTCCGGCGGTGAAGATGCGGCCCGCGATCGCGGTGCTTGGTTTCCGAAATCTCAGCGGACGCGAGGATACGAAGTGGCTTTCCGTGGCGCTGGCGGAGATGTTGAATACTGAACTGGCGGCGGGAGAACGCCTGCGCATTATCCCGGATGAGCAAATCGCCCGTGCCAGCCGCACGTGCCCTGGGGCGAAGCTGACACCCTTGCCAAAGATTCCCTGCTGCGCCTGCGATCGAACCTGGGAACCGATTATGTCGCGCTGGGTTCCTACACCATTCTGGAAGACGGAAACAAGAGGCGGATCCGGCTGGATCTTCGACTGCAAGACGCGGCTGCGGGAGAGACCGTGGCAGAAGACGCGGTCACCGGAAATGAGGCAGACCTGTTTGACTTGATCTCTGAAGCCGGGTCCCGGATGCGAGAGCGCCTGGCGGTTGGCAAGATATCGAGCGAACAGGCCGCTCAAGTACGGTCATCTTTGCCATCGAACCCTAAAGCGGCGCGGTTGTACGCGGAGGGTCTGGCCAAGCTTGAAAGTTTCGATGCGCTAGCCGCTCGAGATCGGTTAGTAGCGGCGACCGCTGCCGATCCCCAGCATGCACTCTCGCACTCTGCACTCGCCGAAGCGTGGGCCGGGCTGGGTTACGACACCAGGGCGCGGGAAGAATCCTCGAAAGCTTTTGGCCTCTCTCACAACCTGTCGCGCGAGGAGCAGCTTTCCATCGAAGGCCGGTATCGAGAATTGTCCAACGACCTTCCCGCGGCAATCGAGATCTACCGCACTCTGAGAACCTTCTTTCCCGACGATCTGGGCTATGCCCTTCGATTGGCCAACGCACAATCACGGTCCGGTCAGGGAAAAGATGCGTTGCAAACCGTTGCTCTGATGCGAAGTCTTCCCGAACCAGCCAACCAAGATGCGCGCATCGACCTAGCCGAAGCTACCGCGGCCGAGGCTCTCAGTGACTTCCGGCGCAGCCAACAAGCCGCCGTCACAGCGGCTGCGCGAGCCAATGCCCAAGGCAGCCATTTGTTATTGGCTGCAGCTAAATCGAAAGAGGCATGGGCTTCGATACGCCTGGGAGACCCAGATCGGGCATTCGCAGCTTACTCGAAAGCTCGTGAGCTCTGGAGTGCTGGTGGCAATCAACGGAGCGCCACTGCTGCTCTGGCTGGAATCGCGAATCTTCTTGGGGACAAGGGCGATTTCGTAGGGGCTCGCAAGGCGTTCGACGAAGCCCTTCTGGAATTCCGCAAAATCGGAGACATGGGGAATCTGGCCTCTTGTGCCCACAATTTTGGAGTGCTCCTGACCCAGCAAGGAGATTTACCGCTGGCCAGAAAGCACCTCGAAGAAGCGCTATCTCTTCAACGCGAGATGCAGAATGAACGGGGGGTAGCCGCCGACCTCGACGATATTGGAAACGTAATGCTGAGTATGGGGGACACGGCGGGCGCGCTCCGTGTAAAGGAGCAGGCTCTCGAGATATTTCGCCGCATCGGCAACAGGTTTGGCGAGCGGGTTACAACGTTGAATATTGGAGAGGTTCTGTTTGCGCAAGGCCGACTCGCCGACGCTCGCACAAAATATGACGAGGCCATGGCAATTGCCCAGCAGCTTGGCGATAAACGTGGCGTCGGATACTGCCTGGTGGATATAGCCGGCGTTCTGATTGCGCAAGACCGGCTGGATGATGCGCGAACTGCTGGGGAACACTCGATCGAGATACGCCAAGAGATCCACGGAGAGGTTCAACTCGCGGAGAGCCGCATCCGGTTGGCCCAGATCCTCTTGGAACAAGGCAAACCTGCCGAAGCCGAACCGCTGGCGCGTTCGGCCGCCGACGTTTTCGAGAAACAGAACGCTTCCAGCGACGCTTCTCTTTCTTTCGCTGTGTTAGCTCGAGTGCTTCTGGCTGAGGGGAAGACTCAGGAGGCACAAGCCGCGGCAATCCGAGGACTCAAGCTCTCGCCAGCGAGCGGGGACGTCTGGATGCGCTTTGAATCTGAGCTGGCGGCCGCTCGCGCGGATGAAGCCGTCGGGAACCTATCCGAAGCCCGCAAAGAACTCGCCCACATCTTAGCTCAGAGCACAAAGTTTGGATCAGCGAGCTATGGGTTGGAGGCTCGCATGCTGCAAGCAGAGATAGCAGCTAAGTCGGGCCAGTTCTCTTCGGCTCGCGCCGACTTGCTGGCAGTCAAGTCCGAAGCTCAGCTGAAGGACTTTCGACTCATTGCCCGCAAAGCGACAGTAACCCTCGCAGATCTTCCAAGATAGAACTCGCCTTTGCTTCCACAACATTCTTGCAGGGCAAATACCGCGGGGCGCCGGTAGATCCATAAGACTTAAACGCGTCTTTCCACAAGGCCAATGTGGCCTTAGGACTTACGTAACCCCTCATGTGACGAGAGACACCGCACTCACTCAGAAAACTTCTTTATTCTAGTGCGAATACATGGGGCGCAAAGTTGTCTCCGACTTTTCTCATACACGGTCACCGCTAATTCTGCCTGGCCGCGAGAACGTCATCGCCAAGAGTCTTCCCCGAGTTTCAACAACGCAACCAACGGCATAACTTACCTCAACCGGGGTTAACGAACGGCTCTAGCCGCAACTTGGAGGACCCGCAAATGAAGACTCTACTCCGCTCTCTTGTCTGCATCGTATTCCTGACAAGCTCACTATCATTTGGCCAGGCTCCTCCACCCCTTGCTGTGCCGTTCATCGACCAAGTATCTCCCGCGAGCTTGGCGCCAGGATCGACGAGCCTGACTCTTGCCGGAGCAAACTTCAATCAAAATGCGGTGGTCACGCTGGTTGGGCCGGGCGTCGGCTCTGAGCAGTCGACCTCCACAACCGTGAATTCTTCCGGAACACAGATTGTGGCTTCTTTTTCGCCGTCCACAGTTACTTCTGCCGAAGGGACATTGCGGGTTACGGTGACGAATCCCTCGGGCGCGATCTCGAACATTGTGTATCTGCCGGTAACTTCCCCAACTCCGACGGTGAATGTGCATAGTGATTCCAGTTTTCCGTTGAGCGCCACGCCGATAGCAGTGGTCGCAGGCGACTTCAAGGGTGACGGGAGCATGGACTTCGCGGTCGCCGATCAGGCTTCGGGCAGCGTCTTGATTCTGCTCGGGAGCACCAATGGAACCTTGTATTCAGCAAACAGTTACCCGGTGGGTAGCGCCTCAGGGATCGCATCCGGCGACTTCAATGGCGACGGAAAGCTCGACTTAGTGGTGGCAAATGGAGCGAGTCAGACCGTCACCATCCTGCTAGGCAATGGGGATGGTACCTTCACCGTAAGTCCCTCTACTCCGGCCACAGGCGCTTATCCCGCTTCCCTCGTAGTCGCTGACTTTAACGGTGACGGAAAGCTCGACCTAGCGGTCGTAAATATGTGCGGCAGCAACCCGCTGATGTGCTATCCGGCAGCGGCACCCCAAGGGCCTTTTGTGCTGACGATTTTGTTGGGTAATGGAGATGGGACGTTTACGCCCACGCCAACCTCTCCCACGGTCGGAAATCAACCTTCCTATATGACGGCCGGTGACTTTAACGGCGATGGCCTGATCGATCTTGCAGTAAGCAACATGGGCGACGGCACCGTCACGATTCTCATGGGCAATGGAGATGGCACGTTCACTCCAACCACGAATCCTCCAACCACAGGTACGGAGCCGCAGGGGATTATCGCGGCCGACTTCAACGGAGACGGCGCACTTGACCTCGCGGTAGTCAACCAGATCGACGGCACCGTTTCAATCTTGTTAAACCAAAACTGCGCGGCCGGCACGCCTTTAAATTGCACTTTCGCGACCTCCAAGTCTCCGATCCGGGTCGGCAACAGCCCAATGGCGATTGCAACTGCCGACCTCAACGGAGACGGAATCCTGGATCTCGTAGTCGCCAACTCAGCCGACAATACGATAAGCGTCTTACTGGGCAATGGGTCAGGCGGTTTCACCGCAGTCGTGCCGCAGAACCCCCAGAATTTTGCGACGCCGCCGCGTCCCATGTCGCTGGCTCTCGCGGATCTCAACCAGGATGGCCGAGTCGACGTGGTGGCTTTTGGAGGCGGATACTCCGTAATACTGCAGTCCACGGTCGCCGCCATTGGGCTCACCGCAAGCAACTCACCCGTGATCCCCTTCGGTCAGCAGATCTATCTCACCGCTACCGTCTCGCGACCGGCGGCTTTTCCTTTCCTGCCAACCGGAACAGTCTCTTTCATGGATGGCGCGACTTCGCT
>Ga0116217_10005011_pt1 | contig 11716 bp, 12 predicted proteins | sample Sb_taG_6_FD_89697 | JGI IMG/M metagenome (GOLD analysis project Ga0116217, IMG submission 89697) | Peat soil microbial communities from Weissenstadt, Germany - Sb_50d_4_PS metaG | ecosystem: Environmental > Terrestrial > Soil > Wetlands > Peat | place: Germany: Weissenstadt | collected 2010-09-21 | reverse complement strand
TCAGTTTTGCCAAGACGCCATCCCCGACCGTGAACGGGTGTTTCGCTGCCTAGAGTCTCGCAGGAACGTGATCTCCGCGGCTTGTCGCGCGGTCATGGCTCCCTCGCCGCCCGCGGACCAGCCACCGACGAAGAAGAACGCGCCGCAAACGAAAAGTGCCAAGCGCAAAGCGACCGTCGCCAAGAGCACGTCCCTACCCGTCGAGCGACCAGCTTTGAAAAAGCACGCGCCTCAAACGAGGAGCGCAACGGCCAAAGCTCCTCACGCCAAGCGGGCTTCCGATTCTGTTCCGCGGCGCGACTCGAAGCCCCTGAATCTAGTGCCCCGCTAAATCCTCCCGCGGCGGCATCTCCGCCGCGCACCAAACGCATTCGCCGAAAATTCTCAGCCGCCGAAATTTTCAGAGTTCCGGGAATAAACCGCGCCGCCGCCCGATCTCGTCGTCGCCAGCCACAATGCTTGGCGTCGAGGAGAGACAAAAATGCGCGAAGTCGAAGACGAAGGGTTGAGCCGCCGCAGAGTGCTCGAATGCATGACCTGGGTGGGCACCGGCATATTATGGAGCGTCGCCGGCGGCGTGCCGCGCTCGGCCGGACTGATCGAGACGGCGGCCGCGCAAGAAGCCCGCGGCCTGACATTCCTGCAAATCAGCGACAGCCATGTCGGCTTCGACAAGCCGGCCAATCCCAACGCGCGCGGCACGCTGGAAGAGGCGGTCGCCAAGATCAACGCCATGCCGGCGAAGCCGTCTTTTATGATCCACACCGGCGATATCAGCCACTTGTCGAAGGTCTCCGAATTCGACGACGCCGACCGCATCATTTCGCAGACGCGGCTCGACGTGCATTACGTGCCCGGCGAGCATGATTTCCTCGACGAAGACCGCAAGCTTTATGACGAGCGCTACGGACGCGGCAGCAAGGGCGTCGGCTGGTACAGCTTCGATGCCAATGGCGTGCATTTCATCGGCTTGGTCAATGTCGTCGATCTTAAAGCCGGCGGGCTCGGCAATCTCGGCAGCGCGCAGCTTGAATGGCTCGCGGCCGACGTGAAAGACCGCTCGGCCTCGACGCCGGTCGTGGTCTTCGCGCACATCCCGCTCTGGACGGTTTATCCGCAATGGGGCTGGGGCACCGAGGACGGCGCCCGCGCGCTGGAACTGCTTAAGCGTTTCGGCTCGGTGACCGTGCTTAACGGCCACATTCATCAAGTCATGCAGAAGGTGGAAGGCAACGTCACCTTCCATACCGCGCGCTCGACGGCTTTCCCGCAGCCGGCGCCGGGCACGGCGCCTTCGCCCGGTCCGATGAAGGTCCCCGACGACAAGCTGCGGAGCGTTCTCGGCGTGGCGAGCATTAATTTCCTGCGCGGCCAGGAGCGGCTCGCCATCATCGACACGCCGCTGCAAGGCTAGAGGAGCGGACCATGTCAAAGACGCTGCGCCGCGCCCTCGTCGCGGCGGCCCTCGGCGCCGCCTGCGCGCCATTCGTGGCCGCCCTCCTGCTGCCGGCCGGCGCGCAGGATGCGCCGGCCGCCGTTTCGATCGACAACTTCACCTTCAATCCGCAAAAGCTGACGGTGAAGGCCGGCACGACCGTCACCTGGACCAACAAAGACGATATCCCGCATGCGATCGCCGCGGTGAACAAACAATTCAGATCGAAGGCGCTCGACACCGACGACGCCTATTCCTTCACGTTCACCACACCGGGAAGTTACGACTATTTCTGCTCGCTCCATCCCCATATGACCGGGACGGTCGTGGTAGAAGCGGCGGCCGGAAGCAATCCTGTGCAATAATGCTCGATCGGACGCGGCAGCCGGCACCGACCGTTTTGTGGACAGCCGAGCGAAAGACCATGTCAGCTGACGGCGACGCCGACCGCGCCCGGCGGTTTCGCGACGCGGCTCTGCCGCATCTCGACGACGTGTTCACGCTGGCGCGTTATCTGATGCGCAACACCGCCGATGCCGAGGACGCGGTGCAGGAATGCTTTCTGCGCGCGCTCCGCCACTTCGACAGCTATCGCGGCCCGGCCATGAAGCCGTGGCTGCTGGCGATCTTGCGCAACGTCTGCAAGGCGGAATTCGCCCGGCGCGCGGTGCAGCCGATGCCACCGGAGCCGCAGGAGCACGAGCTGACGGCAGACGATCCGCCGCTCTGGCAGGAGCCGCAACCTTCGCCGGAAGCAGAATTGCTGCGCCGGCACGACCACGACACCATTCGCCGTCTCATCGTCGCGCTGCCGGAGCCATTCCGCGAGGCGATCGTGCTGCGGGACATCAACGACTTGTCGTATCGCGACATTGCCGAGGTGGTCGGCGTGCCGGTCGGAACGGTGATGTCGCGGCTCGCCCGCGCCCGCGCGATGCTGCGCGAGCGCTGGAATCTGGAAGAAGGATCGGCGCCATGAATTGCTCCGAAGCCGAAGTGTTGATCCATGCGCTGATCGACGGCGAGCTCGACGCCGGCCATGCGCGCGACGTCGAGGCGCACATCGCCACTTGCGCGGATTGCGCCAAAAAGCTCGCCGCGTTTCGCGATCTGCGCCGGACCATGGCCGCAGCCGCACTGAAAGAGAGCGCGCCAGCGCATCTGCGCGCGCGCATCGAAGCGGCCTTGCCGGCGACTGCGCGCGCGCCTGCCGCAGCCGCCGCCGCGGTCTCTGACCTGGCGGCTCGCCGCTTCAATCGCCGCTTCTTCGTCGGCGGCTTCGCGCTCGGCACGGCGCTTTCGGGCGCGGTCGCGGCGACGCTCGTGCTCGGCGTGCTGCGTGACGATCGAGAGCAAAGGATCACCGGCGACGTGGTGTCCGCGCACTTACGCTCGCTGCAGCCGGGGCATCTGACCGACGTCGAAACGAGCGACCAGCACACGGTGAAACCGTGGTTCAACGGCAAGCTCGACGTGGCGCCGCCGGTCGTCGATCTCACGGCGCAAGGATTTACGCTGATCGGCGGGCGGCTCGACGACATTAACGGCGAGACCGCGGCCGCCCTGGTCTATCGCCGCCGAAATCACATCATCAATCTGTTTGTTGCGCAGGCCCAGGGGCCGGAATACACGGAGCCGACAGGCCAGACCCGGCATGGTTTTAACGTCCGGCACTGGCGGGAAAGCGGCCTCGACTTCTGGGCGGTCAGCGACATCAATGCCGGCGAACTGGACGAATTTGGCCAAAAGATCCGCGCCGCCCTGCAGCCTCCGCGATCTTGACGCATGCCCTGCTTCCTAAGTTCGTGATGCCTGCGGCCCCCTCCGACACGAACTTCGGAGGCGAAGGCACTAGCAACGCATATCATCCCGGTGCCGCTTTTCGATTTGAAGTTCCTCAACGCACGTGCGGCAACCGGTCTAAGAACTTCAAATCGGCGGCACTGGTTTCCGCGGTCGTTACCGGGTAAACCAAGGCTGGGATCGACTTATAAGAACGCTTCGACGGGGAAACGCTTGCAAAACCGAAACGCTTGCAGAACCCGCTTGGCGCGCCGGACATTTGTCCAAGATGGATCAGCGCACCGATAACGAACACCGCCTGGACGCTGCTCCCGGACGTGATGCCAAGCCGGCGATCGGCGAAGTCCGCAAAGGTCAATCGTGGCTCGACCGGATGCGGCAGCGACGGCGGCGGGTTCTCACGATCACGGCCCTGATCATCGCCGCGATTGTTGCGGCGGTGGTGTATTGGCTCAATGCCAGCGGCTATGAATCGACCGACGACGCCTTTATCGACGCCCGCACGGTATCGGTCAGCGCGCAGGTGGGCGCCGCCATTGTCGATGTGCCGGTGACGGACAATCAGCTGGTCGAAGCCGGCACGGTCCTGGTCCGGCTCGATGATCGCGACTACCGCGCACAGGTCGATCAGGCGATCGCGCAGGTCGATCAGGCCAAAGCCAACATGGCCAATATCGACGCGCAGGTCGCCGCCCAGCAGGCCCGCATCGATCAAGCCGAAAAGCAAACGGCGCAGGCGCAAGCGGCGCTCACCTTCGCGCAACAGCAGGAGCAGCGCTATACGGCGCTGGTCAAAAACGGCGCCGGCACCGTCGAGCAGGCGCAGCAACACGCGTCCAATCTTTTGCAGGCCCAAGCCAACTACGCGGCGGCGCAGGCCAACACAGCCGCCACGGAAAAGCAGCTGCCGGTTCTCAAAGCGCAGCGCGAGGTGGCGAAGGCGCAATGGGAGCAGGCGCGCGCGGTGAAGGAGCTGGCCGACGCCAATCTCTCGCGCACGCTGATCACGGCACCGGTCGCCGGCCGGATCACCCGGCTGACCGCGGCTAAGGGCAATTACGCGGCGGTCGGCCAGGCGCTGATGATGTTTGTGCCGCGCGAAGTCTGGGTCACGGCGAATTTCAAGGAAACACAATTGTTGTCTATACGGCCGGGTGATCCCGTAGATATCCGGATCGACACCTATCCGCACCGCATATTCAAGGGCCACGTCGACAGCATTCAGGCCGGCAGCGGCACTGCCTTCAGCCTGCTGCCGGCCGAGAATGCCACCGGCAATTTTGTCAAGATTGTCCAGCGCATCCCGCTCAAGATCGTGTTCGACGAGCCGCCCGACGTGCTGCTCGGGCCCGGCATGTCGGTGGTGCCGACGGTCCGGACCCAATGAACGAGCAACGCCGTTATTCGGGGCCGCGGAGCCGCTCGGCGGCCGGCGACCGCAGCCCGTGGCTGATCGCCATCGTCGTCTCCATTGCGACCTTCATGGTCGTTCTCGATACCGCGATCGCCAACGTGTCGCTGCGCTATATCGCCGGCAGCCTCGCAGTCAGCGTCGATGAAAGCACCTGGATCGTTACGACCTACCTGATCGCCAATGCGGTCGTCCTGCCGATCAGCGGCTGGCTCTCGAACGTCGTCGGCCGCAAACGCTTCTACATGATCTGCGTGGCGGTGTTCACGGTCGCTTCGCTGTTATGCGGACTGGCTTCCAGCCTCACAGCGCTGATCATCTTCCGCATCCTGCAGGGATTAGGCGGCGGCGGCATGCCGACGAGCGAACAGGCGATGCTGGCCGACACGTTCCCGCCGCACCAGCGCCCGCAAGCCTTCGCCATCTACGGCATCGCCGTGATCGTGGCGCCGACCGTCGGCCCCACGCTCGGCGGCTGGCTCACCGACAATTATTCCTGGCATTGGATCTTTTTCATCAACGTGCCGTTCGGGATCCTGTCGCTCGTCTTGGTGCAGTGGCTGGTGGTGGAGCCCGACATCCTGGAGCGCGAACGCGCCGAACGGCTCGCCGGCGGACTGAAGATCGACTGGGTGGGATTTGTCCTGATCGCGCTGACCTTCGGCAGCCTGGAGTTCGTGCTCGACCGCGGCCAGATCGAGGACTGGTTTCACTCCACCACGATCGTGATCTTCGCGACCATCTCGGCCTGCTCGTTCATCTTCTTTATTCCTTGGGAGCTCACCCACGACGATCCGATCGTCGACATCAGGCTGCTCTGTCAACGGCAGTTCGGGCTGGCCTTCCTGGTCATGCTCGCGGTCGGCGCCATTCTCTACGGTTCGAACCAGATCACGCCGCAGCTGATGCAGACGAATTTTCCCTATACCGCGATGCTTTCAGGTCTGGCGATGATGCCGGGCGGCATCGCCATGCTGGTGATGATGCCGATCGTCGGCCAATTCGCCGGCTACACGCAGCCGAAATACATGATCGCCGCCGGCTTCACCATCATCGCATTGGCGATGTGGTACTCGACAACCCTCGTGCCCGATGCGAGCTTTACCTACTTCGCGACTGTACGTGTCTTGCAGACGGTCGGCATGCCGTTCATGTTCATTCCGATCAACACCGTCGCCTATACCGGGCTGCCGCAGCAAAAGACCGCGCAGGGATCGGCGCTGATCAACGTCGCCCGCAACCTCGGCGGCAGCATCAGCGTTTCGCTTGCCAACACCGAACTGGTGCAGCGATCACAATTTCATCAGTCGCGCCTGGTTGAGAATCTAACGCAATCGTCGCCGACTTTCCAATCGGCGATGCACAATTTGACGCAATACTTCACCCAATTTGGCTCGCCTGCCGGCGCGCAAGCACGCGCCTTCGGCTATATCGGTCACATTATAGCCGATCAAGCGGCGCTGATGGGCTATATCGACATATTTTACAGCTGGTCGATTTTCGCCGCCCTGCTGGTCCCGGTCGTTCTCCTGCTCATCCGGCGGATCGGGCCATTGAGCGGCGGCCCAGGCGCGATCGGCCACTGACGTTGACCGGCGCCGCCTTATTCATTTGCAGGCGATGAAAATTTCGTTTGCAGACGATGAAAAAATGACCCAGGCTTGAACGTTTCGCCGCGTCAACGCGTTGGCTACGCGACGGCATGAGGAAGCCGGAAGCCGCCGATGAGGCACATACGATGGGGAAAACGCTGAGCTGACATGCGACGCGTTTTCGCCATCAAAAATCCATCGTATGTCGGCATTATTCTTGCTAAGACTCGTTACCGCTGGGGTTGTGGGGGGTATGAAAGCCCCGGACACCGTTGCCGGGGGAAAGGAGTCGACATGTGTGACTTTAGCCTCCAAAGCGTGCGCTCGCGCCCCGCAAAAGTGGGCGACAAACTTGTGACGCGTGATTTTGGTACCGGAACGCGTGGCTTTGCCGCCGCCGACGATCTCGGTATGGCGGTTTGTTTGATGCCGGGCACCGAGCTGGCATTCGCCGGCGAGGTTGCCTGCCTGCCGGCCGGCCTGCTCGGCTGGAAGACCAAGACCATCAACCATCAGACGGCGATCTTCCGGCAGGTCAACAAGGAAAAGTTGGCCGCGCACCACGACGCGCTCGAATTTCCTGATGGGCGCACCGTGTTGCTGACTCTTCTGTGCGAAGGTCAGCCGGCGACCGTGCTGCAGCTTCCGGCGCAGCCGAAGACCGAAGCCGAGGCACGCGAGCAGGAACGCGTCGGCTTTGTTGGCTGAGTAGCGCCGATCCCGCTCGTTTTTTGCCGACAGGCGGAGACGACGTGGGAACGAGTACCGGCCGCCCCGCGCGGGGCGGTCGGGCTTTTGTTTATTGTTATTTGATTGACGCAGGTCAACAACTCCGCGGTTTCCGCTCTGTAGCCTTCGTGTCGCTCAACGAGTGTCACGAGATGAGCGCGTCGGCCGAAATCACCACGATGGGCGCGCTCCGCGGAAGGGGGGATCGACTGGACGCCATACCTGATGGGCGCCGAAATCAGGATCTCACCGAAATTCCCGACCTTGCTTGGCTTGCGGCCCTCGCCGCCAGCGGACTTGCCGCATTGCTGGTGCTGGACCGCCGCCGGCGCCTCTGACCGGCGTTGCACGAGCCGCCATTCCAACTATTAGTCCTTGCTAAATTAGCATATACTAATATATAGGCCATGACGGCAAGCAGGAGGATGCCATGTCCGGGAAGCCTATTATCCACGCGTTCTTTGACGAGCCGACCAATACGGTCAGCTATATCGTCGCCGATCCCGCCACCAAGCAGGCGGCGTTCATCGATCCGGTGCTCGATTACGATGCCGCTGCCGGCGAGGTCGATACCCGCTCGGTCGAGGCGATGCTGCGTGTCGCCGAGGAGCAGGGATATAGCGTTGTCTGGACGCTCGAGACCCACGCCCATGCCGACCACCTTTCCGGCTCGCCTTATGTCAAGGCGAAAACTGGCGCCAAAATCGGCATCGGCGAGCACATCAAGGACGTGCAGCGCCTTTTCCGGCCGGTCTTCGACGCCACCGACCTCAAGACCGACGGCAGCGACTTCGATCACCTGTTCAAAGATAGCGAACGCTTCAAGATCGGCGAACTCGATGTCCAGGTGATCTACACGCCGGGTCATACGCCCGCCGACATTACCTACAAGATCGAGGACGCGGCCTTTGTCGGTGACACCTTGTTCATGCCCGACCACGGCACCGCACGCGCGGATTTTCCGGGCGGCGACGCCCATCGGCTCTACCACTCGATCCGCAAAGTGCTGTCGCTGCCGGAGACGACGCGGCTGTTCATGTGCCACGACTACAAAGCGCCCGGCCGCAATGTCTATGCCTGGGAGACGTCCGTAAAAGAAGAGCGGGAAAGGAACGTGCACGTGAAGGAAGGCGTCACCGAGGACGCCTTCGTGACGATGCGGCAAGCGCGCGACGCCACGCTGTCGGCGCCGCGGCTTCTGCTGCCGTCGATCCAGGTCAACATTCGAGCGGGCAAATTCCCGCCCGCTCACGTCAACGGCGTGAGCTACCTCACCATTCCGGTAACGTTCAAGAATGCCGGAGCGGCGCCCGGCTGACGGAGGAAGAACTTGGCCTTGCAGCTCACCGACGCGCGCGAACTCACCGCAAAGGCAGCCGAAGCGGCACGGCTCTTGACCGCGCTCGCCAACGAGCACCGGCTGGCGATCTTGTGCAAACTTGTCGAGGGCGAACGCTCGGTCGGCACGCTGGTCGACGCCGTCGGCCTGACGCAATCGGCCCTGTCGCAGCATCTCGCCAAGCTGCGCGCCGCCGGTATCGTCGCGACGCGGCGCGATGCGCAAACCATCTACTACCGGCTCGCAAGCACGGCCGCCGCCAGCGTCATGAATACGCTTGCGGAGATCTATTGCGGCCGCAAGCCGCGCAAAGTTTCACACTAAACCGGAGAAGGACAATGCAGATCAAATCAATGGATCCGATCACCTTGAAGAAGCGGCTCGACGAGGGCAGCGCCATCCTGATCGACGTGCGCGAGCCGCACGAGCATGCGCGCGAGCATATCGAGGGCGCGCGGCTGGTGCCGCTGTCGCGTTTTCCAGCGGAAGACTTCGGCGGGCTTCGCGACAAGACCGCGGTGTTCCATTGCCACAGCGGCGGACGCACCAGCGCGAACGCGAAGCTCTTGACGTCGAAGGGCTTCCGCGAGGCCTATCATTTGGGCGGCGGCATTGTGGCTTGGAAAGCGGCCGGGCTGCCGACGCGATCGAAGCAAGAGCCGGCGGCGGATGGCGGGCGGCGCAAGTTGTTCGGCGTGTTCTAATCCATCGGCGCAATCGCCTCGGATTGAATCGATTGGCGCTCTGACATTTTGGTGGACGCACCGCCATGGCTCTTTCCTGGGCGCAGGATGTCCTGGCGGTGCTGTCCGGCGGCGTAGTCGGATTTTCACTGGGCCTGATCGGCGGCGGCGGCTCCATTCTCGCCGTGCCGCTTCTCCTTTATGTCGTCGGCATCAGCGACGCCCATATCGCCATCGGCACCAGCGCGCTGGCCGTATCGCTCAACGCTTTCGGTAATCTGATCGGTCATTGGCGCGCCGGCAACGTGAAATGGCCCTGCGCCGCGGTGTTCGCGGCCGCCGGCATTGCCGGCGCGGCGATCGGATCGTCGGTCGGCAAGCTCGTCGCCGGCGAGCAACTGTTGTTTCTGTTCGCGCTGGCGATGATCGCCGTCGGCATCGCGATGTTGCGCCCGCGCGCGGCGGCCGGCGATCCTTCCGTCAGCATCACGCCGGCGATCGCGCTCCGCCTTGTTACGATCGGCCTGATGGTCGGCGCCTTCTCCGGCTTTTTCGGCATCGGCGGCGGATTTTTGATCGTGCCCGGCATCATGCTCGGCAGCGGCATGCCGATCCTCAACGCCATCGGCTCGTCGCTGTTGTCGGTCGGCACCTTCGGCCTGACGACCGCGGTGAACTATGCCTTTTCGGGTTTGATCGACTGGGCGGTCGCCGGGCTGTTCATTGCCGGCGGATTGGTCGGCGGCCTTTTCGGAATGCGCGCCGCGATCCATCTGGCGGCGAACCGGCGCATGCTTACCTCTATTTTCGCGGCCGTGATTTTTGCGGTCGCGATCTACATGCTCATCCGCACCGGTCCACCGCTCTGGAACGCGATCTTGGTGAAAACAAATCAGTGAGGGACATCATGGCCAGCTCCGTCACCATCCCCTGCCCGCATTGTCACACGCTCAACCGCGTGCCATCCGAACGGCGCGGCGAGGGCGGCAAATGCGGCCACTGTCACCAGCCGCTTTTCACCGGACATCCGATCAATCTCGATGCCGCGCATTTCGAGCGCCACGCCGGTGCAGCCGACCTGCCGCTCTTGATCGACTTCTGGGCGGCCTGGTGCGGACCCTGCCGCGCCATGGCGCCGGCCTTCGAAGCCGCCGCCAAAGAATTCGAGCCGCGGCTGCGGCTCGCCAAGATCGACACCGACGCCGAGGGACAGCTTGCCGCCCGCTTTCAGATCCAGGCGATCCCGACCATGATCCTTGTGCGCGGCGGCCGCGAAGTCGCGCGCCATTCAGGCGCCATGCCGGCGGGTGCGATGCGCGCCTGGATCGACGAGCATCTCGCCGCGCGGAGCGCTATCGCTTCAGATTGAATCGATCGGCGCTCTAAGTTTTTGGTGGAGCATGATCTTTTCGGAAAACCGGTTTCCACTTTTCCGGATCATGCTCTAGCTCGCGGCGGCGCGGGCTCAAGCCGCCGGCATTTTGATCTTGCCGATATCGAGAATTTTCATCACGACTTTCTCGTAATACGGCTCGGTCGTGCCGGCTCGGACCTTGTGCAAGAAGTATTTTTCGAACGCCACTTTCGCCACATGCACCCAGCGTCCGCTCGACGCCCAATTGACGTTGCGCGGCGGATTTTGCGGCATGGCGACGAAGGCCACACCGGAATCGCCAAAGTCCGCCAGGCAAATCGCATTCCAGGTGGCTTCGTGGGTCGCCTCCTGGTCGCGGACGAGCTGGCCGATATTGAGCGCGGTCGCCGTCACCATCGATTCGATCATGTAACCGGTCTTCGGCACGCCGACCGGCACCGCGGTTTGCTCGACCGGCGGAATGGCGATGCACACGCCGACGCCGAACACGTTGCGGAATTTGGGATTGCGCTGATGCTTGTCGACGACAATGAAGCCGCGTGGATTGGTCAGTCCCTCGATCCCGCGCACGGCGGCGATGCCACGAAAAGCCGGGATCATCATCGAGAATTTGAACGGCACTTCGTGACTCTTTTTCGGCTTGCCGTCCTCGTCGACCTCGTTGACATACATCTTCCCGGCATCGACCTTGTCGACCTTGGCGTTGACGATCCATTTGATGTGCCGCTGGCGCATCTCGGATTCGAGCAAGCCCTTGGTGTCGCCGACGCCGCCGACGCCGAGATGGCCGATATAGGGCTCGGCCGTCACGAAGGTCATCGGCACCTTGTCGCGGATGCGACGATGGCGCAGATCCGCATCCATGATCATGGCGAACTCGTAGGCCGGACCGAAGCAGGACGCGCCTTGCACACCGCCAACGACGATCGGGCCGGGATTCTTGCAGAATTCCTCCCAGTGCTGGTTCGCCGCCGCGGCGTGGTCGACGTCGCAGATCGAATTGGTATTGCGCTCCGGCCCGAACCCCTCGATTTCGTCAAAGGCGAGCTCCGGTCCGGTCGCGACCACCAGATAATCGTAGGCAAGCGACGAGCCGTCGCCGAGCTCGACGCGATTTTCCTGCGGGTAGACCCGCTTCGCCCCGGCGTCGCTGAAGCCGACCCCGTGCCTCGACAACACCGGAGCAAGTCCGATGGTGATGTCATCCTTGGCGCGCCACTTGACCGCCACCCAGGGATTCGAAGGCGTGAATTGAAAGAACGGCTTGTTGGAGACGAGCGTGACGCGATCTTGCTTGCGCACCGTTTTCTTCAGCTCGTAGGCGCATGACACGCCGCCGATGCCGCCGC
>Ga0116217_10005009_pt1 | contig 11719 bp, 8 predicted proteins | sample Sb_taG_6_FD_89697 | JGI IMG/M metagenome (GOLD analysis project Ga0116217, IMG submission 89697) | Peat soil microbial communities from Weissenstadt, Germany - Sb_50d_4_PS metaG | ecosystem: Environmental > Terrestrial > Soil > Wetlands > Peat | place: Germany: Weissenstadt | collected 2010-09-21 | reverse complement strand
CTGTACATCGACGGGCGGCTGGACGACGTGATCGTGCGGGGAGCGGAGAACATCTCGCCCGGCGAGGTCGAAGAGGTGCTGATGGCGCACGGGGCCGTCGCCGAGGCCGCGGTCATCGGCATCCCCGACGCCGAGTGGGGCGAGGCGGTGGCAGCCGTGGTGGTCCTGCATGACGGCGCAGCAGCGACGCAGGATGAGCTGCAGGAGTGGGTCCGTCAGCGGCTGCGGTCGACCAAGATGCCCTGCGTGGTGGACTTCCGGGACGAGCTGCCGTACTCACCGACCGGGAAGCTGCTGCGGCGGGTGCTACGGGACGAGCTGGCGGAGGCGGTGGGCGGGGCCTCCTAGACCGGGGTTGGGGGATTCGCTCCGAGGGCTCCTTCTCCCGGACTTCGCGCCGAAGACGGGTCGGCACTCTCGCGATCCGTCCACTCGAGGCCATCCGGGTGGTGCAGGATGCCGTGCCGCCGGTTGAGGGGAGCTGCCGATTAGAGTATCCTAAATCGATGACCTGCTCCGGGGGGAGTCGCGTGACCTGCGGCTTGGGACGATGAGCACGTAGGGCCCGGCACGGTGAGCACCTACGTCCAATTCCTCTTCCTCGGGCTCGGGAACGGCGGCGTGTTCGCCGCCCTGGCCATGGCGCTCGTCGTCACCTACCGCTCGTCGGGAGTGCTCAACTTCGCCACCGGCGCACAGGCCCTCTATGCGGCATACACCTACTCGCTGCTGCGCACCGGGCAGCTGCTCCAGCCGATACCGGGGCTGAGCCCCACCATCAACCTGGGGACGAATCTCAGCTTCTGGCCGGCGCTGCTCATCACGCTGGCCATTCAGGCCGTGCTCGGTGCGCTGGCCTACCTACTGATCTTCCGCCCGCTGCGCAACCATCGTCCCGTCGCCAAGGCGGTCGCCTCCATCGGCCTCATGGGGCTGCTCACGGCCGTCGTCACCTATCAGGTCGGCACGCAGGTGATCCTCGTGAACCCGATCTTCCCCCAGAACCACGTCAGCTTCCTCGGGGTCGACATCTCCGTCGACCGGCTCCTCCTGGCCGCCACCATCATCGGCCTCGGTATCGTGTTGACCGTTATCTTCCGCTTCACCCGCTTCGGCCTGGCCACGCGGGCCTCGGCCGAGACCGAAGTGGGCGCATTGGTGAGCGGCCTCTCCCCCGACCGCATCGCGCTGATCAACTGGATCATCAGCTTCGTCGTCTGTGGGCTGGCCGGGATCCTCATCGCCCCGCTCGTCCCGCTCCAACCGGGCACCTACACGCTGTTCATCGTGCCGGCGCTGGCCGCTGCCGTGGTGGGACGGTTCCACTCACTGGGGTGGGCCATCGCAGCCGGCCTCGGGATCGGCATGCTCGAGTCGCTGTCCGTCTACCTCAACGGCATCCACACGTGGTTCCCAGCCGGAGCGGGTCAGCTCATCCCGCTGGTCCTGGTGCTGGCGGTCCTTGCCTTCCGCGGTCAGACGATGCCGAGCCGGGGCACGCTCGTACAGGTCACCCTCGGGCGGGCGCCGCGCCCGCACTGGCGGCTCCCCACGGCGGTGGTCGGCACTGCGATCGGAATCGCTGCCATCTACTTCTTCACCGGCAACGAGCGGGCGGCCCTGTACTCCAGCATGATCACGGGTGTCATCACGTTGTCGCTCGTGGTGGTCACCGGGTACACCGGGCAGATCTCCCTGGCTCAACTCACCTTCGCCGGCGTGTCGGCCTACATCCTGAGCACCTTCGCCTCATCATGGGGCATCCCGTTCCCCATCGCGCCCATCCTGGCCGCGCTGGTGGCAGCCGCCGCGGGGGTGCTGATCGGCATTCCGGCGCTCCGTGTACGCGGCTTGATGCTGGGCGTGGTGACGTTGACGTTCGCGGCCGGCGTGGAGGCGATCTGGTTCAACAACAACTCCGTCGACGGAGGTGCGAGCGGTCTCGCCATCCCGACGCCGCGGCTGTTCGGCATGGACCTCAGCATCGGCTCGGGGAAGGACTTCCCGCGGCCGGCCTTCGGGATCCTGTGCCTCGTCGTCCTCGTGCTCGTCGCGCTGGGCGTGAGCTGGCTCCGCACCAGCCGCCTGGGCTCGGCCATGTTGGCCGTTCGAGCGGACGAACGGTCGGCGGCGGCGGCCGGGATCAACGTGGTCCTGATCAAGCTGATCGCCTTCGCCATTGCGGCCTTCATCGCCGGGTTGGGCGGATCCCTGCTCGCCTACCAATTGGGCAACGTGACCTTCCAGGACTTCGATGCGTACCTGGGGCTCGTCACGTTCTCCGTCGTCGTCGTGGCGGGCATCACCTCGGTGAGCGGCGGCGTCCTCGCCGGGATCATCTCCGCCGGCGGGATCCTGGTGGCGCTGATCTCGTCGGGTGTCGGGAGCGGCGGCGTCGACAACTGGTACGGCGTCGTCGCCGGCATCGGCGTGATCCTCACGGTGATCTTCAATCCCGACGGCATCGTGGGCCCCACCCACCTCTTCTTGGAGCAGCGGCGGGTGCGCGGCGTGATGGCCCGGCCCGAGGGTGCCCTCGTCCCCTCGTTGCGGACGGCGTCCGAGACGCACGTCGCCGAACCTGTCCCGGCGTCGACACTGGCACCGGTCGCCGCCGAACCGGGCGACCTGGTCGGAACCGCCGCGGGCGTCGGGATCAACGGCCACACACATGGAGCCGCGCCGGTACCACTCCTCGACGTCAAGAACCTTACGGTCCGCTACGGCGGCGTCGTCGCCGTCGACGACGTGAGCTTCTGCGTGGAGGAGGGCCAGATCGTCGGACTGATTGGCCCCAATGGTGCGGGCAAGACGACCACGATCGACGCCCTCGGCGGCTTCCACGAGTACGCGGGCTCTGTCGCGCTGGGCGGCCAGGACGTCGCTGGCTACTCGCCACACCGGCGGGCGGCACTGGGTCTCGCCCGCACGTTCCAACTGGCGGGCGTCTCCGACGACCTCACGGTCGAGGAGAACGTCCAGGTGGGACAGCACAGGGCGACCGCCCACGACCCGGCAGCCCTGACGCGGATCCTCGACGAGCTCGGACTGGTGGAGATGCGCGACCTGCAGGTATCGATGCTCTCGCAGGGCCAGCGACAACTCGTCTCGGTGGCGCGCGCGCTCGCGGGCGAACCCCGCCTCCTGCTGCTCGACGAGCCGGCGGCCGGGCTCGACAGCACCGAGAGCCTGTGGTTGGCGGAACGGTTGCGGGGAGTGCGCGACACGGGCGTCACCATCCTCCTGGTCGACCACGACATGAGCCTGGTACTGAACCTGTGCGACGCGATCGACGTCCTCGACTTCGGTGCGTTGATCGCAACCGGGACTCCGGACCAGATCCGCGGGAACGAAGAGGTGTCGACGGCCTACCTGGGCGCAACCCATCAACACCTGGTGGCCTCGTGAGCGACACGATCATGACCGGAAGTGCGGAGCCGGGTGAGGTGTCGCCGACCGCCGCCCCAGTGCTCGAGTGCGCAGGGCTCGGCGTCGGCTACGGCAAGCTCACTGTCGCCCGGGACATCTCGTTCACCCTGCAGCACAAGAAGGTCCTCGCCATCCTCGGACCAAACGGCGCCGGCAAGACCACGCTCTTGATGACGCTGGCGGGCTTCCTGCCGCCGCGAGCCGGCACGATCACCCTGAACGGGAAGCCGGTCAAAGGGTCGTCACCGCGGCGCATGAACCAGTCGGGCATGATCCTCATCCCCGACTTCCGCGCCCTCTTCACGGAGTTGACGCCAATCCAGAACCTGAAGTTGGCCGCTCCGCGCGGTGCCGATCTGGACCCCGTGCTCGACCTCTTCCCCGCGCTGCGGCGGCGGGAGAGGCTCAGGGTCGGAGATCTTTCCGGAGGCGAGCAGCAGATGTTGGCCATCGCACGGGCGCTTGTACAGTCGCCGAAGCTGCTGCTGATCGACGAGATGTCGATGGGGCTGGCGCCGATTGCGGTGGAATCGTTGATGCCGGTCATTAGACGCGTGGCCGACGAACACGGAGCGTCGGTGGTCATGGTGGAGCAACATGTCCACCTGGCCCTCGAGGTGGCCGACGAGGCCATGGTGATGGTGCACGGCAGCGTCGTGCTTTCCGGGTCGGCGCAGGATCTCCGCAACGACACCAGCGCGGTCGAGTCGGCCTATATGAGGGGGTCCGTGACGTCGGACTCTACGGTTTGATCAGCCGCTGACCATCCGACCAGCGACTGCACATCGAAGAAAATCATTTCGGCGAAGTCCGTGTCCTGATACTGAACGTACTTTTGACGTAGCGCCGTTTCGCACTGCTCGAGCAACGTTGGGCTCACATCGTGACCCGAACGATTTACCAAATGCGCCCGTACCCACCAGAGCCGTGACCAGTCGTGCGGGTTCCAGTGGTCACAGAGCAACGTGGCGTTGGCATTGCGCTGGAGGTTCTTTAGACGGCCGAGCTCGGTGGTCTCCTTGGGTTTGACCCGGTCGATCGGCGTCACGATCGATTGGTAGGCGACGACGAAGCACACCGGCACCGCATCGATGTGCTGGCGGGCACCCGCCGTGCAGAGGACCCCGTGGTCTGCGGAACCCAAGAGCCGCCAGCAGTCGTCGTTCGTAAGGCGCACCCGGCAAGTCTCCCAGCGTGTCCGAACCCCAACTACTCCTCCGCCGCGAACCGTTCCCAGGCGGACTGCGCCGTGATGCCGAGCGCGTCACAGGGTGGCCCTCGGAGGGCCACCCTGTGACAATTACGTCAGGTGCCGGCGAACCGGCTCCCCGGACCGCTCCTAGAACAGCGGCGTCGGGTTGTACACCTTGACGCCCGTGACCTTGCCGGACTTGCCGCTCTGGATGACGCCGATCGCCGCTGCCGACGAGCACACCGACTTGAGCAGCGGAATGGCCGTCCCGTTGCAGGTGAAGGTCAGGCCGCCCGAGAGCGGGAGGACCACGTTCTGCGCCGTCTGCGTCTGGGTCTTGACCCCGGCTGCCGTGACGGGCTGCGTCGAGCCCTTCATGATGGCCCCGAGCGCCAACACAGGCGTCACGCCGGAAGCCTGATTGCTGCTGATGTTGGGGTTTGGATTCACCTTGGGCGCGTACTTCTTCATCATCGCGGCGTACAGCGCAGTGTCGGCCGGGGACGACTTCGTCGTCGTGGTGATGTAGGAACCAGCCAGTGCCTTGTCGAGCGTCGCCGAGTTCAGGATGCTCGGGTCCTGGCATGTCGAGAGCACGTACTTCGGCAGCTTCAGGTTGAGCGTGTTGTAGGCCTGGAGGAACGAGCTACACAGTGTCACGTCGCCGACCATGCCCACTGCGTCCGCACCACCGGAGACGGCCGACTGCATCTGCGGCGAGATGTCCGCCGTGCCCGGGTTGACCGGGATCACGGTGAAACCGACGCCCGCCGCCTTGAAGACCAGGCCGCCGAGCGCCTGCGCACCCTGAATCGCAGCGGGCACGTTCTCGACCAGGAAGGCGACGTGCTTCAAATTGTGGGCTTTCGCGCTCAGGGCCATCGCACCCAGGTACGCCGGAAACCCGCCCGTCAGGGCGAAAGCACCCGGCGAGGTGAGCTCAGGAGTGGACGCTCCGCTGACCGTGATGTAGGGAATGCCCGCACCGACGACCGTCGGGACCTCGGTCTGGCCCTGTCCGGTGAAGGGCTCGACGACGGCGACGACGCCGTGCTGGACCATGTCGTTGGCACAGGTCTGGCCGCCGGCCGGGGTCGACTGGTTCTCACAGATGTAGAGGCTGACCTTGTGGCCTGCGAGACCATTCCCGTAGCCGTTGAGGTACGCGACGGCCGCTTTGGCACCTTGCTCCACCAGCGCCGCCGTTCCAATCGAGCTGCTGCCGCCGCCATCGCTGATGAGGCCGATCGTGACCGGTGACAGCGTGGCCGCGTGGGGGGTGCCCAGCCCACTGGCGCCAGCAATGCCGGCACCGGCGACTGCTGCCGACAGGGAAGCGGCGGCAAGGACACCGGCCGCCAGCATGCCTCGGCTGAAGGCCCTCCCCGACCGCTCGCCGTACCGCCTCATCGCACCTGATGTGAGCACAGTTTCCTCCTTGGGATCAGGGGGCGACGTCGGTGCTCGTGACCAACCGCAACAGCCCCCCGGCTGCGGCTGAAAAAAGAGGATACCATTTAGGCCCTCCCGGGGCCAACGTATCGCAACACTTCTGAAATACTTCGTCACCCCCGTTTAGCCCGGCGAGCAGGGATTCCGTGTCCGTGGGCTAGAAGAGTGGCGTCGGGTCATAGACCTTGCGATGGCTGACCTTGTACCCGCTGCCGAGCAGGCCGATCGCCGCCGTGGACGAGCACACGGACGTGAGGAGCGGGATCGCAGTGCCGTTGCAGGTGAAGGTGACGCTCCCGAACATCGGCAGGACCACGTCCTGGGCCGCCTCGGTCCGCTTGAGAATCCCGGACGCCGTCACCGGCTCCGTGGAACCTCTCATGATGGCCGCGAGCGAGAGCACGGGCAGCATGCCGGCGAGGTCGTTCGCGCTGGCGTTGGGATTCGGGTTCACCTCCGGCGCGTACTTGTGCACGATGGCCGCATAGAGGGCGTCGTTGTCGGGACTCGCGGTCCCGGCACCGGCCAACCACGAGCCCTTCATCACCTTGTCCAGGGACGGAGAGTCCAAGATGCTGGGGTCGAGACAGGTCGCGACCACATACCTCGGGAGACGAAGGTTCAAGGACGCGTAGGCGCGCAAGAACCCGCCGCAGAACGACACGTCACCGGCTTCCCCGACCGCCGACGCCCCGCCGGCCACAGCCGCCTGGAGTTGTGGCGACATGTCCGCCGTGCCGGGGTTCACCGGCACCACCTGAAAGCCGACGCCGGCGGCCTTGAAGACGAGCCCGCCGAGCCCCTGCGTCGCCTGCACGACCGATGGCACGTTGGCCACGAGGAAGGCGACCTTCTTATAGCCGAGTTGCTTGGCCTGGAGCGCGGTGGCCCCCAGGATCGCCGGGAACCCACCCTGCAGAGCGAAGGCTCCCGGTGTGGTGAGCTCAGCCGTCGAACCACCGGACATCGTGATGTAGGGGATACCCGCTTTGACGACGGTCGGTACCTCCGTCTGCCCCTGCCCGGTGAATGGCTCGATCACTGCGGCGACCCCGTGCTGCACCATGTCGTTGGCGCAGGCCTGGCCACCAGCCGGATTCTCGTCGTTCTCGCAGATGTAGAGCTGGATGCGGTGTCCTTCGAGACCGTCGCCATATGCGTTCTGGTAGGCGACCGCCATCCGCGCACCCTGTTCGACCAGCGGTGCGGAGCCCACTGTGCCGGAGCCGCCGTCGCTGATGAGGCCAATCGTGACGGGACGCAGGGTGGCGGGGTGGGGCGCGCCCAGCGCGCTCGATGCGCCGGCCGACGCGTCCCCCGGTCCGAAGGCGGCGACACCTAGCACCCAGCCGCCCAGGACGGCGATGAGCGCTACCCCCGAGAGACGACGACCTCGACCCCGTGCGGGCACCCACACCTCCTTGGAATGGGGACCGGACACCCGTGCTGGTGCCGACCCCGACGGCGACCATCAAAGAGGGCACCATTTACCGCTCCAGGACAAAATAACGCAACACTTCTGACATAGTGGGCGCCCATAGCCGTGTGCGCTCCCGCCGGCACCGCACCAGGCACCCGATTTCGTCAGCCCAGGGCGTGCGCGTCCTCCAAGGCCCGGGCCAGGTTGCGCTGCGCGCGGAAGTGGGCGTCGAGGCCCGAGTGGGCGGTGACGAGGTCACGCTTGACGCCCGTGCGGAAGAGGTGGCCACCCGTCCGGCTCGACATGCACGCGCCGAGAGCGAAGAAGACCCGGTAGTAGGTGACGGCGCGGTCGTCCGTGGCCGTTGGCGGACCGCCCGCCGCGACGTACGCCTCGACGAACTCCGGCCAGCCGGTCAGCGCGGTGGCGGCGGGCCAGGCTGCCGCCAGCTCGCGGGCCGGAGGGCCGACGGTCGCGGCCTCCCAGTCGACCAGGGCCGTGATGTGGTCGCCGTCGACGAGCATGTTGTGCAATCCGACGTCGCCCTGCAGGAGGCTGAGCGGGCCGGATGGCACCACGTCGTCGAGGTGGTCGAGGAGCCACTGTCGCGCCAGAGGCACGGCCGCGATCGGTGGCCCGCCGAGCTCAATGATGCGAGCGGACATCCCGTCCACCGCCGTGGTGATGGTCGCCGGCGTCACCTCGGCGTCGAGGTCGAGGCCCGTGTCCCCGAGATCCTCGAGCGGTACCGCGTGGAGATGGGCCAGCGTGGCGGCCAGCTGGCGACCGAGCGCGCCACGGTGCTCGGTCGGGGCCGCCAGTTCCGGGAAGTACTCGCCGGCCTTGTTCCCGCTGACCCGTTCCATCACCAACAGGGTGCCCGGGCCCAGGTCGTCGTCCGCGAAGAAGGGCCGAGGGACCGGAATGCCGCCGTGGGCATACACGGCCTCGAGGACGGCGAACTCCTCGGCGGCGCGGGTCTGGAGGACGCCGGCGGGGCGGTCCCTGCGCACGATGACCTCGGCCGGGAGCTCGGTGGTGCCGGCTAGTGAGACGAGGATGGTTTCCTTGGACCGACCCCCGGGCACGACCTCGAGAGCGGTCACCACCAGGTTCGGCGAACCGGGCAGCTTGCGGCGGAGGTAACCGGTCATCTGCGCGACCGACACCGAGCACTCGGTGGACGACGCCGCTGTATCGGCTTCCGGGCGTTCGTCGAGCACCGCCGTACGGAGCTCGTCGACCCGCTCGAGGAAGCGACGCTCGACGTCGACGAGCTGCCGGCACCGCTCGCGTGCCGCAGCGTCCCTGCTCGCCGCGTCGCGCTCCACGACCTCGGTGGCCTGGCCGCGGAGCTCGACAAAGCGCTCGGGGGTGATGACCGCCCCGCTGGGCACGTCCCCCGGAGTTGCCAGCAGCGCCTCGAACGCGGCGCCGAATTCGGCGCTGAGCGTCCCGGCCCACTCCTCCTGGACGATGAGCTCGGTCAGGATCCGGTCGACGAGTCCGGCGGCGTCGATTGCCGTCGCACTGGACAACTCGGGCAGGAACGTGTTCGAGACCGTGGCGCGCAACTGCCGGAGGTACAGCGCACGGTCCTCGGCGGGCTGCCTCACGGGTCCGGTCGGCTCACGCCGTTGGTCAGGGCGTCGCCCAGCACGAAGGCGGGCGGGGCCTGCCCGTTGCGGGCGTTGAGGGTGGTCTCGAGGAAGCCCCATCCGCCGGGCTCCCCGTCCACGCGCACGTCGCCCACCGACTCCCAGCCGTAGCGCTGGGCGGTCACGCCGACCATGCCCCCGATAGTCTGAATCAGCACACACGTCGTCCCCCCGTCCTCCAGCCGGTAGAGGACCTCGGCCGAGGGACAGCACACCGAGTCGTCGTCGACGTGGACCAGCATCTCGGCGCCGGCGACCGGCACCGGCTCGCCGTGCCTGGTCAGTGAGCCGAAGCGGAAGAAGCTGCCGTTCGCACCGACCATCGACGCGAAGCGGAACTGGAGGGCGCCTTCTCCCCGGCCGTGCGTGCCCCCGAAGCTGCGGCTCGACACGAAGCTGTCCCAGCGACGCACGCCCCACGAGTGGTCGCGCCAACCTGGGGCGTCAATCGACGCCGCGACGCCGTCGAGCTCCACTGTGCCGCGGACCCGACAAAAGACGTGGAAGTTGTTGGAGAAGATGGTCCCCGCCGTCCCCGCCGTCCCCGAGAACGACTGGGCGTTGGCAAAGGACCGGGACCCCACGTCGGTGATCTCGAGGTCGGCCCGGCAGCCGTCGCCGTCGAGCACGAAACGCAGCCCGGACCCGTCGTGGAAGAGTCGCTGCGGACCGGCGCACAGGCCCCGCTCCTCCAGGCGGGCCAGCGGCAGCGCCTCGCCGTTGCAGCGGAACCGGGTCCCGCGCTCGTGGTAGACGCCGCACCACAGGTTGGCCGTCCCCTGGTTCAGCTCGTTGCCGATGCGGTGGTTGCCACCCAACCCGCTGACCGGGTCGCGCCAGGCCAGGTACACGCTCTCCTGCCAGTCGGGGTCGTCGCCTGCCGGGTGCAGCCCCTCGTCCTCGTCCTCGTCGGTCGTGTCCGGCACCGGCGCTCAGGATACGGAACGGCCGCTCACGCGTCGCTGACCTTCTCCGTGCCTTCGGAGGCCGGGATGTCGGGATTGCAGATGTAGCGGACGTTGGCGATCGTCATGTCGCAGGCGGCGAAGCTGGCCGAGACAGCGATGTCGGGCACCAGGCGGGCGTCGCCCCAGGCCCCGGGGTCGAAGCTGGTGAGCTCGGGCCGGCCGCGGTCGGCCCGGCGGAACTCGTACTCGGAGTCCACCTGCACGATGCGCGGCTTGCTGACGCCGTCGCGGGTCACCCGGGCGAGATGCATGCCCGGCGGGTACTGCACGTCGTGCCCCGTCACGGGCACGGGGTCGACCAGCGAGGTCTGCAGGATCACCCCGCCGTCCGCCTCACGCACCGTGCAGTCAACCCGGTCGTGGAAGCGGCGCAGCGCGATCTCCCCCGGCGCGACCCGGAATCCCCACGCGCCGGCCAGCACCTCGGACAGCGCGGGGTTGTCGCAACGGGCCGAGATCAGGAACGCCCGCGGCCGCACACCGGAGCGGGCCGTCAGGCGCACCTGGGCCAGGGCGAAGGGGCCGAAGGCGCTGTCCCTCGCCCGGTAGACGAGGAAGCTGACCACCGGGGGGATGGTCGGGTTGAGCGCGGGCGGGACGAGCGCCTCGCGGTCGGCCACCCGGACCTCGTAAAGAACCTGGAGGATGTCGACGTCGTCGACCTTGAGCACGCGGTCCTCGAGGACCACGTCGGGTGCAGCAGGGAGGAGGGGGCGGATGTCGAGGGAGCCGGCGAGCGGCATCAGGCCACCCCCGCCGCGACCGGCCGCGCCGCCCGGGCCGTGCCGTTGCCGGTCTTGAACCGGGGCATGACCTCCTCGGCGAACAGCCGCATGCTGTCGAGCACGTACTGCTGCGGGAGGACCTCCATGAACTGGTGGATGAAGTTGATGCCGTCGAACCCGACGTTCTCCCAGGCCGTGATGGCGTCGGCCACGTCGTCCGGTGTCCCCATCGTGACGCCCTTGAACGACTTGGCGGCGTCGCCCGGGCTGCCCGACTCCCGGCGCAGCGCGGGGAGCAGCCCCTCCGAGGGATACGAATGCGTCGGCAGGACTTCCTTGGCCGAGAGCAGCTGCGCCGCCATGTAGCTGAAGATGGAGGCGACCTTGAGGCCGTTGCGCCGGCCGAGGTCGCCGTCCTCGTGGCACGAGAGGAAGTTGACCGTCAGCACCTTGTCGTTGACGAAGGCACCGACCGGGTCGCACACCTGAATCCGGCGCCGGTAGTTCGCCACCTTCTTCTCCGAATCCGCAAAACCCCCCGGCGACAACCCCAGGCACCCGAGCCCGCGGTCCGCCGCGTCGAGCTCGGTCCCCGGCGACGTCACCGCCACCCACATCGGCGGGTGCGGCTTCTGGAGCGGCTTGGGCAAGATCGCCCGCTCCGGCATGGAGAACATGCGCCCGTTCCAGGAGAAGCGCTCCTGCATCCACATCTGCGGGATCACCCGCACGAACTCGTCCCAGGTCTTCTTGGTCTCGTCGGGGTTGGCACCGAACCCGCTCAGCTCGGGCCACGTGGCCGACCTCCCGGTCCCCAGCTCCAACCGACCGCCCGAGATGATGTCCAGCACCGCCGCCCGCTCGGCCACCCGGAT
>Ga0116217_10005008_pt1 | contig 11719 bp, 11 predicted proteins | sample Sb_taG_6_FD_89697 | JGI IMG/M metagenome (GOLD analysis project Ga0116217, IMG submission 89697) | Peat soil microbial communities from Weissenstadt, Germany - Sb_50d_4_PS metaG | ecosystem: Environmental > Terrestrial > Soil > Wetlands > Peat | place: Germany: Weissenstadt | collected 2010-09-21 | reverse complement strand
CTGATAGGGAGCGAAGGCTGGGTTGGCGGGGATGTTGTTGCCCGGCGCCGACGTACTCGTGTTCACGTTGAGGTTGGCCGCGGTCGTGGCGTACTGCCCACAAGATGGGAGTGGGCCCGACGGCGGGGACTTGCCCTTGGAGGGCGGGCTGTAGGGCGGTGCCCCACACAGCACGGGCCTGAAGTAGAGCTGGGCCGTCTTGCCGATCAACTTGATCAGCGTCTGGGGGTCGTTCACGCCGGGGAACTGCACCACGACATTGCCGCCCTGTGAATTCACGTTGGCCCCCGACACCCCGGCGCTGTCGACCCTGTTACGGATGATGTTCACCGTGGTGTCCATCTCGCCGCTCGAGATCGCCTTGGCCGGCTTGTAGACGACTTCGGAGCCCCCGGCCAGGTCGAGGCCCAGCTTGGGGGACCATCCCGCTCCGAGCGTGGCAGCAAACGCGACGATCGCGATCGTCAGGGTGACCAGCAGGCTGATGATCAGAGACCGCTTCATGTCTTGTGATCCTCGGAGCCGTCCGTATCGGTCACCTCGTCGTGCTCGTCCGTATCGGTCACCTCGTCGTGCTCGTCCGTATCGGTCACCTCGTCGTGCTCGTCCGTATCGGTCACCTCGTCGTGCTCGTCGTGCTCTCCATCAGTGTCGGTTTCGTCGTGATCATCATGCGCGTCGGTACCGTCGTGCTCGTCGTCATCTTCGTGGCTGTGCTCGTAATCGTGGTACGCACCGTGGGCCTCGTCCTCGTCGTGTGCGTCCCAGCTCGGGGTCTCGTCGGCCGGGTCCGTCAGTCGCCGGGCGATGGTCGAGCGCAGGACCGTGATCCGCGTGCCAGGCGCGGTCTCGATCGTCACCCGGTCGGCCTGGACATCGAGCACGGTCCCGAAGATCCCCGCGCCGGTGAGGACCTCGTCGCCGGCGGAGAGCTCCATGAGCGTGTCGCGCTGACGTCGGGCCGCCTGCGCCCGGGGGCGCAGGAAGAGGACGTAGGCCAGCCCGAAGATGAGGATCAACGGCAGGAGCGACACCAGGGGGTTGCTGGTCGTCGGGGTCTTCGACGAGCTCGACCCTTGGGCCAAGAGGATCATCAGGGCAGGGAAGTTGAGGATCGTGAGTGGAATGACGGGCTCCGGTTTTGAGAACGGCCGATGTTACTCCAGGCCTCCCCGGCGTCCCCGGCAGCTCGGCCCCAGCCTCACCACAGCGTGGGGGCCGCTCCCTGCATCTGGTCGACCGGAGCGACCTCGCCGAGGTGAGCGAAGGCCCGCGGGGTCGCCACCCGCCCCCGGGGCGTCCGCTGGAGGAGGCCCTGTTGGAGGAGGTAGGGCTCGTAGGCGTCCTCCACGGTGTCAGGCTCCTCCCCCACGCAGTGGGCCAGGGTCACCAGTCCCACGGGCCGCCCGTCGAAACGGCGGCACAACGCGTCGAGGATGGCACGGTCCACCTTGTCGAGACCGAGCTCGTCCACGCCGAAGAGCTCCAGGCCCTCGGTGGCGAGCGCCGCCGTGATGGCGCCCTGGGCGCGCACCTCCACGAAATCCCGCACCCGGCGCAGGAGCCGGTTGGCGATCCGAGGGGTGCCCCGGGCCCGCGATGCGATGCGGCGTGCCCCGTCGGCCTCCACCTCGACGCCGAGGATCCCCGCCGAGCGCACCACGATCTTCTGCAGGTCCTCGGCGTCGTACAGGTCGAGACGGCCTACGAAGCCGAAGCGGTCGCGCAACGGGCTCGTGAGCAGTCCCGTGCGGGTGGTGGCCCCCACCAGGGTGAAACGCGGCAGGTCGAGCCGGATCGAGCGCGCCGTGGGCCCCTTCCCGATCAGGATGTCGAGCTGGAAGTCCTCCATGGCCGGGTAGAGGACCTCTTCGACGGGCCGGGGGAGGCGGTGGATCTCGTCGATGAACAAGACGTCGCCGTGCTGCAGGTCGGTCAGCAGCGCGGCCAGGTCGCCCGCCCGTACCAGCGCCGGGCCCGAGGTGATGCGCAACCCGACGCCCATCTCCGCCGCCACGATGCCGGCGAGCGAGGTCTTGCCCAGACCCGGGGGTCCTGCGAACAGCAGGTGGTCGACGGGTTGCTCCCGACGCCGCGCCGCCTCGAGCACGATCTCGAGATGCTCGGTCAGCTGAGGCTGCCCGTTGAACTCGGCCAGGTGCCGGGGCCGGAGACGGGCCTCTTCGGCAAGCTCCGCCGGATCGGGCAGGGGGTTCACCGGTCGCGCCGGGGCCTCACCGACTCCCGTGGGTGCGCCGGCGCGAGCCACGACTTCGACGTCCGCCGCGTCGTGTGCCGAAGACAGCACCTCGCGCCGCCCGTTCACCGCGCCCCCGCCAGCTCCCGCAACGCCTGGCGGAGCAACTCCTCGACCGTGCCCTCGCTCTCCCCGCCCTCGAGTGCCCGTCGGATCTCCTCGGGGCCATAACCGAGCTCGCTGAGCGCGGCACGGACCTCGCCCCGTGCCTCGGACGGCGCCCCGTGGCCACCGGGCACCGCGTCACCGGCGAACTCGGGGAGCTCGAGGCGCGATCGCAGGTCTAAGACGAGCCGGGCCGCCGTCTTGCGGCCGACGCCGGGGACGACGCAGAGCGCGCCGAGATCCTCGTCGAGCACGGCCCGGACCAATTCCGCCGGTCGTAGCGCGCTCAGCACGGCCAGGGCGAGAGCGGGGCCCACGCCGTGCGCCCCCAGCAAAGCCTCGAAGCACCGTCGCTCCTCGGCGGTGGCGAATCCGTAGAGCACGATGGCGTCCTCGCGCACGTGGGTGTGGACGTGCAGCTCCACACGTGCGCCGCGCTCGCCCACGGCGCTGAGGAGTGCCGGCGACACGGTGAGGCGATAGCCGACCCCGCCCACGTCGACGATGATCTCGCCTTCGGGGCTGCGGGCCACGAGCTCCCCCCGGAGCCAGCCGATCACCGCCGCCTCCCGGACGCGGCCACTTCGATGGCACGCCGCAGCGGTTGGGACGTCACGTGGCAGACCGCTAATGCCAACGCGTCGGCGACGTCAGGAGGCTTGGGCGGCTCGTCCAGTCCCACCAGGGCAGCCACCATCCGCTGCACCTGGTCCTTGGTGGCCCCGCCGAAGCCCACGACTGCCTGCTTGACCTCGTTGGCGCTGTACTGGGCGACCTCGCACCCGGCTTCGGCAGCCACCAGCAGCGCCACACCACCGGCCTGTCCGGTGGCCATGGCGGTGCGAACGTTGGTCTGGAAGAACACCCGCTCGACCACCACCGCATCGGGGCGGATCTCGGCCACCAATGCCCGGAGCTCGGTGTACAGCACGCGCAGGCGCTCGTGGATGGGAAGGTCGGGCTCAGTCGTGACGACGCCACCGGCCGTCGCGGCCAGGTCGCTCCCGTACTTCCGCACCACCCCGTACCCGCAACGGGACAGCCCGGGGTCGATGCCCAGGACGAACACGCGTTCGACTCTAGCCAGGGCGGGACCGGCGCAGGTGGATGTCGGGCAGGGCCGTCGAGGTCAGTCCGCGACCGCGGCGGCCAGGACGTCGTCGGGCGTGTCGAAGTTGGACCACACGTTCTGGACGTCGTCGTCGTCGTCGAGGGCCTCGAGGAGCCGCAGGACCCTGCGGACCTCACCCTCCTCGGTCACGGGCACGGTGGTCGAGGGCACCATGGCCATCTCAGCCGACTCCGGGGCCATCCCGGCGGCGTCGAGGGCGGCGCGCACGGCGGCGAGATCGTGAGGCGCGCAGGTCACGATCCAGCCGTCCCCCTCCTCGGTGAGGTCCTCGGCACCCGCGTCCACGGCGACCTCCATGATCCTGTCCTCGTCGAGCGACCGCGGCAGGACGATCACCCCCTTGCGCGCGAACTGCCATCCCACCGCGCCGGGCTCGGCCATCGAGCCCCCGTTGCGGGTGAAGACGTTGCGCACCTCGGCGCCGGTCCGGTTGCGGTTGTCGGTGAGGCACTCGACGATGATGGCCACGCCCCCCGGCGCATAGCCCTCGTAGGAGACCTCCTCGTAGTGGACCCCTTCGAGCTCCCCCGTGCCCCGCTTGATGGCGCGCTCGATCGTGTCCATGGGCACCGACGCGGCGCGCGCCTTCTCGAACATGGTGCGCAAGGTGGCGTTGGTGTTGACGTCCCCGCCCCCCTCCCGGGCGGCCACCTCGAGCTGCCTGATCAACTTGGCGAACACCTTCGCCCTGACCTTGTCGACGGCGGCCTTGCGGTGCTTGGTCGTCGCCCATTTCGAGTGGCCTGACATGTCCTACCGTCCTTGCTCTTTCAGCTGTGTTGGGCTCTTTCAGCTGTGTTGGATCATTGCGACGAACAGCTCGTGGACCCGACGGTCGGGGGTGAGCTCGGGGTGGAAGGCGGCCACGAGCACGCCGTCCTGGCGGCACAGCACCGGCACGGCCCGCCCGACTCCGAAGGACGATGCGTCGTCCGCAACGCCGTCGGGTGCCGGCTGCACCAACGAGGCCAGGACCTCGACCTCAGGACCGGTGGTCTCGACCATCGGCGCCCTGATGAACACAGCGGGCAGCGGCCCATCCGCCAGCGCGGGCACCTCCAGCGCACACTCGAAGGACTCGAGCTGACGGCCGAAACCGTTGCGCCGCACGGTGATGTCGATCGAGCCGTAGCAGCGCTGGTCGGCGCGACCGTCGACCGCCTCGGTGGCCAGAAGGATCATGCCCGCGCAGGTTCCCAAGGCAGGCAGGCCGGCGTCGAGCTCCTTGCCCAGAGGGTCGGCCAGGCCCGAGGACTCGAGCAGCATCGAGATCGTCGTCGACTCACCCCCGGGGATGATCACGCCGTCGAGCCCGACGAGATCCTCGGGCCGGCGCACAGGGCGCGACGCGACCCCGATCTCGCTCAGTGCGGCGCGATGCTCGGCGACGTCACCCTGCAAGGCGAGGATGCCGACGTCCACCTGGGGGCACCTCGGCCGCGCCTCGCGACACCACCTCTACCACCCTCGGTCGGCCAGGCGGACCTCGAGCCCCGCCACCTCGAGGCCGGGCATCGAGGCGCCCAGGCCGCGGCTGACCTTGGCCACGATCTGGGGGTCGTCGAAGTGCGTGGTGGCCTCCACGATGGCGCGGGCCCGGCGCGCCGGGTCCTCGCTCTTGAAGATCCCCGAGCCCACGAACACTGCTTGGGCACCGAGCTGCATCACGAGGGCGGCGTCCGCCGGTGTGGCGATGCCTCCTGCGCAGAACAGCGGCACCGGGAGGCGCCCGGTCTCGGCAACCTCGTGCACCAGGTCGACCGGCGCGGCGAGCTGCTTGGCCCACGCGTAACGTTCGGCCGCGTCAGCCTGGGTGAGCTTGCCGATGTCCCCCAGGATCGAGCGGAGGTGACGCACTGCCTCGACGATGTTCCCTGTCCCCGCCTCGCCCTTGGAGCGGATCAGAGCTGCACCTTCGGAAATACGACGCAGTGCCTCGCCCAGGTTGGTGGCGCCGCACACGAAGGGGACCCGGAACGCCCGCTTGTCGATGTGGTGCGCTTCATCGGCAGGCGTGAGTACTTCGCTCTCGTCGATGTAGTCGACACCCAGGGCTTCGAGGACCTGCGCCTCGGCGAAGTGGCCGATCCGGGCCTTGGCCATGACCGGAATGGTCACGGTGCGCTGGATCGCCTCGATCAACGCGGGGTCGCTCATGCGGGCTACCCCGCCCTGGGCTCGGATGTCGGAGGGCACACGCTCGAGTGCCATCACCGACACCGCGCCGGCGTCCTCGGCGATGCGGGCGTGCTCGGCGGTGACGACGTCCATGATGACCCCGCCCCGCAACATGTCGGCCAGACCGCGCTTCACGGTGAAGGTCCCGGTCTGCCGGGAAATTCCCGACCCGGCGGCTGACTCGGACCGTGCCTCGGACCGTGCGGTGGGCGCGTCGTCCATGGATTCAGTCTACTCCCGGGTGGCGACCGCCCCACCGGGGACTACGTGACCGGCCCCGTGCTCACCATTCGTCGAGGGCGGCCACACGCAGGGCCGGCGCATCGAGCTCCCCGACGACGTTCCAACGCATCACGTCGCCGCCCGGGGTCTCGGGCAGCGCCACCGTCCACAGCCAACGCGTGGTGCGCGCCACCCCGCGCCGGGTCAGCGGCGACGGCACGCGGGGCGCGGGCCCGTCGGCCATGAGGACCAGCCCCTCGCGCAGTCCGGGCGGGAAACGCGTCACCGCCACCGCCAGGCGGTCGGTGCGGAACTCGCGGCCCCGGCCGGCGAGCCCGTGGACCAGCCCCGACACGGGAAGGAACGTCGCCAACGGCAACAGCACTGCCGCAGCCATGGTGGCGGGCGCGATATCGGCCCGCTTCACGTGGACGAGCTCGTGGGCGATCACCCCCTCGAGCGCCACCGGGTCGAGGGATTGCAGCAGGCCCGAAGTGACCACCAGGACCGCCGCGCCGCTCTTGCGCCCCAGTGCGATGGCCTGCCGAGCCCACTCGTCCATGACGACGATGTCGGGGGGCTCCACCCCCATGGTGGCGCACAGCCCGTCGACGATGTTGTCGGCGCGGGCCAGTTCGGCCTCGCCCCCGGGGCGCACGGCCAGGGCGCGCAGGAGGATCCGGGTGGCGCCGCGCCACAGCGCAAACCACACCACGAGCCCCGCCACCGCTCCGGCCACAGCGCCGAGGGCGACGAGTCCGGCCGCGGTGCACGCCGCGGTGACCAGCACGAACACCACGATCCCGGGAACAGCCGCGATCAGCAGCGCACGGCGGCGGTTGTGATGGAACTCGCCCGTGTCGCCCCTGGCGCCGGGCAGGATGGGGACCGCCACCTTCTCGGTCTCCGTCACCTCCACGACAATCGAGTCCCGGACCCGGTCCCGGGTGGCGCCCGCACCGGCTTGGCGGTTTCCCGAGGGACGACCGCCGCGGTTGGCTGCACCGGACCGGCCGCCGCCCCCACCTCGACTCCGGCCCGGCGTCCCGGTCCCTGTCGTGCGCCCCGAGCCTCCTCGCCCCTTGCCGGCTCCAGCGCCGCTCGATCCACCCCGTCCGCCCGTGCCACCCCCGGAGCCGCCTCCTGCTCCTCCCGGTCCACCCCGGCGCGCCCCGGACCCCGTGCCTGAACCGCCCCGCCCGGTGCCCTGTGCCCGGCGGGGCCCTCCTGTCCCGGCTGCGCCGGCGCGGCCGTCCCCCGGGGGGGCGCCCGACGGGCCCGCCGACGCGGGGCGCGACCGCGACCGGCGCCGGCCCGGTGGAGGAGGTGTGCCGGCCATGGACTCGGAGTGTACGACGCCGGTGGCTCCGCTCCGGGTGCGAGGGTCAGTCCCGAGGCCCGGTCCCGGCGCACACCCGGTCGTAGACCTCGAGGTATCGGGCCGCCACCTCGGACATCGACCATCGCGACGCATGGGCGAAGGCGGCATCGAGCGCGCTCGGCGCACAGCGTCCCCGGCCACCATCCGCGTCGACGACGAGCTCCGAGAGAGCTCGCGCCAGCGAGGCCACGTCCCCGGGTGGCACGAGGACGCCGTGGTCCCCGACCACGGCCCGGTACCCGGGAAGGTCGCTCGCCACCACCGCGGCCCGGGCCGCCATGGCCTCGAGGAGCACCACCCCGAAGGACTCGCCGCCCAGTGACGGCGCGCACAGCACGTGCGCCCCCGCCAGGCGTGACGCCAGCTCGTCGTCGTCGAGCCGCCCCAACCACGCCAGGCGCCGGTCCGGCGGATAGCGCCGGCGCAGGCGCTCGGTGTCGGGGCCCTCCCCCGCCAGCCAGATCGTCACGGCGGTGGCGGGTTCGATTCGACGTGACGCCTCGAGGAGGACTTCGAGGCCCTTGCGTTGCTCGTGACGCCCCACGAACATCACCGTGGGCCCCGTGACGGGCCACGGGACAGCCGAGGCGAATCGCCCGACGTCGACACCGTTGCCGATGATGTCGTAGCGACCCCCGAGCGCCTCCCTGGCCGTGGCTTCGGCTTGCGCCGACACCGCGCACCGCGCCGCCAGGCGTCGCGCCCCGGCGCGCGCCAGGGGACCGAGCAGGCGATAGGCGATGCTCGGGCCGGCACGGTGGAACGTCCCCACCTTGGGGAGCCCACACGCCACCAGGCACGCGTACCCGGGCCCCGGTGCCAACGGCTCGTGCAGGTGCAGCACGTCGAAGTCCCCCCGCCACACGTGTCGCACGGCCCGCACCGCCGCCACCGGGCCGAGGGCGACGGGAGCCACCGACCCGTTGGCGGGCAGGCCCACGGTCCCGCCCAGCCGCACCAGGGAACCGGGAGCGATCCCCGGCACCGCGCCGTGCGCGTCGGCCGGGGCCAGCACCACGGCGTGGTGACCGGCCTCCGTCAGGGCCGCGGCCAGGCCGAGCACTTGACCCTGGACCCCGCCCGGTCGGCTCAGGCTGTACGGACACAGCAGCGCCACCCGCACCGTGTGCTCCTTCGATCAGCCGAGGGCGCCGGCCGCGACGTCACTGGGCCAGTTCGGTTGGAAGAGATGCCATTGCTCCGGCGCCCGCCGGATGAGCTGTTCCAGGTCGGCGGCGATCAGCTGCGTGACGCGGGCCACGTCCTGGCGCAGCCTTCCGGTGCGTTCGGTGGGCACCGGGGGCATGATCACGGCGGTGTGCTCGATGCCGGGCCCGCTGTAGACCGCCGTGGGCAACAGGACGGCCCCCGTGCGCAAGGCCAGCATGGCGGGGCCCGCCGGCATGGTGGTGCGCTCGCCGAAGAATTCGACGTCCACACCGTTGCCCGCGATGTCGCGGTCACACAGCAGCCCCACGAGCTTGCCCGCCTTCAGGGCACGCAGCAGCACGCCGCTGGCGTCGGGGCCCATGGGCACGATGGTCAGGCCCATGGCCTCTCGCTGAGCCACGAACCAGTCGTACATGGCGGGCGGCTTGAGCGGTTCGGCCACGCTCGTCATGGGATAGCCCTGCAGCGCCAGCCAGGCACCCCCCCATTCCCAGCTCCCGATGTGGGGGAGCGCCATGATCACGCCTTTTCCGGCCTCCATGCCGGCCACGAGATGTTCCCACCCGCTCTCCACCAGCATGCGGTCGGCCACGACGTCGGGCCTCAGCGCGGGGAGCCGGGCGCCCTCGAACCAGTAGCGCGCGTAATTCAGGAACGCCCGGCGCGTCAGCGCCGCGAGCTCGGCGTCGCTGATGCCCCCACCCACGACGCGGCGCGCGTTGCGCGCGTACATGCCCCCCGCCTTGCCGGGGTGGGCCGACAGCGCCAGCGCCACCACTCCCGCGGCCACCGCAGCTACGTGTTCGGGGAGCTTCTGCATGGCGGTCCCCAGCGCCCGGTAGGTCAGGTACGCGGCCCAGCTGCCCTCCGACGCGGTGATGTCGCTGTCGACCGGCGCGTTGGCGTCGGTGTGGTCGGACGCCCTGGCGTCGGTGTGGTCGGACGCCCCGGCGTCGGTGTGGTCAGACGCCCCGGCGTCGGTGTGGTCAGACGCGTCAGGCACGTCTCGGACCGCGGCGACAGCTCGCGTCTGGAGCCGTCGGAAGCTCAGAAGCCGCGCGACGCAGGTCGCCGGCCGGCGCGCGTCGTGGGCCGAGCTTCACGTCGAGCGCGCCAGATGCGACCCGACCGGCTCGAAGGCACTCCGGCGCGCCGGGCCCGCCACCGGCCCGAAGGCTGGGCCGCCCGGCGCGGCACCGGGCCGTGCGCGCCCACCGCGTCGCGATGCGCTCGTGCTTCACGCCATGCGCGCCAACGGGAGTCCACGCGTCCTTCGTGCCACCGCGCCAGCGCCCGCCGGGTGACGTCCATGTCGCCGTCGGCGAACATGGCCCGGAACGGCACCGCGGGCGGGGGACCCTCGGCCTCTTTCCAGACGTTGACGAACCTCCCCAACGCCGTGGCCGTCAGCAGGCCGAAGAACACCCACAGGGCGGGAACCAACGCCGAAGCGGCCACGGAGCCGGCGATGAAGCACAAGCCCAGCAAGATGAAGCGCTCGGCCCGCTCCATGAGGCCACCTTTGGCCGACAGACCGAGCAGCTCGGCCTTGGCCCGCTGGTACGAAATGAGAGAGGTGACCGCCAGGATGGCGAAGGGCAGCAGCACCGTCTCCCCGTGATGGTGTGCGGCGAGGTACCACGCCACGCCTCCGAAGAGGAAGGCATCGGAGATCCGGTCGGCCACCGAGTCGAAGAACGCGCCGCGCACCGAGGCGCGTCCCGACGCCTTGGCCACGGGGCCGTCGAAGAGGTCGGGCAACCCGGTCGGGAAGAGGAGGAAGACGCCGGCGACGAGGTGACCCGATCCCACCACCAGCGCCGTGACCACCGACATGGTGAGCCCGAAGATGGTGAGCACGTCGGCGGTGATCCCCACCCGCACCAGAGCGGTACCGACCGGCTTGGTCGTTCGGTCCACCGCCTGCCGCCAGCGACCGTCGAACATTCGTGGGTTTCCTCCGCGGGGGTTCATCCCCAGCCTACCATCGGCCCCCTGGGCCCCAATCGATGGATCGACTCCCCCTGCCCAGGCGCAGCGTCACCGGTAGGCTGCCATCCGCAGCGGCCACGCCGGAAGGATCTCGAGGGAGGGAGGTGCGCGGGGTGCCGACTTACCCACCGTCCCGCATCCGCAATGTCGCCCTGGTCGGACACAACGGCTCGGGCAAGACCACGCTGGCCGAGGCGCTCCTCTTCGCCACCGGCGCCGTCACCCGACAGGGCAGGGTCGACGACGGGTCCACGGTGTGCGATTTCGAACCCGAGGAGATCAAGCGACACATGTCGCTCTCCCTCGCCCTGGCCCCGTGCCTGCTCGGCGACGTCAAGCTGAACATCATCGACACCCCGGGTTACGCCGACTTCTTCGGCGAGGTCAGGGCGGCCGCCTCGGTGGTGGACCTGGCCGTCGTGGTCGTCAGCGCCGTCGAGGGCATCGAAGCCCAGACCGAGGCCGCCTGGGATCTGGCCGCCGAGATGGGCCTGCCCCGACTGGTCTTCATCAACAAGCTCGACCGGGAGCGGGCCAGCTTCGACCGCACCCTGAGCGCGTTGCGCGACCGCTTCGGAGCCGGGATCGCCCCCCTCGAGCTCCCCGTGGGCGAGGAGTCCGGATTCCGGGGGATCGCCGACCTCCTCACCGACACCGCCATCACCTACGAAGGCGGCAAGCCCCAGAGCGGGCCCATTCCCGACGACCTCGCCGCCACCGAGCACGAGGTGCGCGAGCAGCTGGTCGAAGGGATCGTGGTGGGGGACGACGCCCTCATGGAGCGGTACCTCGACGGCGAGACGCCCACCGGCGCCGAGCTCGAGGCGACTTTGGCCCACGGCGTCGCCCAGGGCTTGGTGTTCCCGGTGGTGTGCGGCTCGGCCGTCACCGGTGTCGGCATCGACCGGCTGGCGACCCTGCTGGCCGAGATCGCCCCCAGCCCCGACTCGCGGCCACCGGTGGAGGTCCGGGCCGGCGACTCGGTCCAGGAAGTGGCCTGCGACCCGGAGGGCCAACCCCTGGCCCAGGTGTTCAAGACCATCTCCGACCCCTATGTGGGCAAGATCTCGCTGCTACGCGTCCTGTCGGGGACGATCAAGCCCGACACCGTGCTCACCGATCCCCGCACCCATTCCGACCAGCGGCTCCACATCCTCCAGCTGCTGCGGGGCAAGGAGGCCCAGCCGGTGGACGCGGCCCAGGCCGGTGACATCGTGGCCGTCCCCAAGCTCTCCGACACCGCCACCGGCGACACCCTGGCCCCCAAGGGCACCCCTGTGGT
>Ga0116217_10005004_pt1 | contig 11725 bp, 8 predicted proteins | sample Sb_taG_6_FD_89697 | JGI IMG/M metagenome (GOLD analysis project Ga0116217, IMG submission 89697) | Peat soil microbial communities from Weissenstadt, Germany - Sb_50d_4_PS metaG | ecosystem: Environmental > Terrestrial > Soil > Wetlands > Peat | place: Germany: Weissenstadt | collected 2010-09-21 | reverse complement strand
GGGTCCATGAATTTCGTCTATCTTCATGTCGCGCTGTTCGCGGTCTGGATGCTGTTCATCGAGAAAAGTCCGTGGCCGACGCTGACGTTGATCGTGTCGCTGGAAGCGATCTTCCTGTCCACGTTTGTCATGATCGGCCAGAACCGGCAGGCGGAGTTCCAGCAGGCCAAGGCGGATCACGACTTCAACGAGCAGGAACTGGAGCTCAAAACCAACACAGAGCTGACCCGCGAGATCCATCGGCTCACTACCGAACTGCACCGGCGGATGATAGAGAACCCCGCCGGGTAGCGGTCCTGATGGCCGACCAGCTCATAGCAGCTGAGCCCAGGCGAAGAACCCACGCCCGTTCGGAAAAAGAAAAGAACAATAATCCCGAACGGCCACCGATGCGCCGAACCGTCATGTGTCAGCAGCCATGATGTTCTGCGCGCACCACAACAGGCAGCACGCATCCGCCTTGGCGAAGGTAGCCGCCGAAATCCAGGACGAGACTAGACGGCTCACACGCATTGCGGTGTGACATGCGAACGCTGACCCTGGGGGTGTACTTGCTCGGAAACGCTCATGTACTCCTCCTCGATCCGGACGCCGGTGCGCTTGCGTCCTGTAGTCGCTGGCGCAGCTCCGGCTTGGCGATCTTCCCCACGGCGTTCTTCGGCAGCATCTCCTCGATGTACACCTCACGCGGCACCTTGTAGCGCGCGAGGGACTGGCGGCAGTGCTCGATGAGGTCCTCGGGCACCACGTCAAAGCCGGGCCGGAACGTCACGAAGGCCACCGGCTGCTCGCCGAAGACCAGATCGGGCTGCCCGACGACCGCGGCCTCGAGCACCGCGGGGTGGGTGTAGAGGACGTCCTCGATCTCCTTCGGGTAGATGTTCTCCCCGCCCCGGATGATCAGGTCTTTGACCCGGTCGACCAGGGTGAGATAGCCGTCGTCGTCGAACCGGCCGACATCACCGGTGTGCAGCCACCCACCGCGCAGGACCTGCACCGACTCCCCAGGCCTGCCCAGGTAGCCGCGCATGACGTTCGGCCCGCGGACGACCACCTCGCCCGCCAGCCCGGCGGGCAACAACTGGTCGGCCTCGTCCACCACCCCGACCTCGACGCCGGGTACGGGCAGGCCGCCGCTACCCGCCTTCCGGGTGCCGTGCAGCGGATTCAGCGTGCAGACCACTGTGCACTCCGACAGCCCGTAACCCTCGACGACGGGGACGCCGAAGCGTTGCTCGAACTCGCCGATCAGCTGGCGCGGCATCGGTGCGGCCCCGCAGATGACAAAGCGCAGGCTCCGGGTGTCCGGCGGCGCGCCTGGCCGCGACGTCAGCAGCGCGTAGATGGTGGGCACAGCCGAGAAGAAGGTGGGCCTGACCTGTTCGACGGTCGCCCAGAAACTGGCCGCGTGGAACCGTTCGGCGATGAACGTCGAGCCGCCGGCCAGCAGCGGGGACACGACGCTGACCATGATCCCGTTCACGTGGAACAGCGGCAGCACCAGCAGGCTGCGGGTATCACCGGTCATCTCGAACCAGCCGACGATGATCTCCGCGGTCGCGCTGACGTTGGCATGGTCCAGCATGACGCCCTTGGGCCGGCCCGTCGTCCCGCTGGTGTAGATCAGCAGCGCCAGCGCGCCCGGATCGGTCACCAGGGCGGGACGACGGGTCGGTGCCGACGGCGGGGGAGGGACGGTCACCTCCGTCAGCCCGATGATCCGGTACGGGCCGTCGCGCAGCATCGCCGCGGCCACCTCGTCGGCGACGACCAGGGTGGCGCCCGCGTCATCGATCTGGTACCGCGCCTCCTGCGCGGTCAGGGCCGGGTTGACCGGCGTGACGGCGGCGCCGAGCCGCCACGCGGCGAACATGCTCGTGATGAGCTCGACCCGGTTCGGCAGCATGATGGCCAGCACGCCGCCGGGGCGCAGCCCGGCGGCGTCGAACACGGCGGCTAGCGCGGTCACCCTTTCGGCGAAACCCGCGTTGTCGAGTTGGTGGCGCTCGTCGGCGATGCAGGCTCCGCCCGGATCCCGCTGCGCCCTCTCGTCAGGGATTTTGGCTGCTGTCACGGCATTCCCTTTCCGTTTCAGCCTGACGCTAGGGGCGAGCCGCGACGCTGCCATCGTGCGCACGTCACGAACCCCCCGCTCAGCGTCGTGCCCGCACCACGATGCCCGGGCAGCGCGGGTGTCCTTACGCTGCGGTCACGACAGCCCGGAAGGATGCGCCTCATGACACGACTGATAAACATCGACAACGGCGGCACGCTGACCGACTTCTGCCTCGTCGATGGCGACGAGGTGCGCTACACCAAGACCCTGACCACGCCCTATGACCTGAGCCGGTGCCTGTTCGACGGCCTCACCAAGGTCTCCGAGCTGGCGTACGGGGAACCGCAGCTCACGGCCCTGCTGCAGTCCACGGACTGCATCAGGTATTCCACCACCCAGGGCACCAACGCTCTCGTGCAGCGGGCCGGACCGCAGCTGGGCCTGCTGGTCACCGATCCGACGCTGATCGAGGGCCTGGCGGCCACTCAGGCCCAGGAGGATCTGCTGACGGCGCTGGTCGGTGACCGGTGGGGCGCGATCAGCCTCGACGCCGACGACGAGGCGCTGAGCCGCGAGCTGCTCGCGCGGGTCAACGACCTGTCCGCGCGCGGCGCCAGGCGCCTGGTCATCGCGGTGAGCGGCGCGGACGGTGCGGACGGTGCGGCGGACGAGGCCCGGGTGAAGGGACTGCTGCTGCGGCTCTACCCCCGTCATCTGCTCGGCGCGGTCCCGCTGCTGTTCTCCTGGGAACTCGTCGCCGACCCCGACGACATCCGCCGGACCTGGTCGGGCCTGCTCAACGCGTTCCTGCATCCCGCGATGGAGCGCTTCTTGTTCAACGCCGACCGGCGGCTGCGAGACGCCCGGGCTCGTCAGCCGCTGCGGATTTTCCGCAACGACGGCGCTTCGTCCCGCGTGTCGAAGTCCGCGGCGCTCAAGACGTACAGCTCCGGGCCGCGGGGCGGGCTGGAGGGCACCCGCGCCCTGGCGGCCCATTACGGCCTGCGCCATCTGGTCATGCTCGATGTGGGCGGCACGACCACCGACATCGGCGTGGTCAGCGACGGTGCTATCCACGTCGACCGGCGCGGGGCGATCGAGCACGCGCCGAGCTCGCTGGAACTGGCCGCCATCACCAGCTACGGCGTAGGCGGCAGCTCGGTCTTCCGGGTCACCCACGGCGGCCTGGTGGTGGGCCCGGACAGCGTGGGGGCCGCACCGGGGCCGGCTTGCTTCGGTCTCGGCGGCGACCAGCCGACGATCACCGACGTGCTGCTGCTGGCGGGCCTGCTCGACCCGGCGAGCTACCTCGGCGGCACGCTGCCCCTGTACCCCGACCGGAGCGCGAAGGTGATCGAGGACAAGATCGCCGGACCGCTGGGAATCCCGCTCGATGACGCGCTGCGGCAGATGGAGGATGCCCACGCCGAGGCGATCGCTCGCGCCCTGTCCGGGGCCACCACCGTCACGGGCGACACCGTGCTGGCCGCGTTCGGCGGCGCCGGGCCGATGACCGTCTGCGGGGCCGCGCGCCGGGCCGGGGCCCGGCACGTGCTGATCCCCCGAACGGCCGCGGTGTTCAGCGCCTTCGGCATCGGGTTCTCCGACCTAGGACAGCGCTACGAGCAGCCGCTTGCGGCGGTGGACTACGCGACGATCGGGGACGTTGCCGACCGACTGCTCGCGCTCGGGGCCAGGGACATGTTCGCCGAGGGCGTCGACGCGAGCGCGTGCACTCCGCGGTTCAGGCTGACGGTCGAGCACGAGGACTCCGAACGGGTCATCGAGCTCGACGACCTGCACGATGCCACCACCCACCTGACCACGGGCGACCGGGCCAGTCTGGAGCTCGTGCTGCTGGCGCCGCTCCCGCACGTCACGCTGGGCGAGGGCGGCGACATCGGGACATCCCCGGCGAAGGCCGAGGGGACGCGGGTGCTACGCGATGGCCGCGGCGCGCAGGCGGAGACGCCCGTGTACGCCTTGGCGAGCCAGTGCCCGGGCGCGCGCGGGTCCGGGCCGGCCGTGATCGAAGGCCCGTTCTTCACCATGGGGGTCCCCGAAGGCTGGCAGTTCGACACCACCGCCGCGGGTGACCTGCGGCTGACCGACAGGGGACAGCGATGAACACGCCGATGCGCATCCCGATGACCGAGTACCTCGAGATCGACCTGGAAACCGAGCGGTGGCGGTGCCGGCGGTGCGCGCATGACCTCGGCCCGGCGCGCGGGAACTACAAGGAAGGCACTCTGGTCTACGACCGCGATCCGACCGAGATCCACCGCCCGCTGATCGACCCCGGGCGCTACGAGTTCACCTTCGCGCCCGACCCGGCCTGGTGCCGGATCCTCGAGTTCTACTGCCCGGGTTGCGGTACCCAGATCGAGGCCGAGTATCTGCCGCCCGGCCACCCGCCGACCTACGACATGCAGATCGACGTCGACGCGCTCAAGGCGCAGTGGGCCGCGCGCCCGGCCGACACGGTCATCCCGCTCGGCCGGGACGTCTCCGCCGAGCCGCTGCGAGTGGACGAGAGGAACCCGGCGTGAAACGGATATCGGTCGACATCGGCGGCACGTTCACCGATTGCTTCGTGGCCTGGGACGGCCGCTACATCCAGGCGAAGGCCCTGACCACGCACCACAACCTGTCCCAGGGCTTCAACGAGGCGCTGGATCATGCCTGCACCACACTGAGCTTGCAGCGGGACGACGTGCTGCGCGAGGTCGACTCGGTTCGCTACGCCACCACCCTGGGCACGAACGCGCTGATCGAGCGCCGGGGACCGCAGGTCGGCGTCGTCGTGACCGCCGGGTTCGAGGCGACGATCCCGCTGTCCCGCGGCCGCGGCTACGGGGAGGGCCTGGACGAGCTGGCCAAGAACGACATGTCCAGCGGCACCCGGCCGGACCCGCTGGTCCCGCAAACGCTGATCCGCTCGGTCGCCGAACGCGTCGATTACCGCGGCACCGTTCTGATGGAGCTCAGACGGGAAGACGTCCGGCAAGCGCTGCGCGAGCTCATCGACGCCGGCGCCGAGGCGCTGGTGGTTTGCCTCACCAACGCGATCGAGAACCCGGCGCACGAACTGCGGGTGCAGGAGGTGTTCCTGTCCGAGTACCCGGCGCACCAGCTGGGCGCCATCCCGATGCTGCTCAGCCACCAGCTGTCCGGCCGCAAGGGCGAGTACGTGCGCGCCACCTCGGCTATCGTGGACAGCTTCCTGCACGCCACCATGTACCACGCGCTGTCGGATCTGGAGCAGAACCTGCGCGAGCACGGCTATCCCCGGCCGATGCTGATCATCCACAATTCCGGCGGCATGGCCCAGCTGAACTCGACCGACGCGCTGCAGACCATCCACTCCGGGCCGGTGGCCGGCATCTCGGCGAGCGAGCACCTGGCCGCCCAGGCGGGCCTGGGGAACGTGGTGGCCACCGACATGGGCGGCACCAGCTTCGACATCGGCCTGGTCCCGGCCGACGGGGTGAAGCACTACGACTTCATGCCGGTCATCGACCGGTGGCTGGTCAGCGTGCCCATGATCCACCTGGTGACGCTGGGCGCCGGGGGCGGATCGATCGCCAGCTACGACCGGCTGCACCAGTCGGTCAAGGTCGGCCCGCGCAGCGCCGGGTCGGATCCGGGGCCCGCCTGCTACGACCGCGGCGGCCTGCTGCCCACGGTCACCGACGCGGACCTGCTGCTCGGCTACCTCACGCCGGAACGGTACGCGGGCGGCCAGATCAAGCTGAACCGCCAGCGGGCCGAGTTCGCCATCGACGAGGAGTTCGGCGACCACCTGGACCTGGACCCCGTCGAGGTCGCCCGGCTGATCAAGGCCGAGGTGGACGAGCAGATGGCCAACGGGCTGGCCAAGGAACTCCGGATCCGCGGCTACCTCCCGGCCGAGTTCACCATGCTCGCCTACGGCGGCAACGGCCCACTGCACTGCTGCGGGATCGCCGCCCACCTCGGCATGGACAAGATCCTCGCGCCGCCGTACAGCTCGGTGTTCTCCGCTCTCGGCGCCGGCAACATGCCACAGCTGCACATCCACGAACCCTCGGTCCCGCTGATCCTGTTCGACGCCACCAACCGGGCGATATTCACCGGCTTCGGTCGCTTCAACGCGATCGTGGCCGAGCTTGAAGCCAAGGGCCACGCCGACCTGCAGCGGCAGGGATTGTCGGCCGACGCGGTCCGGCACCGGCTCGAACTGGACATGCGATACGGCAACCAGCTAGTGACAATGGCCGTCGTGGCCTCCAAGACGCGCCTGGAGAGCATCCGCGACGTCGTCGACCTGATGCGGCTGTTCTCCGACGACTACGGCCGCCGGTTCGGCGAAGGCAGCCAGTCTCCCGAGGCAGGCATCCGCGTCACCGCGCTGCGGGTCGCGTCCTTCGTCCAGGGCGAGACGATCGAGTTCGACGCCACCCCGCCGGACGGCCGGACCACGGCTGCGCAGCCGGCCGGGTCGCGGCGCTGCTTCTTCCCCCGCACCGAGGGCCCGGTGGAAACCGCCGTCTTTGACGAGAACGCGCTTGAGCCGGGGCTGGCCGTGCCCGGCCCGGCCGTCGTCACCACGCCCACCACCACCTACCTGGTCGAACCCGGCTGGCGGATCGAGACCGGCGCGCACGGCGCCATCTGGTTCCTGGCGGACTCGCCAGAAAAAAAGGAGGATCAGCGATGACTGACACGGGCGCTGCCCAGTTCACCGCGCAGGAGCAGGAATGGGTCGACGCCTTCCTCGCCGAGACGACCCTGTTCCTCGGACCCGACCCGCAGATCATGAACGACCACCGGATGGCGCCGAGGACCGCGGATGAGGACCGGCTGCTGTCCGGCCCGGTCGATGCGAACGACCTGGACCGGGTGCGCAAGCGACTGGTGGCCGGCCTGGACGAGGCGTTCGAGATGATGGGGCAGACCGGCGCCGCTCCCGGAGCGAAATGGGGTGACCTGACCAGCGCGGTCTACTCGGCGTCCGGCGACCTGATCCACATCAGCACCGGCGGGGTGCTGGCCTTCGCCTCGGTGCTGCACTACCCGGTGCGGTTCATCAACAAGTACTGGACCAACGACCCGACCGTCGGCGTGCACGACGGCGACGCGTTCATCCACAACGACGCCCGCTACGGCAACATCCACAACACCGACCAGAGCATGATCCTGCCGGTGTTCTATAACGGCGAGCTGATCGCCTGGGTCGCGACGATCATCCACGAGGGGGAGAACGGCGCCAAGGAGCCCGGCGGGATGCCGTCGAGCTCGGAGTCCGCCTATGACGACGGCATCCGGATGAGCCCGTTCAAGATCGTGGAACGCGGCGTGATCCGGCGTGACCTGCTGACCTTCCTGCAGAACTCGGTCCGCGAGCCGAAGCTCCAGTACCAGGACCTCAAGGTCAAGCTGTACTCTGCGCTGCGGATCAAGGAGCGCGTGCTCGCGCTGGTCGACGAGGTCGGCCGGGACGCGTTCATCGTCTCGCTGCGCAAGTCGCTGGAGGACATCGAGGCCGAGTCCCGCAGGCGGATCTCGGCGCTGGCGGATGGCACCTACCGGGTCAACTTCTTCTCCGATTCCACCCTCCGGGAGAACGTGCTGCTGAAATACGCGTGCGCGATCACGGTCAAGGGGGACGAGCTGACCGTCGACTGGCGCGGCACGGCGCCGCAGATCATGAACCGGGCTTTCAACTCCACACTCGGCTCGTCGAAGTGCGGGATGAACCAGGCGTTCCTCGGGTTCTTCTGGCCAGACCTGCCGCGGGGGATCAGCGTGATGAACCCGATCGAGATCCTCACCGACGAGGGCAGCTGTGTCAACCCGGGCCCGGACGCGCCGCTGGGGCAGAGCCTGCAGAGCATCTTCAAGACCTTCGGGGTCACACAGGCCCTGTTCGCCAAGATGCAGTACTCCAACCCTGAGAAGTACGGGTCGGTGATCGCGCCCTGGTTCAACCAGATCAACACGTTCTTGTTCGGCGGCGTCACCCAGCACGGCGAGTTCGTCGGCAATGTCTGCGCCGACCTGAACGGCATGGGCGGCGGGGCCCGCGCGCATCGCGACGGCGAGCACTCCATGGCGCCGTTCTTCGCCGCCATGGCCGACATCGGCGAGCAGGAGATCATCGAGGACGACGTGCCGTTCCTCCAGCTCATCTCCAAGAAGATCAAGCGCGACGCGCAGGGTTTCGGCAAACACCGCGGCGGCATGGGCTACGAGATCGCCGTAGCCGCCCGGGGCACCCCGCTGTGGGGCTTCGCCACCGTGTCGAGCGGCTCGAAGTTCCCGGCGATCCCCGGCCTGTTCGGCGGATACGGATGCCCGACCTACCCGCTGGCCAAGATCAAGGGCATCAACGTCTTCGAGCAGATGCAGGATGACCCGTCGACCTGGTCGTTCGACTACGAGACGCTGATGAACACCCGGCCCTTCGCCGGCGCCCGTTACTCCACCCACCACATGGGCATGGGCTTCGAGCTCGCCGACGAGGGCGAGGTGTACATGATCTGCCAGGGCGCCGGCGGCGGCTATGGCGACGTGCTCGAACGCGACCCGGAGGCGGTCATGGCCGACGTCGAGGCGGGCTACCTGTCCAGCGAGGCGGCCCGCGAGATCTACTTCGTCGTCCACGACCCCGCCACGCTGGCGGTGGACACCGCTGGGACCGAAGCCGCCCGGGCCGCCGAGCGCCAGGCCCGGCTGCGCCGGGGCAGGCCCTACGGTGAGTTCGTCAAGCTCTGGGCGACCCCGGAGCCGCCGGCGCACCCGCCCTACTACGGCTCGTGGGGCGATGACAACAGCGTCATCCACGCCACCGCCTGGACCACACGCGGGCCGGTGCGCGTGGCGGCGCCGACGAACCAGCTCCCGCAGATCTTCCTGCCCGACCCGAACGTCGTCGCCCTGACTGCACAGCACGCCCGGATCGCCGAGCTGGAGACGCGCGTAGGCGAGCTTGAGGGGGGCATGAGCCGCCTGCTGGAGGGATCATGAGCCGGCTGCTGGCCAGCCTGGACGCGCCGCCATCAGGACGCGCCCGTTCGATCTGGTTCGACGCGGTGTCCTACGGCCGGGCCAAGCTCCTCGGCGGCGCCGGCGTGCCGTGGACCTCGCCGGCTGAGCTGAGCTCGTTCTTCGCCAAGATGGGCGGGATGTTCCGCTCCGACGCGGTCCTGGTCGACCTCGCGGACCTGTTCGCCCAGCGGACCGCCGCTGACCAGGAGCTTCGCGCCGTGATGGCGACACGCAGCCGACCTGGTTATGCCCTGCGGACGCTACTCGGCGACGCGCAGGCCCGCAGCACTGCGGCGGAGGCGGTGCGGGTTCTAGCCGCCACGAGCGGGCCCGTCCCGCTGGTCCTGACCGTGCCCACGCCCGGCCGGTGGCTGGTAGCGGCCGCGCAGCAGGCTCAACGGGTCGGGTCCGATCCGGGGCCGCCGGACGCGGCCCAGGCGGAGACCGCCGCGATCTACAGCGCCGACTTCCTGCGGATGTTCGCCGACGCCGGCGTCGATGGCCTGCTCCTCGACGAGGGCCGGGTACCCGTCGGCGAACTGATCCACGCCGAGGCATACCGGCCCGTACTCAACGTCGCCGATTACTACGAGTGGCCGGTGCTCATCCGGACCGACGCCGCCGCGGCCTGGCCGCACGGTCCTGTCCCCGGTGTCGCCTTCTGGCTCGGCTCGGCCGGGCCGGACGAGCCATCCGGCCGCTGGGGCATTGTGGCAGGCTCCGACTTCTGGGCTGGCGTGGGCCCGCCGGCGGAGGCTAACCTCGTGCTCGCCCCCGTCCCGGCGGACGCTGACCCCGAAGCCGTGATGACGCAGGTCCGAGCCTTGGCGTGACCGGTCCCGGCCTGGCCCTGCAGATCTCCCAAGCCAACTACGCCGCCTCCAAGTCCGGGCGGCTCGGGCGCCCCGAGGAGGTCGCCCGGATCGTCCATGTCCTCGCGGCCGACGCCTCGTCCTACATCACCGGCCAAGTGTGGAGCGTCAACGGCGGGATGGACATGTAGGCGAGGCGCAAATTTACAGGTGACGTACTATCCGCGACTCCACAGGTGACGTACCATCCGTCGATGGACAGGTCGAGCCCGTCCGCTGCGGAGAGCGCCTCAGCGGTCTCCGCCGCGCTCGATCCGCGCGCCGCCGAGGTGTCGGCGGACATTTACGGCCTGATCGTGCGGGAGATCCCGCAGTTGCGCAGCGACAAGCGGGTGCTGGCGCTGCTGGAATCCAGCGTCGCGGAAAACGTGGGCACCATGTTGCACATTCTGCAGCACGGCATCGACCTGGAGAAGGTGCATGCCCCGGCGGCGGCAGAGGAATACGCTCGCCGGCTGGCGCAGCGCGGCGTCCCCATCGCCGCGCTGCTGCGCGCCTACCGCATCGGGTCAGCCCGATTCGGGGACTGGTGCCTGCAGGAACTCGGACGGCAGACCGACAACGCGTCGATCGTCAGCTCAGCCGGGCTGCGTATCGCCGGAATCGTGGCCTCTTATATCGACCAAGTGTCAGAAGAGGTCGTGTCCGCCTACGAATCGGAGAAGGAGAACTGGCTCAGGAACCAGAGCGTGGCCCGCGCGGCGCGCGTCCGGGCCCTGCTGAGAGATGAGCAGGTGGACCTGAGTTCCTCCGAGGCCATGCTCGGCTACCGGCTCAGGCAACACCACCTCGGCGCGGTGACCTGGATCACCGGAGCGTCTGGAGGCGGTGATGCGCTCGGGCGGCTGGAACATGCGACCGCGGAAGTGGCGGCCGAAGCCCACTGTGACGGGAGGCCGATATTCGTCCCGCAGGACGAATTCTCCGCGTGGGCCTGGCTGCCCCTCGGCGCCCGGCGCGGTATCGCCCTCCCGGGCCTCAGCGCTGGGAGCATCAGCGGCGGTGACAGGATCCGGTTCGCTTTCGGTGAGCCCGCGCTGGGATTGCCGGGTTTCCGCCGCACCCATCAGCAGGCACTGAGCGCCCAGGCGGTCGCGCTGGCGGCCGGACCATCAGGCCAGCTCGTGACCAGGTTCGGCGAGGTCGCGCCGCTGGCCCTGATGTCAGGCTCGATCGAGTTGCTGCGGACCTGGGTCACCGAGACGCTGGGGGCACTCGCAGACGACGACGAGCACAACGCCCGGATGCGCGACACCCTGCGGGTCTTCCTGCAGGAAAACGGCAGCTATAAAACCACGGCGGAACGTCTCACGCTGCACAAGAACACGGTGCAGTACCGGGTGCGCAAGGCCGAGGAGAGCCTACGGCGTCCCATCGCCCAGGACCGCCTGCACATCGAACTGGCCCTGCTCGCCAGCCAATGGCTGGGCGCTGCGGTACTGCGGCCCGCTGACGAGCCGAGGACCAGCCTCCCGCGATCGGACGGATAGCGCCGACGGCCACGTCAGCGCCGGGTGACCGCCGCAAGACGCTCATCACGGCGACCGAGAAGGGCCAGCAGCTATCCGCGACGATCCCCGCCGCCCGGGAGGCCTGGCTCAGCTCGGCTATCCGCACGTTGCTCGACGCGGACGAGCAACAGACCCTGCTGAAAGCCGCCGCCATCATGAACCATCGCAGACAGCACTTCTGCCCAGCCCGGCCCGCCCCCTCATCCAAGGTCCGGATAGAGGTCACCCACACGGGCCCGCCGTCGCCCGCGCCTTTG
>Ga0116217_10005003_pt1 | contig 11726 bp, 14 predicted proteins | sample Sb_taG_6_FD_89697 | JGI IMG/M metagenome (GOLD analysis project Ga0116217, IMG submission 89697) | Peat soil microbial communities from Weissenstadt, Germany - Sb_50d_4_PS metaG | ecosystem: Environmental > Terrestrial > Soil > Wetlands > Peat | place: Germany: Weissenstadt | collected 2010-09-21 | reverse complement strand
TGCTTGCTGAGGCGGAGGCGCGGCGCGAGCGCCTCAAGGCCAACGCGCTCGAGCGGCAAGGCTGGGAGCGCCGCACCGCGGCCGCCGAGCACCAACTCGCGGAGCTCGCCGAGCGCAGGGGTGCTGCAGAGCGCGAGCGGAGCGAGCTCGCCGCCCGTCCGGCCGAGATCGCGGCCAAACGCAGCCTGCTGCTCGACCGCATCGCCGAGGCCGAGGTAAGGCGGCAGCAAGCGGCGGACCGGCTCGCGGCCGCGGAAGGGCTGCTCGCCGAGGCGGACAAGGCGCTCAAGGTGGCCGAAAGCGAGCTTCATGGCGTGCGCGAGGAGCGGGTGCGCCGCGAGGCCGCCGTGGCCGCCGCCGAGCAGGCGAGGACCGCCGTCGTCGAGCGCATCGCCGAGCGGCTCGAGTGCGCGCCCGAGGCGTGCCTCGAGCTCAGCGAGCTCAAGAGTGGCGAAGCGCTGCCTGAGCTCGCCTCGATCGAGAGCCGGCTCCAGCGCCTCGTGAACGAGCGCGAGAACATGGGGCCCGTCAACCTGCGCGCCGAGACCGAGGCGCGCGAGGTCGGGGACCAGATCGTCTCGCTTGAGACCGAGCGGGCCGATCTCGTGGGTGCCATCCAGCGGCTGCGCCACGGCATCGCCGAGCTCAACCGCGAGGGACGCGAGCGCCTCATGGCCTCCTTCGCCGCGGCGAGCGAGCATTTCACCACGCTCTTCACGCGCCTCTTCGGCGGCGGCCGCGCGCATCTCGAGCTCACCGAATCGCCCGACCCGCTCGAGGCCGGGCTCGAGATCCTGGCGAGCCCGCCGGGGAAGAAGCTCCAGGTGCTCTCCTTGCTCTCGGGCGGCGAGCAGGCCTTGACCGCACTAGCACTCCTCTTCGCCGTGTTCCTGACCAACCCGGCGCCGATCTGCGTGCTCGACGAGGTGGACGCCCCCCTCGATGACGCCAACGTCGACCGCTTCTGCGCGCTCCTCGAGGAGATCGCGCGCCACTCCGCGACGCGCTTCCTCCTCATCACCCACCACCGCATGACCATGGCGCGCATGGACCGCCTCTTCGGCGTCACCATGCCCGAGCGCGGCGTGAGCCAGCTCGTCTCCGTCGACCTCGAGGTCGCCGACAGCCTGCGCGCGACGGCGTGAGCGCCCTCACCAGGCGGTTTCCTTCGCCCTCGGTGCCAACTATGCCCTCGCGGGGCAATCGACTATAATTGCTCACTTCTGAATCCGACATTCAGAGGAAGACGGCACTAGAGACATTCCCGATGTGATGGAAGCATCCCCCTCACCCTACCCTCTCCCCCGACGCGGGGGAGAGGGTTGCGTAGGCTTAGCGAGGCAAAGCCGAGCGTAGCCGTTTGACGCCAGCCGAACATGCCAGTGGCATGTTCGGCTGGCGTCAAAGGGTGAGGGGGTGATTCCACGCTTTCGGGATTTGCTCTAAGGCACGATTGGAGAGGGCCGATGAAGGACATCAAGGCAACGTCGTTGCAGGTCGCGAGCGGTACGCTCGCGCTATTGGATAGATTGTCACTTGTTCTCGTAGAGAAAAAAGTTCTGACCAGGAAGGAGGCCGACCAGATCGTGAAAGGTGCCATTGCTGATTTGCGGAAATGCGGTGATCCGACCGTCCAGAGTGCTGCCGATTTCCTTCGCGATTTTTACAAACCGCGCGGCAGGGTTCGGGCGAAGAAGAACTAAAATCTTTATCCCCGAGGCCGCCGACAGCTTGCGCGCGACGGCGTGAGGCCGTCGCAGTCCCTCACCCTTCCCATCCCCGGGCACTTCGTCCCGGGGATGGGCCCCTTCCCTCTCCCGCTTGCGGGAGAGGGGGATCGAGAGCTCCTCGCGCGGCCCTCGCTCGCCGCCGCAAACGCCCGATTCCGGCCGTTTTGCCGCAGCTTCTCGTTCTTGACAGGCTGGGACCCGCTCCTTATCGTGCGCCCGCGATTTCGGCCCGCAAGCCGTCCGATCGAGGGTTCGGACCAAGCCTTGGGGAAGCATCCCTCTTAGCCCAGGCAGGCGTTCCCATGACCGAGCGGAAGCCTCCGCATTCCCTCGCAGCACTCGACGCCCGCGTGCGCGAGGCGCAGAGCCGGCAAGCCGGTGCCAAGCCTCGAGAGCCCGCCCAAGCGGCGGGTGCGAGTGCGCTCGGATTCGCCTGGCGCGTCGGGCTCGAGCTGGTCTCGGCCCTCGTGGTCGGCGTGGCGATCGGCTACCTGCTCGATCGCTGGCTCGGCACGAAGCCGTGGCTGCTGATCCTCTTCTTCGTGCTGGGATCGGCGGCGGGCTTGCTCAACGTCTTCCGGTTGACGAGCGGGCTGGGAGGCACGGTCGGCTACCGCAAGACGCCGGAGGCAGGGGCCGCGACGCAGCACCGCGGCAACGACGACGACGAAGACCAGTAGACGGAGAGATCATGGCGCAAGCCGGCGGCCACAGCCCCCTCGAGCAGTTCAGGATCGAGCCGATCGTGCCCATTCACCTGGGCAAGTTCGACGTCTCCTTCACCAACTCGTCCCTCGTGATGGTGATAGCACTCCTCCTGATCACCGCATTCCTGCTTCTCGGCATGCGGCGGCAGGCGCTCGTGCCGGGGCCGCTGCAATCCATGGCGGAGATCGCCTACGAGTTCGTCGCCAATCTCCTGCGCGACACGATCGGGAACGAAGGCAAGCGCTATTTCCCCATCGTCTTCACGATCTTCATGTTCGTGCTCTTCGGCAACCTCATCGGCCTGGTGCCGTTCAGCTTCACCTTCACGAGCCACATCATCGTCACCTTCGCGCTCGCGATCGCGGTCTTCATCGGGGTGACGATCCTCGCGATCGCGCGCCACGGTTGGCGCTTCGCGAAATTCTTCGTGCCGCCCGGCGTGTCGGTCGCCCTCTGGCCGCTTCTCATCCCGATCGAGATCATCTCCTATCTCTCGCGGCCGATAAGTCTTTCGGTGCGGCTCTTCGCCAACATGCTGGCCGGCCACACGCTGCTCAAGGTTTTCGCCGGCTTCGTCTTCGCACTCGGGTTCGCGGGCTTCGTCCCGCTCGGCTTCGTGGTGGCGCTCTCCGGGCTCGAGTTCCTGATCGCCTTCCTGCAGGCCTACGTCTTCGCCATTCTCACCTGCCTCTACATCAACGACGCGCTGCACCTTCACTGAGTTGGCGGAAGGTGCCGGTGCGGACATGAGGACGCCTCTAGAGACCAACGCAACCCAGGGGATCTAACGATGGAACTCGCAGCCGCGAAAGTCATTGGTGCCGGCCTCGCCGTGATCGGCGTGTTGGGGTCGGGAATCGGCATCGGCACCATCTTTGCCGCCTTCATCACAGCTGTCGGGCGCAACCCGGCGGCGCGCGGCGATGTGTTCACGATGACGATGCTCGGCTTCGCCCTCGTCGAGGCCATCGCACTCTACGCGCTCGTCATCGCCCTCGTCATTCTGTTCGGCTAGCGCCACGGCCCGGCCGCACGCGGCGCGCGCGGCCAAGGAGACGGCAATGCCCCAGCTCGGTCCGACGCACTTCGCGAGCCAGCTCTTCTGGCTGGCACTCACCTTCATCCCGCTTTTCTTCATCCTCTGGAAGGTGGCGCTGCCGAGGGTGGCGGCGGTGATCGAGGCGCGCAACGCGCGCATCGCCGCGGATCTCGATCAGGCGGCCAGGCTGCGGGACGAGGCCAAGGCGGTGCTGGAGCACTACGAGGCCACGCTCAAGGACGCGCATGAGAAGGGGCGCGCTTCCTTGCGCAAGACGGCCGAGGAGATGGCGGCCGCGAGTGCCAAGCGCCACGCCGAGCTGGCGCGCGAGCTCGCGGAGCGCATCGGCGAGGCCGAGACGCGCATCGCGTCTGCGCGCGACGCGGCCGTTGCCAACATCCGCGGCGTCGCCGGCGAGGCGGCGCAGGCCGCGACCGAGCGGCTCATCGGCGTCAAGGTCGCGGGGGCGGCCTTGGCCCAAGCCGTTGCCGAGGCCGCGGGGGAGAAGCGCTGATGGAGTTTCTTCGCGACGCGGAGTTCTGGGTCGCGGTCGCCTTCGTCATCCTCATCGCGGCCGTGTGGAAGCCGGTCAAGCGCTCGCTCTCGGCGAGCCTGGACGCGCGCGCGGCCAAGATCAGGAGCGAGCTCGAGGAGGCCCGCCGCCTCGTCGAGGAGGCCCGCGCGCTCCTTGCCGAATATCAGGCAAAGCAGGAGCAGGCGCTTTCCGAGGCCGAGGGCATCATGCGCCACGCGGCGGCGGAGGCCGAGCGCAACCGCCAAGCGGCCGAGGGCGATCTCGCCGCCTCGCTTCGGCGCCGCGAGCAGCAGGCGATGGACCGCATCGCGCAGGCCGAGGCCAAGGCCCTCGACGAGGTGCGGGCACTTTCCGTCGAGTTGGCCCTCGCCGCCACCCGCCGCCTGGTGCGCGACAATCTCGACGCCAAGCGCGCGGCGGGGCTCGTCGACAAGGCGATCGCCGAGCTGCCGCAGCGGCTCCACTGAGCGGGAGAAGGCAAGAAATCCCTCTCCCGCTTGCGGGAGAGGGTGGCGAGCGTAGCGAGCCGGGTGAGGGACTGCCTGATTTCGGTGCCGTCCCTCACCCTCCCACGGCCTTACGGCCGCGGGCCCCTCCCTCTCCCGCAAGCGGGCGAGGGGCTTATCGAGATAGGGCTTGCGCGGGGGTGACGAGACGAAGGTTTCTAGGCGATCGGATGTCGCTCAATGCGGCGGCGGGCGGCTCCACAGGAGCTTGCGGCCCTCGGGCGAGAATTTCGTGACGGCATCGACGATGATGGCCTGGAATTCCGCGTCGAGGGCTTCGTGCTTCATGCGCGCGTTCGCCATTGCGGCGGCAAGGGCGGCGGAATCGAAAGGCTCGGCGATGAGCTTGGCGCGCACCTCGCGGCGTGCTGCTTGAAGCTCCGCGGAGAGGCCCGCGAGCTTGGCCTGATCGGCCTTCCATGCGGCGGCGAGAACTTCCTTGTCCTGCTGCGGGAGCGGCGCCGAAAGCCGCTCGAGCACGGCCATCGGCGACGGGCCCGGCGGCTCGCGTCGATGCAAGAGATGTGCTGCGAAATAGCCGGCGACGAACAAATTGACCGCAAGCGAGGCAAAGAGGACGATTTGCAGCGTCCACGCCTTCGTGCGGCCGTCGCTCATAGACCGGCGACCTCGAAGGGCGAATCATCGGCGTGCAGCTGCGACACATCGATTGCCGCGGTCTCGAGCGGCGGGCTCTCGAAGGTGAGGGCCCCCGTCACGACGCCGAGCACGGCGACGAAGGCGAGCACGGCGGCGCGCGACCACAGCGATGCCGCACCGGCGCTGAGCGTGAAGCGCGCGAGCGCGCGCCGAGAGGGGCCCGCCGCAAGCGACCGCGCGCGCGCCTTGACGCGCGCCTCCCTACCCGCATCGGGTACCAACTTGAGCCGATCGAGAAGCGCATCCAGCCGCGCGGTCTCGGCCCGCGCCGCGACGGCGGCCGGCGAGGCGACAAGGAAGGCCTTCGCCGCCCCGCGCAGCTCGCGCGGCCAGTGCTCGAACGATGCCCCATAGGCATCGAGATAGTACATGAACTCTTCGAACGTCATTCCCCCTCCTTGGGGCCAAGCGCCCCGAGCTCGGCGAGCTTCGTGCGCAGCGTGCGCCGTGCCCGAACGAGCAGCGCCTCGAGTGCGGAAACCGAGACTGCGAGTGCCTCCGCGGCCTCGAGATTGCTCATCTCCTCGAAATAGCAGAGTGCCAGCGCCGCCCGCTGGCGCTCCGGCAGCGCGCCGATGGCGGCCGCGACCGCCCGGCTGAGCTCGTCCTGGTAAATCTTCTCGACGGCACCCCGGGCCGGGTCGGCCGGCTCCGCGGCAGTCTCAAGCGATAACATGTCGGGCCGCCTTTTGCGGTCGAGGCAGAGGTTGACCAGAATGCGGAAGAACCAGGTCGAGAAGCGCCCGCGCCCCGGCTGCCAGGTGTCTGCCTTGGTCCACAGCCGTAGAAAAGCCTCCTGCACCAGCTCCTCGGCATCGCCGGCATTGCCGGAGATGCGCTGTGCCAGGCGCAGGCTGCGTTGCGTGTGGCGCTCGACCAAGAGCTGGAAGGCCTCTTGATCGCCCTCGGCCGTGCGCGCGACCAAATCCTCGTCCGAATCCTCGTCCATGCCGCCCATCACCCGCGCGACGATGAGCACCGGCCTTGCCCGCGGGCGGGGTGCAGCCACTCCTCCGCGCCCCACCCCCATGACGCGCTCAGCCCTGTCGAAGACAGCGTCGGCATAGGGCATCGGCAGCCTTGCACTGATCATCGCATGCCCGATCGTAAGGCGGTTTCAAGCCCTCCGTAAAGGCCGCGAGCGCTGCCGCACGGTGAAATCGCTCCATCTGCCGCATGCGCAGCTCTCAGCCTTTCGGGAGGGGCCGGCTAGGCGCTCGTCCGGCCGTCATCCGGCCGAAGCGAGTCATGCCCGATATACGGGAGAGGGCGGGCGACCCTGCGGTAGCCGGCGGGCTCGGGCGGCGCGCTCGGGGAGGCCTAGCCATCGCCGGTCGCCGCTATTCCGCCGCTTGGGAGGCAGGCTGTGGCGGGCGCCAGCGCAACTCCGGCTTGCGCGCGGCCGCCGTCTCGTCGAGCCTGCGGCGCGGCGTGAAATAGGGGGCGCCATGGAAAGCCTCGGCCGCCCCCGGCTGCTTGGCGCGCTCCGCCAACCCGCGCACCACCGCGATGAACTGATCGAGCGATTCCTTGCTCTCGGTCTCGGTCGGCTCCATGAGGAGTGCGCCATGCACCACGAGCGGGAAGTACATCGTCATGGGATGGAAGCCCTCGTCGATCATGGCCTTGGCGAAATCGAGGGTGCTCACCCCGCTGTCCTTGAGAAAACGGTCGTCGAAGAGCGCCTCGTGCATGCAGGGGCCCGCGAAGGCGGGTGTGAGCGCGTCGCCGAGACGCGCCAAGAGATAGTTGGCGTTCAAGACCGCATCGGCCGCGACCTGGGCGAGGCCGTCGGCGCCGTGGCTCATCATGTAGGCGAGCGCCCTGATGAACATGCCCATTTGGCCATGGTAGCCCTTGAGCCGGCCGAAGGGCTTGCTGCCGGCCCCCGCCGCTTCAGCGTGCTCGACGAGGCGGAGCCCGTCCGCCCCGTGCACGATCCAGGGCAAGGGCGCGAAGGGGGCCAAGGCCGCCGAGAAGACCACGGGCCCGCTCCCGGGGCCGCCGCCGCCGTGCGGGGTGGAGAAGGTCTTGTGCAGGTTGATGTGCATGCAGTCGATGCCGAGATCGCCCGGCCGCACGCGCCCGACGATCGCATTGAAATTGGCGCCGTCGCAGTAGAAGTAGGCGCCGCTCTCATGCAGGTGCTCGGCGAGCTCGACCATGTCCGGCTCGAAAAGGCCGCACGTGTTGGGATTGGTCACCATGAGTGCCGCCACGTCGGGCCCGAGCTTTTGCTTGAACGCCGCGAGGTCGACCCGTCCGCGCGCATTCGCCGGGATCGGGTCGATGGTGAAGCCGCACTCCGCCCCCGTCGCGGGATTGGTGCCGTGCGCCGATTCCGGCACCAGCACGCGCCGCCGCGCCCGCTCGCCGCGCGCCTCGAGTGCGGCCCGGATCGCGATCATGCCGCAAAGCTCGCCATGGGCACCCGCACCGGGCGAAAGGGCCACCGCCGGCATGCCGGTGAGCGTCTTGAGCCAATGGGCGAGCCGATCGATGAGGGCGAGCGCCCCCTGGACCGTGCTCACGGGCTGCAGCGGATGGAGGTCGGCGAGGCCCGCGAGGCGCGCCACTTTCTCGTTGAGGCGCGGATTGTGCTTCATGGTGCACGAGCCGAGCGGGTAGAGCCCGCTGTCGATGCCGTAGTTCTTCTGGCTGAGGCGGGTGTAGTGACGCACCACCTGAGGCTCGGAGAGGCCGGGCAGTCCGATCTTGCCCGCGCGCCTCATGGCGCCAAGACGCTCCGCCCTACGGCGGGGCTCGGGCAAATCCACGCCCGTGCGGCCTTCCTGGCCCTGCTCGAAGATGAGCGGCTCCTCGATCAAGAGGCCCCGGTTGCCGCTGATGGTGGGCGGCACCCTAGGCCCTCCCGCGCCCGTCGGACGGCTCTTGCGATCCTGCGAGAGATCCATCACAGCACCTCCTCGAGCGCTTCGGCCAAGGCCTCGATCTCGCCCTGCGTATTCATCTCCGTCGCCGCGACCAGCATGAGATCGGCGAGGGCGGGAGAATCCGGATAGAAGCGCGAGAGCGGGACGCCGCCCAAGATGCGCCGCGCGGCGAGTGCTTCCACCACCTCCGCCGCGGGCCTCGGCAGCTTGAGTGTCACCTCGTTGAAGAAGGCCTTGTTGAGGACCTCGACCCCTTTGACGGCGGCGAGCCGCTCGGCGAGCTCGACGGCGTTGGCGTGATTGAGGGCTGCGAGCCGGGTGAGGCCCGCCTCGCCGAGCAAGGAGAGATGGATGGTGAAGGCGAGCGCGCACAGGCTCGAGTTGGTGCAGATGTTGCTCGTCGCCTTCTCGCGCCGGATATGCTGCTCGCGCGTCGAGAGCGTCAGCACCCAGCCGCGTCTGCCTTCGGCATCGACGGTCTCGCCGCAGAGCCGGCCCGGCATCTGGCGCACGAACTTTTCGCGCGCCGCGAAGAGGCCGAGGTAGGGGCCGCCGAAAGAGAGCGGGATGCCGATCGACTGGCCCTCGGCCGCCACGATGTCGGCCCCCATCTCGCCGGGCGGCTTGACGAGCCCGAGCGAGACGACCTCGGCGACCGCGACGACGAGGAGGGCGCCCTTGGCATGGCAGGCATTGGCAAGTGCGGTATAGTCGCGGAGATGGCCGAAGAAGCTCGGGCTCGCCACCACGACACAGCTCGTCTTGTCGTCGATCATGCTGGCGAGCTCCTCGCCCCCGCGCGGATCGGGCGCGGCGAGCACCGTCTCGAAATCGCCCCAGCGCCCGCGCGTGACGCAGATCTCGCGATAATGCGGGTGGAGCCCGCCCGAGAGGATCGCCTTCTTGCGCTGCGTCACGCGGTTGGCCATGGCGACGGCTTCCGCTGAGGCAGAGGCCCCGTCGTACATCGAGGCGTTCGCCACCTCCATGCCGGTGATGAGCGCCACCTGCGTCTGGAACTCGAAGAGATATTGCAAGGTGCCTTGCGACACCTCCGGCTGGTAGGGCGTGTAGGAGGTGAGGAACTCGCCGCGCTGGATGAGATGATCGACGCTTGCCGGAATGTGATGGCGGTAAGCGCCCGCACCCAGGAATGAGGGCACCGACGCGGTGCCAAGGTTCCCGCTCGCGAAGGCCTGGAACTCGCGCTCGACCTCGAGCTCGCCCATGTGGCGCGGGAGCTCCACGGGCGCCTTCAAGCGCACGCCCTCGGGCACGTCGCGATAGAGGCTGTCGAGCGAGCCGACGCCGATCGCCTGCAGCATCGCGCGGCGATCCGCGTCCGTGAGCGGGAGGTAGCGCATCAGTGGAGCCCCTCGCAGAATTTGCCGTAGGCGGCCTCGTCCATGAGCGAAGCGAGCTCGCCCTTGTCCTTGAGGTCGAGCTTGAAGAACCAGCCCTCGGCCATGGGCGAGGAATTCACCAATGCCGGCTCGCCGGTGAGCTTGTCGTTGACCGCGACCACCTTGCCGCTCGCGGGGGCATAGACCTCGCTCGCCGCCTTCACGGACTCGACGACCGCGGCATCGCCTCCCTTCGTCACCTCCTTGCCCAAGGCGGGGAGCTCGACGAAGACGACGTCGCCCAGCTGCTCCTGCGCATATTGCGTGATGCCGACGGTGGCGCTGCCGTCGGCCTCGAGGCGGATCCATTCGTGGTCCTGGGTAAATTTCAGCACGGGCTCTCCTCCCTGGCGTTCATCCCCGGTAATAGCGCTGCGGCACGAAGGGGAGCGAGGCCACCTTGGCCGGGCGCGGCACATCGCGCACGATGAGCTGGACGGGCGTTCCCACCGCGGCAGCCGCACTCTCGACATAGCCCATGGCGATGGGGCCGCCCAAGCTCGGGCCGAAGCCGCCCGAGGTGATGGTGCCGATCCGGCGGCCGGCCGCATCCGTGATCGCGGTGCCGTCGCGCGCGGGTGCCTTGCCGTCGGGCAGGATGCCGACGCGCTTGCGCTCGACCCCCTTCGCGAGCTGCGCGCGGATCACCGCCGAGCCTGGGAAGCCGCCCTCCGCGCGCCGGCGCTTGCCGATCGACCAGACGAGCCCCGCCTCGACCGGCGTCGTCGTGGTATCGATGTCGTGGCCGTAAAGGCAGAGGCCCGCCTCGAGGCGCAGCGAATCGCGAGCACCCAGTCCGATCGGCTTGACCTCCGGCTCGGCCAAGAGACGGCGCGCGAAGCCCGCCGCGGCATCGGCCGGCAGCGAAATCTCGAAGCCGTCTTCGCCCGTGTAGCCCGAGCGCGTGACGAGCGCATCAGCACCGCCGAGCGTGTAGCGCGCGAGGCTCATGAATTTCTGGCTGCGGCAGGCGGGTGCGAAGCGCCCCAGCACCGCGGCGGCGGCGGGGCCTTGCAGGGCTAAAAGGGCGCGATCCGCGAGCGGCTCGAGGCGCACCCGGCCCTCTAGGCCCTTCTCCATATGGGCGAAGTCGTCGGCCTTGCAGGCCGCGTTCACCACCACGAAGAGCCCGTCCTCGAGGCGCGTCGCCATGAGGTCGTCGAGGATGCCGCCCGCCTCGTTGGTGAACTGGGTGTAGCGCTGGCGCCAGGGGGCAAGGCCGAGGATGTCGCCCGGCACCAGGCGCTCGAAGGCGGTGGGGGCGTCCTTGCCCTGTAGGCGCGCCTGGCCCATGTGGGAGACGTCGAAGAGGCCCGCCGCCTTGCGCGTGTGCATGTGCTCGGCGAGGATGCCGCTCGGATATTGCACCGGCATCTCGTAGCCCGCGAAGGGCACCATCTTGGCGCCGAGCGAGAGGTGCAGATCGTAAAGCGGCGTGCGTTGCAAGGGTTGGGGCGAAGGGGCGCTCACGAGGTCCTCCAGAGGCGTTGCCGCCTGCCCGGCGCGCGCGCGATCCCGCCCTCGGGACCGCATTGCCAGACAAGCCCCCTCTGTCCTCGGACCTGAAAGATTCGCCCGGCCTTTGCTGCCGGGGTTACCCCTTCGGTGAGCCGCACGGCCGTCCTTAGGGCGCGCGGCTGCTTTCCAGAGCTGCCTACCCTCGCGGTCCCTTTTGCCTGAGAGTTTCCGGGGCGGTTGCTCCTTCGGCGCCGGCGCGGCACCAAGCCCGCTTCAAGGCCAAGTGCCGCGTCGATCTCTCCCGCGAGAGTCTACGGCGGCGCTAGCCTAGTCGCATGGCGGGGAATGTCAACAGACGGCTTTGCGATCGGCGAATGCGACGACAGGGAGCTGATCCTCGGCGACCGCCTTGCGGACCGCTCGGGCCGGAAGGGAAGCGGGAAGGAGCCTAAGAACGAGTGCGCTCGTGTCGATGACGAGACGCTCCCTAACCGTCATCGGCGAGCATCTCGGCGAGCTTTTGCTCGGTCATGCCGCGCGCGGCCGTGCGTTCCGCAATGCGGTCACAGAAGCGCTCGAACTCGTCCCGGTTCAAGGCGGAGAGACGCTCGTACTCCTCGGCCGATAAGATCACCGCGACGTCGCGTTTCTGGCGACGGATGACGATGGGCTCGCGCTGGGCGGCGTCGAGGAGGGCGGCGAGGCGTTGCTTGGCATCGGTCGCGGAGATGTATCGCATTTGTCCAGTTTAGATAGTTTGGGCAAAATCTCAACGGGCCACTTGCCAACCATC
>Ga0116217_10005002_pt1 | contig 11726 bp, 8 predicted proteins | sample Sb_taG_6_FD_89697 | JGI IMG/M metagenome (GOLD analysis project Ga0116217, IMG submission 89697) | Peat soil microbial communities from Weissenstadt, Germany - Sb_50d_4_PS metaG | ecosystem: Environmental > Terrestrial > Soil > Wetlands > Peat | place: Germany: Weissenstadt | collected 2010-09-21 | reverse complement strand
GTTGTTTCGCAAATTACAGCTCGCAACATCAGGCGCCGGGTCGGTTGCGGGCATCATCTATAACGCGATCAGCGGCATCGAAGCGGCGCTCTGGGATGTACTGGGCCAATCGCTCGATGTACCCATCTATCGCCTGCTGGGAGGAAAGTTTCGCGATACAGTCCGCATCTATGCCGATTGCCACGGCGGCGAAGCCTTGGAGTCTTTGGACGAAGTGTTGCGTTCCCGCCGGCCGTCTTGGGAGGCAAAGGCCCCCGCACACCGCGTGAGGGATTACTACGGCGAACCGGGCGAAGAATCCGCTTCTACCCCCGACGAATATCGGCGGCGGGCACTTGAAAAAAGGGCGGAAGGATTCACTGCCCTGAAGTTTGATCTGGACGTGCCGGGCACATTCGGCTCCGATCCGCACAATCGTGTGCTCAGCAATCGCGCCATCGATCACATGGTGGGTTTGATCGGCGCGGTTCACGACGCGGTGGGCAAAGATACAGATATCGCGGTGGATTGCCACTGGCGGTATAACGCCAGCGACGCCATCAAAGTAGCCTCCGCGCTGGAGCCTTTCCGGCTAATGTGGCTGGAAGATCCGGTTCCCCCCAACAACACTGCCGCGCTAAAGGAGGTGAGCTCAAAAGTGCGAGTGCCGATCGCAACCGGGGAGAATCTCTACCTCTTTGAAGGCTTTCAGGAGATCATAGCGCGGCACGCCCTAAGCATTGTTACTCCCGATCTGCAAAAGGTTGGGGGTTTGGCTGTCGCGCAAAGTATTGCTCAGTTTGCCGATGCCCATACCATGCCTGTAGCTCCGCACAACATCAGCAGTCCGGTGGGCACTTTGGCGGCAGCCTACTTCTGCGCCGCGATCCCGAACTTTCTTGCTCTCGAGTTTCACGCTTCCGAGGTTCCTTTTTGGAGCGACCTAGTCGAGGGGTGCGCAAAGCCCATTATTCAGAATGGATTTATTCGCATCCCGGAGAAGCCCGGCCTCGGCGTCAAGTTGAACGAAGAGGTCGCTCGGTGCTATGCCCGCAAGGGCGAACCATTTTTTGAATGAGCGCGTGTGCAACTCATGGCGGTGGTGCGGTAGGTTAAGCCTTGAAGGAATTCGTACGTTGCAGGGCCAAGCGGAGGAATTGAGCTTCATGCCGATCAAAAAATTAGAAGTTTTGGGGAAAATTGTCGATTCCGGTCTGGTTTGCGTGATCCGGGCGGACAGTCCAGAGCAGGCCGCGCGCATCGCCGAGGCCTGCGCTCTCGGGGGTGTCGCCGCCATGGAGATCACATTCACCGTGCCGGGTGCGACAGGAGTGATCGAGCATCTGGCGAAAGAATTCTCAGGCCAGATATTGGTAGGCGCAGGCACGGTTCTCGATCCGGAAACGGCGCGCAACGCGATTCTTGCCGGAGCGCAATATGTGATCAGCCCTTCGCTCAACCCGGAAACGGCGCGCCTCTGCAATCGCTATCAAGTGCCCTACATGCCCGGCGCCGGGACGGTTGGCGAAGTGGTCCAAGCCATGGAGTGCGGCGCGGACATCGTGAAGGTTTTTCCCGGCGAACTCCTTGGCCCAGCATTCGTCAAGGCGGTTAGAGCACCGCTCCCTCAAGCATCGTTGATGCCAACCGGTGGCGTAAGCCTGGAAAATGTCGCCGACTGGATTCGCGCTGGTGCGGTTGCAGTTGCTGTTGGTGGAAACCTCACGGCGGGAGCGAAGACCGGCGATTTCACGTCGATTACCCGACTTGCCCGGGCCATCGCCGAAAAAATCAAAGAGGCGCGCGCCCAATGACTGCGGCGAATTTCTGGAAGTCTGACGACGAACTTTTTGGCATCGTCCAGCGCGAGCTGTTCACCTGCGTGGTGGGCGATGTGATGGACAAGCTGGATCTACAGCACCAGTTTTTCCCGCCGCAGATTCAGCCTCTCCGCCAGGATATGGTTGTAGTCGGCCGCGCCATGCCGGTTCTCTCTGTGGATGTGTTTGCCGAAAAAACTTCCGGTAGCGCCAATAAGTTGATGGACAAATCGTTTGGCCTGATGCTGGAAGCGCTCGACGATCTACAGAGTAACGAAGTCTATGTCAACACGGGTTCCTCGCCGCGAAACGCGCTGTGGGGAGAATTGATGAGCACGCGAGCCCGGAAACTCGGCAGCCGGGGCGCGGTGTTGAATGGCTACGTGAGAGATACCAAGGCCATCCTGAATATGGGCTTTCCCACGTTCAGTTTCGGTTCCTACGGACAAGACTCGGCGCCGCGCTACAAAGTAGTCGACTTTCGCATTCCGGTAGAAATTGGAGGGGTGCGCGTGCGTCCTGGAGATATTGTTTTCGGCGATGTGGATGGGGTGCTGGTGGTTCCGGCCGAAACCGAGACGGAAGTTTTCACGCGGTCGCTGGAAAAGGCGCGTGGCGAAAAACTGGTGAGAAAAGCCATTGAAGAGGGAAGCAGTGCAGTCGCAGCGTTCGAGAAGTACGGGATCATGTAAGCACTGGAGGGTCCTCAGTCCAGACTTGGGCGTGGGGATCGGAAACCGTTTATGAAGATCGGCCTCGGCCTCTACCGTCACATGCTGACGCGCGAGTATTACGACTTCGCGCGGCAGGCCGGCTGCACTCATGTCGTCGTCCATCTGGTGGATTACTTCAACCAGGGCCCCTCCAACCCGCGCAACAATCAGCCCACGGGCTCAAGATACGAACCTTGGGGATTTGCCGGAAATCCGGAGCAGCTTTGGACGGTCAAGGAACTCAGTACCCTTCGCGCGGAGATTGAGGGAGCCGGGCTGGTCCTTGCGGGGATTGAGAATCTCGATCCGGCGCACTGGCACGATATTCTGCTCGATGGCCCACAACGCCCGCAACAGATCGAGAAGGTGAAGGCCATCATTCGGCGCCTGGGCGAGGCCGGCATTCCGGTGCTCGGCTACAACTTCAGCCTGGCGGGTGTGTGCGGACGCGTCAGCGCCCCGCAGGGCCGCGGGCATGCTGTGACCGTAGGAATGGAGGGTCCGGCCGATGAGGTGCCGATACCGAATGGCACGGTCTGGAATATGGTGTACGACCGCAACGCGCCCGCCGGCAACTTGCCCGTGATTTCCCATGAAGAGCTCTGGCGGCGATTGCAGAGATTTTTGGAAGAGGTCATTCCTGTGGCCGAGCAGGCGGGGGTTCAGCTCGCTGCCCATCCTGACGACCCTCCCATGCCGACTATGCGCCAGCAGCCGCGCCTCGTCTATCAACCGCACATGTACCAAAGGCTGATTGACCTGGTGCTTAGCCCGAGCAATGCCCTGGAACTCTGCGTTGGAACGCTGGCCGAAATGACGGAAGGCGACATATACGACGCGGTGGGCCACTACAGCAAGCAAAGCAAGATTGCATATATTCATCTCCGCAATGTCGTGGGAAAAGTGCCGCACTATCGTGAAACCTTCATCGACGAAGGCGATGTGGACATGATCCGCATCCTGACGATTCTTCACCGCAACCACTTTGACGGCGTGATCATTCCCGACCACACCCCGCAAATGACCTGTGCAGCGCCCTGGCATGCGGGAATGGCACACACGCTGGGTTTCATGCTGGCAGCGAAGACAGTTATCGAATCTGCTGAGCGATACGGTGCGGAGATGGAGTCCACGACTCGTGGAGACAACTAACCTGAACGCCCAAGCGGTTAAGGCGCACTCACCTGTCCCGCTCATCATCGCAGCAATTGTTTCCACGCTCGGGGGGCTGCTGTTCGGTTACGACAACATCGTAATCAGCGGCGCGATTGGTTTTTTGAGCCAGCGGTTTCACCTGGACGCCGCAGGCGTGGGATGGGCCGCCGGATGCGCGTTGCTGGGATGCATTGCCGGGTGCGCGGCGGCAGGAAGCGTCGCTGATTTTCTGGGGAAGAAAAAGGGTCTCGCACTTTGCGCCCTGTGTTTCGTGCTTTCTTCTGTGGGCATGCTTTTTGCCGGGGATCTTCATCAATTTGTTCTCTGGCGATTGATTGGCGGCGTGGGCATCGGAGCGGCGTCAGTGCTTTCTCCGAACTACATTGCGGAGATCGCTCCGACGCGGGTTCGCGGGCGTTGCGTAACTCTCTATCAGCTCGGGATCGTGGTGGGAATTCTCGCGGCTGTCTTCGTCAATATGCTCATTCAGCGCACGGGCGACGAAGCCTGGAACATAGCCACGGGGTGGCGTTGGATGTTTCTCGCCGGCGCAGTGCCGGCGATTCTGTTCGGGGCCATGATTCTGCCGGCGGTCGAAAGTCCGCGCTGGCTAATGAAAATGGGCCGGCGAGATCAGGCCATCGGCGTACTTGCCAAGATTAGCGGCCCTGACGCTGCCCGGCTGGAAGCTGTTGAAATCGAAAGCGCTCTGGCGAGTGAAGAGGGGCACATCTCCGAGCTTTTCACGACCTTCCGGCGCCCGCTGCTGCTGGGCATCATGTTGGCGGCATTGCAACAGATCAGTGGAATCACGCCGCTCTTTTCCTTTTTGCCGGAGATTTTTCGCGCCGCCGGAACCGCGACCAGCGACGCATTCTTCCAGTCCGTGCTGGTGAGTCTCATCAATCTGGTGTTCACCCTCTTCGCCCTCTGGCTGGTGGACCGCGCCGGACGGAAGACGCTGATCCTAGCCGGTACCAGCGTGCAGTTCGTTTCCTTTGCATTGGTCGGTTGGTTTTATCATGTCCACGGCAGCGGTTTGGCCGTTTTGATTTTTGTGATGAGCTTCGTGGCGGGTCACGCGTTTGGCAATGGCGTGGCTTGCTGGGTTATCATTTCGGAGATTTATCCAACAAAGGTCCGCGGCCGCGGCATGTCTATTGCCACCACCGCGCTCTGGTTGGTGGGGTACCTGGGGAACCAAATGTTTCCCATCATGCAGAAGCATATGGGATCGGATGGTACTTTTTGGTTTTTCAGCACGGGCGCATTGTTGACGGTCATTCTGGTTGGCTGGCTGATTCCCGAAACCAAGGGCCGGTCGCTGGAAGAGATCACGAAATTATGGATTCAAGAACCACCAGTCGCAGGACGCTTACCCGGCTAAGCGGAGATGCAGGTTATTTCGTTCGACTTTCCCGGTCCATCATGAAGTCCCATGAAACAGCCATCGCCGGGTTCGTTCCCTTCCGCCCGCGAGGGGGCCTGGCGGTTTTACAGGCCTTGATCATGTTCACGGTAATTCTTCTTTCGAGTACCGCGCAGGTTGAGGCGCAATCGACAAACGCATCGCTGACGGGGCGCGTTACCGACTCGAGCAAAGCGGTTATCCCGGCGGCTAAAGTGATCGTCATCAATTCGGGCACGCGCATCCACTACGAAACCATAACAAACCAAACGGGCAGTTACTACGTGACGAACCTGCCTCCCGGGACCTATCGCATCGAAGTGGAGAAGCTCGGATTTAAGGTGGTAATCAAGTCAGATCTTATTCTCCATGTGCAAGACGCTTTGGAAATCAATTTTGAAATGGTGCTGGGCTCCGCGTCCGAGAGCGTCACAGTTCGGGGAGGAGCGCCGCTGTTGGATACGGAGTCTTCGACGGTGGGCACGGTGGTGGAGCGACGCAAGGTGAATGAGCTACCGTTGAACGGCCGCAACGTATTTAACCTGATTGAATTGGCGGCATCCGTGGTTCCGCAGGGGAGTTCCACCGGGACGCCCGTGGGTGTGAATCCGTTTGGGTGGGGAAATTATCAGGTCAACGGCTCTTTTGGGAACCAGAGCGCCGAGTATTTGGATGGCCAGCCGCTGAACATCGGTTACATTAACCTGTCCATTCTGATTCCGACGCAGGACTCCATTCAGGAGTTTAAGGTTCAAACCGGCAATCTTGGACCGGAATGGGGCAGGTTTTCCGGTGGAGTCACCAATCTCAGCACCAAGTCCGGCACAAGTTCCATCCACGGTGAAGCGTATGAATACCTCCGCAACAGAATCTTCAATGCCAACGATTTCTTTCTGAATGCCGAACAGAAGTCGAGACCCCCCTGGGTTCAGAACCAGTTTGGCGCAAATGCCGGCGGGCCCTTGAACATTCCGCACTTTGAAGCTCGGAACAAAACGTTTTGGTTTTTCAGCGCAGAAGGCTTCAGGTTGCGGACGAGCCAGCCGTTCACCGCCACGGTCCCCGACACGCTAGAGAGAGGGGGCAATTTTTCGGAAATATGCAGGTCGGGCTTCACGGCCGGCATTTGCAACGACCGGGGGACGGACGCGAGCGGCAAGCCGGTTGTGATTGACCAGATTTATGACCCTTGTGGAGGGACCGTAAACGCGCAAGGAGCATGCCCAGGGAGCACCGCCACTCCCACGCCATTCCTGAACAACGTCATTCCAGCGAACCGGATCAACTTCACCTCCGCGAAACTCGTGGACCTCTGGCCCCCGTCTAATAACCCAAGCGCGCCCACAAATAACTTCACCACTGCCGCCCCTACCGGTGGAGACCATAACCAGGTTGTCGGACGCCTCGACCATAACGTCACGAATAAACAGAGGCTGTTTTTGCGCTTCAATTACTGGCACGTTGTCGACCTGCCCATCGATCCGTTAGGAAATGGCCTGTGTGCCGACCGCTGCGCCGAGGACTATCACAGCAACGTACTTGCCGCCGGGTACACGTACAGCATTAACCCGACAGCCGTGTTTGGATTCAATGCAAACGTCAGCCGCTTCAGGTATAACCGGACTCCGGTGAACTCCGGTTTTGACTTAACGACGATCGGTTGGCCTGCAAGTTATAACGATGCCGTCCCCGCCGAGATGCGCACACCACCCACGCCGTGTGTCGCGAACTTCGCGGACAGCATCATGTGCACCCAAGGTCAAAGCTTCATTCAGGACCGCAACACACAATACTACCTGTCACCGAGCATGTCGCAGTTGCGGGGGCACCATCAATATCATTTTGGCTTCCAGTTCGAAGTCGGACGGGATAACTATGCCCAATCCAACATCGCCAGCGGGTCTTTTGACTTTTGCGTTTCCGGCCAAGCGTGTTTCACCTCTTTACCCGGGGTCTCCGGGACGGGCTTTTCCTTTGCCGATTTCCTGCTCGGATATGCCGACAATTTCAACAATCTTGAAAACCATTTTTTCGCCCAAGCTGTCGTTCCGAACTTCACGGCAGGCCAACAGATTTACCGCGCTTTGTATTTTGACGATTCGTGGCACGCAACGAACAGGCTCACCCTGAATCTAGGGCTGCGTTACGACCTGCAAGGGCCCTGGTCCGAACGATTCAACCGCTTATCCTACTTCGACCCGGCGGCGACGAACTACTTGACGCAGTATCTTCCATCAGGCTCGTCTCCGATAAAAGGAGACGTCTTTCTGGTTAGCCCCGGCCACCGGAACAACATCCCGCTCGAAAAGATCGATTTCTCTCCCCGTGTTGGCCTGGCGTACAGCATCGATCCGAAAATGGTAATCCGAAGTGGTTATGGGATTTTCTGGATTCCGAACTACGTGTCGTTTGCCTTGAACCCGCTGAACGACATGGTCAACGCCGGGACGACAACCTATACCGGAACCGTGGACGGGAGCCATCCGGTGAACACCATCGCCCTGCCGTTTCCCGCGGGGATTTCCCCGCCACCCGGGCGGAGCCTCGGCACTGAGGGGACGCAGCAATACCTGACCCAAGTTGTGCAGTCCATCACGGAAGCGGATCCGAGCGACCACCCTGAAGGCTATGTCCAGCAGTGGAACCTGGACGTGCAGCGGGAGCTGCCGGCCGGCTTCTTCGTGTCGGCGGCGTATGTGGGTTCCAAGGGAACTCACTTGCCGCAGTATTCCCAGCAGATCAATCAGATCTCCGACGCACTGCTGGCACAGGCAGCCTCACAAGTCAACCCCTCGCTTCCGGATCCCAGACAGAATGTGACTTTAGTGCAGCCGACGCCGAATCCATTTTTCATCAATGGCCAGGCGTTGGCGCTCTCAGGGCCCACGACGACCATTGGGCAGCTTCTGCGTCCCTACCCGCAGTACACGAGCTTGCAGCTTGCCGGCCAGGGCTCGTACGACAGCATCTACCACTCATTCCAGCTCACGGTACAGAGGCGTTTCGCGGATGCGGGTTCGTTGCTGGTTGCTTACACCAATGCCAAACTCATCAGCGACACGGACACTCTAACGGCCTGGCTGGAGCCGGGCGTTGGAGGGATTCAAGACAACAACAATTTGCGCGGAGAGCGCTCACTATCTTCGCAAGACGTACCTCAACGCCTGGTCATTAGTTATGTCCTTGATGCTCCCTTCGGCAAAGGTAAGAAGTACCTTGCGGGGGCGGGGGGAGGATTGAGCAAAATCGTGGGGGGGTGGGGAGTTGACGGCGTGACCATCTTCCAGCGAGGGTTCCCGCTGGTGCTTACGAACGGACAAGTTAACGGAACCACGCTATTTGGCGGCGGGTCTCGCCCCAATGTCGTTTCTGGCTGCGATGCCTTTATGTCCGGGGGTGCCACCTCCCGGTTGGGGGAATGGTTTAACACTGCGTGCTTTGCAGCGCCTGCTGATTTCAAATTCGGTGATGAGGCGCGCGCAGATCCCCGGCTGCGTTCGGACGGAATCGCAAATTTTGACGTCGCGATATTCAAGAGGACAAGATTTGGGAGCGACGAGAGGTTAGGCCTGGAGTTTCGCACGGAGTTTTTGAACTTCTTCAACAGAGCGCAATTCGCTCCGCCAAACACGGTTTGCTGTAGGGCCAACAATCAGAATTTCGGGGTCATCACGGCAACGGCCCAGGGGACAAATCCGCGATTGGTGCAGTTTGCACTGAAGTTTCTATTCTAGGGGGAGGGGAATAAGAACACCCATTTTAAGGCAATACGTGTTCTCCAGTGGTTCTGTACCAAGATACCAGGCACCTACTCGCGGAAATAGTGCCCCTACGTATCGAAAAATCTTCTCACTTAACTGCAACTGGTGTATGGTCTTAGATACTAGGGGAGTTTTGACGGGGGAGTTCGTCGATGCCAAGGGTGCGTTGCTGATGATATCAGCAATATGGCGTTCAACGTTCAGTGGGGACCAAAGCATGAGTTCTGTTCCACAACGACGCCTGTTTACAATTCCCAGTACCTTGAGCAGAAGTCAGGAGCGACCGGTTACCCTACCGGATCTTCCCGAACGGCGCATTCCCAGCGACAAAGAAGTAATGGCCCGTCTGCAGGCGAATGATGCTGGCGCTCTGGAGATTCTCTTCGAGCGTTACGCCCGCCTGGTGTTCAGGATTGCGCACGGCGTGGTACGCGATCACGGCGAGGCGGAGGATGTTGTGCAGGAGTCGTTTTTCTACCTGTACAAGAAGCCCATGCTCTTCGACGGGGCCAAGGGCACGGTAAAGAACTGGATCCTGCAAGTCGCGCTTCATCGAGCACTCGACAGGAAAGCACACCTGGCCCGAAGAGGGTTTTACCTTGGTACAGATATAGGCTCGCTCGATGATACATTGTTGGGAGGGACGGATCTGGACCGTGAAGTGGGCGCGAAGCTCAGCCGGGCGTTTCTTGAAAAAGCTTTCGAGGAGTTGCCAGACGTTGAGCGCGTGACACTTGAGCTGTTTTACTTTGAGGGGTTCGGCTTGCGGGAGATCAGCGAAAAGTTCAACCAGCCATTGGGAAATACGCGGCACCATTTCTACCGTGGTTTGGAACGCCTACGCAAGAGTGCCTTTGTGCAGAAGCTTCGGATAACCAAACGATGCTAAAAATACAGGACGGTTGCGACGAGCATGACGAGTTTAAAGAGCTTTGCGCTTTGGCGGCTTCGGGCAGCCTTGAGCCTTTCGAGTTGCCCGAGTTGCGAGCTCACCTGAGGCATTGCGAAAAATGCCGCGAGGTCTTTCGGCAGTACCAAATACTGGCCACGGAAGGAATCGCCGTCCTTGCGGATGCGTATTCGGAAAGGCAGGCGCAAACAGGCTGGGATGGTACGCTGGTGCGCGAGCGATTGCTGGCGTGCGTCCGGGCTGATCAGCAAACCGCCCGGGAAGGGAAGAGTCCAGCGCCCGCTTGGGTACCGCCTGGCGTCTTACGCCCCGCGGCCCTGAGTTCTTTTGCAAGGATGGCCCTTGCGGCTTGCCTCATCGTCACCGTGGCCTACGGAGCCTACCACCTGGGCACTCGAACACAAGCCCGGACCGGGGCCAGCTTGACTCCCGTGGCTGTTGATGGGGGCTGCAAAAGCTTTCAGGCGAGAAGAAAGCTGCGGAAGAATTGTCAGCGGCCCAGGAAAAGAGGCTGGCTCAACTGCAGTTGGAAAACTCCGAACGAGGGCAAGAGCTGGCGCGACTCCGCTCGGTAGTACGCGCGCTTGAGGATCGTGCCAGCGAACTCACGGCCGCTGGCGGCCAGTCGGAGGCGCAATTGCGAGCCCTCTCGCAGCAACGCGACTCTTTAAACGCACAGCTTCAGGCGCTGAACCAAGCCTACGCAAATGACCAGACAGAAATCGCGAGTCTGCGCACAGAGCGCGACGCCGCCGTGTCGCAAACGTCGTCGCTGGAAGCCAAGATTGACGAGCTCACGGCCAGGAATCGCGATCAACAGCGGCGCCTTGAGGACACCGGGCAGTTCCTAAGTTACGACCGGGATATCCGCGAACTGATGGGGGCCAGGAAGCTCTATATTACGGACGTGTTTGATGTTGACGGCAACAGCCGCACGCAAAAACCCTTCGGCCGAGTTTTCTACACGCAGGGGAAGTCCCTTATATTTTACGCCTTCGATCTCGATCGCGAGCCGGGGGTGGTCAATGCCAGCGCTTTCCAGGTGTGGGGCCAGCGGGAGACGCCCCAGGGAGAGCAGGCCTCGCCCAAGAATCTGGGCATACTTTATATGGATAACGAGTCGAACCGCCGGTGGGTGATGCGGTTTGACGACCCCAAGCAGTTAGCGGAGATCGATGCCGTGTTTGTCACGGTCGAGCCGCGCGGCGGCAGTCACAAGCCAACGAGCAAGCCATTTTTGTACGCGCTTCTTCGGAACGAAGCGAATCACCCGTAGATTCTGCCGGATACACTTTTTCATATCTTTCAGCGCTCGTCTTCCTGGCCTGCTGTGTTGTATGCCTGCGTGTACGCCTTCCCTCTTTTTTGGCTCTCGGACATGTGACTGGTACACATCGGATAGTGTTTTCGTATTAGTAGGTAAAGGAAACTGTCGAGGGAAAGGTCTGGCAACAAGGGGTTTCGCTAAGAGGAACTCACTAGGGGTAGTTTATCTCTCCGAATCAGTATCAGGACTCAGCAAATTATAGAAAGTAGGAGCGTGTGAGGATGAGAAACTTGCGTTCTAGTTTTATTTTTTTGTTGGGGTTAACTCTCTGTCTTCTCTTCATGGGAGTATTCAGCAGCCAGACCTACGCACAATCAACGTATGGGACCATCTCAGGAACCATAACTGATCCCAGCGGCGGCGCCATTGCCGATGTGCAGGTCACGTTGACCAACCAAGGCACAGGTGAAAAGCGCACTCAGACCACCGGCGCGGATGGTCTGTACCAGTTTGTGAACCTGTTTCCAGGCCGCTACCGCGTAGACGCCGAGAAGGCCGGCTTCAAGCACACCTCGCATACGGACGTCGTCGTTGAAGTGCAGCAGACTTCTCGCATTGACTTGTCCATGGCACTGGGCCAAGTCACGCAGACGGTTGAAGTGACGGGCGAGACGCCACTGATGCAGCCGGATACTTCTTCCCTCGGCCAGGTG
>Ga0116217_10005001_pt1 | contig 11727 bp, 9 predicted proteins | sample Sb_taG_6_FD_89697 | JGI IMG/M metagenome (GOLD analysis project Ga0116217, IMG submission 89697) | Peat soil microbial communities from Weissenstadt, Germany - Sb_50d_4_PS metaG | ecosystem: Environmental > Terrestrial > Soil > Wetlands > Peat | place: Germany: Weissenstadt | collected 2010-09-21 | reverse complement strand
TGGCCGCCCGGCGAGGAGGCAAGCGAGCCGTATTGGCTGTGGCGCACACGGTGCTGGTGATGGCGTATCACATACTCAAGCGAAAGCAGAATTACCAAGAGCTCGGAGCCGACTACTTTGATCGACTGAATGCCGATGCCATACGCCGCTCGCTGGTACGCCGCCTCGAGAGGCTCGGTCACAGAGTCACCCTCGAGCCTCTCCCCCAATTCGCATGAGGGATTTTCGAATGAGTGAGGGAGAGTTCTGTCGAGGGTTATACGAAAAAGACGTGGGACCCGTTGCGCCGCAGGCGCTTTGGAGTGCGGCAGCTTGCTGCCGCTTTGGTCAGGTCGGCTTGCCGGCCGTACACCACACTGGGCTGTCGGCTGGGCGCGAGCAAGCTCGCTGAGGAAAAGCGGCAGCAAGCTGCCGCACTCCAAAGCTGCGCCTCGAACCGCGGGCTCTGTTTGCCCAGAGGATTTGTCACGCAGGCTCCCTTGGGGAGAGGGCTGCGTGTTCGACCCCGCGCCCCCGGCGTCCAGCAGGAGGCGGGCTGGCGCAGACCTCTGGTCCTTGAGGTCTGCGAGTTCGCGAAGCGAACCTCTTGGGGTGATGGCCGATGCACAATTACGGCTCGCCTTAGCGAACCTCGCAGACATCAAAAATCCGGATATCTGCGCCAGCCCGCCGATCAGGGCGTATCAAGCGGATTGAAGAACTTAAGTCCGGGAAAACGCGCGAAGTCGCGATCGGTGGTGGCGAGGGCGGCGCCATGCTCGATGGCCAAGGCGGCCAGGTGGGCGTCCGTAACCAGAGGGCCGCGGGCCTGCCCCTTGGTCATCATCTCGCGCAAAATCTCCCAATGCCTTTCGCCGGGATTGAGGAGGGTAACCGTGGGGCGCTCGAACCAGCCGGCGACGATGTCAATGGCCTCTTCCAGGGAGAATGCGTTACGGCGAATTCGGGGGTTTGTCCCCACGCGGAGAAAGGCCAACACCGCGGCCCATGCGATCCCTACCGCCTCGTCGCCGGAGAGCGTGTTTTCCACCCAGCGGCGGGAGGCTTGATGATGAGCCGCTGAGGTGTCGGAAGCATAAAGGAGCAGGTTAGCGTCGATGGCGATCATCGGTGATAGGGGCCCTCGGCCTCTTCGATGAGTTCCCAGACTTTGTCGTAGTTAAAGCCCGGGCTGCCCAGCGACCGCGCCTTGATGCGGTAAGGAGGAAGCGCAGCGGCTTTCACACGAACGTTCAAGCCCGTGCGCAAAACGCGGTTTACGACTTGCTTGAAGGGCTCGCCGGATTTGCGTGCTTCGGCGCGCAGCTTGGCCGCCACATCATCGTCAAGGGTTAAGGTGGTTCGCACATCTTGATGCTATCACCCGGGCATCACGATGTCAAGAGCAGGTCTGAACGCGTCAGGAAACATAGTGTGACCCGGGCCTTGGAAGCTGCGAAAGTATCCGACAGGTTGTCATCCTGAGCGAAGCGAAGGATCTCCGTAGTTTCTTATGGTCCTACGATTTGCGAACAACTGCAGGGATCCTTCGCTGCGCTCAGGATGACAGAGTTCGAGTTCATTCACGCCTTCTTGTGCTTGGGCGCTCTGCCGCCACGCGAAAATCGACCTCATGGTGGCGTGGAGATACGAGCAAGTGAGGAAGCTATGAATAGCTGGTTTCGATTTTTCACCCGCCGCAGTCGCATGATGGAAGACCTCGACCAGGACATCCGCGATTTCATCGAGCGCGAGACACAGGACAACATCGAGCGCGGCATGCCGCCGGAAGAAGCACATTACGCAGCCTTGCGCAAGTTTGGCAATGCGGTGCGAGTGAAGGAGGAGACGCGAGACGTGTGGAGCTTTAATTGGCTTGAGCAACTTTGGCAGGACACTCGCTTCGGGGTCCGGATGCTGGTGGGGAACCCTGGATTTGCGGCGGTGGCGGTGTTATCGCTGGCTCTCGGCATCGGCGTCAACAGCACCATCTTCAGCGTCGTCAGCACCATGCTGCTGCGCAAGCCGCCTGTCAAAGACCCTGATGGACTGATGGTGCTTTCCAGCAAAAACGTCGGGGCAGTCGGCGCCGGTGACGAGGCCAGCCGGTCACCCGTATCGCCGCCTGACTTTCTGGACTGGCGAGCCCAGGCGACGGCCTTCTCCGAAATGGCCGCGGCCTCGTCGTTTGAAAATGATATCCAGTCCACACTGAGCGGCGGAAACCAGCCGGAGCGCGTGCCAAGCGGCGAGGTTTCGGCGAATTACTTTCAGGTGCTCGGCGTCTCCCCGCTGCTAGGGCGAGCCTTCCTGCCGGGTGAGGACCAACCTGGCCACGACCGGATAGCCCTGTTGCGTGCCGACCTGTGGGAAAGCCGGTTTGGCGCCGATCCGCACGTTCTGGGACGTACCGTCAAAGTCAACGGGGATACCTACACAATAATCGGGGTCATGCCGGATACGCTCCGGAGCTTCTGGATGTTCCCCGAGCAACTCTGGATTCCGCTCGTCTTCACGCCCGCGCGGTTGAGCCCTGCCGCACGCGCTCAGCGCAGCCTCAGCGTTTTCGGGCGGCTGAAGCCCGGCGTGAGCGAGGCCCAGGCCCGCTCGGACCTCGAGACCATCGCGCAACGCATCGCTCGGAGCAATCCCGAAACCAACAAAGACTGGGGTGCGAACGTCCTGACGGTACAGCAGTTCGCCATCCAGGAAAGCAACTCCCGGACGGCGCTGATGTTCCTGATGGCTGTGGTGGGATTCGTCCTCGTGATTGCCTGCGCCAACGTCGCCAATCTGCTGGTGGCGCGCAACGCCGCACGCCAGCGTGAGTTCGCGGTTCGCGCGGCTCTCGGCGCAGGCGGATTCCGCCTGGCCCGCCAACTTCTTTCCGAGTGCCTGCTGCTCGCACTTCTCGGCGGCGGCCTGGGCCTGGTCTTCGCCGTGTGCGGCTTGCACTTTCTGCGCGGGGCATTCAACTGGAATTCGTGGTCCGTGTTGATCGCCGAGCAACTTTCCATCGATCGCAACGTGCTGCTCTTCACGCTGGTGGTTTCGGCCGCGTCAGCGATGATCTTTGGCCTCGCGCCGGCCTTTCAGATTTCCCGCCGGGACCCGAATGCCGGTCTCAAACAAAGTTCGCGATCGGCGACTGCGGGCCTCGAGCATCACCGTTTGCAGAACCTCCTGGTGGCCGCCCAGCTTGCGCTGTCGCTGATCCTCCTGGTGGGCGCGGGGCTGTTTGTCGAGAACTTCATCGAAGAGATGCACGAAAAACCCGGCATGAATCCGCACAATGTGCTGACCGCGACGGTTGCGTTGACGGGCGCCGGCTACAAGGATGCGGCGCGCCAAGCCGCTTTTAGCCAGAACGTGCTCCGCCAGCTTTCAGGCATTCCGGAGGTTCAAACAGCGGCGATCACCACGGATCTGCCTTACACGTTTCCAAGCCACGTTCAGATTGCGGTTGAAGGCCGCCCGGCGCCAATGACTGAGCATCAGGCGCTGTCAGCTTACTTCGCGGTGAGCCCTGGTTACTTTGGCGCCGCACGGATCTCGCTGCGCGAGGGCCGCGAATTCACGCTTGCCGATAACACCGGCTCTGTTCCGGTGGCTATTGTAAATGAAGAGTTCGCGAAGACGTTTTTCCCTAACGACAATCCGATGGGACGCCACATTGCTATCGCGCAGCCTGGCGAGGTTCGAAGCGGCTCGATGCCAGCCGGAAAATGGAGCGAGATCATTGGCGTGGCCGGCGACGTAAACGTCTACATGGGACAGCAGAGGCCGCGGCCTCAAGTTTTCGAACCGTTCCTTCAGCGGCCGGACCCGATGATGAGACTCCTGGTGCGCACGCGCACCGAGCCCGCGGCCTTCGCCTCGTCACTGCGCGGGGCGGTATGGAGCGTGGACAAGGACCAGCCGGTTACCGACCTCAGGACCATGGATCGCGTGCTGCAGGATTCCGGCCAGGGAGACAACATTATGGCGGAACTGATGGCCGCCTTCGCCGGGATCGCACTGGCGATGGCCGCGGTGGGGATCTATGGCCTCATCGCTTATCTTGTTGGCCGGAGGCTCCACGAGGTCGGGGTGCGCATGGCACTGGGCGCGAGTAGACGCGAGGTGCTGCTGATGATGCTACGCGGCTCGATGCGCATGGTATTCGAAGGGGTCGCCTTTGGGTTCCTGGTTTCGCTCATGCTGCCGCGGCTGGTGGCGGCCGCCTTTCAGGACGTCCACATGAGCTACCGCTACTGGATCATCGCCGGCACGCCCCTCGCAGTAATGCTGGTGGCGCTGGCCTCCTCCTATCTGCCCGCTCGGCGCGCGGCTAAGGTCGATCCGAACGTGGCGCTGAGATATGAATGACGGAGGCCAGGTATGAGCCGCTGGGACCGGTTGTTCAGCCGCCGCAAGCGCATGATGGAAGACCTCGATCAGGATATCCGTGACTTCATCGAGCGCGAGACTCAAGACAACATCGAGCGCGGCATGCCGCCGGAGGAAGCACATTACGCAGCCCTGCGCAAGTTTGGCAACGTGGTGCGGGCCAAGGAAGAAACGTGGGAGGTGTGGAGCATGGTTAGGCTTGAGCAAATATGGCAAGACCTTCGGCAAGGGGCTCGGATGCTGGCCAAGAATCCCAGCTTGACGGTGGTTGCGGTGCTCACGTTGGCGCTGGGGATTGGCGCGAACACGGCGATCTTCAGCCTCGCCAACGCCGTTCTGCTGCGGAACCTGCCGGTTGCAGATCCTCGCGGGCTGGTGTTGTTCTCAGACAGTCCCGATGATGGGTTTTCGATGACCAGCGACCTTCCTTCGGGGCGGCAAACGCTCTTCTCTTACCCGTTTTATCTCCACGTGCGCGACCACAGCAGGCTGTTCCAGGGAATTTGCGCATTCCAAACTTCGGTTGACACCCTGACGGTCCGAGGGGATCGTCCCGGTGGGAGTGGCGCTACGGAAGTCGCACTTGGGAAAACGGTTTCCGGAAATTTCTTCTCCGTGCTGGGCGTGGGGGCTCGAATGGGCCGGACGCTCACGCCGGCTGACGACCAGCCCGCCGCGCCGCCCGTCGCCGTGGTCAGTTTCAACTACTGGCAGGACAAGCTGGGTGGCGATCCCAACATGGTGGGGCGCTCGATAGCCATTGACGGGGTGCCGCTGACCGTTGTGGGCGTTGCGCCGCGAGGTTTTTTTGGGGTCAGGATGGAGTCGGACTCAGCTGATTTCTGGATACCGCTCAGCCTTCGGCCGCGCCTCACCCTGACCATGATGCCGCAGGCGAAGTCTCTGCTCACCGATCCGAACATCTACTGGCTGAACATGATGGGCCGTCTGGATCCGGGTGCAAGCCTGGAAGCGGCGAGCGCGGAGGTCGACGGCCAATTGCGCCAATATCTGACCGGGCGTGCGGGGTTGAAGATCACCGAAGCCGAGCGGCAGCAAATCCTGCATGCTTATGTGCCGCTCGCTCCGGGCGGACGCGGGCTTTCCCATTTGCGGCATGAGTCTTCCGAGCGCCTGCGCATCCTTCTTGCAATTGTGGCATTAGTGCTGTTGATCGCCTGCGCAAACGTCGCCAGCCTGATGCTGGCGCGCGTGGCGGCGCGCCAGAAAGAGATGGCGACGCGTTTGGCGCTGGGCGGAACGCGCGGGAGGCTGGTGCGGCAAGTACTCACGGAAAGCGTGCTGCTGGCGATGACGGGTGGAGTGGCGGGCGCGATTCTGGCTTTCTGGGGGGTTCACGTTCTGACGGCCATGGTTGCCGCAAGGGTCCCGCTGAACGTCACGCCGGACCTGGCCGTGCTCTCATTTGCGGTGGCCGTTTCGCTCTTGACCGCGATTCTTTCGGGCCTCGCCCCGGCACTTCGCTCGGCGCGCGCGGACCTGGTTCCGGCACTCAAAGAAGGGCGACTGCCGGGCAGCGAGGAGCGGACTCGACTGGGGCTGGGGAAAAACCTCGTGGTCTTTGAGATTGCCGCCTCGTTGGTGCTGCTGGTGGCGGCAGGGTTACTGCTCCACAGCCTGGTGGATCTCGAAAAACAGGACCTCGGGTTTCGACCGGAGCACGTTCTGCTGGTGAACATCGACCCGCACCTGGCCGGCTACAAACCGAGCGAGTTGGCAAGCCTCTACCGCACGCTGCTGGATCGAGTCGGCGCCCTGCCCGGGGTCCGCTCAGCCAGCATCGGAACGAACAGTCCGATGAGCGGCAGTTCGGGCGGGTTCGAAATTTCTGTGGAGGGCCAGCCGCCTCCCGCCGGCGGTGTCAGCCCGCAAGTGGAGGTGGCAGGGCCCGGGTACTTCGATACAGAAGGGATGAGCATCCATGCAGGCCGCCCTATCTCCACGCGTGACACCGCCGCCTCTTCTCCCGTGGCGGTGGCCAATGAAGCGTTTGTGCGGAAATTCATCCCCAGCGGCAACCCTATTGGAAGGCGGTTCAGCGCAGGGCCGAAGTTCGAGCCGCCGGGACTTGAAATCGTCGGCGTGGCCCGAGACGCACGGTTTTCGAGTCCGCGTGAACCCGCGGAGCCGATGGTCTTTCTCTCCGCCTTCCAACTGGAATCGGTCATGACTTCCGTCAACGAGATCGAAATCCGGACCGCGGGCGAACCCACCGGCATCGCGGGAGAAGTGCGGCAGGCGATCCACCAGATCGACGCCAACCTGCCCATAACCAATGTTACGACGCTTGCCGCGCAGGTGAGCGAATCGTTCGGACAACAGCGCGTCATCTCCGCTCTTACAGGCTTCTTTGGGATTCTAGGTCTCGCCCTGGCTTGCGTGGGACTGTACGGAATGATGGCTTACAACGTGGCGCGAACGACGCACGAACTCGGCGTTCGCATGGCGCTCGGGGCGCAGAAGGGCGAAATTCTCAAAATGATCATGGGGCGCGGACTCAGACTGACGCTGATTGGGATCGCCGTCGGCGTCGCCGGCGCACTCTCGCTCACGCGCCTTATGACAAATCTGCTTTACGGCGTCAAACCGAGCGACCCGTTGACGTTCATCGCCGTGTCGCTCCTACTCGCGATGGTCGCGCTGCTCGCGTGCTACATTCCCGCACGTCGCGCGATGAAGGTCGATCCCATGGTGGCGCTGCGCTATGAGTGACGGAGGAAAGCTATGAGCCGGCTGTTCAGCCGCCGCAAGCGCATGATGGAAGACCTCGATCAGGACATCCGCGACTTCATCGAACGCGAGACTCAGGACAACATCGAGCGCGGCATGGCGCCTGAGGACGCGCTCTATGCAGCGCTGCGCAAGTTCGGCAACGTAACGAGCGTTAAGGAAGAAACGTGGGACGTGTGGAGCCTCGTCTGGCTCGAGCGGCTGTGGCAGGACGTACGCTTTGGCTTGCGCATGCTGCGCAGGAATCCCGCGTTCACCGCCGTGGCGGTTGCGACGTTGGCGCTCGGCATTGGGGCGAATACGGCAATCTTCACCGTCATTGACGCTGTATTGCTGCGCCCCTTGCCTTATCCGGATCAGGGCAGAGTGGTCTGGGCCACGGAACTCATGCCGCAGTCGGGCCGCGACACCGTTCTCACGCCCGAGTACGCCGCGTGGCAGAAAGAGCAAAAGGTCTTCGACCAGTTCGGGGCTTTCAGTGTTACGCGGGGCATCAATCTCGCAGCCGGCGCGCACCCGGAACGCATCCTGGCCGGGCATGTGACGCAGAGTTTCTTCCCTGTGCTGGGAATCGAACCTGCGCGCGGACGCACTTTCCTGCCGGGAGAAGAACGACCCGGGCACAACCACGTTGCAATCCTCAGCCACGATCTGTGGCAAGGTTACTTCAATAGCGACCCGAACATTCTGGGCAGATCAATAACTCTGGACGGGGTGAGTTACAGCGTGATTGGCGTGATGCCGCGCCGCTTCTTCCACCCGGGCTCGGCCGGGGTAGGAGTTTGGCTGCCGGACGCCCTGAGTCCAGAATCGGAGCGGCCTGGGATGGCAATGGGCATTGTGAGTGTGATCGGGCGGCTGAAGCCCGGCGTCAGCGTGGATCGTGCCCAGGCGGCCCTGGAAGTTATCGCGCGCCGCATGGACGGTCAGTATCCTCCGCCGTGGTCGCGTTACCATGCCGGCGCTCATGCCAGAGTCATTCCGCTTCACGATTGGCTTACCCGCGAAGTTCGCCCCGCCTTGTATGTCATGTTGGGCGCTGTTGGTCTTGTGCTGTTGATTGCTTGCGCGAATGTGGCCAACTTACTGCTGGCGCGAGCTGTGTCGCGCGAAAAGGAAATCGCCATTCGAGCCGCCATAGGGGCCGGCCGCTCGCGCCTGGTGCGGCAGATGCTCACTGAGAGCACTCTGCTGGCTGTCTGCGGCAGCGGGCTCGGGCTGCTGCTTGTTCCCCTGCTGACCACCATCCTGCGATCGTACGTGCCGGAATCGCTGCCGGGGTATCTCGGACTCGACTTTCAGGTGCTTGGTTTGACGCTGGCTTGCGCTCTCGCCACGGGTATCCTGTTCGGACTCGCACCGGTCTTCGCGGGATCCAAGCTGCGCCTCACAGATTCCCTCAAAGAAGGCGCAGGTCACTTCGGTGAGTCGAAATCGCATCGACGGCTGCGCAGCGCTTTGCTCGTTGCGCAGTTGGGCCTTTCCCTGGTGTTGCTGATCGGGGCAGGCCTTTTGGTAAGGAGCTTCCTGGTGCTTCTTAAAGTCAACTCAGGCATCGACCCTCACAACGTGCTCACCGCCGAAGTGTGGCTGACGCCTGAGAATATCTACAACCCTGTTCGCCAGAGGGAGTTCTTTCAGCAGGTGCTGGAGCGCGCCCGAATGATTCCCGGAGTGGAATTTGCCGGAGCAACAACCGAGATGCCATTTACCATGTTTAACGCCCTTGGGAACGGTCTGAGGGCGGAAGGTCAGCCCGAGCCTGGGATTGACCTCCCCTATTGTCCGGCAAGCGTCTCCCCCGGCTACTTTCAAGCCATGGGGATCAAGTTGCTTTCGGGCCGGTTCTTCGACGAGCGAGACGCGGAGGGGACGCCGCAGGTCGTGATTCTCGACCAGAGCCTGGCGCGCGCCCTTTTTCCCACACAAGACGCAGTGGGAAAACGTATCCGGATGGAAAATTCCTGGCAAACCGTTGTGGGTGTGGTAGCGGATACTCACCATCTCGGTCTCAGCCAAAGGGTGACACCTGAGCTGTACACGTCCTATTTGCAGGGACCGTCGGGTTTTATGGATATTGTGCTGCGAACGTCGTCAGACCCGTTGAGTTATGCCCCGGCGGTGCGCAATGCAGTGCTCGCAGTCGATAGAAGCCTGCCCTTGGCGGATGTGAAAACCATGGAGCAGCGAGTTGGTGAGTCTCTGTCCACCCGCCGAGAGCGACTCCTGCTGCTCGGGACCTTCGCGCTGCTGGCATTACTGATCGCGGCCAGCGGAGTCTATGGCGTGACCTCGTATTCGGTCACCCGGCGGACACATGAAATTGGCGTGCGGCTGGCAATGGGTGCACAACCTCAAGACGTCATGAGAATGATGATGGCGCAAGGCCTGCGCACAATTCTCCTCGGAATCGGCGCGGGGTTTGCCGGAGCGCTCGCTTTATCACGAGGACTAACCAGCTTTCTCTTCAATACTCCCACCACCGACCCACTGACTTTTGCCATTGTTTCCTTGCTCCTCGCCGGAATCGCGTGCCTGGCGCTCTATATCCCCGCGCGCCGGGCGACCAGGGTCGATCCCATCGTTGCTCTGAGATACGAGTAACGCACGCCCCTTCGACGCCGGAAGCTTTCTTAGCGCGACGGGTGGAAGAAGTACCTAAGCAAAAGGGCTGTTTAAACCTCTGACGAGGCAGAGATGTGGCGCGGGCGTCCCGCCCGCTGTCGCGGGGGAGTCTCGCCCCCGCCGGAACTCGCGGGCGAGACACCCGCACCACAAGTGGAAGGCAACACGGGAACGATTCTTCTGCACGGTGTTCTTCCTCCTGCTAAAATGGCGCTGCCCGGGGCGGTCATTAGAGCCGCCCCTTTTTCCGGGAGGACAAACAGCGATGGACGCGATTGAGGTGTTGAAGACGCGGCGGTCGATACGCGCCTACAGAAACGAGCCCGTACCAAAGAACATACTCGAGGACATCATTGATTGCGGGCGGCTGGCAGCCACCGCCAACAACATACAGCCTTGGGAATTCGTGGTCGTGACGGAGCCCGCGACGCTCCGCAAGATTGCTGATTTTACGGACTACGGAAAGTTCATTGCCCAGGCAGGGGCGTGTGTGGTGGTGCTGTGCAACGACACGAAGTATTACCTCGAAGACGGCAGCGCTGCGACGCAGAATATTCTGCTCGCCGCACGCGCGCACGGATTAGGCTCGTGCTGGGTGGCGGGGGATAAGAAGTCTTATGCTTCCATCATCTGCCGCCTGGTCAGTGCACCCGCAAGCTGCAGGTTGGTTAGCTTGATTCCGATCGGCTACCCGGCAGAAACGCAGGAACAGCCAAAGCGGCGCCTTTCCGACGTTTTGCATTGGGAGAAGTATTGAGCGCCATGAGTGTCAAGCTTCAACTTGCGCTCGATTTCCTTGACCTCGAGGAAGCCTTAGGCCTGCTCGAAAAAGTCTACACCTTTGCCGACATTATCGAGGTTGGAACTCCCAGCGTGATTCGGTACGGGATGGAGGCGGTTCGCAGGATCAAGCGGAGCTATGCCGCTAAGACAATCCTGGCCGATCTGAAGATCATGGATGCCGGCGAAGGGGAAGCGAGCTTGGGATTTGAGGCCGGAGCCGGCATCGTGACCGTAATGGGCGTTGCGCACAATGAAACAATACGGGGCGCGGTGCGTGCGGCAGCGAAGTTCGGCGGCCAGATCATGGCTGATCTGATGGCGGTTCCCTTCCCCGCACGGCGCGCCCAGGAACTGGAAGAACTCGGCTGCGATATCTTGTGTGTCCACACCGCGACAGACGCGCACCAATCCGGCGAGCAAGCGTTTGAAGGTGTGAGGCTGCTCCGCTCCAAACTCTCCAAGGCCCTGATTGCCGTGGCGGGGGGAATTGATGTGAGCAGCGCAGGAGTGGCCTGTGAAGCAGGCGCGGACATCCTGGTGGTGGGCAGCGGGATCGTCAAGGCCCAGGACCCGCGCGAAGCGGCTCGCGCCCTCCACGAAACCTGCGCCGGATGGGTGCGGAGGTAGTTCATGCGCTTCCGTGAAGATGAGAAGGCGGTGCTCAAGGAAATTGGGCAGACTCTCGATCGAGTTGACCCCGCCGCCGTGGAACAGATGGTTCAGTTTCTTGCGCAAGCCAAGAGCGTTTTCGTTGCCGGTGCCGGGCGCTCAGGGTTGATGATCCGCAGTTTCGCCATGCGCTTGGCGCATCTTGGCCTCTCCGCGCAAGTGGTCGGCGACGTGACGACACGCGGCATCGGGCGCGGGGACGTTCTGCTGGTCGCCTCCGGTTCGGGCGAGACTCGGGGAAACGTGTCCATGGCGCAGAGCGCGATCGAGAGCGGAGCGAAAGTCGGAGTCATCACCATCTTCCCCGAGTCGTCACTCGCCAAGCTCGCGGAACGGATGGTGGTGATTCCTGCCCCCACGCCCAAAAGCGGACGGCAGAATCCTGAGACCTCGATTCAGCCAATGGGGACCCTCTTCGAGCAAAGTCTGCTTGTTACCCTGGATGTGATGGTGATGATGCTGATGGAGAAACTCGGCCAGACTTCAGAACAGATGTTCAAGCTCCACGCGAACCTCGAGTGAAAGGTCCTG
>Ga0116217_10005000_pt1 | contig 11729 bp, 5 predicted proteins | sample Sb_taG_6_FD_89697 | JGI IMG/M metagenome (GOLD analysis project Ga0116217, IMG submission 89697) | Peat soil microbial communities from Weissenstadt, Germany - Sb_50d_4_PS metaG | ecosystem: Environmental > Terrestrial > Soil > Wetlands > Peat | place: Germany: Weissenstadt | collected 2010-09-21 | reverse complement strand
TGGAGATGCGGATCAAGCTGCAAAACGTCGTAGTGTTTTGTGGACTGTTGTGGATCTGGTACCTGATTTTCGTGTCGCTTCGGCTGTATGGATCCAAGCGACTCTCGAGCCGCAGAGCCGAGGCGTTTGATGTCGTCAAGGCTACGTTTCTGGCCGCTTTGGTGCTGGGAGTTGCCTCCTACATGCTGCACTTCCGGATGGTGACGCCGGGATTTCTGCTGCTGTTCTGGGGATTCAGCACCTTCGTCGCCGTATCGACCAGAATTGCCATCCGAACCTACCTTCGGCGGCTCCGGATACGCGGAAAAAACCTCCGCAATATGCTGATCATCGGTTGCAATCAGCGCGCTATTGAGTTCGCAAAGACAATCGAATCCAAACCCGAACTCGGTTACCGCGTTATTGGCTTTGCGGATGATGAATGGGCGGGAGCGGAAGAACTCAAGAGACTTGGCCGGCCGCTGGTGTCTAACCTGCAGGATCTGCCGATGTTCTTACGGCGCAACGTGGTGGACGAAGTCGCCATTGCAGTGCCCCTGCGTTCATTTCACAATCATGCGTCTGACATCGCTGCGATGTGCGACCAGCAAGGAATTATCCTACGGGTTCTCTCCGACCTATTTAATCTGAAGAGAACCCGCGCCAGCGTGGGGGACTTCGAAGACTCTCACTTGATCCCGTCGCACGGCGGCATCGAGGATGGGTGGCCCATGGTAATCAAGCGCGCGCTTGATTTTTTTCTGTCTTTGGCGCTGCTCATCGCACTCGCACCCTTGCTGTTGGTTACCGCTGTTCTGATAAAACTTACATCCCGCGGCCCGGTGTTTTTCGTGCAAAAACGGGTCGGGCTCAATAAGCGGAAATTCGCCATTTACAAGTTCCGCACCATGGTGGTAAATGCAGAAGAGAAATTGCGGGAACTCGAACATCTGAACGAAGTCTCGGGTCCGGTATTCAAGATCAAAAACGATCCGCGACTCACACCGATCGGAAAATTCTTACGCAAAACCAGCATTGATGAATTGCCGCAGCTTTTCAATGTGCTGAGCGGTGATATGAGCCTGGTCGGACCTCGCCCCCTGCAGTTGCGCGATTATGAATTGTTTACTGATGCGGGCGAAGACTGGCAACGTTGCCGGTTCAGTGTTCGGCCCGGAATCACGTGTCTCTGGCAGGTGAACGGGCGGAGTTCGCTGCCCTTTCATCAATGGATGGAACTCGATCTGCAATACGTGCGTAACTGGTCTTTGTGGCTGGATCTGCAAATTCTTGCTAGGACTATTCCCGCAGTGCTCCGCGGATCTGGCGCCGCCTAGTTCGGGATTGGCGGACACTCCCCTCGCCGTTATACCCTGTTTGTTTCCGCTTTAACCTCACAAATGGAAAAGACGAACAGTTTTTCAAGGACCTCTTTGCCATGGGAGGCGAGAGCTTCTGCAATTGCGGAAGCTGGGGCAGGCGAGCGGAATGCTGAGCAAGCGGAGTCAAAATTGTCGATTCTCACAGCCGAAGAGCAACGACGAATCCTGTTTGAATTGAACCAGACCGCTTGCCCCTACCCGAGTGACAAGTGCTTGCATGAATTAGTGGAGGCGCAGGCCCAGCGATTACCCGAACGAACTGCGGTCATCTGGAAAGGCCAACATCTTTCTTACGGCGAGTTCAACGCGCGCGCCAACCAATTGGCGCACTATTTGGAAAGTCGTGGCGTCGGACCCAACGTCAGGGTTGCTATCGGTCTCGAACCCGGGCTCAATTTTGCGGTCGCCGTGCTAGCCGTGTTGAAATCAGGTGGGGCTTGCGTTCCACTCGACCCCAACTATCCACCGGAACGGCTCTCCTACATGCTGCAGGATGTAGACGCACGAGTGCTTATAACAGAGGCTGGGACATTACCGGGTGAGGCATCGCGTGGCTGCGAAGAGCTCCTGCTCACGGAGAAATCCGAGCTTCTTTCGCACCGTCCTAGCACCAATCCGAGCGGCAACGTCAAACCGGGCGACATCGCGTACGTCATCTACACCTCAGGGTCTACGGGAAAGCCGCGTGGCGTCCTGCTGGCCCATGCAGGATTGGTGAATTACAACGCGAATATGGCGCGGGTGTACGCAATGAGCCCAGATGACCGGGTACTCCAATTTTGTTCGCTGAGTTTTGATATTGCCGTGGAGGAGCTCTTCGTCACCTGGTTCAGTGGAGCCACCCTGATCATGAAGTCGGGGGAGATGCCGTTAGCCGTTCCCGATTTTCTGTCCTGGGCTGAACGGCAAGGAGTGACGGTCCTAGATTTACCGACGGCTTACTGGCACGAGTGGATGCATCAGATTCCCGAGCTGAGAAAGCCGTTGCCGGATGGCTTGCGTCTCGTCATTGTCGGCGGCGAAAAGGTGTCAGCCAAAGCTTACGCCGCATGGGCTGGCTCAGTGGGCGCCGCCGGCGTGCGGTGGATCAACACTTACGGTCCGACTGAAGCCAGTATCGCTGCGACCATGTACGAGCCAAAAGTTGAAACGGGTCAGGCGCCCGAGAACATTCCTATCGGCCGGCCGATAGCAAACGCGCGCGTCTACCTGCTTGACTCGCAGCTGAATCCGGTTGCGGCTGGCGTGGCTGGCGAACTCCATATCGCCGGTATCGGGGTTGCCCAAGGCTATCTCAATCGCCCCGAGCTGACCGCCGAGAAGTTTATTTCTGATCGCTTCTCATCAGAGTCGGGCGCGCGCATGTATAAGACGGGCGACCTTGCTCGCTATCTCCCTTCCGGGGAAATTGAGTTTGTGGGTCGAACCGATGACCAGATCAAGATTCGCGGATTTCGCATTGAATTAGGAGAGATTGAATTCGCGTTGGCTAAGCATCCGGGGGTTCGCGACGTTGCCGTCGTGGCAAGAGACGAGGACGCGGGCGACAAACGCTTGTTAGCTTATTTTGTGCCAGCGCCGGGGGCCCAAGTCACCAGTTTCGATCTTCGGCGACATTTGCAGCAAGATCTGCCTGACTACATGGTGCCCTCCGTCTTCGTGACTCTGGCAACCATGCCCTTGACGCCAAATGGCAAGATTGATCGGCGGGGATTGCCAGCACCGTCCGAATCCGAGCGTGAATCTTCAAGTGAACCGAGTGCGCCCCAGGACGCTCTGGATGCGCAACTGGTCAGAATCTGGGAAGCTGTACTAGGTAAGAGACCTATCGGCACGCGAGACAATTTCTTCGAACTCGGTGGTCACTCATTGCTGGCGGCAAGATTGATGCACCGAATCGGGCAAATGCTGGGTAAGACTTTGCCTCTGGCGATGCTTTTTCAGTTTCCAACTATCGAGCAGCTGGCCACGGCCTTGCGTCAGGATGGATGGTCGCATCACTGGTCCTCCCTCGTGCCGATTCAGCCTGATGGTTCTCAGCCTCCCTTCTTTTGCATCCACGGAATCGGCGGGAATGTGATTGGTTTTCGCGAACTCGGACGTCGTATGGCGCCTGACTACCCATTCTACGGGCTGCAATCCCAAGGCTTGGACGGCGGCCGCCCTTGTCATAACAGCATCGAGCAGATGGCGGCGCATTACCTCGAGGAGATTTACTCTGTGCAGCCTCAAGGCCCATACTGCTTTGGCGGTTTTTCCTTTGGTGGCTTGGTTGCCTATGAAATTGCGCAGCAGCTTCGCGCGCGCGGCCAAGAGGTGGGCCTGCTGGTGCTGTTCGACACTTATCCCGGCAACCTGAAGGCCGTTGGTACATCTTTGATCGATCTGCTGGTCCAGCCCACTTGGCGGCATTGGTTTCGCGACTTGCCCAGAGTTGCCGGGAAAAGACTTCGACGCAGCATGAAGAACTGGCGCGTGCCTCAAGTGTTGAAGGATGTACGCAGTTCCAACACGACGGCGGCTGATAGATATGTATTGCAGCGATATCCAGGCAAGGCTACGCTGATTCGCGCCGAAGAAAAATCTCTGCGAAGCTCTGCAGATCCACTTGCCGCCTGGCATGATTTAGTCAACGGCTTGGAGATTCATGAGATCCCAGGCGATCACTACGATATTCTGGTCGACCCGCAAGTAAACAGCCTTGCCGCATGCCTGAAATCCTGCATTGACAAAGTCGGCTCCGGATCTCGCGACACTTCTACCGCTTTGTCAGCCTCGTAATTGTGGCAAATTGAGAGCCCATCGTTTTTCAGCAACCCAGGAATTTAATGGCTGGAGAAAATTCTTTGCCGGAACCGAAGCTGCAAGTATCGGTCGATGACTCAGCCGAGCCCTCGCCGGCGCGGTTTTGGCAAAGGTTACATCCTGCCCGATTATTGGACATCCAGCGGGGAACGGTGCTCGCGAAGATTACGCCCTGGGTGCACCGGGGCGGTTTCGCTGTCCTCGACCAGGGATTAATTTCCGGCTCGAATTTCCTGGTCAGCATCCTGTTGGCGCGTTGGCTCGTACCTGAGCAATACGGCGCCTACGCCGTGGCGTTTGGTATTTTCGTGCTTCTCACCGTGGTTTACCAGGCACTGGTCCTGGAGCCCATGTCGGTTTTTGGCGGTTCCAGTTATCGCAATGATCTGCGCGGATATCTGGGTTCGCTACTCTGGATTCACCTCACCATCTCGATCGTTATTATTGCGGGGATTGGTTCATCGGCATTCATAGCCAAAGAATTTTCTCGCTCCCCAGTACTGGCGGGCGCGCTGGCGGGCATCATGATCGCGTCGCCATGCGTTTTGATCTTCTCCGTGGTCCGGCGCGCTTTCTACCTGGGGATGGCGGCTTCCAAAGCTGCCATGGGTGCGTTTGTTTATTCATCACTCAGCATGGGCGGCCTGTATTTGCTCTATCACCGTGGGCTGCTTTCGCCATTCACCGCCTTTGCCTTGATGGGGGTCGCGGCGCTCGGAACCGCGGCTTACAATTTTGCCCGACTGTATAAGAAACTCGAACATGGGGTTGGCGCCCCAGGAGTGCGTGAGAGCTGGCGCCGGCATTGGGCGTACGGCCGTTGGGCGTTGGCGAGTTCTATCGCCAACTGGATTCCCGCCTACATCTATTATCCGTTGCTGAGTACATTCGCAGGCATGGCGGCCTCGGGTCAGTTGAAAGCAGTAATGAATTTCATGTTGCCTATCGAGCAGATCAAGGCCGCGCTGGCCTTGCTATTTCTGCCGTATGCAGCCAGAGTTTACGCGCAAAGCGGGCGGTCCAGCGTTGGTAATCTTAGCACCCGACTGACTTTCGTCGCGGTGGGGATCTCAGGGGCGTATTGGGCGGTGATCCTTATTCTGCGGCATCCCCTATTTCATTTCCTCTACTCTGGGCGCTATTCGGAAGTGGCACACTTGTTGCCCGCGGTAGCGTTTGGCTCCATGGTTTGGACTGCCTGCTTTGGACCGGCAACTGCTTTGCGCGCGATGGAATCTCCGGCCTCGGTCTTCGTGGCTTTTGCCTTGGCGACTTTCCTGTCTCTGTTGATTGGGGTGCCTGCTAGTTGGGCATTCGGAGTGTCAGGAGCGGTGTGGGGCAGCAACCTGGCTGACGTACTCTCATGGGTGATCGTGTTCATAGTTCTGCGCCGCAAGATAACTGGCCGGGTGAGTAGCATCGAGCGGTTTGTTGGCTGGAAACGGCCAGGTGCACCAATTTTGTCCGATGAGCTGCCCGCAGATTAGATTCAGGGGCGCGTCGAGATTCATCGCTGATGGGATTTGGAAGGAGGCATTGATGACAACGCAATCTCAGGGTGGGCAGGAAAACCCGAGCCAAGAGGCAGGAAAGGCGCGCAAGAAACCGACCTCTGCCTGGCGCAAATTTCGCCGCGAACTTTCCAAGACGAGGCTGCGTGTGCCCCACATCTGGCTACGTCATCGCGGCATTACTCCAACCGACGTTTTCTGGGCTGCATACCCGAGGTCAGGGTCCACCTGGTCGCGATTCACTCTCTACGAAATCCTGACCGGTGGTGAGGCTAGCTTTCATGCCGTCAACGCAGCCATCCGCGGAGTTGGCAGGCATCAGTTTGGGCTTCACACTTTGCGGGGGAACGGCAGGTTAATCAGTAGCCACGAGCAGTATCGCAAGGAGTACAGGAAAGCCATTTATATGGTGCGAGACGGCCGCGACGTGGCGCTCTCTGAATTTGCCTATACCAGCGCGTTGGAGTTCTTTCGCGGCGATTTGGACGAATTCCTTAAGGTGTTTCTATACGGGAAAATCAGCGGCTTCGGCCCTTGGCCACGGCACATCAATTCCTGGCTGAATTCTCCTATTGCCGGAACCGACAATATGTTGGTGGTTCGTTTTGAAGATCTGCGGCAGAACCCGGTTGATGGTTTTAAGCGCATGGCAGACTTCCTGGAAGTGAAAGTGGACGACGATCGCGTCCGGCGAGCAATCGCGAATAACTCTCTCGACAGAATGCGAGAGAAGGAGCAGGTGGAACCGCAACGAGCGTCGGTAAAGGGTCGTTTTGTGCGCGATGGTTCGGTGCAGGGATGGCGATCAAAACTGAGCCCTGAGCAAGAGCGTTTTTTCGAGCAGCACGCCGGAAGCATACTCCAGTCTTTGGGGTACCCGGTCTCGGCGGGGGTTGTGGAATCAGGTGTGGGCATTCATTCTGTGCTGCAGACGCCTGCCAGCATTTCCTGACCAGGTGTTGTCAGCGATAAGACAATAGGAAAAGTGTTGTCTACAGCGGTCTGAACTCGAGTACTAAATGCAAACAGATCAAATTAATCTTCCTGGGAATTACGGTCGAGGCACGCCGAGACCGGGTTTTCGCTTGGACAAGTACACGGTCGCCTGGACGCTGCTTTTTGCGGTGATTGGTTTCCTGGTGATCTTTGGTCTTTCCGGCGTAGTCCTGCGGTATGGGAAATTCGGCATTCTCGCCGCTGTTGCCGTGGTTATAGTAGCACCCATCGGAGTGTATTCCGGGATCGTCGCAGTTCCTCAGTTGCTTGGCAAATTGGGCGCCATAAGGCGCAAGCTCCACTGGTGGCATGCGCTCTGGTTGCTTTTGTACATCAGCAGTCTGGTATTCCGAGTCCGGCACCAGGAAGAAACTCAAGCGGAACCCTTGGATGCATGGGCTTTGTTTCGCATCGTTCCGGAAATGATCGTATTCGGCTGGCTGATGGTTCGTCTTTACCAGCGGCGAGAAGCCATCAGGTGGCTGCGATGCCTCTTCCAAGGACTTACCGGGGCTCTGACGACTTTTGGCCTGGTTTGCCTCGCCTCAACCTTCTGGTCGGTGTATCCCGCCTGGACATTATTTAAGTCTCTGGAATACTTGTTGGACATTTCGGTTCTGGCGGTTGCTCTGGCCAACATTTACACACTGGACGACTACCAAGATCTCTTTAACTGGACCTGGACAATATTCGGATGCGAGTTAGCCTGGGTGTGGCTGCAAGTCCCCCTATGGCCGAGTGAATCCTTTGTAGATGGGCGAATCAAGGGCTTTCTTCCTGCGACCGGATGTAATGCGGTGGGACAGTCGGGAGCATTCCTGGCTGTGATTGCGCTGTGCCGGTTGTTCCCGCTGGAAGGGCGGCGATCGAACACTCCTTTCAACCTGGTGCTTTGTGCCTTCGGCCTGGTCTCGCTCTTGTTATCGCAAACACGAAATGCGATCGGCGGCTTCGCCTTGGGCGCCTTGTTGGTGCTAATTGCCTCCCGACGTATTTGGTTGCTGGTGCTCTCGAGCGTGGTGGGGGCTATGACTTGGTTTCTTACCCCTCTGGGAGGTATCGCTCTTGCTTACCTTGAACGAGAGCAGAGCTCGGCGGCGATGGCGAGTGTGACCGGCCGTCTGCCCCTCTGGCAGTTTGCCTGGGAGCAATTTCTGCAGCACCCGTTGACCGGGATGGGGGCTTACGCGGCCGGCCGCTTTTATATTATGAGCAAAATGGGTGTTGACCCAGCCTCTTTGCACAGCGACTGGGTAGAGTTGCTGGTGGGCACGGGATTGGCGGGTCTGATCCCTTTCCTTCTGGTAATCTTCGGAACCTGGTGGTTCTTGTTTCGAGGAATTTACGACAAGTCTCTTGATCCACGAGGTCGGCAGTTGGCATTGGAAGGAATCGGCGTGATGGCTGTGATCACTGTCCACTCTTTCTTCAACGTTGAACTGATCTGGCACGTTCCACTACTGCTGTTCGTGCTCATGGGTTATGCCGAGGTGCTGCGTCGTCGTAAGAACGTGATGGTTCCGCGGCCCCTCCCCTCAATCCTCGCAAGGTCGAGTCCTCAGACTGGCTACGGCACGAGCTAGGGATCAGAGTTTGTAGGCAGCGTCGACAATCGCCTCACTTTCGTCATGTCTATGCACAATTTCTTTCCCCCTGAAAAACATCGGGCGTTAGCGGTATGCCCAATTTCAACTCTCGTTTGTGCCCCTTAGGCTTTACGCGAGTTTCTATTACGGAGTGCATCATGAGTGTATTTGCAAGTCTGCCGAATCCTTCCCGTCCCTGCGCGAATTGCTTAATCTGGAAAAATGCCAGTTTTCAATTGCGCGCTTTGCTTCCGGCCGTTCTAGCAAGTTTGTTGGCATTCGTTGTTTCTGCGAATGGTCAGACCCCCAACATCATCAATACTGTTGCTGGCGGAGGCACGGTCAATAGTACTCCTGCGTCGGCCGATATTCCTGGCCCTACAACAGTGATCGAAGACGCGAAGGGAAATGTTTACGTCAATGCGCCCTTCTCGGAATATGTTTTCGAACTGAGCGGCGGCGTGGTGTCGCAGTTCACAGGAGTTGGCTATATTGCTGACCATGCCAAACCTGGACAAGCTGCAACCGAACCCATGTGGAATGCCTACAGCATGGCCATCGATCGATTGGGCAACATCTATCTCGCGGATACCGGTAACAACGGTGTTCGGAAGATTACCCCTAGTGGGGAATTTTCGACTATTGCGGGGGTCAGCAAGCCTTGCTATCAGGGACGTTGCGGAGACAACGGACCGGCTACCAGCGCAAAGCTGAATGCTCCTCAAGGGGTTGCAGTTGATTTTGCGGGCAACGTCTACATAGCTGATACAGGGGATAACCGTGTTCGTGTGATCAAAACCGATGGCAACATCTATCCCTTTGCAGGCAACTATAATGTCGCTTCTTGCAGCAGTCCTACAAGCCCCTGCGGCGATGGCGGCCCTGGACCCAAGGCGAGCCTGAATGCCCCGATGGGACTTGCGGTGGACAGCAAAAACAACGTGTATATTGCCGATTCAGGCGATAACCGCATTCGCGTCATGAACGTGAAAACTCGCATCATTAACGCTTATGCGGGTAGCGGGAACTCGTGCGCGCCCTCCACGAATCCTTGCGGCGATGGAGGTTCCGCGCTGCAAGCGAACTTAGGCGCTCCACGAGGAGTTTCGGTAGACAAAGCATTCAATGTGTACATTGCCGATACTCGCGACAATCGTATCCGTGTTGTGACCTCGGGAACGATCAACACCTTCGCGGGAACCGGCATCCATGGTTTCCAGGGCGACGGCGGCTCTCCGGCAAGCGCTCAACTGGCTGGACCGAACGGCGTGCTCGTTGATGGCGCCGGCAATGTTTTCATTGCGGATACCGGCAATCAGCGTGTCCGTGAAGTCACAGCAGGTGTAATCCAGACGATCTTCGGTGGCGGGAACGGCGGTGACGGCGCCGGGTCGACCGCAGCTCAGTTGGCCGATCCTTACGGCGTAGCACTGGATTCGTCCAACAACTACTATATCGCTGATACAACCAACAATCGGATCCGCGAAGTGAGCGGCGGCACCATCCAGACCGTGGCCGGAAACGGCTTGAATGGGTACAGCGGTGATGGCGGCGCTGCAACCAGCGCGGAACTTAATTCACCCCTCGGATTGGCAGTGGATGGCTCGGGCAACATTTTCATTGCGGATACGAATAATCGAGTAGTTCGCGAAGTGAGCGGCGGAAACATCACCACATTTGCCGGCACCGGAGCCCCCTGCAATCCCCCCACCGGCGGTTGCGGCGATGGGGGAGCCGCGGTTGACGCCAAACTTACCGCGCCCAGCACTGTGGCAGTTGACAGTTCCGGGAATGTCTTCATTGCGGATCCTTCCAGTGAGAAAGTGCGCGAAGTGAGCAATGGGATCATCACCACTTTCGCGGGCACTGGCAACGCAGGTCGCTCGGGTGACGGCGGTCCAGCCACCGCAGCCGAGTTGAAAAATCCCTCAGGGGTAGCTGTCGACGCTTCCGACAACGTCTACATTGCCGACGCGGGAAACAACGTGATCCGTTGCGTGCTGGGGGCCATCGGCGGTTGCGGAGACGTCCAGCACACGTACGCAGTCGGGGATATCATCACCTACGCTTACAACGGGGCCATCCTGTTCCAGGGCGACGGTGGACTGGCTATAAAGGCCAGCCGGTGGAATCCCACCCACGTTGCCGTGGACTCCCGTAGCAACCTGTTCATCGGGGGCGGCAACGACGAAGTAGTGCAGCGTGTCGACCTCACTACCGGGATTATTGTGACGGTTGCGGGTAACGATACGACCGCCTATTTCTATGGCTTCAGCGGTGATGGACACCTCGCCACCAAGGCTCATATCGACAATGCCGGGCTGGCCATCGACAGCAATGAAAGCCTGTACATTGCTGACGCTGGAAATAACCGCATCCGTGAAGTCGCCCACATGGTTCCAGTGGCCACCCTCAGTGCCAAGGTTCTCAATTTCGGGGATGAGACAGTAGGTCAGCAAAGCGCACCCATGACGGTGACTTTGACAAACACTGGCTCTGACGACCTGTCCCTGACCTCTATCACCACCACGGGGGACTTCGCCGAAACAAACCAGTGTGCCGCGATGCTGGCTCCCAGCCAAAGCTGTACGATTTCCGTGACCTTCACACCGACAAAAAAGGGCGCGCGAACTGGACAGCTCAAAGTCACGGATAATGCACCTCTCAGCCCGCAAACGGTAAAGCTGGAAGGTACCGGAACGTAATAATGGAAATCGAGGCGACGATCTGCAAAACGGGTCGTCGCCGCTTTGTTGCCAGTCCATGCTCGCGAACTCTGAATGCATTCGCGCCTAGCGAAGGCGGTCCAGAGACGCGAGCTCTCACAGCCAAGTTCTATCCCCCGTGGTTTTAAAACTTACGATTGCACCGTGGGAGGATGGAGTTGAGCATTACCAGTCTTCGGTTTCAAGGGTGGGACTTGAGATCAAAAGTTAATCCCGGCGCCTATGCGGCAACCGGTTTGCGCTGGGCGGAATCGAGAATCGCATATTCTTTGGCATTGGTGTGCGCCGCTGTCACGGTGACAGGAGTTCAAAGTCTGGCACAATCGATCGTGGGGAAACCACACGTTTATCGGTCGTCCCACCACGATGTCTCAAATCCCCTCAGGGCAATGAAAGCAGCGGCGGCGAATTCGATCTCCAAGGAAGACGAAACAAGAGAAGAAGAAGACGCGGAAGAGATTGACAAGGGCTCTCAGCGCTCAGTGGCAGGGCTGCCCAGCGTTGCTGCCAAGGAGCTCGACGGTGTGCTGCAATTATCTAAGGGGAAGCGACAACGTCTGGCTCCGGGAATCAACTTTGATGGCATTTCGTCAAACGGCTGGCCCGCACCCGACACTAATGGCGCCGTGGGCGCTACCCAGTATGTTCAATACGTGAACAACCGATTCGCCGTGTACGACAAGGTCAGCGGTAACCTTCTGGATGGCCCAATGCTTGAAAATGTGCTCTGGAATGGTTTTTCTG
>Ga0116217_10004996_pt1 | contig 11736 bp, 8 predicted proteins | sample Sb_taG_6_FD_89697 | JGI IMG/M metagenome (GOLD analysis project Ga0116217, IMG submission 89697) | Peat soil microbial communities from Weissenstadt, Germany - Sb_50d_4_PS metaG | ecosystem: Environmental > Terrestrial > Soil > Wetlands > Peat | place: Germany: Weissenstadt | collected 2010-09-21 | reverse complement strand
TGCTCGCAGATCCGCGGCAGGTAGAACATGAACACCTGCTCGAAGGCGAGCTTCACCTGCTCACTCAGCCCGGCCAGGTCCGGGTCCTCCGCGGCGTGCGACGGGCCGCCGGCCAGGTCGTCGTCCCAGTTGCTGCCCCACCGCACGCGCATGTCCCGGCCGGTGAGCGCGGAGATCGAGTGGGCGCTCGGGGTCAGCTTCCCGGCCGGGGCCTGGATCAGCGTCTCGTAGTCGTAGGTCCACGGGTCGCCGTAGTCGTCGATCTCCGGCAGGTCGGGGTTGTAGAAGATGGACAGCAGCCGCCGCAGCCGGCTGCCGCCCCGCAGTTGCAGGCGGCCCTTCCGGTCCAGCGTCCAGCCGCCCTTCCACTGCTCCTGATCTTCATAACGGCGGGGGTAACCCGTCCCGGGCTTGGTCTCGACGTTGTTGAAGTAGACGTACTCGGTGCCGGGCCGGTTGGTCCATACCTGCTTGCAGGTCACGGTGCAGGTGTGGCAGCCGATGCACTTGTCCAGGTTCATCACCATCGCCATCTGGGCCATGACGCGCATCAGAACTCCACCTCCTGGGAGCGGCGGCGGATGACGGCGATCTCGTCGCGCTGGTTGCCGGTGGGGCCGTAGTAGTTGAACGCGAACGAAAGCTGCCCGTACCCGCCGATCAGGTGCGTTGGCTTGATGACCAGGCGGGTCAGCGAGTTGTCCGACCCCCCGGGCCAGCCGGAGATCTCGGACTTCGGGGTCATCAGGTGCCGGTCCTTGGCGTGGTACATGTACACCGTGCCCTTCGGCATCCGGTGGCTGACCACGGCGCGGCAGGTCACCACGCCGTTGCGGTTCCACGTCTCGATCCAGTCGTTGTCCGCGACCCCGATCGCGGCGGCGTCGGCCGGGCTGATCCAGATCACCGGCCCGCCGCGGAACAACCTGAGCATGTGCAGGTTGTCCTGGTACTCGGAGTGGATCGACCACTTCGAATGAGGGGTGAGATACCGGACGGTGATCTCGGGGCGGCCGTCCTGGGGCAGGCCCTGATCGCCGAAGTGGCGGCGGTAATCCAGCGGCGGCCGGTAGGCGGGCAGCGCCTCGCCGTACTCGGCCATCCAGTCATGGTCGAGGAAGAAGTGCATCCGCCCGGTGAGGGTGTGCCACGGCTTCTTCCGCTCCACGTTTACGACGAACGGCGAGTACCGGCGTCCGCCGGTCTCGCTGCCCGACCACTCCGGCGACGTGATCACCGCGCGGGGCTGCACCTGGGTGTCGGCGAACGAGATCCGGTCCCCGGCCCGCTCGGCCGCCAGGTCCGCCAGGTCCACTCCCGTCCGCTTCTCCAGCTCCTGCCAGGCCTGCAGCGCGACCTGGCCGTTGGTGGTGCCGGACAGCGCCAGGATCGCCTCGGCCACATGCACGTCCCGGGCCAGCACGGGCCGGCCGTCGGCCACGCCGCCGCGCACCGTCCCGTTCGCGTGGCGCAAGTAGTCCACCGCGTGCGCCGGAACCCAGGTGACGCCCTTGACCGAGCTGCCGAGCGTGTCGGTCAGCGGGCCGAGCGCCGCCATCTTCTGCGCAGTCGCCGGGTAGTCCCGCTTGATCGTGACCAGCCGCGGCATGGTCACGCCGGGCACTGGCTCGCACTGCCCCGCCTTCCAGTCCCGGACGAACCCGCCAGGCTGGGCGAGTTCATCGGGAGTGTCGTGCATCAGCGGCGCGGCCACCACGTCGGTGCGCGTGCCCAGGTGCGTGGCTGCCAGCCGGGAGAACTCGGCGGCGATGCCGGTGAAGGCGTCGAAGTCGGTGCGGGTTTCCCATGGCGGGGCGATGGCCGGGTTGAACGAGTGCACGAACGGGTGCATGTCGGTGGTGGAGATGTCGTGCTTCTCATACCAGGTGGCGGCGGGCAGGACCACGTCGGCGAACGTGCAGGTGCTGGTCATCCGGAAGTCGATCGCGGTCAGCAGGTCCAGCTTGCCCCGCGGCGCCTCCTCCCGCCAGGTCACCTCGGCCGGGCGCAGGCCCTCCGGCGACTCCTCCGCGCGGACCGCGTCGTGGGTGCCGAGCAGGTGCCGCATGAAGTACTCCATGCCCTTGCCCGACGAGCCGAGCAGGTTCGCCCGCCACACCGTCAGCACCCGCGGCCAGTTCGCCGGGTCGTCCGGGTCCTCAGCGGCGAACCGCATGCGGCCTTCCCGAAGCTCGCGAACCAGGTAGTCGGGGACGGGAACCCCGGCCCGTTCGGCCTCATCACAAAGATCCAGGGGATTGCGGCCGAACGCAGGGTGCGACGGGGTCCACCCCAGGCGGGATGCCTGCGCCACGCAGTCGGCGAAGGTCTGCCCGGTGAACAGGCCGCGGCCGAGCGGGCTGGCCAGCTCGGCGGGGCCGAACTTCTCGTACCGCCACTGGCCGGTGTGCAGGTAGAAGAACGAGGTGCCGGTCATGTGCCGGGGCGGGCGCTGCCAGTCCAGGGCGAACGCGACCTGCTGCCATCCGGCCAGCGGGCGGACCTTCTCCTGGCCGACGTAGTGTGCCCAGCCGCCGCCGTTGACGCCCTGGCAGCCGCAGAGCATGATTAGCATGAAGAACGTCCGGTAAATCTCGTCCGAGTGGTACCAGTGGTTGGTGCCGGCCCCCATCGCGATCATCGACCGGCCCTTGGACAGTTCCGCGTTGCGGGCGAACTCCCGGGCTACCCGGGCCGCCGCAGCGGCGGGCACGCTCGTGATCGGTTCCTGCCAGGCCGGGGTGCCCGGCGTGGCCGCGTCGTCGTAACCGGCCGGCCACTCGCCCGGCAGGCCGTCGCGGGGCACGGCGTACTGCGCCATCAGCAGGTCGAACACCGTGGTCACCAGGCGGCCCGCGACCCGGACGGCCGGGACGCCGCGGCGGACCGAAGTGCCGCCCTCGGTGGGTCCGGCGTCGAACCTGGGCAGGTCCACCGGGACGGCCTCGTCGTGGCGGCCGTACAAGGTGAGCGCCGGGTCGGTGCCGCCGAGATCCAGGTTCCACTTGCCGAGGCCGGATTCGGCGAAACGGAATCCTAGAGAGCCGTTCGGGATATCCGGCTCGCCGGTCGCGGCATCCAGGACCACCGTCTTATGGGCCGCGCCTTCGGCCGCCTCGCCCAGGTCGGCGGCGGTCAGGAACCTGTCCGGCACATAACCGTCGCCGCGTTCGCGCAGCGTCACCAGGAACGGTGCGTCCGTATATGTCTTGACATAGCCGGTGAAGTACGGGACCTGCCGGTCGCGGAAGAACTCGGTCAGCACCACGTGGCCCATCGCCATCGCCAGCGCGCCGTCGGTGCCGGGTGCGGCCGGAAGCCAGTCGTCGGCGAACTTGGTGTGGTCAGAGTAATCGGGGGAGACCACCACGACCTTCTGCCCCCGGTACCGGGCCTCGGTCATGAAGTGGGCGTCCGGGGTGCGGGTGATCGGCAGGTTCGTACCCCAGATGATCAGGTAGGCCGCGTTCCACCAGTCCCCGGACTCCGGCACGTCGGTCTGGTCGCCGAACACCTGCGGCGAGGCGATCGGCATGTCCGCATACCAGTCGTAGAACGACAAGATCGTGCCGCCGATCAGGGACAGGAACCTCGTCCCCGCCGCGTAGGAGACCTGCGACATCGCCGGGATGGGGGAGAAGCCAGCGACCCGGTCGGGGCCGTAGGCCTTGATCGTGTGCACGTGCGCGGCGGCGATCAGCTCGGTGACCTCGTCCCAGGTTGAGCGGACGAAACCGCCCTTGCCGCGGGCCTGCTTGTAGCGGCTGCTCTTCTCCGGGTCGGTGGTGATCTCCGCCCAGGCAGCCACGGGGTCGCCCAGACGCTGCCTTGCTCCGCGCCACAGCTGGAGCAGCTCGCCCCTGACGTACGGGTACCGGACCCGCGACGGGGAGTAGGTGTACCAGGAGAACGACGCGCCGCGCGGGCAGCCCCGCGGCTCGTACTCCGGCGAGTCCGGGCCGGTGGACGGGTAGTCGGTCTGCTGGGTCTCCCAGGTGATGATCCCGTCCTTGACGTACACCTTCCACGAACATGAGCCGGTGCAGTTCACCCCGTGCGTAGACCGCACCACCTTGTCATGCCGCCACCGCTCCCGGTAGAACTCCTCCGCGCCGCGCCCGCCCCTGCGATGCACCTCGCGGAAGTCCGGGCTGGGCGTCCCGCCGGGGACGAAGAACTGCGCCTTGCGCAGCAGCTGCTCGACCGGCTCCCCGGCCGGCAGCAGCGGTGCCAGCAGGTCACTGGCCTGGCTGCCGGGCTTGGTCAGGTCGGGCTTGGTCAGGCCCTGCCCGTCACGCGTGATCGGGTGCCGTGCGATCGGCTCGCCCACATAACCCCCCTTGTCAGTCTGGCGCCGGTGCAGCACGCCAGCGGGAACGCGACCAGCATCAGGTGGACCGGGTGGCCCGCGATCTTGATCTTGCTGTACACCGCATCTCCTTCCGCCACTGCACCCGTCGTGCGGCCACCGTAGCTGTGCCAGCTTGCAACTTCCCTGCAACCTTGCGGGCCTCGTGCTTGCCTTCTAGCGTTGCTGGCAGTGCGGGCAGAAGTTCGTCGCGCGGCCCGCGACCGTGGCGCGGATGACCGGCGTGCCGACACCTCGCAGGACAGCCCTGCCTGCGGAACACGTGCGACGGGCCGAGGTAACCGGGGCGGCCGCGGGCCTCGTTGACCTAGCCGGCGAAGCTGCTGCCGCCGCTGTCCTCCGCTACGCGGAGGATGTCCTGGATCGCGGCGTGCAGGCGGCGGGCCTCGGGCCTGGCTGAGGCCGCCCGCCGGGCGGGATGGGTGGATCCGGGCGCGGTGCAGGACCTTGTCGGCGTAGATGTTGCCGATGCCCGCGATGGCGGTCCCTTCTTGCGGTTTGCTGGCGGATGGCACGTGCCCGGGGTCAGCGGCCGGCGAGTTCACGTAGCCGTGGGATCAGGACCAGGTAGCCGCTGTCCTGGGCCTGGTCCAGGGCGGTGGCGGCGGCTGCGCGGCACGCCGCGTCGTCGCCCTGGCTGGCGAGGAGCTCGGCGTGCGCCCACCGGGCCTCGTGGCGGGTGAGCGGGGCGCCGCCCGCGAGGGCGGCCTGCACGTGCGGAGCGGCCTCGTCCGGTCGGCCCTGGCGGGCCAGGAAGGCGCCGAGCCGGGCCGCCGCCCAGGCGCGGAACAACGGGATGCCTTCGGCGGCTTCCAGCGAGCGGCGGTAGGCGGCTTCGGCGCGGCCGGGCAGCCCCGCGGCTTCGCAGGCGATGCCCAGGCCGCGGTGCGCGGCGGCGGTCCATTCCGCGTGCCCGATGCGGGCGGCTATGCACGCTGATTCCTTCGCTGATCCGATCGCTTCGTCCGCCTGACCGAGGATGGCCATGGCCTCGGCGCGGCGCCACAGGCACTCGGCCTCGACGGCCGGGTGGCGGGCGGCGCGGGCCCAGGCGAGGGTCTCGTCGATCTCGGCGAGGCCTTCCCCGGCTTGGCCGAGGATGGCCAGGGCGTGGCCGCGGGTGGCGCGCGGGCTCCACAGCCGCAGCACCTCGCCGGGCGTTACCGGCAGGTGGGCGAGCCGGTCGAGCTGGGTGACCGCGTCGGGCAGCCTGCCGTCGATGAAGTGCGCCATCGCCCGCCAGTACAGCAGGCGGGCGCTCCCGCGGCTATCGCCGGCCTGGTCCAGCAGCCGGGCCGCCCGGCGCACCCGGTGCCGGGCGCGGGCCAGGTCGCCCTCGGTCAGGTCGATGATCGCGGCCGCCGCCAGGGCCTGGCCCAGGGCGGCGGGCTGGTCGTCGGCCTCGGCAATCGCCAGCTCGGCCAGTTCGCTGCCGCGGGCCGCGTCGGCGGTCCGGGCGTCCAGGATGGCCAGCTGGGCCAGCACCCGGGACCGGGCGGCGGGATCGCCGAGGCTGTCCAGCGCGGCGGTGAAGTCGGCGCGCGCCGCGGCGAGCTGGCCGCGCCGTCGGCGGGCCTCCCCGCGCGCCTCCAGCAGCGCCGCCCGGGTACGGCCGGCCGGGTCGAGCGACAGGCCGGTCTCGGCCAGGCGTATAGCCTCGCGGTCGCAGATCCGCTCCAGCTGGCGGCGTGCGGCGGCCGCGTAGGCCATGGCGGCCTGGCCGGTGTCGCCGCTGGCGGCCAGGTGGCTGGCGGCCTCGGCCGGGTCAGCGCCGTATTGCCGCAGCGCCTGGGCGAGAAGCGCGTGGAACCGGGCGGTTTCGGCGGGGCGCATCGTGGCGGTGACCGCCCGGCGGAACAGGTCGTGGCCGAGCGCCCAGCCCTGCGGGCCTGGGCTGGCCATTCCGGCGCTGCCCAGCCCTTCCAGGGTGTCCAGCGCGGAGTGCAGGTCGGTGCTGCTCGCGGCGGCGAGCAGCGGCGGCGGCGCAGGCCGGCCGAGCAGTGCGAGCAGGCCCAGCATGTCCCGCCACCGGGAGGGCAGTCCGGCCAGCCGGTTCCCCGCGGCCTGCCCGATCCCTGCGGCGACGATGCTCACACCCCCGGTGGCGTCGCGGCCCGGCCGCAGCCGCCACCTGCTGCCAGTGTCGCGGGTGATTGCCCCCTGCCGGGCCAGGGCGGCGATGACTTCGGTGACGGTGAACGGGGTGCGGCCGGCCTGCCTGAGGATGGCCTCGGCCAGCAGCTGGTCGCTGAACAGGCCCCTGATGACACGGGCTGGCAGCGGCCCGAGCGTGATGCCGGTCATCTGGGAGGCCGGCAGGCCGAGTGCCTCAGCGGGGCCGGCGCCAGGATTGCCGTCCGGCCGGCAGGCGGCGGCGAGGCTGACGGTGTCCAGGCGGCGCAGCAGCAGGCCCAGCAGCGTCAGGCTGGTCGGGTCGGCCCACTGCAGGTCATCGGCCACGATCAGGCAGCGCGGCCGGGCCACGGCCGCGAGGAGACGGACCGCGCCCTGCAGGGCCAACGCGCGGCGGGCCTGCTCATCCAGGCCGCCGGCGGCGGTGCCGGGCGATACCGCGAGGCCGGGCACCACCTCGGCCAGCGCGCTGGCCTCCTGCTCCGCCAGGACCGCCGCCGGCGCCGGCAGCAGTCTGGCGGCCTGGCCTAGCAGCCGGCCCGCCAGCGACCACGCCCCATCTTGATCCGGAGCGAACGCCTGCGCGGACAGCACGGGCACGTCCGCCCGCCGCGCCGCCTCCGCCAGCAGCGCGGACTTGCCGATCCCGCTCGGCCCGGTCAGCAGCACGACCCGGGGACCGTGGCCGGCCGCCGCGTCCGCGATCACCGCGCACTCCTCCTCGCGGCCGAGGAACGGGCTCCTGAGGCCAGGACAGGACCCATCCGGCCGGGCGGGCCGCGCCTGGGAGGGGTCCGGCTGGCCGCCTTCCGGCTGGCGTGCCAGTATGCGCTGGCGCATGTAGCGCGCCTGCGGCGTGGGCTCCAGTCCGGTCTCGGCGGCCAGACGGTCCCGGTACTCGTCGAAGGCGGCCAGCGCAGCGGCCTGGTCACCGGCAGCAACGAGCGAGCGGACCAGCAGCAGCACCGAGGACTCGCGCAGCGGCTCGGCCGCCAGCGCCTGCCCGGCCCATGAGGCCGCCTCCACCGCCGCAACGGCACCAGCGCTCGCCAGGGCGGCTGCCGCGGCTCCGTCCAGCGCCTCCAGGTAGGCCAGGGAAAGACGTCGCCGGTCGGCTTGCGCCCAGTCGGCGTAGGTGTCCTCGGGAAGCGGCTCGCCACCCCAGGTGTCAAGCGCTGTGCGGAACGACACGAGGGCCTCGCCCGGCCGTGCCGCCAGCGCGGCCCGGCCGGCCTGTACCGCGGCGAGGAACTCCTCGGCGTCGACCCGGCAGCGGCCGCCGTCGGCCAGGACGTATCCGCCCGGGCCCATCCGGATCAGCGTGCGGTCGCCCATCGCGCGGCGGATCCGGCTGACCAGAACCTCGATGTTCCCCGCGGGGTCTGCCGGCGGATCGTCCGGCCATAGCACGTCGGCGATCAGGTCCTTCGGGACCAGGGTCCCGCGGCGCAGCGCCAGCAGGCGCAGGAGTCGGCGGGCCAGCCTGCCGCCGAACGAGCCTAGTGCGATCTCCTGGCCGTCATGCTCCACCGCGAACCGGCCGAGCAGCCTGATCCTGATCACCGCAGGGTCGCATGGCAGCCGCTGGCCCGGAGCGCGTTGCCCGGACGACCCGCGTGCCGCGGGAACACTGGCCGGCGCAGAACCTGCCACGCTGGGGTGCCTGCCGGTGATGACCGTCATGGCGGGTTCACCGGCCCAGCAGGCCCGCGTGTGAATGTCCTCTGGCTGCCGTCACCTGGCAATGCACTGCCTCCTTCGTCCTGCCAGCGCGCACGCAAGCACGGCGGCTGGCTCTCATCTCCAGACGTTAAGCGCCCTCCGGGCGCTCGTGCCAGGGACCAAGATCCTGGCCGGCCCAGCGGCACAGACGGAGAAGAGCGCCACGTGGCGATGACGGTCCCCAGGGCGAGGAGCGCCAGGCTGAGCGCGGCGATCGCGGCGCGCAGGACGGTAGCGTTCCGGGCGCCCCGCCGCACCTTCGCCGCCAGCGCGGCGCTGCCAGGGTCGCGCAGTGCGTCCTGCCGCAGGCGGGTCATCCGCCGGGCCTGCGCCATGCCGGCTGCGGTCGCGGCCACCAGGCCCGCCGCGACCACCGTGCTGGCGGTCAGCTGTCCGTCCCAGCGGTACGTGGAGGCCAGGACGGCCCCGCTGGCCAGCGCTACCATCAGCGCCACCCCTCCGGTCAGCCCATATGCACGGCCCAGGCCGCGGAAGAACGCCACCCGCTCGCCCGGCCCCAAGGTGGCGTGAGCGACCCTGGCCACCACGAAGATCGCGACCAGGCCGCCGATCCAGACGGCCGCCGCGAGCACGAGCACGGCCGCGAGCGAGGCTTCGGCAGGCCGCGGCAGCGTGAGCGCCCTAACCGTGCCGGTGGTCACGATGCGGGCTCCAGCGCGGCGTCGACGGTGATCTTCGCCCCAGCGAACAGCCGGGACACCGGGCACAGGTCACTGGCCTCGCCGACCACCGCGTCGAAGTCAGCCGGGTCGAGTCCCGGGACCCTGGCGGTCACGTCGAGGTGCGATGAGACGATGGCCGGGACACCGCCTGCCTCGTCGAGGGTGATGGTGGCGGTGATGGCCAGTCGTTCCGGGGCGGCCTTGTGCTCGCCGAGCCGGAGCGCCAGCGCCATCGCGTAGCAGGCGGAGTGCGCCGCGGCGGCCAGCTCCTCCGGGCTGGTTTTCCCGTCCGCCCGCTCGGTCCGGGACGCCCAGGTGACGGCCAGCTCGCCAGCGGCGCCGCTGCCCATCCGTATCAGCCCGGTTCCCCTGGCCAGCGGGCCTTCCCACGTGGTCTGCGCCATTCGTACCGCGATGGCCATGAGTGCCTCCTGTTGCGCGAGTTGATCGCTTTCGTTCACGTATGCCTGATCGTTCGCGCCGCCCGCGGTGCGGGCGCGCGGGATGCGCGCCGCGGCCTTCCGGGTCAGCTGCCCGCCTGGCGGCGGGTGACGTGCATCCGCCACCGGGGTGGTCCGTCCTGCAAGACGGTGAACCGGTAGCCGTCCGGGCTGAGCTCGCTGACCTCCCGCCATACCGGGTCCAGGTCCGTGCCGGACTGGAGCTCGACGTGCTCGCCGCGGCGCATCCGCAGCAGCCGGTCCACGGCCGCGGCGACCGCCTGGTCCTGGGGGAGCGCGTCGAGATCGACCACAGGCCCCTCGGTGAGCGGGTACCACTCATGCCGGTGCCCGCCGAGCGCCGCGGTGCCTGGCACGCCCCGTGGCGCGCGCCCCGACGCCAGCAGCGCCTCCTCGGCCCGCAGGTGACGCTCGAGCTGGGCGGCGAAGTCGCGGGCGGCGATGGCGACCTGCCCGGCAGACATCGGCTGCTCTCCGGCGGCTGCCCGCGCCAGCAGATCAGCAGCCGAGCGCAGCCGGGCATGGTCCCTGGCCAGCCCGGTCACTTCCCGGGCGGACGCTGCGGGAAACAGCAGCGTCTCCTCGTCAGACGCCTGGCGCAGCACCTCGGCCTGGGCGTAGCCCGCCAGCGCCGCCAGTTCGGCACCAGGCCACCGGCCATGCGCGGCCGCGGTCAGCAGCTCGTCCGCTCGCGCCGTGACCTGCCACAGCAGCAGCACGTGCTCATCGGCCAGCGTCAGCGGCCGCCCCGCGGTCAGGCCAGCAGATTCCGGCGGCTGCCCGTGGCTCGGCACCAGGCCTACCTCAGTCATGATGCCCTCCTCGGATCATTTTTACTAAAATCTATAGTAAAAATGATCGGTGCGTTCTGTCAATGGCGCGTTCCGCTGGACCGGCCAGGCTAGCTCCCGCGCGGCTGCCAGCATGGCGGTGATCCCGGCATGAGGATGACCGCCGCGGGCGAGGGTTGCGACCTCTGCAGAGAAGCAGCTTCACCGTCTGAGCAGAGCCCGCGTTGTGGCGGCGTTGCGGTGCCTGACGAAGGGCCGGGCCTTGCGGGTACCGGACCGCTCCAACCTCACCCGCGCCCCGGACGCCCGAGTTTCGACAAACTAACTAGTATATAAGTAACGGAATGTGGCCGAGGTTGGCGGCCGGAGAGGAGCGGGCCAGATGACCGTCACGCCGGACAAGACCGCCAGGGCGCCACGGGCCGGGCAGGCGCTCGTGGCCCGTCACGCTGAACTGCAGGGGGTGCTGGATCACTGGGCGGGCGTGCTGGCCGCCGCGGCGGCCAGCGGCAGCCCGGTCCGTCCGGTGCGGAACCTGCTGTGTGCCTTCCTCACTGACGACGTGCTGCCGCACGCCCGCGCCGAGGAGCGCACGCTCTACCGGGCAGCCAGGCGCGATCCGGACGTCAGCTTGCTGGTGCAGGCGCTGATCAGCGAGCACCAGGTCCTGGCATCGATGACCGGCAGGCTCGGTGAGCCGGCGCCCCCGGCTGCCACAGCCGCGCAGGCCGCGGCGATCAGCGCCTTGTTCGCCAGCCACGTGGCCAAGGAGGACTCCCTGCTGCTGCCCGCACTGGAGCGTTCCGGGGCCGACCGGGCCGCCCTCCTTGCCCGTGAGCCTCACCTGGCGGGCAGCCAGTGGGCGGCATGATGCGCGCCGCTTGCGGCCGGACCGCAACCCGCTGCGCCGCACCGCCGACCGGGTCGAGGCCGCCATCATGGCGGGCCTGCTCGCGGTGTTCCTGGCGGGGGTTCCGCTGGCCGCCCTGGCCGCCGGGCAGGTAGCATCCAGCGGCACGCGCGCCGAGCGAGCCCAGGCACGCTGGCACCAGGTCCCGGCCGTCCTGCTGCAGGACGCGCCGGAGCCTGCCCATGCGCTGTCCCAGGCGTCGCTGGATCCCCTGGTACGGGCGCGGTGGACAGCCCCGGGCGGGGCACCGCGCGAGGGTGAGGTCTACGCGCCCGGTGGCGCCAGGGCCGGCACGACCGTCATGGTGTGGACCGACAGGTCGGGCAAGCTGGAAGGAGCCCCGGTGCAGCGCGCGGACGTGACCATATGGGAGGCGTTCGCGGCGCTGGCGGCTGCTGCCCTTGCCGCGGCCGCCGTGGCGGTTACCGGATTCCTTGCCCGCCAGGGCCTGGATAGGCGCCGGCTTGCCGCATGGGACGCCGACTGGTCACGAACCGGCCCGCAATGGACCGGCCGGCTGTGAGGAATCGGAGCACCCGGCGCGGTGGCCCTCGCTGACCACGGCCCCGCACTCCTCGCAGACCAGGCACGCCCAGCAGGCCGGGTCGCCGCCGTCCCCGGCATCCCCGGATCCGGCAGGGGATCGTGCCTGGCTTGCCGCCCGCAG
>Ga0116217_10004995_pt1 | contig 11737 bp, 16 predicted proteins | sample Sb_taG_6_FD_89697 | JGI IMG/M metagenome (GOLD analysis project Ga0116217, IMG submission 89697) | Peat soil microbial communities from Weissenstadt, Germany - Sb_50d_4_PS metaG | ecosystem: Environmental > Terrestrial > Soil > Wetlands > Peat | place: Germany: Weissenstadt | collected 2010-09-21 | reverse complement strand
GGAGCAATGATTGCGAGCGGCTCCGCGACCAGTCCGAGTGCTGCGCTTTCCAATCAAACTGCGAATCTTTTCTCCGACCTGCTCGTGCACCACATGGGCAAAGGCCTGGCCGACGGCATTACGCAAGGTGGCGCCGGCCCCGACGAGTTCCGGACCGCTCCTCTCTGGGGTGTCGGACAACGCGTCTTCTTCCTCCATGATGGGCGTACGTCCAACCTAGTTGAAGCCATCAGGGCTCACAAGAGCCACGGTAGCGAGGCCAATAAGGTCATCGAACACTTCAATAAGCTGACCGTTCAGGAGCAACAGGAAATCATCGATTTTCTGCGCTCACTCTAGATGCTGTCGACACATTGCCAAATTGTGTCCTCACTGCCTGGTTCCGTGGGAGATGGCCGGAGGCTCTGGCTACGAAGTTCGCAGGTAAGGGACAAAGAACTGCACAGTGCGTTTGCAATGTCGGAAAGTTGGAGCCAGCTTCTCCCGAGACCCACCTATCTCATGAATAGCTCCTGGGTTGTCGGCAAACAGGAGAGCGCCGGGATAAACCGCCCGCGCGTGCGCATCTGCACCAGACGATGTCGATGCCATCGCAGTTGCCGTAAGTCACGATTGGCTGCGTCTGGCACCCAGATCCGCGGGAAGCGATCTTCGATCATCAGCCGCAATAACAGCTGCGCATCCTGGCGATCGGTCTTTTGCCTGCGCACCCGTTTCGTGCGAATCTCCGCCGCGTCCCCGATCCACAATTCGAACTCCAAGCTGCGCACCAGACGCTCGAACCAGCGCGAGTGCCCGCTGTCTTCCATCCCCACCCGTGCGGCTAATCCTCGCTGCTTGAGTTCCTGGTAAAACCGCTCAGCCTCTTCGCGATGAGCTAGCCGCCGTTCGTTTAACTCCCCACTCTCGGTGTCCACAAAAGCAATCTGTTGAAAGCCCGGATGATAATCTATAATCAGCATGTTCGGCTCCTTTCCTCCGAGCCATTTGGTTGGTTTGCGCCTCCAAAGTCTACTCGGGCCTGGGAGCCGACATTGTTATGGAATCATTACACTTATTGACCGGGGGCCGCTCGAAGTAGTCAGGAATGCGAAATGCTTAGACCTCAGAAACACTCACTCCGCAAGGGCGAATTGTGGTAATAGTTGCTCATGAATAGGTGATCCCCATGTTCTCTGTTCGGGTGATTCTCTGGACGGTAGCTATGGCGTATACCGGATTCATTCTGACCGGCCAGGGGCTGCGATCGTTCAACAGCTTTTCAATTACGGAAGCATTCCTCGGATCTTTAGCAGGATTTTTTCTTGCGATCATGTTCACTCTCCGAGAGCGACGGCGGCGACAAAGACCTGCCTTCGTTGCGTATTCCATTGCTCAAATCTTCCCGGACTGGGGCACATCCCGCGAAAACCGAGACTCACGTCCGAAGCCAAAGCGTTGATCGCAACAGACAGGCCGAGTTCGGGCTGATCGTGCTTAATCAGTCCGCGTGTATCGCCTGATTGGGTCACTCCCTCCTGACAGCCGAATCGCGGACGCAGCGGAAACTTCGATTTGCGGGAATGGGCGTAGAATGGCAGTGAGACAGAGGTGCGACCATGAGTCATCTTCTTCGCAAGCTGTGGCGGCGCGATGAGGGCCAAGACATAGCCGAGTACGCAGTGATGCTGGCGGTCATTCTGGTACTTGTAGTTGGTACGATCCGCTTGGTGGGAAGCAATGCGAACAACGTATTTTCGAATGTAGCCAGTTCAATTCAATAAAGCTGCCCCATGTCGGCAGCAGGCCCACACCACAGTGGTTCGCTGCGGCCTTGAAAGATCACTGTTGAAATAACACAGGTTTCTCCACCACTCATGCAGAGCAGGAGTTCTCCCGCGGAGGGACGGACGCTTTGAATAACATTGCTCGATCGCCACTTGCGCGGAGGACATAGTGTATTCCGAAGGGAGCAAGAATGATGGCGCCCCGGGTGAGTGCGGTGCTGCGGCCATTCGCACCTTTATCTGTGCGGACGCCAACTTGAACATCGTGCCAGGGTTGTGGAGGACGATATGACAAAAGCTGGTTTATCTGAAAATCCAGAGTCGACCGATGAACTCGTTCGTGATATCGAAGAGAGTGGTTACCCCGTCGATGGCTCGACGGAGGAGTTTGTCCTGAAAACAGATGGTCTGGCGGTGGAGTCAGATAGACCTGGACTCCCTCCGGTACATCCCGACCGTACGCACAAAATATCCGCTGCTCCAAGCGAAAACAAAAGCACAAGCCGTAGCGACGTCGACGAACAAGACCACGCTGCGAACGTTGCCTGAGGAAGTTATCCACAGCGGCGGATTCCCGATCTGCGGTTGAGTCGCGGGCTCATCACCCACCACCCGCGTCGATTATCAAAACTGTGCAGTTTGGATCAGCAAAACCATGCTCTCCAGACCCATTCTGTATGTATCGCATCTATCGGTGAGATAACCCCGTGGGAGCGAAGAACAGACTAGGTTTCCTGGAAAGAGATTTTGGATATGCCTCACATTGGCAATAAGCCGACGCCGAAGCTGCGTAAAGCTCCGCAACCGCCGTTGTCACACCCCCGGGGCGCCGCCTGATTCAGACCGTGCCAAGAAGCCACCGCTTGTCGAACCTTCCGCCACTGGTCAAGAGTTGAGTCCTGGAGATCGTGTCGAGGGTTTAGGCGACTTCGGAATGCCGACTGGAGAATTTGGCACAGTTCGGCAAGTGAACGAAGATGACGCGGTCGTCAAATGGGATGACGACGGTCGTATAAGACTCCACCAACCGTCGCTCAAGAAGGTGTAGGCAGCAAGCCGTCTCCTTTTGATGGGCAGCCCTTTAATCAACTTGGGAGCGCAGCTGACGGTTAATACTGGTTCGCCCGCACCACAAACCGCCTCGGTGCCGCGCCGACGAAATAAAAGGGATAGCAAGTCACTAGGGTGACAGTCGATTCTTTGCTTGACGGCTCAAGGACGGTGGTGTCAGTAGGCTGGACGACTTTCATCCAATCTACCTGGTACCGAAACAGCCCAGTTGCCGTCTGAATCTGAATTTCATCGTTCAGTTGGATGTCTTTCAGTTCGCGGAAAAAAGTGTCGCGGTGCCCAGCGATGCCGATGTTCCCGGTTTCCCCTGGAAGCGCAGTACCTTCGATGTGTCCCGCACCCAGCCGCAACATTCGCGAACTGGTCCCTTGCAGAACGGCGACGGAAATTCCCAACCTCGGTATATCTATTCGGCCCAGAACGTCGCCTGTTTTGACCGCAGATTTGGCCTGTGGTTCGTGGCGTTCCTCCTCCCGTTGGATCTGGGTCTCCAGGGATCGTTTCGCCGAAGCTTGAAAGAGTCTTGCGTCAAGCAAAGTGAAGCCGACGTAACCGAGGGCAACAGCGCCAGTGATGACAAGCAGGCGTTGACTCCAGCGCAACTCAGTCGGTTCGAGGTGTAAGAAAGTCGAGAAACTCTCAAATCGGCGCGGGTCCAATTGCTTGGCCTGCGCCACTATGTTTCTGCCTGCGCGCAATCACCCGAAGGTCGTGGAGACCTGACTCACGCGTTGTCTCGCCCGCAGCCTTTCCCGAGCCATCTGATCGCCCTTTCGATCAGCTTTTCTGCACTGAGCAGTTTTGACCATCAGAAAACTGGAGAAGCGCCTATAAGCAAAGCAGCGAAAAGGAGCACAATATGCTTGGAACTATATTGATCGTGATCTTGCTCTTAGCCCTGATTGGTGTGCTGCCACGCTGGTCGCATAGCCGAGAGTGGGGTTATGCTCCTACCGGAGGCTTAGGGCTGGTCCTTTGCGTTGTTGTTATTCTCCTGGTACTCGGCCGGATTTAAACCATGCCTTGGCCGACAATCTCGTCAGGCGCTAGCGCTAGAAGTTGGCGCCTGCTTTCTGTCCATGTAGTGACCCTTGTGCTCGTCGTGCTCATGTGCGGCGGCGGTTCGTCCGCGTACTCGGTTTTGACGCACGAGGAAATCGTCGACTTGCTCTGGACAGACGAAATCCGTCCCCTGTTGCTCAAGCGATATCCGGGACTGTCGGAAGACCAAGTTAAAGAAGCGCACGCCTACGCCTACGGAGGCGCTGTCATCCAGGATCTGGGCTACTACCCATTCGGCAGTAAAGAATTCAGCAACCTGGTGCACTACGTTCGCAGCGGGGACTTTGTTCGAGAGCTGCTGCTCGAAAGCCAGGATGTCAACGAGTACGCCTTTGCGCTGGGCGCGCTGTCGCACTATGCGGCAGATATCGCCGGCCACCCCGCCGTTAACCAATCCGTCGCAATCGAATATCCGAAGCTGCGAGCGAAGTTTGGCAAGTCCGTTCGATATGCCCAGGACAAGACAGCGCATCTGAAAACTGAGTTTGGGTTCGACACAGTGCAGGTCGCGAAGAATCGTTACGCGTCGCAGCAGTACCACGACTTCATCGGATTCCAAGTGTCCAAGCCACTGCTGGAGCGAGTCTTTCCCGTGGTGTACGGAGTTGAGTTGAAGGACGTGCTTACTCACGAGAATCTGGCGGTGGGTTCGTATCGTTTTGCAGTCAGCCGCATGATCCCGGAGATGACTCAGGTCGCGCTGCAAACCCACAAAAAGGATCTGATGCGCGAGACCCCGGATTTCTCGAAACGGAAGTTCCTATACCGTCTTTCGCGCTCTGACTACGAACGGGAGTGGGGGAAGGATTACGTGAAGCCGGGCGCAGGTACCCGGATTTTGTCAACGCTCTTGCGATACATGCCGAAAATCGGTCCCTTCAAAGGGCTAGCGTTTAATAACCCCACTCCCCAAACTGAGGACCTGTATTTCAAGAGCATCAACACGACCGTCGATCAATACCGGGCCTTTCTCGAAGAAGTGCGCAGCGACAAACTGGTTCTTCCCAATTGTGATTTGGATAGCGGCAACGTAACCAAAGCAGCGGAGTACTCGCTGACGGACGACACCTACGCAGATTTGCTGGCTCAGCTGTCAAAGCGAAAGTTCGAGGGGACGTCGCCGGAGCTGCGCGATAACATCCTGCAGTTTTATTCCGACCTCTCCGTACCGATCGAAACGAAGAAGGACCAGCCTCGCTGGCAAGCCGTGCTGACTGAGCTCGACCAGTTGAAGGCCGCGGCGCCGGTGCCGACTGTCGCCAGCAGTCCCGCTCAGTGATCTCCCGTGCGGTTACTTCACTTCAAAAACGCGGCGTCCATGTAATTCGCGACATGGAAAAAGCATTGACATGGTTCCCGTTGGGGAATGGTTTGATATGAATTTGGGGCCCGATGACACCTCGTTGATGTTTGCCGCTACTGCTAGTACAGCTAGAGTTGCCGAGTTACAAAGCTTTCTGAAGTCGTGATGGAGCACCTCTGAGACCAGGGGATCTTGCCTCGCCAGCCTCTCTGCGCTCCTCCCACTCTCGTCTTAGGTGCCATAGAGGCTGATTCAAAAGACGATCAATTCTGATCAGCTTTCCCAAGCCCAAGAGTCTGATACTGGCATTCACAAGCATTCTGACAAGAACGAGAATCTTGTGTACCAACCTGGTTGTGGAGGTTTCAATGAATCTGAATCTGCTGGATCCGAAGCTGATTGTGCTCGCCGCCGTGGTGATTGTGATCATCGCAGTAGCTGCCTGGTTGTACGTGCGAAAACGCAGGAGTACCACTGCAGACCTGCGGCAAAAGTTTGGGCCCGAGTATGAGCGGGCCGTGCAGACGCATGGGTCAGAACGAAAAGCAGAAGCGAAATTAGCGGATCGCGAGAAAAGAGTTGAAAAGCTCAACATTCGCGATCTTGATTCGATGGAACACGAACGTTTTTTGAAACGTTGGGAGTCCGTTCAGTCTCGCTTTGTCGACTCCCCGAAAGGGGCAGTCGCGGAAGCCGATGACCTGGTCTCCTCTGTGATGAAAGCTCGCGGCTATCCCGTTTCCGAGTTCGATCAGCGTGCCGCCGACATTTCTGTCGACCATCCTCGGCTGGTGGAAAACTACCGGTCGGCCCATCAGATTGCGCTACGCGTTGGCAAAGACGCAGCAACCACCGAAGATCTCAGAACAGCGATGATTCACTACCGCTCTCTATTTGAAGAACTCGTGCAGGTGCCAGTAGCTGTGCAGAGAAAAGAGGTCGCGTAGTGACCGAAAGGAAAGAGAAAAACAATGATGAAACCAAGTACGCAAGACCGCACGGAAGGCAAGCTTCACGAACTGAAGGGGAAGATCAAAGAGAAAGTCGGAAAGGCGACGAACGACCCCGATCTGGAAGTCTCAGGGAACGCAGAAAAGAAAGCCGGCAAAGTTCAAGAATGGATCGGCCGCGCTGAAAAGGCGGTCGGCGAATAGAGAAGTACTGGGCGCCCCGTTTTGCCACAAGCGCGGTAACGACACCATTGAGCACCACAATCATTTAACGATCGGTTGCTGAAAAGGAGAACCACGATGACAACAACTGAGCAGACTAAGTGTGCTCACCTTCCCTGCAAATGTTTAGCGAAGCCTGGCGACAAATACTGCGGTCAAGCCTGTAAGGAAGCGGGATCCAGCGAAGTCGAGATAGCGTGCCAGTGCGACCATGGAATGTGCCCTCTGACCGTATAAGAACAGACCCCGCTGTTGGAACTCTTAAGGAGAATCTCGAAATGAAATCGCAGCGAACAATGGTCTTGCTGCTGGCCCTGCCAGCCGGGGCGCGAGTGCCGCCTCGGTTCACTTTCACCACAAACTTGATATTTTCATGATTTTTCCCTGCCGATTTTAAAGTGATAAACAAATGGGAGGCGATATATTCCACCTCCCATTTCTCTCACTACTCTACTGGCGCTAGGCGGCCTTGCCGTGAACCTTGGCTTCGAGGGCCTTCTCGCTGCCCACATTCACCTTGATTTGCTTGGGCTTGGCTTCCGCCTTCTTGGCAAGGCTAATCTTCAGCACGCCCTTGTCATAGTTGGCGCTCACTTGCCCCGGATCTACCGAACTGGGGAGCGTGAACGAGCGGGTAAAGCTTCCGTACTGCCGCTCGACGCGACGGAAGTTCTCCTCTTTTTCTTCCTTCTCGATTTTGCGCTCGCCATGAACGGTGAGGGTGTTGCCCTCGATGCGGACATCAATGTCTTTTTCGTCGATGCCCGGGACTTCCATCTTTACAGCAATGGTGTGCTCGTCTTCGTAGATGTCCACCGGCGGTGCAAAGCTGGTGGTCGTCAAAGCCTCTTCTGGGCCTTCGGGGCTGTACGACTCACGGACAAAGCGGTTGATACGGTTTTGCATGGTGGCCAAGTCACGAAGCGGATCCCAACGGGTCAATTGTGTCATAACGCAGTTCCTCCTTCAGAGGGAAGCTAAGAGGAAAAACTTCAGATGGGCTGACTTAGTTCAGAGGACCTGAAAGAGTAAGAAGAGGTAGCTTGCTCATCTTTAATGCTAGGCTTCTGCGCAACCGTTGTCAAACTGTGTGGCATTCGATGAAGCTGCGCGATTTTGACCAGTTTTTCGGTTCACTTCGTTCCATGATGGAAATTGCGAGGAACCAAGCGGCTGCGATTGCGACGCGGATCAGTGAGCCGTTCGTACTCTTTGTCTCACAGAAACGATGGCCACATGAAGAAGTGGATGACAACACGTTACAGACTGGGATCGGCTGTGAGACTAATATATGGCCTCGCAGCCGGCATAGTGACGATCATTCTGCTCGGGTCGAACGCACTCTCCCAATCCGAATCCGTGAGGCTCGAAATGTCGGCTGTCGACCTGGCACGGAATGTGGTCACTAACGAATTGAAAGTCCAAGATGAGGAGCACAGTTACTGGATGTACCGTCTCGACAAGGAGGAGTCCGGGAGGAAACAGACCCTAGAGATCATCGAGACGAACAATGGTTCTCTCAGTCGCCTTCTCTCCATTAACTGCCGCCCACTTGACCCCAAACAGCAGCAGAAAGAGAACCAGCGCATGCAGAGGCTCGTCAACCATCCAGATGAGCAACGAAAATCACAGCAGGCGAGCAACAAGAAAGCAGAGCAAGGCGCGCGCTTGTTCCGGATTCTGCCGGACGTGTTTCTGTTCAGCTATGTCGGTCGTCAAGGGGACCTCGTAACCCTCGTCTTCAGACCCAACCCGAATTTCCAGCCGCCATCCCTTGAAGCCAGAGTCTTCCACAGCATGGAAGGTAAGATGACGGTCAATACCAAACAACAAAGGTTGGCAGCGCTCAACGGCCGTCTGATGGAGGATGTTAAATTCGGCGGCGGACTGTTAGGACACTTGGACGAGGGAGGCAGGTTTGAGGTTAGGCAGACAGAAGTTGCACCAGGTCACTGGGAAATGACCGCCCTGAATGTGGACATGAAAGGGAAAGCCCTCCTGTTCAAGACAATCAGCGAGCAAGAAACCGAAAACCACAGCGACTTCCATCGAGTGCCGGATGACGTGACACTTGCTGAAGCAACAGGCATACTCAACCAACAGATCGTTGTAGCGGACAATCGCTAGCGCATCGCAAAGAAGTTCCGGGGGCTAGGGCCGAAGTACTCCGCACTCGCAGTTTGGCCGACGGTGACGACAGCAGCGCCTCCATATGCAACGTTACAACAACTACGCTGCCGCGGGCGTTCGCATAGCGTCCATGTAGCTATCCATCGACTGCGTCAACTGTGCGTCCACTTCGTCTGCAATTGTCATGACATCGGGCAAGAGCAGGCTGAAATCCAGAAAGCTCAGATTGCTCTGCAATGTACCAAACAGAGTCATCTGCAGTATTCGTGATTCGTGCACCAACATCGCGGGGAGTGCAGCCTTGTTCATATCGCAGCTTGCCATGGGCCATGGCGGCTGCGGAAAAGACAGCATCGCTGTCCTTGGTAGTAGCACTGGGCTTGCTCAGGCGAACAATCAAGTCTTCGACCAGCTTAGGAAGATGTCCGGTTCGCTCGTCGTCGCTGAGCTGGACATGGTTGAGTTCTTTGCTCTGTTTTGCGCGCGCCAACCAGTCTTCGACAACACTGGTAATACAGCGCTGCAGTATCGTGCCTACTCTCTCCTTTTCCAACCGCGGAGCAGATCGGCGGGTAAGCATCTTTTCGCGGATAAGTTCGGCGAGCTTCCCGACCTCGAAAGGTTTCACGATAATATCGTCCGCTTCCAGAAGGATAGCGGCCATGGCGCTCTGCACGTCGGGGTAGCCGCTGACTAGCAGCGTAAGTGCATCCGGTTGGGAGTGGCGCATTGCTGTAACCACGGTGAAGCCATCACCGGGATTCGGCATGTGCAGGTCCGTCAGGAGCACGTCGAAACTCTCTGTAGTGATATGCCTCAGAGCTTCTGTCACGTTGGCAGCAGAGACAACCTTAAACCCTTTGTGTTCAAGGGTTACAGTCATCATGTCGCGAACGGCATCGTCATCATCCACGAGCAGGACTTTGTGGACAAAGCGGGGTTCGGTCGGAGTCATACAGCACCGCCTCTCGTCACGAACAATGACAGTGTGTCTCAGGTCAGTTTTGGAAAGTGTATAAAACTGAACAGTTATTCGACCCGTTAACAAGTAGCTTATCTGAAGTCAGAAAGGTTTCAAACGGCGGTCATGGGTTAGCGGCGCAGGACCGACCATTCAGACCCTCACGACCGCATAACAACACCATATTTCGCACGTTTCGGTCCGGACTCACGTGAGTCCGGCATTTTTTTGCCCGACGCGAAATGACCAGAGATGCGATATCGAGCACAACCAGGAGCAGGCCGAGAACAGCAGGATTGTCGTAAACGGGATCCTCTGCCGTCACGCGTCATTCCAACATGTCCTCGTCATCGTCGATGCAAAGAACGACTGCGCTTCGGAGTGCCGGATACGCCTCTACGTGGAGCGCATTTTCAAGACTCCGGGCTCCCGGAACTGTTCAGAATTGCTCAATCTATGCTCTTTTGCAGCACCGTCTGCCGATCACTCTCTTACCTGCCTCCGCAGCTGACTTGCTGGAACGCACGTCCAATCTCGCCGAGCCGGTTGCTATCCGGGCTTTTTGGGGAATAGAGCTGGAAAGAACAGCTAGTCGTGCAGAACTACATTGAGCAGAGAGCTGTGGACTTGTAGCCCGCCGTTGTAGTGAATAAATCCCAATTTCCTGAACCGGTTCATAAAGAAGCTCACCCGCGAGCGGGTCGTGCCGATCATTTCCGCCAGCGTCTCCTGACTGATCTTGGGAACGACAGTCTCGGGGGTGCCTTCCTTGCCAAAATGAGCGAGCAGTAAAAGAATCCGGGCCAGCCTTTTTTCGCTGGAGTTGAAAAGCTGATCAACCAGATCTTCTTCGTAACGAATGTTCCGCGATAACAAATAAGCCACGAACAGGTCGGACAATTCGTGTTCCCGGTGCAGAGCATCCATCATGGCTTGCTTGTCGATCCTCAAAATAGCGCAATCTGTCATGGCCGTTGCGGAGCCCATGCGGAGCGCTTGGCCCGCAAGCGAACCCTCGCCGAAAAAGTCTCCGTCACCCAATATGCCGATCGTCGCTTCCCTGCCAGTCTTGGAGACCACGGTGAGTTTCACTTTGCCCGTCTGGATATAAAGCACCGCATCAGCCGTATCCCCCTGGGCAAAGATTCCTTGTTTCCTCTGGATAAGCAAAGATTTCCGGCCCTCGCCGATGCTCGCGAGGAATGTATGGGGATCGAAATCACGCTTCCTCTTAGCCAATAGACTTGGACCAATGGTATTACGCGCTGTTTGGAGAGCCGGGTCGATTGAGGTTTTGCGGGCAGTTGGGCCTCTGCGTGAACCGTTGGGTTGGAGAGCAGGAGACATGGGCACCTCCTCCAGGCACCAGCCTGCTTAGACAACTCCTTTTATATTTTACTATTCTCTGGAACAGGGTAAATAACTGAAAATCACTACCCCGCCCTGCGTTTCTTGGATCGCTCCAAATCACCGCAAACCATGGATTGCAGGAAATTGTGCCCGAGAACTCACGACATGAGCCGTTGTGCACAGTAATGCCAGAGCAAGTGAGCGAATCTATTTCCGGTGTGCAAATCGAGGAGAAGCAATGCTCTTGGCCAGCAAAACCGCATGGGCCGGGATCGTCTTCGTATTGCTGACGACATCGACCTCGGGACCACGTCGACCCCCGCTAGCTGCGGGAGCGAGTCTCACCAGCCAAGTGGTTGCGGTCGGGCGTGGGAACGATGTCAGGAAGATGCAGCAAACTCTAAGGGACAAAGGGCACTACCGCGGTGACGTCGATGGCGTGTTCGGTTTGCGCACACGTGCGAGCATTCGTGGATTTCAAAAAGCTGAGAATCTGCCAGTCACAGGGCAACTGGACACCCAGACGGCCGGCAAACTCGGAGTTGGACCAGAGGGTCGCGATGAGACTGGCTATGGGACTGCGCAAGGTAAACCTTCGGCAGGTATAAAGTGGACCAAAGGTTCGGGGCGAGCAAGCAAGACACTACGGAAGGCTGTCCGGAAAGTTGCCTCCCCTGGCGACCGGGCAGACCCCGAGAAAACACTTCAAGCTGAGAACGACAGCCCCCCGAAATAGTCTGAGATCTTACAGTGTGGCTTTTCGACCGTGCTCGCTCATTTTCTGAATGGCCTATCCAGTCTTCTTCAACTCTGCCAGCTGTCCTTTCAACTTGGTGACGTTTTCTTTCGCATCGCCAATCCGCTGTTGAACCTTACCCGCTTTCTTCTCGGCTTTCCCTTCGGTTTTCAAATCGCGGTCATT
>Ga0116217_10004994_pt1 | contig 11740 bp, 6 predicted proteins | sample Sb_taG_6_FD_89697 | JGI IMG/M metagenome (GOLD analysis project Ga0116217, IMG submission 89697) | Peat soil microbial communities from Weissenstadt, Germany - Sb_50d_4_PS metaG | ecosystem: Environmental > Terrestrial > Soil > Wetlands > Peat | place: Germany: Weissenstadt | collected 2010-09-21 | reverse complement strand
GGCCACCAATCCTGCGAGTCCGTCATCAAGGCATGCAGGTCCTTGATCACGGCATTCAGGTCGAGGCTCTTGAATTCTTCCGCATAGTTGAACCCCTTGTCCATAGGATCGGACAGGGGGGAGTGCTGGTGCAGGATTTTCAGGTTCAGCTGATTCGGCCACCAGTTCGCATTCGCCGTGGCTCCAGCTGCGGTGTGAGTGAACGGGCACTTTGCTTCGGTTGACATGATTGCTCCTTCTTTCAAAGAAATTTGACGAACTACGACCCATTCTGACTTTCCTATTCGCGCAATCGCCGGCCGAGCTTTACCAACGCGCGCGATTCATCAGGTATCAACGTGCCTACGACACTAACCGGAAGCGCGCCGCGGAGCGCACTTTGTGCAGAACCCTCGGAAAATGAGTTCGCATTCGCGAACAATCCGCTTACCCAGAGAGCGCGAGGCAGGCCTGGGCACGTCGTACCACTTAATGTCCTCAACATTACCGCAGCGGTCGCAGATGAAGTGGTGATGCGGCACGCCTTTCGCATCGAATCGCGCGCCGCGGCCCTCGACAGCCACTTCACGCACCAAACCCGCCTGCACCAGGTCTCGCAGATTGTTATAAGTCGTGGCCCTTGAAGAGCGCGGATCCACGCGATTCACGGCTTCGAAGACTTCCGCAGCTGTGGGATGGCTGTTGTGTTCCATCAGGAATGCCATCACGGCGTAGCGCTGCGGAGTGCACCGCAACCCGCTGCCTTCCAAAGACAGTTTAATCGCCTCGGCGTCCATCGATAATTTAGATTATATCTAATGTGATACTTTGTCCAGACTTATGCTTGTAGTTGCGGCTGTGGGCAGAAAACTGGTGGATGCCGTATTGAGTATCCTCATCGAGTGGCCGCCCTGTGGGTCCCGCGTCGAACGACCCCGACGTTGCGCTCGCGGGGTTTTGAGACGACCAGGTCAGTGGGCGACAGATTGGTGCGGTACAGGTGACTTACAGGGAATCAACCACTTCAGAATTCTTCGCCGACTGCCCGGCTACCGCGCAGTTCATGCCAAACAGCGCGGTTCGATGATACCTTGCAAACCCGCATGGCTGGCGATCCTGTGGCAGAAAGTGGTCGCGCTCTATCGGGCAGTCTGAAAATCGAACTGTTCTCTGGAGATCGAAGGGCTGCCTCCGAAGCACCCCAGTTATGTAGAAAAAACAGCCTCGATATCGGCGACTTCGATTACGTCACCCGCTTCGAGTTGTTTTTGGCCGCCATCGACCACGATATCATTGACTTTGATCTTTACCTTGCTCTCGGAAGCAGCGATGACGTAGCCATCCTCGGCTCGGTAAATCAAGGCTGCGACGCGGGGAGCGAACCACCGCTTTAGCCGAATGCCTGCCATCCTCGATTTTCCGATCAGGGTCAGTTTGCTGGTCAGAACGTAGCGCTGCTGGTCAGTTCGGCCTTTGACGATGGTCAGCGTGCCAATGGTTTGATGTACGAGTGTGGTATTGACTGGCGACTGGCTTTGAGCGATGCCGATTCTCTGGACCACAACCGGGCCGGCGGAGGAAGCTGCTGCGGCTGCGTTAGCGAGCATTTCTTTCGCCTTTGCCGTGTCCAAGACCATGGTGCGATCGAGCTGTGGCGGGGCTTTCCGGGGTTGCCCGTCAACGACGGTATCGAGAGTTCCATACGGCGCGGCGACCGGACGCACCTCGTCACGAAATTCGATCGTGTGCTTGCCGATGGTCACGTTGTCTCCATCCTTCAGTACCACCTTACTGATGCGTTGACCATTGACGTATGTGCCATTAAAGCTTTCGGAGTCCTCGATCACATAGTGATCGCCTTCCGTGTAGACCTTGGCGTGATGTCCGGAGACGGCAGGATTGTCGATGCGAAAGACGTTGTCCGGCTGACGGCCAATGGTGACTGTGCCGCCGGAAAGCAAGAGCTCTTGTAAGACCCGGTCTTCAAATTTGAGAAACAGCTCGGCCATGGCAGGGCTCCAAAATGCGTGATCTGAGAAAGCAATTCTGGTACGACAAAGAAAGCTTCCCTTCGCGTCACCGCTGGATGATCATATCCATTGTGCGCCCAAAAACACGGAACGGAAGAGTACCAAGGTACCCGCCTCCCCTTTGCCTCTGCGGAGACAACATCCGGCAACGGGCGAGGCTGACGGCTTCAGGCAGCGACCGTGTAACGTGCAGAGATTACTTGGGGAACAGTTTTTCTAAACGCTCGGAAACCGTGCGCACGGCCTCGTTGAATGCAGGAAGGCCGGGGGTGTCGAAGTCCACGTCGAGGCTTTCGAGGTCAACCGTGACGTCCTTGATCAGCTGAGTGGCCATTTCAACGCGCTGCCTTACTACCTGCTCCATAAGCTTGTAAGGATCGCCTCCTTTTCCTTGTGCATCAAGCCATTGCTGTACGGCTGCGCTTGCCTGGCGAGCTCGTTCGGTAGCGGTCCGGAAATCCATCAGAACCTTCACATTGATCATTCCGGTCTTTACTGAGTTTTGAAGGTTCTTAAGCTCTTCGTTGGTCTTCCTCAGACGAGACGAAAGCTCCGGATCCTTCATGGGATAGTCCGCCATGGTTCTATACTCCTCATCCACCAGCAAAGCCAGCGATCCACAAGCCTTTTCGGATTTCGAGGGAGGCCGCCATCCCCTCAGGGGCTAAAGCCCCGGCAGAAAACAAAGGCTTTATCGCAGCGCTGAAAGCGCTGCGACACCCAAAATCGAGTTTTTCAGCAAACTGTAAAAGCCGCGCCTTTTCAAACCCGATTACTGAAACACGCTCGGGTCACAGCTTAGTATCCGCCGACACCGCTAAATTGAACTGATCGCGCAGAAACTTGACTGCCTCGTCTCGCCCGGGAGATGCACCCTGAGGAGTTGCATTCAAGTACAACACATACAATTCCGCGGCTCCGTCCGTGTCGCCTTGTTGCGCCAGTGTTTTCGCTGCCTGCAGGACTGCCGCCGGCAGCTCCGCCGTTCTTTCTCGCACCGCTTTGACCAAGGCATTCCGGGAATCAATTTCCAGATCTGTCAGAAACTGCGCGCCGTCCGGTTCCACGCCGTGGTTGGTGATTCCTTCGGTATCTTCCGCTTTGACGTCTTGCAAGACGACTGTCGTGGTGTGTTTGTCTTTACGCACATCGGTAGGTTGTCCGACAGAATTACCCGCCCGGTCGCGGAACTGGAATTCGATCTCCGCCGACGCCGTCAGATCAATGGTCTTTTTTGTGTAGTGATAAGACTCAACGGCGGTCTCCACGCGGGTCTGCTCCGTCGTCTCCAACTTATGTCGCAACTCGTCGACGCTCTTCTGTGCCTGCTGGACCGAGTCAGTGGCATCTGCGATCACTTGCTTCTTCTTGTGCTGCGCTTGGGCGTCAGCCAGCGCATGTTGCGCCGAGCTGAGCTGCTGTTGAGCGGATTCATAGTCACTCTCGATTTGCAGCCAAGCCGGATTTTTCGTCTCGTGCGCGCCCGCCCGGTATTTCGATTCCGGAGCCTCCAGGTGTGCGTTCTTGACCATGCGATGTTCCAGAACCTGTCCGACGAGCGTGAAGTTGGGCGGTTGAGCCGTCTCAACATCCGAGGAATTACGCACGACCGCAATCGGCATGCCGGAGGAATCGAGTCCGCCGGATATCGCGTCGGCAAGTTGGTCGGCGAAACCATGGCTGTCGCGACGTGAAGTTTGATCGCGAAACACGATGCCGACCGAGAGTTGGGTTCGCCGTTGATAGAGTGGTTCGTAACGGGCCATCTCATCTTTCAGACTGTCGACATTGGTAATCCCGTAACGCACTGCTTGTTTCAGGTAAAGCCAACCAACACCGGCTCCGGATCCCGAAGGCTTCTGCAGATATCGATTGGCTTGATCGACGTAGTAAGCGCTGATCTTGGCGGAAAGGAAATCGCGTTTGACGGTGATCGCCGGGTCATCCGCTAGAGAGCTGGCGCGATCCCACAGGACATAGGCCTCCAGCGCTGCATTCTGGTCGGTCGGGTTCTTGATCGGAACGTGCGACTCCTGGAGTTTCTGTGCGCGCCGCACGGCGGCGCCGATATAGTCGTGCGACAACGCCGCGAGCTGTGACGTTACCAGGGCGCGTTGTTTCTCAGGTAAGTCGGCGAGTACGTTATAAGCCTCGACAACCTCGCTCTTCCGCGCGTACTCGTCGCTCGCGAGAACAGCGGCGTTTGCCGCCTGCTGATTGCTTTGGGCCTCGATTTGAGCGGCAGCGTTGTCGGCGGCTGCCTGGACATCCTTGCGGTCGGGCCGGATGGCGGCCGCTTTGCCAAACTCCAGGATTGCTTTTTCCCAGTCCTGATGAGCCACCAGTCTTTGTCCGTTATCGTAGTGGTATTTGAACGCTGCACTGATCACGGCATCCAAGCGGGGCATTTCGGAAGCGAACGCGACGTAGGGACCCAGCGAGTTGACGGCCTGGTCGTAATGCGACTCTACCGTTAACACCTGCGCGTTCACGACGGTCGTTTCCAGTTTCCGTTGCTCGGCGGCAATCTCGCTCAGGAGACTAAGCAAAGGAGCATAGTCTGGCCGGACTGCCAGCAAGCGTTCTACGTGCAGCTTGGCAGCAGACAGTTGCGAATACCCTGGCGTATGGTCTTGCAGGGCTTTTCGGTACGCCTGCAAGCGCGTCTGATCAGGTCGCGCCAGGTTATCCAATTCTCGCCCTATGTCGTCCATTAACCGCGTAGCGGGTTTGTAGCCGGGAGACGACTGGCTGGCCGTTTGTGCCTCCAAAAATGCCTGCCGCAGCATGGCGATGTCTGGTGTTTTGGCACCGCTCGAACTTTGATACTGCGCAAAAGCAACTTCGCCTGCCATCTGATGAAATCCCGCGATGGCATCTTGAGCGGAAGCCCGGCGTGCGGAAGACGGATAACGCGTTAAAAAATCCTCCCAGTCTCTTACCGTGTTCGCCCGTTGCGACCGCAGGAAATCAGCAAGTTCAGCGTCCGGAGCAGCGATAAACACCAGCTTCACTCCGGGCTTGAATTCCGGGATCGTTGCATCACGAGGCGATGAAGAGACCGGCGTGCCGCGAATCATGGCTTGTTCAGCTGCCGCCGCTGGCGTGAGTTGAGCGCTCCGTTCGAATTTCAGATTGCTGGGGACAACACAGACGGACTTGCCGTTTGCCGTCAGCGTAAGTACGCCGTTCGCGCCGCGCTGAAGCGAGCTAGCGCCCGCCAGGGACGCGCGCGGAAGCCCATTATAAGTATTCTTGTCGAGCCGCGAAACCCCGTCACAGCTGCGAACTTCGATCTTTCCATTCAGTTCTGCTTCCGTGATCTGTACATACGCCGCGCCCTGGGGGCCGTCGAACAAGACCACCGCGGTCAGGGAGGCATCTTTGGCGTAAATCGTGATCGATGCTCCACCCACAAGAACAACGACGAGAACAACCGCGACACAGCAGCGTTCGAGACGAGAGATCTCGGTCGGCCGCTTCGAAGGGGAAGCGGAAGAAATGGGTTTCCACGACTTCATAAAGATCCGCAAGCTACATTTTCTCCCGGGAAGGAACGGCTGAAACAAGATCGATAGCCCAATCGAAACTAAAGTAAGTGGGAAGCAAAACGTGGCCGGGCTATGATCGAAGATGCAGCATACAGACTCGATAACTTGTGCGTTTGCGCATATTTGCGATGACAGTCCATTAGAGATTTCTCATGGAATTGGCAAAACCACCCAACGACTCGGTTGAGCAGCAGGGATCTGCTGACGAGCCCACCTCTGGGCAGCCGCTTCCGGCGAGTCGGGCGAACCTCACGGCATTGAGCCGTTACCAGATTCAGGAAGAGTTAGGGCGCGGTGCCATGGGAGCCGTCTATAAAGCATTCGATCCGGTAATTGCCCGTACCGTTGCGCTTAAGACCATTCTGATCGACAATAACGCTCCCGATCGCGCCCAGATGATTGAGAGGCTCAAGCAGGAAGCCAAAGCGGCCGGCGGACTGGATCATCCCAATATCATCACCATCTACGACGTTGGCGAGGAAAACGGCGCCATTTATTTGAGCATGCAGTTCGTCAAAGGAACCACCCTGGCCGAACTATTGGCTGATGTTGGCGTGCCTTCGCTCCCCACGCTCCTCTCCTGGGCTGACCAGATTTTAGCCGCTGTCGGCTTTGCACACGGCCGCGGCGTCATTCACCGCGACCTGAAACCGGCCAACCTCATGGTGACCGACGAAGGCACGATCAAAGTCCTCGACTTCGGAATTGCCAAAATCGAGAACACATCCCTCACGCTAACCGGGCTGGTCATAGGTACGCCTGGCTACATGTCTCCCGAGCAGATCACCGGCAAGAAAGTGGATCACCGTGCCGACATCTTCTCCTTGGGCGCCGTCTTCTATGAATTGATGACCCGTGAAAAGCCCTTTGCTGGCGATATCGCGACTGTCCTCTACAAGATCGTGAATGAGGATCCGGTTGCGCCAGCGCTCATAAACCCGGCGATTCCCGGCGGGATCGATGCCGTAATACGGAAAGCACTCGCCAAAGATCCCAAGGATCGATTCCAGACTTGCGAGGAAATGCGCCAGGCCTTTCTGGAGCAGTCTTTTCGGATGCCACTCACCCCACCCGCTACCGTTCCCGCAGAACGAGTGGCCGGCAATCGGCCGCCGAATCCTGTGCCCGTTCCGCGTTTCGCGCAAATCGAAGCAACTCCACCGCGAATCTGGCCGCGTTTGATTCTGGCTTCTGTCCTGCTTTTCATCGCGGCGGCGGGTTGGGCTCTCTACATTCGTTCACAAACGGGCGCGTTTCCTCCGTTCGTTGCGAAACTCGAGAGCAAGATCAGAGCCCTGACTTCAGCAACTGGAACGCTCAATGAGTCCTCCACGCAGGTTCCTCGCGGTGCCGCGGATGAGCGCAGCGTCGCGCCCGCCCGTACTCAGAATCCAGAGACGCCGGATGCTCCGGCGGCCGTGTCACAAACATCCGCAATTCCGGCGGCGTCAAGTTCCGCAGCCGTACTAACCTTGCAGCCGGTCGCGGCGCAGTCGTCAAGCGATCATCCGATAAGTGAAAGCGCACCCGTCTCAGGAGCACCGGCATCGTCTCCACCGGTGGAGACGTCCCAAAAGCCTGTCGATCCATCCCAGACCGCTTCACCTCAAGCGGTTGAGTCGAGTGACCACAATCAACCTGCAGCCGACAACGCAACCGCCCACGACTCACTCACCGCGTCTTCTGCCTCCCGCGACGATGACAAGCAAGCCGCACCGCCAGCCACACCAAAGCCGCTTGCCCGAAAACGCGCTTCAGAATCGGCTTTGACGGTAGACGGTTTCAGCCGACAGGACATCCCGGATCTGCTGAGCCAGGCCGATTCCTCAACAGCGCGCGGCGAATATCGTCTGGCGCGTTACGAATACGGACTTGTTCTAAAGCTCGATCGCAACAATGTCCAGGCGCGAGAAGGTCTGCGCCGCTTGCAGGCCGCATGGCAGTCGCGCTGACTCCCGTCAACTCGGAACGTCCCGATGTCTCGGCGGAGGCACGCTCGTTCGTCACACTTCGCGCAGACGCTCGATCCGACCGTGAAGTCGCATTTGTCAATTGATCAAATTTTGGCGGTATTCTGTTCGCCGCGCGGTGGGACGCTCCCGAGGCCGAAAAGGAGTTCCGCCGCGCGAACGAACTCGATCCCAATAACGCCAAAGCCCACCACTGGTACGCGACGTTTCTGCATGCCCTTCGTCACCACGATTAATGTGAGCAAGGGCACAGCGCAACGGGCATTCGCAGGCTTGCCCAAAATTGTGTAGCCGAGTTTTGAGCTCCGGCATTCCACTGGGGGAGTCTCATATCCTCGGTCAAATGGCAGCGCAAACGTGGTACCGTTAGGCGGTCCGGGCTAAATGTGAGTAGCTTATGCTCAACTCCAGATTTGCAGTGAATCACCGTCCCGCCACCTGAGGTAGTTTCTTGAACTACTCGGTAGACGGACAGCCGGAATGTAGTTCTCCGCTTCTCCCACGATACCGACCGATAGAGCGCCAACGCTCGAGATCGTGAAAGAGCCATAACGGGTTGTCGATCGCATTGAGGTGGCCAATGAACAAAGGATAAAGGGACAAAGCAGGATATCAAGCCGGGACTGCTCAGACGTAAGAGCGTGATAGCTGCTCTCGCATTGCTTGCCGTGTTCGGCGTGTTCGATGCAGTGGTTGCGATTTTCACCATACACAACAGCCTGGAGGTGCCGCAGATCGAAAGGCCCACGAATGTCGCCTGGCTGGCTCAGAACTGGACGGAAGAACAGCGTCATCGTTATTACCACACGGCACAGGGAAGTGAGCTCTTACCCTACGCCTGGCTTCTCGCGCTCGAGCAGCCGCGTTTCACCATCAAGGGCGCGCCTCTGTTCAAGGACGATTCCTACTTGCAAGGCTTCGGTTTTATTCCGGACTCAACCTACGAGCAAAATCCCGACGCCCTGCCGGTTGGCTTCGCGCGCGACGATCGTTTCGTGGATCCCTACACCGGGCAGAAATCCGTGGTGCTCGGCATTACTTGCGGAGCCTGTCATACGGGCGAATTATTCTATGGCGGAAAAGCAATACGGATTGATGCAGGTCCGTCGCTGATCGATCTGCAGAAGTTTACCGAGGCGATCGGCCTCGCCGTGACGTGGACTTACTACGATCCTTTGCGCTTCCGCAGATTTTCGAACCGGGTGCTCGGGCCTAACCCATCCCATGCCGACCGGGTGCTCTTACGCAAGGCTCTCAAGTACTATCTCGATACCAGTTTTACCGAGTTCAAAGCCAACCTTCATCTCTTTCCAACTCCTGAAGGTTACGGCCGCACGGATGCGCTGGCTCGAATCGGCAACTTTGTCTTTGGAACTGAGTTGAACAACAACAAGAACCTGGTGGTTGGCGATGGCCCCGTGAACTTCCCGCCGATCTGGGACGCGTCCTGGATGGATTGGGTGCAATACAACGGCTCCATTCAGCAGCCTATGGGGAGAAATGTCGGCGAGGCGCTGGGCGTGCGATCGCGCATCAACCTACTGGGTTACCCCGGAGTGCAACTCCAGAACACCATTCACGTCGACAATCTCCACGAGATTGAGCTCTTGCTCGGCGGTGATGCCCCCGGGAAAGGCGTCTGGTCGCCAAAGTGGCCGGCGGATATTCTGGGGAAGATTGATACCGATAAAGCGGCCAATGGCGAAAAACTCTACAACGAGCTATGTCTGCACTGCCACCAGCCGCCCATGCTTTCCGACGAGGGTCGCAAGCTGGAACATTGGACGAACAGCACGAATAGTGAAGGTAGACAATTCTTCAAAGTAACTATGATTCCACTGCCCGAGATCGGGACCGATCCGAAGGAGGCGCAGAACTTTTATAACCGGACCGCCGATAGTGGACCGCTGGGAAAGGGAATCGTGTCCGCCCGCGATGGGCTGAAGTACATTACGCAAAAGGTGATCGATGAGGCATATGCCAAGCTCAAGCTTTCGCCGGAGCAGCAGGAAGAGTGGAATGGCCACCGGACAAACGAACTGCTTGCGCCGCTGGCATACAAGGCGCGGCCACACAATGGCATCTGGGCTACGCCTCCGTACCTTCACAACGGTTCTGTTCCCAACCTATTTGCACTGCTTGCGCCGGTTTCAGAGCGGCCAAAGGTCTTTTATCTTGGGAACAAGCAATATGACCCCGTGAAACTCGGACTCAATACCGATCCCCTGAAAGGCGCCACCGAGTTCCGCACTGACCTACCCGGCAATTCGAATGCCAGGCACGAGTTCAACGACGGTCCAAAGGGCAACGGCGTGATTGGCCGCAAGCTGGCCGAGGAAGAACGAATGCAGATTATCGAGTACCTGAAGACGCTGTAAGCGGTCCGTTGAGGTACCAATTCCCGCGCGCGTGACGGCCTATCGGGATGTGTTATCGCCGATGCGTCTAAGCGTGCACATTGTTTCCGGCTTGCCGATCATCCAGGTTGCACCAGATTCAATCAACCCAAGCGCGTTTGGTCGGAACCAACCGAGATGACCGCGGCTACTGCGCTCCGAGCATCATAAGAACTCTCCATCAACAGCCGTCGGCTCGGCAGTCCAATTCGCCGTCAGTCAATGGGTGTAGCCAAAGAAAGCTCCATGACGATGGCTGGCTCCACGATGGGTCGAGATGAGCATCCTTCTCGACGACTTTCAGGGCCACGTCACGGTGCAGCATCTCGTCGTAAGCGCGATAGACAATCCCATTCCTCCTTCCCCAATCTTCGCCACGACACGGCAATGACCGAGAACTTGACCAATCACGAGACTCTCCTTGCCCACCAACCCTCTAAGGCAGCAGCGCTAGAAAAACCCGCGCAGAATGCTCTCGTGGAAACCCCGCAAAGATTAGGCTTCTTAACTTCCACTCATGGCGTTAGAAATAGGTAGCTTTCTAACCGACGTCCTTGCGCCTGTCGTGCAAATCGCGAACCCGGGAATTGTTTCCAGATCGGCGACACTCCGGGAGTCGGCCATCAATGACCGGGCACATCCTGTCGATCAAAACTTCTGTCTTGACAGCGGCCTGCTGTCGTTCTAACCTTCCGCAATTCTAGTAAAGTTCCTTCTCGTTTCGGCGAGCCTAAAGTTCGGAACAAAAAAACTTGGAGGGCACACATGATCCGTTCCGGATTCGTTGCTGTGGGATATTGCACGTGTTCGTGGAAGCGCATGACGAGTGTGCTGGTCGTGATGCTGCTCGTGGCAAGCATGGCCTGGACGCAAGCGACCTCTTCGCTTCGAGGGACGGTGACGGATCCAGACGGGAACGCCGTCACGGGGGCGAACGTTCTTCTCGCCAACGCGGAATCGAGGAACCCAGCGCACGGTGACGACCGGAAATCAAGGCGAGTACCAGTTCCTTCTTGTCCCTCCAGGGAGCTACACCCTAACAGTAAAGGCGGCCGGCTTTCGCGGTTATGAGCAGAGGAATCTCGTACTGCTTGTGAATACGCCAGCCACGGCCAACGTTCAGCTGAAGGTTGGCGCGGCGACCGAAATTTTGACGGTGACGTCAGAGGCCCCGGCCATTGACATGGTGGATGCGTCCCTCGGCAATTCCTTCGACGAAACCCAAGTGATGGATATTCCTCTGGAGGGCCGGAATGTTCCCGACCTGCTGAGCCTGCAAGCCGGAGTTGCGTACACGGGCAATCGCATCGGAGACCAGGACCAGGACACGCGCAATGGCGCTGTAAATGGCGCACGAAGCGATCAGAGCAATATCACGCTCGACAACGTTGACGTGAACGATCAGTCGAATGGGTATGCCTTTACGTCGGTGCTGCCGGTGACCCAGGATTCGGTGCAGGAATTCCGCGTCACCACGACGAATTATGGGGCAGACCAGGGGCAGGGTTCTGGCGCGCAAGTCGCGCTGGTGACCAAGAGCGGCACCAACGGGTTTCACGGAGCGCTCTATGAAGTCATGCGGAATACAATCACCAGCGCCAATGACTATCTGGTCAAGCAATCGGAACAGAATATAGGGTTGCCGAATAAGCCTCTGCAGCTCAATCGCAATATTTTTGGCGCCGCGGTCGGGGGACCGATTCAAAAAAACCGGTTGTTCTTCTTTACTAATTATGAGGGCACCCGCGAGCGGGAGCAACAACGGGCCGAACGAGTGATTCCTACGCCCTCCATGTGCCAAGGCATCTTTCAAT
>Ga0116217_10004991_pt1 | contig 11742 bp, 9 predicted proteins | sample Sb_taG_6_FD_89697 | JGI IMG/M metagenome (GOLD analysis project Ga0116217, IMG submission 89697) | Peat soil microbial communities from Weissenstadt, Germany - Sb_50d_4_PS metaG | ecosystem: Environmental > Terrestrial > Soil > Wetlands > Peat | place: Germany: Weissenstadt | collected 2010-09-21 | reverse complement strand
GATTTTCGGAGCTGCGAGCGCACGGTGAGTGACTTGGCGATAAATCACTCGTCGGCAGATGTCAAAGTTCGGCCACTGAGCTATCGCATAACACCTTCGAGTTCCGGATCGTTCGGTTAAGCACTGTCAGACCGGATGCGATCTCGTCTGAGGATCCGCTGTAGCTTGGTTTCGAATTTGAGCGTCACTACGAAGGCCAAGTAGACAATCTACCTCCAGTGGGAGTAGAGTGTCTACATCTATGAGCGAAGAAGACCAGTATAAGAATCGGATTGAGCTGTTGCAGGGAACACTCGACATGCTCATTCTTCAAACGCTGCAATGGGGGCCGCAGCATGGATATGGCATTGTCCAGGCGTTACGTTTGCGATCCGGAGATGTGCTTCAGGTGGAGACTGGATCACTGTATCCGGCCCTCCATCGATTGGAGCGTCAGAGTTGGGTGCAGTCTGAATGGAAGCAGTCAGAGAGCAAGCAAAGAGCCCGATACTACCGAATCACGGCCAAGGGGAAAAAGCAGTTGGCCTCGGATCTGGGCCGATGGGAGCGGATTGTCGAAGCGATTGGGTCGGTGATGTACGTCAAGCCGGAGGAGAGTGAGTCATGAAGTGGTTCCCGAGCTTCGGTTTTCAGCGGCGCAAGCGCGAATTGCAGGAAGAGATTGATGCGCACCTGCAGATGGCGATTGCAGATCGAGTGGCGCGAGGCGAGACGGCAGAGGCGGCGCGACAAGCGGCGGCGCGGGAATTTGGAAATATTCCTCTAGTGCAAGATGTGACGCGCGACATGTGGGGCCAAGCGTGGCTTGAACAACTAGGCCGGGATGTCCGTTACGCGTTACGGCAACTGCGCAAGAGCCCCGGCTTTTCGATCACCGCGACGGCGATGCTGGCAGTAGCTATCTGCGCCAACAGCACCGTATTCAGTTGGATCGACGGCACAATGTTGCGTCCGATTCCTGGCGCGCGGGACACGGGCGATCTTGTTAGCCTGCAGCGGGGGGAACGGAACTTCTCTCCGACTCCGCCCTTCTCGTATCTCGACTATCGCGATCTGCGCGAGCAGAACCACACCTTCGCCGGAATACTCGCATATCATCACGATTGGATCACGCTGACTGGCGGCGCACAGCCGGAGCGCGTCTTCATAGCGAACGTGACGGCGAACTATTTCGATGTGCTCGGCATCAAGCCGGTGCTCGGACGATTCTTTCTGGCTGAAGAAGAGACGCGTCCAGATGCGGTTCCCAACGTGATCTTGAGTTACTCGCTCTGGAAGGCGCGCTATGCCGCAGACCCGGCAATTGTGGGCAAGTCGATCGAGATCGCCCGGCATCCTGTGACGGTGATCGGTGTGGCGCCGGAGGGGTTTGTGGGAGCAATGCCCGGGCTGCGTGACGATCTGTGGGTAACGCTCGATCCCCTCGGGACGGATGTGTGGCGGATCACGCATCGCAGTGGTGGTGCGGTCTGGCTGAACGTAATAGGAAGATTGCGGCCCGGCGTGAGCCGTGGCCAGGCAGCCCAGGATCTCGACACGCTGATGCATCACATTGTGGCGGCGTATCCGAACGATCATCTGGGCGAGAACCGGATCACTCTGGATCCCATGTGGCGCTCGCCATTCGGCGCCAACGGATTCATGGCGGCGACGCTGCCGATCTTGCTGGCCTTCGCTGCTGTGGTGCTGTTGCTGACCAGCGCGAACGTGGCGACGCTCACGCTGGTGCGGTTTGTATCCCGGCGGCGTGAGCTTGCGATCCGGCAGTCGCTCGGGGCGAATCGCATTCAACTGGTGCGGCAGATGGTGCTGGAGGGCGTGGTGCTTTCCATCGTCGCAGGAGCCGTGGCCCTCGCGTTGACAACGTGGACATCGAAGACATTCGCATGGTTCTTTCGGGCGAGCTCGAGTCCTACCACCCTGAACGGGAGCATGGACCACAACGTGGTGATCGGGATTGCGGTGTTTAGCCTGTTGGCCGGCATGCTGTGCGGCGCGCTCCCCGCCTGGCGTTCGTCCCACGCGCCGGCAGTCGAGGTACTCAAGGCAGAGTCTGCAAGCATCTCCGGCGGCTCACGCAACCGGAAATTGCTCAGCGGGCTGGTGGTGGCGCAAATCGCACTTTCACTTCCTCTGCTGTTGTGCTCCGGGCTACTTCTGCGAACGCTGCGGAATCTCGCCGGCGCGAATCCCGGATTTGAGCAGGACCACATTCTCACTGCGACCGTGGGACTGAATATCGCCGGCTACAGCCACGACGAGGAACAGGTGATCCGTCACAAGATTCTTGATCGCGTGTCGGCATTGCCTGGCGTGAAGGTTGCGTCTCTTACGGACTGGATTCCGATGACCCTAAGCCACAAGGGGGAAGATGCGTATCCGGAAGGGTATGTGCCACACCCGCATGAATCTTTGCAGGTGTCCCACGCCGAAGTGGGCCCGCGGTATTTCGAATCCCTCCATATACCCATTCTGGAAGGACGCGAGTTTACGCCGGATGACGATGAAAAGGCCCCGAGGGTACTCATCGTGGACCAGACCGCGGCGAGGCGCTACTGGCCAGGACAGGATCCGCTGGGAAAGAAACTCAGGGTGTGGGGCATCCCTTTCACGGTAGTCGGCGTTGTGAGGAATTCAACCCATACATTCGTGAATGAGTCACCGGAGCCTATGGTCTACATGAGCTTTTTCCAGCAGGGGTACGAGACGATGGTGCAGGTGGAGACCGAGGGAAATCCGGTCGACCTGGCGCCGGCGGTGGAAAACGCCATCCACACAATCGATACACGGCTGCCGATTTTCGACGTGCGCCCCATGCGAGAGAGCACCCAGTTGGCGAGCAGCTTCGCCGTCATACAGAGCACCCTGGCGGGAATGTTCGCGCTGATTGGGCTGGTTCTTGCGGTAACCGGGATCTATGGAGTCGTGGCCTATCGAACCCAAATGCGAACCCACGAGATCGGAGTACGAATGGCTCTGGGCGCTTCGCGCGTCGATGTGCTGAGACTCGTGCTGTTGCAGGGATTGTGGCTCACAGGCATCGGGTTGGCGCTAGGACTGGCGTTTGCGTTGGGACTGACACGTATCATCGTCCGGCTGTTGTACGGAATCGGCGCCAACGATCCAGTCACCGTTGCTTCCGTGGTCATGCTACTGGGAACAATGTCTTTGTTAGCCTGCTACTTTCCGGCACATCGAGCGATGCGCCGGAACCCCGTGACCGCGATTCGCGAACTGTGAGCTGCAGTTCGGACTCGACCCGAATTGCGCGAATTCGGCGTGTGCGCGGCCTCCAATTGATTGGCGAGAAGGGCAACCGGATTTCACAGGCCAGAAACAAATCTCCGCCTGGTGGATCCTCGTTCTGCGTTGACGTGAACAGGGCAATGCGCATTTCCAGGTCCAATGCGGTTGTGAAATGCCCGTTCCGGGAGGATGGTCGTCAACCCGGACATTACCAAGAGTGGTGCAACTTCCGTGTTGACGGTGATCCGCGCAGAACACATCCGATAGCCCGAAAACCCCTCGCCAAACCGGGCAGTTAAATTGAAAGGCTGGCGGAAGCAAAGACATCTTTGGTATGGTTGACCTCTCCCTCAGTTGCACCTGAGGTTCCAGACGAAGGCATAGGCTCTCCCCAAACCTTTAACTCCCAGGAGGTTCAGGCGACGGCGATCACAACTTTGCCGCGAACATGGCCTGACTCGACATGGCGAACAGCCTCTGCGATCTCGTGCAAAGAGTAGGTGCGGTCGACAACGGGAATCACTGTTCCACTTTGGACTAGATCGGCGAGAATGGCCAAATCTTCGCGATTGACTTTGGCGAGCAGGCCGGGCATTTTCTGGCTAACAAAGCGCGACCGAATTGCGTTCCGAAGCATTCCCGCGAGCAGTTCCATGGTGCCCCGGTCCGGGCCCCCGCCACCGCACGAGATATATGTGCCGCGCGGCTTGATTGCGCGCAAGTAGTCGGCAAGAGAGCGATTGCCCACCAGATCAAAGAGCAGATCGTAGTGCTGGCCTGAACGGGCGAAATCCTCACGGGTATAGTCGATCACTTCGTCTGCTCCGATCGACCGGACCAACTCGACGTTTCTGCTGCTGCACACTCCTGTGACGCGCGCGCCGAGCGATTTGGCAATCTGCACGGCAAAGGTTCCCACGCCGCCCGCTGCACCGTTGATCAGAACGGTTTGCACTGTTTGAACTTTTCCTTTGTCGCGCACGCCTTGCAGCGCAGTGATTCCCGCGATTGGCAAGCATGCGGCCCGTTCAAACGAAATCTCTTGCGGCTTCATGGCAATTTGCGATGCGGCGGCGCAAGCATATTCCGCAAAGGAGCCTTTGGCCGTGCCGAAAACGGCATCGCCGGGCTTGAATGGTGCAACCTTGTCGCCGACCGCTTCAATGACCCCGGCAACATCGGCGCCGAGCCGCGGAAACTTCGGCCTGCGCATTCCAATGAACAGGCGGATGAACGATGGCGTGCCGCGCAGGAAGTGCCAGTCATACGGATTCACCGAGGCGGCGTGAACCCGGATCAGGACCTGGTCTTCAGCGGGAGTGGGTCTTGGGATCTCCTGAAATTCGAGTACGTCCGGCGAGCCGTAACGGTGATAGACGACTGCTTGCATCGGTCGACCTCCACTTGGATCATCTCGACGGCAATCATACGCGGAGTCGACGGAATAAGTGTGCGATGACGATCTTTTGTTTGGAATTGGATTCTCAGGGCGGTTGGTCGCGAATCCTTACCCAACCCCAAAATGGGGCTACTTCCGGTTGGCCGGTGATCCAGGAGTAACGCGCCGCGAAGCGGGTGGCTCGTTGCTTCGATGCAGCGGCCACATTGCGCAGACTCAGTTCTTGGTAAGGGGATTTCCCAACATCCGAACCAGTTTCGGTTTGGGAACGAGACGCTCGGAATCCGCAAAGTCGGCAGATCATCGCTCCTTGGTCACGGCGAATGAGTTTGCGCGAACTCCCGGGTCTTTGAGATTGAACCGGATGAAGAGACGGAACCGGCAGGGCAAATCAGGTGTATATTGGTTCGCAGGCGGGAGGGCCAAATGAGAGTCCCAGCTTTCTCAATCAAGCGGCCCCACGCTCCGCTCGTCGCGCTCGTCGCGCTGCTTGTCTGCGCGGGCTCTTCTCCGGCTCGTGCCGCAGCCAAGGCCTCAAAAGCCCCGAAAGTCTCAACCGCCAATTGCTATGGCCACTACTCAAATGGAATCTTCCAGTACGGGACCACGACCACAAATTACGTCGTCGATGTTCATTCGGCGCTCGGCTATGGCCAGTCCGTGCACCCTGAGCTGGCCGATCAGGTTGGCGGATATATTATCGCCGCCATGAATGCGGTAAACCCTTCCATCCAGTATGCGCAGGCAAACGGAACGCAGCCGTACATCATCATGAATATCACCGTCGAACGAAACGCCTCCCAGGATCGGTATGGATTACTGGTGGTTGTTTACGGCCCCGATTCCATCGACGCGACAGGGGCAAAGTTCAATCCGCCGTTCAGTACCACGAACATGCGTCAATGGTTCGCATTCCAGCAGGATTTGCTTTATCTTGCCGATACCAAAATGATGACCGACGCTGGCACCAAAGTGGGCCAGTATCTCTCCACGGGTTGGACTTGCAGCAACCCGGACCGCCCCTAGCTGTCGAGCCCACGGCGCCTCGCGAGTCTTGGGTGCCCGGTGCTTGCTCTGTTAACTCCTGGTTTGTCGTCCAACCGTCAGTTATATCTCAGTAAACAGTCCTTGGCTTGCCGCCAGGAATTCGGCCAGAGTTTGCGAACCCGATCCACCTGGCCGTAAAACCGGCTGCCGAGGGAAGTGAATTCCATAGCTGAGCACGGGTTGGAAATCATGTGGACGCGAAGGCGACTAAACGCTCAAGTGGATTGCCGCAGCGAAATGTGCGCAATGGCATTCCCGGGCCCTGCTGCGTTTCCGAGGACCTATCCTTCGATTGTCGCGTAAACCAATTCCACTGAGCAGCTTGGGAACTCTCCGATCATTCCGCGCGCTCCGCGCTACAGAGCCGCTGGGCTCTGGAACTATCCTCGACCCGGGCGCGACCGCCAGCCAGAAGGCCGCATAGTAATATCAACCCAACCGCCGTTCAGGGACTTTCAACTGGCAGCGGGACATGCTCGGCTCCTGAATCGTAAGTCAGTTTTCCCGAAACGCAAGCGTGGTTTTTGGAGGATTAGATGAATCGCAACATAGAAGGACATGGCGAATGCGAATATCGCATTCTAATAATCGGCGTGGCCGCTTTACTCGGATGTCTTATGGTCGCCGTGCCAGCATCGGCAACGCTGCCGAGCTGCACAGTGGCTGCGACGAACGCCATGCACGTTCCAAACTTAACTGTCACAACGGCAACTGACGTACCCGCCGCGAATGGGGTTCCGGAGTATTGCAATCTCATAGGAACGGTAACGACCAACGGTGAAGGCGGGGGACCTGGCACGGCAGGCTTCGAACTCGATTTCCCCGCCGCATGGAACCAGAAGTTCCTCTTTTTGGGTGGAGGTGGGTTCGACGGTACGTTACCTGCCGCAACAAGCGAAGAGCTTATCAAAGGGTATGCCACCGTCTCGACCAACTCCGGCCATTCCACTCCCGCGGGGTCGCTAACGGGGCATGCCTTGGACGACAACCCGAGTTTTGCGGTTATATCTCCCGGCGTCTCCAACGCACCGGCGCTTGTTGACTATTTTTACCGCGCAAGACACCAAGTGGCCGTGGCAGCAAAGCTGCTCGTTCTGGCCTACTACGGGGCCCATACGATTACTCATTCCTACTTCAGCGGTTGCTCCAATGGTGGCCATGAGGGATTTGTGGAGGCAATTCGCTATCCCGATGACTTTGAAGGGATCATCTCGGGGGATCCGTGGATCAATCAGCCTGGGAACCAAGAATGGTCTTTGAGAAACATTAAGGCGTTGCTTACTCAAGGATGGATTCCATACTCGGCTGGCCCTGCCCTAAGTGCAGCGGTTTACGCGAACTGCGATGCGCTCGATGGAGTCATGGATGGACTCATTCAGAACCCAGCTAAGTGTTCGTTTGATCCGAATAGCCTTGTCCCAGAGACACTGACGCAGGCTCAAGCTAATGCGCTTAGGCTATACCTCGATGCAGTTCGTGATGACCATGGAAATATCATCTTCCCGGGCGCTACTGTGTCCGAGATAGGTCTCGTAGCTGCCGGGAGGACAACCGCGAGTACCGGCATATTCGCCAACGAAGTCAACACGCCGGCACCGTTTCCGTCGGGTCCCCAGCCTTGGGGAAACCTCGACGCCAGCGCCACCCTCTGGCCGCTCACCGATGGCGTCATAGCTTATTTGGGCTACTACGAGCCCTCGCTAAACCTTGTTAGCAACTTAGTGGTAAACGACCAAGGTATAGTCAATGACCAGGCAAATACTCTCCTCTATAGGAGGCTCTCCCCGGGGTTAGCGACAGATTCATCGTTGCTGCTCCCGTTTATAAGCAGAGGGCACAAGCTGCTAATCTATGACGGATTTAGCGATCCTGTACTCGACCCGTATGAAACGATTCAGGTTTACAACGAGCTCGCGAAGCAGGTGGGGGGCTACGATGAAGCTCAAAAAGACGTTCGGCTCTTCATGGTGCCCGGCATGCAACACTGCGCCGGCGGTTCGGGACCCAATAACTTCGACACACTGACCGCGCTAGAGAAGTGGATCGAGCTGGGCCAAGCCCCTGACGGGATGATCGCCACCCACTACGTGAACAATATCAGGACGAACCCGATTGACCGAACGATGCCGCTGTGCAAGTTTCCTGAGCAAGCACATTACAACGGAACCGGCGATGTGGATCAGGCTGCAAGCTGGAGCTGCCCGCCTAACAATCGATCACTATTGGAAATTGGCCCGAATGGGCGACAGGCTGGACTTAATTACTGATGATTGCCGGATCTTCCGGGAACCGGCGGCTTGGAAATAGTAGAAGTGCAAGAAGGAGTCCGTTTCCCGGCGTAGTATTTAATTGTTGCAGTTTACCTGCCCCACTACCGTTAGGAGCAGCATCGCTTGAAGCGCAGGTGATCATCGAGACGAAACTCGGTCAGACTGTGGGGCGTGCATCTTCGTCTCACTCTCCGTCGGGATTCGAGTTGGCAATCGGCCTTCGACCAAGTAGTTATTTCGCAGTTGTCGACAATTCAGAGACGACCGCTTTTCTGGACCCTGCGGCGTTTTCGAGGACTAATCGTTGTGATTCATTCCCTTGACGCGCTCAGTGAGCGCTTTGGCCTGTTCGCAACAATTGAGCACCGGTGACCATTCCATTCCTGTACCCTGGCCCATTTACAGATGTCCGTATGGCGTCGCCAGCACCTCTGACCCTGATCTCAAGGGGATCCAAGCCGATGGTACGTCCAGAGATTTCCCAGCCTTTTGGGAAGGTCTTTATCTCCTCCCCAAAAGCCCGGGAAACATAGGTTTGGCTTGACCCATGGCCCTCGTGTCCTAAAATGACTTGCCAGGAGTCCGCCTGAAACGGAGGCCGATACGGCGACACGCGAGACAGGTAAGCCTCAGCGAACAACTCCCGCCGAAGATCTACTGCGGCGCGTCATCGACACGACCCCTGCGTTTCTGCACAGTTCTGACCCTGACGGCAATCTTGGTTTTTTCAATCACCGCTGGCTTGAATACCTCGGCGTCAGTGAAGAAGATCTGCAGGGCTGGGCTTGGACTGCCTTCATTCATCCTGAAGATTTGGATGGAATGTTGACAAGGTGGCAGGCTTGCCGTTCCAGCGGAGAAGTGTTCCAGTACGAAACCCGCGTGCGGCGTGCCGACGGACAATATCTCTGGTTTCTGCATCGAAACGTTTCCCAGTGGGATGATCAAGGGAACGTCGTGGTGTGGTATTGAGCGAGTATCGAGATCGACGATCGGAAGCGTGCAGAGGAAGCGCTCAGGAAAGCATTTGACGAAATCCAAACGCTAAAAGACCAGCTCTACAAGGAGAATCTGGCTCTCAAGGAAGAGATTGATCAGACATCCATGTTCGAAGAGATTGTGGGGGCATCGGATGCAATCAAGCGAGTTCTCGTCCTTCTGCGTAAAGTTGCACCAACCGATTCCACCGTGCTGATCACGGGTGAAACGGGAACCGGGAAAGAACTTGCAGCACGTGCAATCCACAAACGCTCACGCCGCGAACGGAACGCGTTTGTCGCAGTGAACTGTGCTGCCATTCCCTCTTCTCTCATTGCTTCCGAACTCTTCGGCCATGAAAAAGGAGCCTTCACAGGCGCTACGCAACGGCGCTTGGGGCGATTTGAACTTGCCGACGGCGGAACAATTTTCCTGGATGAGGTGGGCGACCTCCCGGCTGAGACTCAGATCGCTCTGCTGCGAGTGCTGCAGGAGCGTGAGTTGGAGCGAGTCGGTGGCGCCGAGCCGGTGGCAATCGACGTGCGAGTGATTGCCGCCACAAACCGCGACTTGGAGGCCGCTGTCAAGGCGGGCTCATTCCGCAGCGACTTGTTTTATCGGTTGAACGTGTTCCCGATTCGCATGCCGTCGCTGCGCGAGCGCGTCGAAGATATTCCTCTGCTCGTCGCATACCTTGTTCAGCGCTATGCCAGTAAGATGGGAAAAAAGATCAGCGGGATCGATAAGAGAACCTTGAAGCTGTTTCAGACCTATCATTGGCCTGGGAATGTACGGGAGCTGCAAAACGTGGTCGAACGAGCCGTCATTCTGTGCGAGGGAGCAACGTTTGCCGTGGATGCAAACTGGGTGGTGCTTGCCTCGCCTACATCTGCGCCGAGTGGAATTGGTCTCGCTTCTCTTGCCGACCAGGAAAAGGAAATGATCGAGAACGCGCTCACACAGAGCCGCGGACAGGTATCCGGCCCACTAGGTGCGGCGGCCCGCCTGGGCATTCCCCGCTCCACTCTTGAATCGCGAATCAAGAGTTTGAACATTAAGAAGTATCGGTTTCGGTCTTCCTAGCTGACCTTTCAGACTCCTTCCTTCCGCAGGCAGCAAGACAGCCCTCCTTGCCGAAAACCCGCCAATTGCCGAGATCCCGCCACGGGAAACTCTCATCATCCGCAGTAATTTCAGTCATTTGCGATTGCATCCGACTTGCAACTATTGCAGACGTAGTTGCTCGTGAGTTCTGGTCCAGATGTTGAGACTTGAAAGAAGTCGCGACTCACACCTTCTCCGAGTGAGTGGGCGTATCGACGCGGAAAATCTTGCGGAGCTGAAGGTGCAAATGCAAATTCATCCGTCGCCGATTGCTTTTGAACTCGGTGAGGTAACGCTGGTGGATGCTGACGCTGTGCGATTCCTCGCTGTGGCAGAAGCAGCCGGTACAGAACTTCGAAGCTGTCCGCTATTCATTCGCGAATGGATTCGAAGAGGGCATCCAGCGCTCATGAAACACGAGGGAAACGGGCCAGCCCAGATCCATGGGTCTGGCAGGAACGATGGGGTTCATGATCAATTTTCAGAAAAGGAGAAATGAAATGCGGTTTGAATACAACCCGCTCGCAGCGGGAATTGAGGAAATTCGCAGTTCCTGGGGATGGTTTCTCGCCCTTGGAATCTTGCTGATTCTTTTCGGCGCGGTATGCGTGATCGGTGATGTGGGAGCTACCTTCGCCACGGTTCTGGTCTTCGGATGGATGCTGCTGTTCAGCGGCATCTTCGGTTTAGTGCACGCCTTTCGCACTCACAGCGGGCAGGGCTTTTTACTGTCGCTGCTCAGCGCACTGTTCCGGGGCTTCGCGGGATATCTGCTGATCCGGTATCCGCTCGCTGGGGCAGCCACACTCACTCTGGTCCTTGCTTCCTTATTCATTGTCGGCGGTCTCTTTCGCGCCATTGGGGCAGGAATGTTGAAGTTCCCGAGCTGGGGCTGGGCTGTATTTTCAGGGATTGTTTCGCTGGGGCTGGGGATCATGCTGCTGGCGCAAATGCCCATTTCGAGCGTCTGGTTCATCGGTTTCGCCATTGGTGTGGATCTGATCTTCGATGGGGCATCGATGATCAGTTCTGCTACGGCCCTCCACAAACTCACCGGGGGCGCACTCGAGAGGGTCGCCTAAATCTAACCTAACAAGTCGCACGCTCAGTGCGAGATTTTGAAAGGAGAATGTCATGGAAAAAATGCTTGTAGTCGTTTTTGACAATGAAACCAAAGCGTACGAGGGATCGCGAGCGCTCAATCAACTCGATGTCGAGGGAAACATCACGATTCACGCCAAAGCCGTCATCAGCAAAAACGGTGATGGGACGGTCAGTGTGAAACAGGGCGAGGACGATTTCCCTGTCCGAACGGCGAGCGGAACAGCGATCGGAAGCCTCATCGGTCTGCTGGGAGGACCGGTTGGCCTCGGTATCGGCGCGGTCGCCGGCGCGCTGGCAGGTAGCATAGGTGACCTGTACGTTGCAGGAGTCAATGCGGATTTTCTTGATAATGTTTCCGCGCTACTTACGCCCGGCAAGTGCGCCGTAGTGGCTGACGTCAGCGAGGAATGGGTCACTCCCGTCGACATAAGGATGGAGGCTGCGGGCGGCGTGGTATTTCGCTCGTTGAGGACCACGGTTGAAGACGATCAAAGAGCCAGAGACGTGGCCGAGCTTAAAGAGGAAATTGCCCAGTTGAAGGCTGAACAAGCTCAGTCGCGGGCGGAGCACAAAGCGAAGCTACAGGCCAAGATT
>Ga0116217_10004989_pt1 | contig 11745 bp, 4 predicted proteins | sample Sb_taG_6_FD_89697 | JGI IMG/M metagenome (GOLD analysis project Ga0116217, IMG submission 89697) | Peat soil microbial communities from Weissenstadt, Germany - Sb_50d_4_PS metaG | ecosystem: Environmental > Terrestrial > Soil > Wetlands > Peat | place: Germany: Weissenstadt | collected 2010-09-21 | reverse complement strand
TCACCGAGCGCGGACATGCCAAGATTCTGGACTTCGGTCTCGCAAAAGTCACGCTCACCGGCAGTTCCAGTGACGTGGGCTCGGCGAACACCGCAACGCGCGCCGTCGACGAACAACTCCTGACCAGTCCGGGAACGGCCGTGGGAACGATTTCCTACATGTCGCCGGAACAGGCCAAGGGCAAGGAACTGGACCCGCGCACAGACCTTTTTTCATTCGGCGCCGTCCTGTACGAAATGGCGACCGGGGTTCTCCCCTTCCGCGGAGAAAGTTCGGCCACGGTTTTCGAGGCAATTCTAAACCGCGCTCCCGCCCCGGCCATCCGACTGAATCCCGATCTGCCCGCCAAGCTGGAAGACATTATTAACAAGTCTCTCGAGAAAGATCGCGGACTGCGCTATCAGCATGCTTCCGAAATGCGCGCCGATTTGCAGCGCCTGAAGCGCGACACCGATTCCAGCCGCCACATCCCGGCAGCCGACGCCCATGTATCAACTGGCGCGGCTCAGCCTGCGCACTCCAGCGGCAGTTCCGCCGTCGTCACCGTCGCCAAGCAGCACAAATTAGGACTCGGCATTACCAGCGCGGTTGCGATTCTGCTGGTCCTGGCTGCCGCCTACGGAATCTACGCATTCCTCTCGCGCACCCGCCCTGCCCCGTTTCAGAATTTTTCCGTCAGCAAAGTCACCGCAACCGGCAAGGCCACGCTGGTCGCCATTTCGCCCGACGGCAAATACCTGCTGCACGTGATGGCTGACAACGGCCAGCAGAGCCTGTGGCTGCGCAATGTTCCGACCAACAGCAATACCCAGGTGGTGGCGCCAGGACCGGTCGTCTACATGGGCGTGCGCTTTTCCACGGACGGCAACTATCTGTATTTCGTTCGCTCCGAAGCCGGCAACAGCGCGCTGAAATATTTGTATCGCGCTCCAGTTCTGGGCGGAACTCCGCAGAAGCTGGTGACTGACATCGATTCCAGCATCAGTTTCTCCCCCGACGGCACGAAATTCGTATATCTCCTCGCCAATAATCCGAAAGTCGGCGAATACCGCGTGATTATCCGGACACTGGAAGGAGGCGCGGAACGAACCCTCGCGACCGCTCCCCTCAACGAGCTCGTAACCGACGTGGCCTGGTCGCCCGACGGCAAGACCATCGTCACTCCGGTCTCCCAACCCGGAGATCAACTCAGCGCCCTGGCCGCACTCGACGTGGAGAGCGGTAAGCGCAACCTGTTCGTGATCTCGAACGACCTCTATTTCACACGGCCGGTCTGGCTGCCCGATGGCAGCGGGCTGCTGGCTTTGGGCACGCACGCCTTCTCCAACCAGCCGCAGATTGTTTTTATTTCTTTTCCTGCGGGAAAGGTGTCTGCGGTCACGCGCGACACCAACGCCTATACCGATCTGAGCGTGGCCGCCGATGGCCGCACCGTGGCAACCATCGAGCGGCAGACCCATCAGAATCCCTATGTAGTTTCCGACGGCGGCACCTCCCAGGCCCGAGAATTCACGATCGAGGGATCGCCCAGCGACGAGGTCTCATGGACCCGCGATGGCCAACTCCTCGTCACCGCGACCAGCAGCGGCATCACCCTGCTCAATCCCGTCTCCAGCACAAAGACGCCGATGTTTTCTCAGTTCTCTTATCCGGATTTCGCCCATGCCTGCTCCGACGGACGCATAATCTTCATCGCTGCTGGAGCCAAGATCGAGGCTCATCTCTGGCGGGCCGATGCGGATGGTGGAAACGCAAAGGAACTCACCAGCGGTAAGTTTGACTACGAGGCCGTCTGCTCCCCCGATGCCAAGACCGTGGTTTATTCTGACGCGGACAACAAGCTGCAGAAGGTTGGAATGGAAGGCGGAGCACCGCAACAAATTTCCGAGTTCGCAGTTTTCAGCCGCGTCGCAATTTCTCCCGATGGCAAGGTAGCGGCGTTCGTGACTTCTCGCCCCAATGATCCCAAGGAGAAACTGGTGCTGCAGCCTCTCGATTCCGCCCAACCGCACCGCTTCGTGGACTTCGAACGGCCGCGCTCAGAGTACGCCGGGAATATCGAAGCTGCGCAGATCGAGTTCAATCGCGATGGCGCCGGCATTATCTACACCGTGCGTGACGGCGACACCGATAATCTCTGGCTGCAGCACCTCGATGGTTCGCCCGGGAGGCAGCTCACCGACTTTAAGTCGGAGTTTATCCGCGATTTCGACTACTCCCTCGACGGCAAACAACTCGCCGTCGTCCGCGGCCACCGGGAATCCGACGTCGTCCTCATCCGCGCCCAGGAAAAATAGCTTCGAGGGCTGGCGATGCGGCGCAGTCTATAATTGCACCCACGCATGGCTCTTACCTCTGGCACAAAACTTGGTCCCTACGAAATTCAATCTCCTCTCGGCGCCGGCGGAATGGGCGAGGTGTATCGAGCGCGCGACACGCGACTCGACCGCAGTGTCGCCATCAAGGTATTGCCCTCCCATCTCTGCGACCAGCCCGAGGCTCGTGAACGATTCGATCGCGAAGCGCGCGCCATCTCTTCCCTGAATCATCCCCACATCTGCCAGCTCTACGATGTCGGTTCGCAGGATGGCGTCAGCTATCTGGTGATGGAACTTCTTGAAGGCGAGTCCCTGGGCGATCGGCTGCGGCGCGGGACGTTGCCTCTGGATCAGGTGTTGCGTTACGGAGCCGAAATTGCCGAGGGACTGCAGGCGGCACACCGCTGCGGCGTGGTGCATCGTGACCTGAAGCCCGGCAACATCATGCTGACCAAGGCGGGCGCCAAGCTCATGGACTTTGGTCTCGCCAAGGAAACGAGCCTGCGGAATAAGCAGACATCAGAGTTGACCGCGACCCAGACCAGCCACAACGCCACTCCTCTGACGGCTCACGGAACCATCGTGGGCACATTCCAGTACATGTCGCCGGAGCAGGTGGAAGGCAAAGAAGCCGATGCGCGCAGCGACATTTTCAGTCTCGGCACCGTGCTGTACGAGATGACGACGGGCAAGCGCGCGTTTGAAGGCAAGACTACAGTCTCGGTGGCGGCCGCGATTCTTGAACGAGAGCCCGAGCCGATCACCACCATACAGCCCATGACTCCGTCGGGGCTGCAGCATGTGGTGCAGGGATGTCTGGCCAAGGATCCTGACTCGCGATGGCAGAGTGCCGCCGACATTGTTCGCGAGTTGCGCTGGATCGCCGGTTCGGGTTCGCAAGCGAGTTCACAAGGAGGTTCGCAGACAGGAGCGCCGGCCGTACACCGTCCGTCGCGCAAATGGCGCGAGCGTTTAATTTGGGCCGCAGCGGTGGCGCTGTTGTTGGCCACGTGTCTGTGGGCTCTGCTGTCGCGGCCTCAGAGACATGTGCTGCGCGCGTCGCTGCTGCCTCCGTCGGATGCCACTTTCGATTTGATGGGAGATTTCTCCGGTCCGCCAACACTATCGCCCGATGGCACGGGACTAGTCTTCGCCGCGCATTCCGCGAAAGAGCAGAACATGCTCTGGCTGCGCAATCTTGATGGCGGCGTGCAGAAGTTGGCCGGAACCGAAGGAGGCTACTGTCCGTTCTGGTCGCCCGATGGAAAGTTCATCGGTTTCTTTGCCGCGGGCAAACTCAACAAGATTCCCGCCGGTGGCGGCCCCGTGGTCGCGCTGGCCGACGCGGCCAATGCCCGCGGTGGCGCCTGGGGCAAGGACAACGTGATCGTTTACGCCCCGGAATATCGCGGCTCGCTCATGAAAGTGAGCGCCGCCGGAGCAAGCATCCCGGCGTCAGCCACGAAAATGGACCCCAGCAAGCACTCCACCCATCGCTGGCCCGTGTTTCTTCCCGATGGCAGACACTTTCTGTTTCTCGCAACGAACCACACCGGGGTAAGTTCGGAGCAGAACGGCATCTACCTCGCGTCTCTCGATGATGACCGCAGCAAATTGGTGCTGGCCAGCGATTCTCAGGCTCAGTACTCCGCGGGGTACTTGCTGTTTCATCAGCAGCGCGCGGTGATGGCGCAAAAATTCGATCCCTCCAGCGGAGCCCTCTCGGGCGAGCAGCACGTCTTGGCCAACGATGTGCAATATGACAGTGGAACCTGGCACACCACCTTCACCGCGACCGACGATGGACTCCTGGTCTACGAACCGGGCGCGGCGGGCGGATTGGCCGACTATGGCCTGAGCTGGACCGATCGTACGGGGAGGGTGCTCAGCACCGTCGGCGAACATACAGCCTATAAAGGCATGAGGATGTCTCCCGATGGCAAACGGTTGGTCGTGGCACTCGGAGATCCGCTGATTGATGTTTGGGTTTTCGATCTCGTACGCGGAACCAAAACCCGCCTGACTTTCGATCGCGTGACCCATCTTGAACCCGCATGGTCCCCAGACGGCCAGAAGGTCGTGTTCATGTCACAGAATGGATCGAGGATTCAGGAGGGTTCGACGCTGCATGCGCGACTGGCCAGCGGCGGCGGCCAGGATGAATTGCTTCTCGAAGGCGATCGTACGGAAGCCGAGAGTCTGTCCTGGCCCGAGATCTCCGCGGATGGAAAGTTTCTGGTCTACGAGAGACAGAACGGCCCCACCGGAACGTCAGTGTGGGCAATGCCACTCACCGGCGACCGCAAGCCCTTCGCCGTCGTGAAGCCGGAGTCGGCGGACGGGACGGTCACCTATTCCCGCCTCTCTCCCGATGGACGGTGGTTGGCCTACAGTTCCCGGGATTCGGGGCGGGAAGAAAGTTACGTGACCAGCTTTCCCAGCGGACGCGGGCGCTGGCAGGTGTCCAACGACGGCGGAACTTTTCCGGTGTGGCGTGGCGACGGGAAAGAGATCTTCTATATAGGATTCGACGGCCAATTGCATGCCGTGGAAACGATTCCGGGCAAGGACGACTTTATCGCCGGCCGCTCGCAGACTCTGTTCGGCGTGCGCTATGTCACTCCTTATTTTGCACCCTATGATGTCAGCCCCGACGGCCAGCGCATCCTGGTCGCATTTCCTCTCACCACACAATCCGAGCCCTTGGTGCTGGTTTCCGACTGGACCGCCGACCTGAAGAAATAATTCCCGACCCCGTCTCGGGTATTTGACGGGATCTGCTCATGCAAACAGTTGAAGGTTCCGATATGCTTACCAGCAATTCTGTTCCGATGAGACGCAACCCAGCACGTTTCCCCTATTGAACGAGTATGACGAACGAGGAGATCAGGCTCGCCGAAGCCCGCGACCGCAAGCGCCACTGGAAGCGCTGGGGGCCCTATCTCAGCGAACGGGCCTGGGGCACAGTCCGCGAAGACTATAGCTCCGACGGCAACGCCTGGGACTATTTTCCGCACGATCACGCCCGCTCGCGAGCCTACCGTTGGAATGAAGATGGCCTGGCCGGCATCTGCGATCGCCGTCAGCTGATCTGCTTTGCCCTGGCGCTCTGGAACGAGCGCGATCCCTTCCTCAAAGAGCGCCTCTTCGGCCTTACCGGCAACCAGGGCAATCACGGCGAGGATGTGAAGGAATATTACTTCTATCTCGACAGCGCACCAACGCATTCTTACATGAAGTATCTGTACAAGTATCCTCAGGCCGCCTTTCCGTACGAGCAACTGCTGGACGAGAATCGCCGCCACACGAAGAGCGATCCCGAATACGAATTACTGGACACCGGAGTCTTCGCCGACGATCGGTACTTCGATGTGTTCGTCGAGTATGCGAAAGCGGACGTCGAAGATATCCTGATTAAGATCACGGTCGCGAACCGTGGCCCGGAATCCGCGCGTCTGCGCGTGCTCCCGACGATTTGGTTTCGCAACACATGGTCGTGGGACCATACCGAGCTTCGCCCGAACCTGCATCGAGTGCCGGGTGCCATTGAACTGCGGCATCCTGCCTTAGGGAAGCGCTGGCTGTTCTACGACGGCTCTCCTGAGCTTCTGTTCACTGAAAACGAAACCAACCGTCATCGCCTGTTCAACACTCCCGACAGCGGATGGTGCAAGAAGGACGGCATCAACGACTGCATCGTCGACGGGACGACGCAAGCGGTCTCCGCAGAATCCTCAGGCACCAAAGCCTCTGTTCATTACGCCATGAACATCGCCGCGGGACAAACCGTCAGCGTCCGGCTTCGGCTCACCAACGTCGACCTGACCCGTCAGCCGGCTTCCGCCTTCAATAATTTCGATGGCCTCTTCACCACCCGCAAGCAGGAAGCCGACGATTTCTATGCCACGATTATTCCGCATGACCTTTCCCCCGACGCCAAGAACGTGATGCGGCAGGGCTTCGCCGGCCTCTTGTGGTCGAAACAGTTCTACCACTACGTCGTCAAACAATGGCTGCAGGGAGATCCCGGTCATCCCCCGCCCCCGCCCGAGCGAACGCGCGGTCGTAACCACGATTGGCCGCACCTCTACAACGCCGACGTCATCTCCATGCCCGACAAGTGGGAATATCCCTGGTACGCGGCATGGGACTTGGCGTTTCACTGCGTTTCTCTGGCCTTGGTCGATCCTGATTTCGCCAAGGAGCAACTCGTGCTCCTACTTCGCGAGTGGTACATGCATCCCAACGGCCAGTTTCCCGCCTATGAATGGGCGCTGGGAGATGTGAACCCGCCAGTGCACGCCTGGGCGGCGTGGCGCGTGTACAAGATCGACAAGAAGCGCCATGGCCGCGGCGACCGCGCGTTTCTGACGCGCGTGTTCCATAAACTGCTGTTGAATTTCACCTGGTGGGTCAACCGCAAAGATGCCGAGGGCATGAACATTTTTCAGGGCGGCTTCCTCGGCCTCGACAACATCGGAGTCTTCAACCGCAGCGATCCCCTCCCCACCGGCGGACACATCGAGCAATCCGATGGCACCAGTTGGATGGCCATGTACACGCTGAACCTGCTGGCCATCGCCATGGAGCTGGCTACGCAGGATCCCGCCTATGAAGATGTCGCCAGCAAATTCTGGGAGCACTTCATCTACATCGCCTACGCCATGAACCATCTCGGCCATGAAGGCATGGGACTGTGGAACGGAGAAGACGGCTTCTTCTACGACGTAATCAAGTTTCCTGATGGCGGTCATTTCCCGGTCAAGATTCGCTCCATGGTGGGATTGATTCCTCTATTCGCTGTCGAAACCTTGGAGCCGGGACTGCTCGACCGTCTCCCCGGCTTCAAGCGCCGCATGGAGTGGTTCATCGACAACCGTCCAGACCTGACCGCGAATGTGGCCTGCATGCGAACGTCGGGGCTGGGCGAGAGACGACTGCTCTCGATCGTTGATGCCGGGCAGCTCCAGCGCATGCTGCAAATCATGCTCGACGAACAGGAATTCCTCTCGCCCCACGGCGTGCGCGCCCTTTCGCTCTACCACCGCGACCATCCGTTCGTGATTTCCTTCGACGGCAAGCAGCACCGCGTGGATTACGAACCCGGCGAATCCTCGACCGGCCTGTTCGGCGGCAATTCCAATTGGCGCGGGCCTGTGTGGTTTCCGGTGAACTATTTATTGATCGAGTCGCTGCAGAAGTTTCATCACTATTTTGGCGACGACCTCAAAGTGGAATTCCCTTCGCGCTCTGGCAAAATGCTCACGCTCGCCGAAGTCGCCGCGGAAATCTCATACCGCCTGACAGGAATCTTTCTGCGCGACGAACAAGGAAACCGCCCGGTCAATGAAGGAGCGCCAAAATTTCACACCGATCCGAACTGGAGCGATCTCATCCTCTTTTACGAATATTTCCACGGCGACACCGGCCAAGGTCTCGGCGCCAGCCATCAGACCGGTTGGACCGCGCTGGTGGCCAAGCTGCTTCAGCAGAGTGGCCAGTCTCGCAAGTCTGCGGTGACACCCGAGAGCAACCGCCCGCTTAAGTAGCTAATCTGCTCGCCGCTGCGGCAGCGCGACGCAACAGATCGGGAGCCTTCATTCGTCGGCAGTATTCGTCAAAGCCCGGGCGTGGCCCTCGCCAGCGAAGCCCCTCGACTGTATCAAACACCGGTGCATCGACCCGCAGAGTTGCGAGCTTGCGGAACAGCAGCGCGTCATTCCACGCGCCGAACAACGATTCCGATAATCCGCGTGCTTTCCGGATCGACGGATCCCATCCTCGCCAATCCTTCGGAATGTTTTCCAGATGAGGATAACGAGACAAAACAGCGGCCGCAGCTTTCGCGCCCCATCCAGCCACGCCCGGAAACCCGTCGGCACTATCCCCAACCACCGCCAGATAATCCGGAATCGATTGCGGACCCACACCAAACTTGGCGACCACGCCCGCCTCATCGCGCACGATGTTCTGCCTTCGGTCCAACTGGACGACTCGCGTCCCCACCACACACTGGCTGAGATCTTTGTCCGGCGTGCAAATCAGCACCTGCGCAACGCCGTCATTCTGCGCGGCCTTCGCGGCGGCGGAAGCGAGCGCGTCATCCGCCTCGAACTCGATCATGGGCCACACCACCACTCCCATCGCTTCGAGAGCTTCCTCAAGAATCGGGAACTGCGAAAGTAACTCCACATCGACGCCTTCACTGGTCTTGTAACCGGGATACAGGTCGTTGCGAAACGACTCCACAACGTGGTCGGTGGCAACTCCAAGGTGGGTGGTATCCCGCTCGATCATAGACAGAACAGACAAGAGAACGCCGCGCACAGCTCCGACTTCTTGACCATTTAAATCTTTCGCAGCAGGCACCGCGAAAAAATGCCGGAACAGTTCATACGTCCCGTCGATCAGGTGCACATTCATGCGGCTTCGCTTCGTTCTCTTTCCAACTTCTACTGGCCCGGCTTTTCGGCCAACGGCAGCCACACTTGAAAACGCGTGTCTCCCGGCTTGGAACGAACCTGAATGTTGCCCCGATGTTTTTTCACGATGCGCTGCACCGTGTCCAGGCCGAGCCCGGTCCCTTCCCCCACGCCCTTAGTCGTGAAGAACGGTTCGAAAATGTGGGGCTCTACCTCAGGCGAGATTCCCGGCCCATTGTCGGCAATTTCCACCACCACGCAATCGTCCTCGCGATACGTCCGCACGCGCAGCTCGCCTTGTCCGTTCATCGCGTCAATGGCGTTGTCGATGAGGTTGGTCCACACCTGATTCAGTTCGCTCCCGAAGGAATTCACCAGCAGCGGAATTTTCTGATAATCGCGCTGCACCGTCACACCGCGCTTCAGCTTGTGATTCAGGATGGTCAGCGTGGTCTCAAGCGTCTTTACGATGTCCACGTTCTGCACCGGCGCCTGGTCCATGAACGTGTATTCCTTGATCGCGCTCACCAGGTCGGAGATTCGCGTAGCGCTGCTTTCAATCTGGTTCAACAAGTCGGCGATCTCCACCGACGACGAAATCCTTACCAGCGCCGCCCGGGCAGTATCCGCATCGAACGCGGCGAACAATTGTTCCAGCAACTCCGGCTTGAAATTCTTGCGCGCCAGGTCGGCCGCAAGCTGCCACAAATCGTTTTGACCGTGACTGCGCAGCAGCGAGTCGAGCTGATCCTCGAGGTCGCTGGCCGCGAGCGCGTCGAGGGGAGGCCCGTCCGTTTGGACCAGCGATGCCTCCAGCTTTTCTATTTCTGCCTTCTGGGTCGCGGTCAGATCGAGCCTGCCCAGCTCAAGGCTGGCGTCGCGCACCCGCTTCAGAGTGGTGCGCAGCTGGCTGGTAGCTCGTTTCGCGGCCGACGCGGGATTGTTCAGCTCATGCGCCAGACCGGCCGACAGTTTCCCCAGCCCGGCCAGCCGGTCGCGTTGCTGCTCGATCCGCGTCGTTTCCCGGATCCGGTCCGACATCAGTCCCACCAGCCGCTGTGTCAGCTCGGGCATCTTCTGCACCAGTTCTGGAAACAGGGACGCTGGAAATCGCAAGATGAAGCTCTCGGTGATGGCGCGCCCGCTCAGCGGAAACTGCTTCATCCGCGAAAACGGAAGTTTGCCAGTGACGTCGCCCGCTTCCATCGGGATCACGATGGCTTCGCCCCCCAACTCCCCACGCGCTTCTAGTTCTCCTTCCAGGACCACAGACATTCTGTCGGCCGGGTCGCCCTGGCGCGTATACAACTCGCCCGGTTTGAGATGTAATTCTTCCGATTGCCTGAGAAACCATGTGATCTGGTCCTCCGGCAACCCTTCAAACACTGGAACGCGACGCAGCAGCTCCAACGTTTCGCTCATTTATACCTTGCTCAAATATTGATGGATGAACTGCACAGCTACCGACCCCTCGCCCACTCCCGAGGCCACGCGCTTCACCGAACCATGCCGCACGTCGCCCACCGCGAAGATGCCCGGCACATTCGTCTCCAGCAGAAAAGGATCGCGATCGAGCGCCCACCCCTTCGGACGCTCTCCGGCTGGCATCGCATCCGGGCCGGTCAGAACGAATCCACGTTCGTCGCGCTCGATCGTACCCGCCAGCCAGTCGGTTCGCGGCAAGGCCCCGATAAAGATGAACATCGCGCTGGCCGGCACTCGCTCAACTTTATTAGTGTCCGAGCACAGCACCGATACCTCCTCCAGGTGCGTGTCGCCGTGCACCTCGGCCACGCTGGCGTGAGTCCACAGCTGAATGTTGGAAGTCTCCTTGATCTGATCAATCAAATATTGCGACATGGTGCTGGCCAGAGAATCTCCGCGAACCAGCATCACCACGCGCTCTGCGTACTTGGCGAAATTCATGGCGGCCTGCCCCGCGGAATTCGCGCCGCCCACTACGTAGACCACTTCTCCCTTACAGGACATCGCTTCCGTCGCGCCGCCGCCGTAGTAAACTCCCGCGCCCTGCAACTGGTCAATCCCCGGGGCCTCCAACCGTCGCCACTGCACTCCGCTGGCAATCATCAACGCATGACAGGAAATCTCGTTGCCGTCGGCCAGCTTGATGATCCGGTAGGGCCCCTCCGCCCGCACTCCAACCGCTTCCTGCGGCGCCAGGATTTCCACTCCAAACCGCTTCGCCTGCACCACCGCACGGCGCGCCAGATCGCCTCCGCTGAGCCCGCTGGGAAATCCCAGATAGTTCTCAATTCGCGAACTCATTCCTGCCTGCCCGCCCGGAGCTTCCCGCTCCACGATCACCGTATGCAACCCTTCCGAAGCGCCATACACTGCGGCCGCCAATCCCGCCGGCCCCCCACCCACGATGGCCAAATCGTAAAAGCTGGTCTCCGCGTGGGTCCGGAATCCCACCTTCTGCGCCACTTCGGCCGGCGCGCTGTTCAGCAGTTTCGTTCCATCGGTAAATAACACAACCGGAAGTTCGGCCGCATCCGGCCCCAGGGACTCGAGCAGGCGCTTCGTTTCCGGATCGTTGGCCGAGCCCTCAACGTCGATCCACTGATAGGGAACGTGGCTGCGTGCCAGAAAATCGCGCAGCTCGTAGCATCGCGGAGACCACCGCGTGCCAAGTACGCGAATCCCCTGAAATGCCGGACGGTATGACGCCTGCCAATCATCCAGCAGATCGTCCAACTGAGGGTAAAGATGCTCGCTCGGAGGATCCCACGGTTTCATGAAGAAGTAGTCGAGGCTGGCTTGATTGATGGCGCTGATCGCGGCGTTCGTGTCGGCATAAGCGGTCAGCAACGTCCGCTTGGCGTCAGGAAATATCTGCCGCGCCTCCTGCAGAAACGTGACCCCATCCATGTGCGGCATGCGCTGATCGACCAGCAGCAGCGCCACCCCGTCGTTGCGAAGCTTCAGGGCCTTCAGCAGGCCCAGCGCGCCTTCCGGCGAATCGCTGCTGACCACTCGATATT
>Ga0116217_10004988_pt1 | contig 11745 bp, 14 predicted proteins | sample Sb_taG_6_FD_89697 | JGI IMG/M metagenome (GOLD analysis project Ga0116217, IMG submission 89697) | Peat soil microbial communities from Weissenstadt, Germany - Sb_50d_4_PS metaG | ecosystem: Environmental > Terrestrial > Soil > Wetlands > Peat | place: Germany: Weissenstadt | collected 2010-09-21 | reverse complement strand
TTCGGAGTTCCTCTGCTCGATGGGAGCGATCGGCAGATGACCGATGACGCGGCGTCGCACAAGCAGTGATCCGGACCTTTGTCGTAGCGATATGTTTCGTGACGTTCACCGGCCTGAACGCGTGGAGCCAGACGCGCGTGGCCGAGCCGCCTAGTTATCGCCTTGAGGATTACCGCTCACCGACGCCGGCGACGCTCGCCGGCGCCCGCGTGATCACGTCTGTGGAAGCGGAAGACTACTGGAAAAAGGGCGCAGCTTTTGTCGACGTGCTTGGGCATATACCGCGGCCGGTCAATCTGCCGAGCGGAACGATCTGGCAAGAGAAGGTGCGAATGGATATTCCGGGCAGCATCTGGTTGCCGGATACCGGATATGGCACACTCGCCGCGGAAACGGAATCATACCTGCGCCTCGGCCTTGAACGGGTCACCCAGGGAGATCGTGCACGATTGGTGGTGATCTATTGCCGTCGTGACTGCTGGATGTCCTGGAACGCCGCCAAGCGTGCCCTGACAATGGGATACACAAATGTCGCATGGTATCCGGAAGGCACTGATGGCTGGGAAGCGGCCGGACTGCCTCTGCAAGAAGCGAAACCTGAACCAATGAACGCGGAATAGGCCGACCTGGATCCGCGCCTTATGGAACGGTTTCAGTCGAGGGCCTGCCGGATGGTGCGCGCCAGCGCAAATGCGCGTTGTTCAATGACCGTGGGCACCTCGCAGACGTACCGGATCGTCTTGCGCCGCTCTTCAAAGATCCGGGTGCTCCATTCAACTTCACTGGCGAGCGCATTGATTTTCGATTGATCCTGCTCGGGTTTGTCCTCCAACTCACGCAGTGCCGCCACGTCGGATCTGATTTTGTCGGCTAGTTCCTTTTGTTTCCGGTCTACCCGCTCAATGCCTCTTACGACTTCGCTGCGCTGCTGGTTCAGTGTGTCAAACAGGCCGGCGAGCAGCTTTTTCGCCTTGTCTTGCTTTTCCGCGGGATCGCCGATGATGAACCCGGTAATGTCCTTTTGCGCCGCATCCAGCGGCGTGCGCCGCGCCGCCAGCCGCACGACGAGATCCTTGATCCTGGGATCGTCTTCCCATGTATTGCCAATATCGGCAATTGAGGGGCCATCCCAGATCGCCGTGATCGACATCTGCGGTACTTTGGGCTGCGCGCACGGCCAGTTCGGGTCGGGTCGGCCGGCGGCGCGTGCGGGCGACAGCGAGAGCGATGCCTCGACTATCAAAAGAACGGAAAGAGCAATAAAAATCTTCATTCGTTCTCTCGCGCCCCGTGACTCAGTGCTGGGAGATCGTGACGCCCCAAGGCAATTGCCCAACCTGGATCGTGTTGATGACCTTGAGCGATGTCACGTCGATAACAGAGATGTCGTTCGACACGCCGTTTGTCGTGAGAAGATACTTTTCATCGGGTGTGAACGCCATGTGCCAGACGCGTTGCCCAACCAAAAGGTATTTCACGACCTGATGCGTGGTGCCATCGATGACAGCCACGTGGTTTGAAGGTCCCAGCGCCACGAAGCCGGTTTTGCCGTCGCGCGTGATATTGATGCCAACCGGCTGGATCGGCTCCGGCCGCATGCCGGCGATTTTGAATTCGATCTTTTGCTGAACGACACGCTTGACTGGATCGATGATGCTTACGGTTCCGCCCACCTCCGAGGAGACCCAAAGCTCCGAACCGTCTTGCTTGAACGCCGCAAAACGCGGCCGCGCATCGACAAGAACGCTGCTCACGACCTTGCGCGTCGAGGTGTCGATGAAGTGCGCCATGTTCGTGGTTTCGGAGGTATTTATCAGCAGCTTTCCGTCCGGGCTTATTCCCATTCCTTCGGGCTCCACGCCGACCTGAATGTCGCCGACCTGCTTGCGGTGCTCGATATCGATGATCGTTACTGTATTGTCGTCCTCGTTGGCGACGTAAAGCATCTTGCCGTCTGGATCCTCGATAAAGAGCTCGGGGTCGCGGCCGGACGGCAATGTGCCGACCACTTGATTTGTGCCGGTATCGATCATCTGGATGGTATCGTCGTCGCCGACCGCCACGAGCACATATTTCTGATCCTTGGTGTAGGCGATGCCCCGCGGCCGCTGGCCGACCTTGATCGTCGTTACGACCTCCCACTTGTTCGTATCGATGACGGACACCGTGTTGCTTTTCTCGTTGGACACGTACGCGGTGTAGGCGCCGGCCTCGTTGGCTAGCGTGATCGACAGGCTCAGTACGAGCATCAGCCGCGGCCACATGGGTCTGGTCTCCCCAATGGTCATTTAAGGCGACACTTTGTCTCCGGACGATCAAAGCCCAACGTGTCGAGTTCCGAATACTGGTGCAGGAAGCCCTCCTGCGGAGAAACGGAGACGACCAGGCGCCCGTCTGCGAGAAGGATCGGCTGGCGCAACTGAAGATCCCAATCGCGCACCGTAAGCTTTCGGCCCTTGAAGGCCGCAAGCGCGAAATCCGGTCCCTTGATGTAGTCGAAGGTCTTCCTGGGGTCTGCCGATTGTATCCTTCCCGCCGCTTCGCCGATCATGCGGACTGCCGTCCATGCCTGCATGTCGAGCGCCGTCATTCGTCGTGAAAACAAGCGCCCGAACCGGTTCTGCAACTGAATTGCGCCCCATTGATCATGCGCGGCGTCCCAACTCGTCGGTAGGAGCCCGGCGGAACCGGCAACGAGCTTGGGCTCGCTGGTCCGGTAGGGCAGGTATGGGGCGAAGACCTGGCTTTCGTCAGCCGCAACGAGGACGTCGTAATCCGGCGCCGACTTGGTGAACAGGGGTATTTGACTTTGAATTTGCACAAGTCCGGTGTCGGAGCGTCGTGCGCCACCGGTGTCCTCGAACACTCGCTCCTGGACAATCTTGGCCCCGAAACGTCCGGCCGCTCGGCGCAGTGCCTCGGCATAAAGCTTGTCCGGCTCGTGGGAGCCGACGACAAGCAGCCAGCGCCGCCAGTGTTTCCAGATGAGATATTGTCCGAGCCCATCGGCAAGCATGGCACGGGATGGCGCAACATGGATTATGTTGGCTCGGCAGTCTTCCTGGCGCAGCCTGTCGTCCGTTGCAGCAGCATTGAAGAATATCAGGCCATGGTTCCGTCCCGCGTCGGCCGCTCTGAGCAGCGCGTCAGCCGGGAGATCCGTGATGAAAAACGAGACGCCGCGGTCGGCCAGCTGCATCAACGCTGATGCCGGATCAACTTCGTCCTTAAACCGTATCGATTCGAGCGAGAATGACTGGTTGAGAAACGAGCCGGTCGTATTGTTGTCTTGAATGGCGAGTTGCGCGCCGGCAGTTCCGTTATTCGCCGCGGGCTGATCGAGTAGAGAGATCGTTTCAACCGTTTCCGAGCGGGCCAGATATCCAATTGGAACTTTTAAGGGCTCGCCGGCCCGCGCCGGCTGGAGCACCGCACAGAGGAAGAAGAAGGCGACAAAAACAGCGCGGATCAAGCGTCCACTCCCGTCGTCGTCCCCCTGTTGGATCTTTAAGTGATTGGAACTCTAACCCGTTTCAGGTACTATTTAAACATAGGCTGTGCCGCCGATCGAAAAAGACAAAAAGGCAGATCGAAAGGGCGCGGATGTGGAACCGAACGCTGATCGCCCTGACGCTCGCCTCGACGGTGGCGACCGCTGTGCATGCTGCAGAGCCCAAGGTTGCAGTTTTCGACTTCGAGTTCGTCGACACAAGCGTCGAAGGTGCGGCAAACGGTCCGCGGATTGATGAAAAAGAACGCCTCGCGTGGCTCGGCAGTGAAATGCGGCGGCGATTGGCGCAGTCCGGACGGGCCGAAATTGTCGACGTTGCGAGTATTGCCGGCCGCGTGCACGCCAGAAATCTGCGGACCTGTGGCGGCTGTGATGCCGATTTCGCGAGCGAGCTGGGGGCAAGGTATTCGATCACGGGATGGGTCCAGAAAGTTTCCAACCTCATTCTCAACATGAACATCCTTGTGCGCGATGTTGGGACTGGAGACGTGGTCTTGAGCAAGAGCGTGGACATGCGAGGCAACACGGATGAATCGTGGTCCCGCGCCCTCGATTGGCTTGTTCGCAGATACCTCTTGGCGCCCAACGAGGGGGTCTTTTGATGACTCTCATGCTCGCGAGCGTGACCGGCGTGGAAGAGGCGGAAGTCGCCGTCCGGCACGGCGCCGACATCATTGATCTAAAGGACGTCAATAGCGCTTTCGGCGCAATAGCGCTGTCGGTGATAAGGGCAACTGTCGATTTGCTGGCGCGCCGAAGACCGGTGAGCGCAGTAGCCGGAGAACTCGAGATGGATCCCGAGGCCATCGCAAGAGCGGTGGCGACGATCGCTGACGCGGGAGCAAGCTATATCAAGGTCGGATTGTATCCCGACCGCAGGCGAGAGGACTGTGTGCGTGCGCTCGCCCCGTTGGCACGCGGCGCCAGCCTGATTGGCGTCATGTTCGCGGACCATGGCGGCGCCGACGAGGCTCTTATTGCGCTCATGGCAGAGAGCGGCTTCTCCGGCGCGATGATCGATACAGCCAACAAGACCGATGGCCGCCTGCTGGATCACATGAACATTGCCTCGATCGGGCGGTTCGTCCAGGCGGCACGGACCCGCGGCCTGATGGCGGGGCTCGCCGGCTCCCTTGAGCCGCCCGATATACCGCGCCTCATGCTGCTCGCACCCGATGTGCTCGGGTTCCGTCGCGCGCTTTGCAGCAACAAAGACAGAACTGCTTCCATTAGCGGCGATGCAGCGGATGTCGTGCGGGCGCTCATTCCGGCAGATTCGCGTGCCCTCGCCGCGAGCGAGAGGGCATCGGCTAAAATAGACTATCGATTTCTCGCAGCGCGCGGTTATTCGCCCGGCAAGGACGACGTCGAGACAGATCGGGTGTTCGTGCGGGATTTCGTATTGCCCATTCGAATCGGCGCATACGCCCACGAGAGGCACAGGACGCAAGACGTTCGTTTCAACGTCGACGTTAGCGTGCTCCGCTCTGATCGAGCCGCGGCGGATATTCGCGACGTGTTTTCCTATGACCTGATTACCGACTCGATCCGAATGATTGTCGCCGATGAGCATTTTCCGCTCGTCGAGATGCTGGCCGAGCGCATTTCCAGCGTCCTGTTGAGTCATCCTCGGGTGACAGGTGTGACTGTCCGGGTGGAAAAACTCGAGTTAGGGCCAGGCGGAACCGGCGTTGAGATTGTGCGCCGCAAGGCCGCGGAAGTGGCCAAGGTCCACCATCTTTATCCGGCAATCGGCGAAGCCGATCCGAAAACGGCAAGGTAGATGGGCGGTAACCGTCCAATCGTCGTCAAGCTCGGCGGCAGCTTTGCCTACTCCGACCGTTTGCAAGATTGGATCGACGCTTTGGCAGCCTGCGCCGGTCGGGTCGTCATCGTGCCCGGAGGTGGTCCGTTTGCTGATGCGGTGCGATTGGCTCAAATACGAATGAGATTTGACGATAAAGCTGCGCATCGCATGGCCATCCTCGCCATGGAACAATACGGGCGGGCACTGGCGAGCTTCAATAGCGCGCTGTCGTTGGCCGACTCGGCGGATGCCATCCATCGCGATCGTATGGAAAATAGAGTTCCAGTATGGATGCCGGCGCCGATGGTCCTTACCGCAACGGAAATTGCGCAATCCTGGAATGTTACGTCCGACAGCCTGGCTGCTTGGCTGGCCGGCAAGATCGGCGCCGATCGGCTGTTGCTCGTCAAGCACGCCAAATTGCCGCCCGGCTGCGCACGGCTTGAGGACTTGATTGCGGCGGGAATAGTGGATGATGAGTTCGCGCGATTTCTCCGGTTGAGCGCGCTCCCCGCCTGCATTTTAGGGCCGTCGGACCACAACGCCGCCGTCGCCGCGATCCGCGTCGGCACGAGCGTGGGAATTCCGGTCCAATAGAGCTGCGGCCGGCGGAACCGGATCAAGAACCGAGACGATGGCTAAGATCAAGACGCCGCGCTGGGGTTGGGCACTGACCGGGTCCGGGCATTTCTTCAAAGAATGTCTGCGGATGGTCGGCGACCTCGACGAGGTCGATTTATTCGTGAGCAGGGCGGCAGGCGAAGTCGTCCGGATGTATCGGCAGGAGTTCAAGCTGCCTGCGACCGCACGGATTTTTCGCGATACCACGGCGAGCGCCGCGCCGGTCGGATTGTTCTATTATGGGGTTTATCACACGCTGATTTTGGCGCCGGCAACGTCCAACACGGTGGCAAAATGTGTTTTCGGCATCTCCGATACGCTTGTTACGAACGTCTTTGCTCAAGCGGGAAAATGCCGTGTACCCGTGGTCGTTTTTGCTTGCGACACCGCACCGGAGCTCGAGACAGAGGCGCCTAAGGGTGTGGTCAAGGTGTATCCACGCAATATCGACCTCGAGAACACCGCCCGTTTAAGTTCATTCGAGAAGACACAGGTCGTCGAATCGCTTGAGGGCCTCGAACTCGCCCTGGCGCAGCGCAAACGCGAGCTGCATGGCTGACCGCATCCTTTTCCTGACAGGGCATCTCGCCCGTCCGCGGCTGGAAAAGATCCTCGCCGACGGCGCTCTCGGTTTCGAGTGGTCCGTGATCGACGTTGGGGTGAAGGTGGCAGCGCTGATGACCGAGGCGATTATCCTGCGCCGGCTGCCACGCCCCATCGATGCGGATCAGGTCATGATACCCGGTCGTTGCCGAGCGGATCTCCAGCGCCTTACAACGGAACTCGGCGTCCCGTTCGTTCGCGGCCCCGATGAATTGCAGGATTTGCCGGGATTTTTCGGACGAAATGGCCGCGGTGTCGATTTGTCGCGATACGACATACGGATTTTCGCGGAAATCGTCGATGCGTCGGCGCTCGACGTCGACACGATTATTGCGCGCGCGGCGTCAATGCGGGCAGCCGGCGCAGACGTTGTCGATCTTGGCTGTCTGCCGGATACACCATTCCCGCACCTCGAGGACGCGATCCGTGCGGTGCGGGGAATTGGCTGTGACGTTAGCGTTGACTCGGCCAACATTGAGGAATTGCGCCGCGGCGGTAAGGCGGGGGCGCGTTTCCTGCTCAGCTTGACGGACGCAACTTTAGACCTCGCCAGCGAAACAGGCGCGGTTCCGGTTCTGGTACCGGACCATCATGGCGAACTGGACTCGCTGTTGCGAGCCGCCGAAGCCGCCGACAAACGTGGGATTTCGGCGATACTCGATCCTGTTCTCGATCCCATCCATTTTGGATTCATGAATTCGCTCGGCCGCTACGTGGCGCTTCGGCGAAGACTCCCTGCCGCGGAGATGCTGATGGGTACAGGAAATCTGACGGAATTGACCGACACGGATTCTGTCGGCGTCACGGCCGCACTGCTCGGGATTTGCTCGGAGCTGTTCATCCGCAATGTACTCGTTGTGCAAGTCAGTCCCCACACGCGCCGCACGATTCAGGAACATGATGCAGCCAGACGCATCATGTTCGCTGCTCGGACTGACGCAAGTCTTCCCAAGGGCTACGGATCCGCTTTGCTCGCTTTGCATGATCGAAAACCGTTTCCCAGTTCGCCGACTGAGATTGCCGAACTAGCCAGCCACGTTAAGGACGCCAACTTCCGCATCGAAGTCGCCGAGGATGGTATTCACGTCTTCAATCGTAAGATTCATCGGGTCGCGCAGAACGCGATGGCACTGTTCACCGAACTGGACGTTGAGCGCGACGGACCCCACGCCTTCTATCTCGGCACCGAATTGATGAAAGCGGAGATCGCCTGGCGTCTCGGCAAACGCTACGCGCAGGATTCGCCGCTCGATTGGGGATGTGCCGCTGATCGCTTTGATGAAGATCTCACGCGCCTGGCTGAACCCGGGCACACCTTACGTGCAAGAAAGAGGTAGCGTGATGCCAATGATACGCGAGACCATCGTTTCGACAATGAGCAGGGCAGGGCAGGTTCATTTCGCCCCGATCGGCCTCATTGCGGAAGACAATGGCTGGATCATTGCGCCCTTCCGCCCCTCGGTCACGCTCGACAATCTGCGCGACGTTCCATTCGCGGTCGCAAATTTCACCGATGACGTTCGTGTGTTTGCCGGCTGTCTAACGGGGCGCGCTAGTCGGTGGCCTACGGCCCTATGTAGCGAAATTAGTGTTCCCCGTTTTGCCGGGGCGCTCGCTCACGCAGAGCTCGCAGTGACCCACATGACGGAGGATGAACAGAGGCCTCGCTTCCACTGTCGCGTCCTCTGTAACGTCAGCCACTCGCCCTTCCAGGGTTTCAACCGCGCCAAGGCAGCCGTGATCGAGGCCTCAATTCTGGTGAGCCGCTTACACATGTTGCCGCGCGACAAAATCGAGCGGGAAATAGCCTACCTGGAAATTGCGGTCAGCAAGACCGCCTCAGCTGCTGAGGAAGAGGCTTGGGCCTGGTTAATGGAGCGAATTCGGCAATTTTACGCGTCCAGCGGACAACCGGCGGCATAAAACACCCCGCGCCAGTAGACGGCGGCAACCGTCTGCCAGCCTGAGGTATGGTAGTCCCAATTCCGACTAGAACTCAGCCGGCAGATAGCCGTTAATCTCGAGACCAATGCAGATCTCGACAAGGAATGGGGTGGTCCAGGCCATTGATTTCCTCCTCTTGCGACGGCGTTTGCATGGGTTGTTGTAAGCCCCTGAGAAGCTTTTACCATAACCATCGGAGGGCCGAAACGTTCCAGCAGAAATTTTTTGTTGTCGATTTGGCGTGCGTTCTTTGGGCAAGCGAGTCCGCCGCGGACTGGCCGCACGGTGGGTGAGCCTCAACCAAAACAGAAAGGCCGGTTCGAAACCCACTCATTGCCAGTCGCGCCTGTGAAGAAAGAGTCCGTCAATGCGCGCTCCGTATCGTTCGAAATTCGGAACCGCGAAGTGCTTGTGGGCGAGCCGAATGCAGATTGGGAAGCACGATAACAGCGAGGCGGCTAGACCCGTTCTGCGCTGCCTCTACGCCGCGATCGTCGGCGTGGTGGCCATCGGCTCGTCCAGTGCAGGAGCCGCCGATCACATTCGCGTTGCCACCTTGAAGACGGGCACGCTGGCTTGGGAGCTCGAAGTCGTCCGCGCCCATGGCCTCGATGGGCAGGCCAATCTTGCGATCGATACGACCGAACTCGGCAGCACCGAAAGCGGCAAAATCGCCCTGAAGGGTGGCTCGGCGGACCTGATCGTCTCCGACTGGCTGTGGGTCGCACGCGAGCGCGCTCTAGGCGACAATCTCATGTTCTATCAATACTCGAGCGCGCTCGGTGCTGTCATGGTGTCCGCGGATTCGCCGATTAAGAGTGTCGCCGATCTGAAGGGCAAAAAGCTCGGCGTCGCCGGCGGGCCGCTCGATAAGAGTTGGTTGCTGCTGCAGGCATTGGCGCGGCGATCCGGGATTGACCTTAAAACCCAGGCGTCGATCGCCTATGGGGCGCCGCCACTCCTTGCGCAAAAGGCCTTGCAGGGTGAGACCGATGCCACGCTGACGTTTTGGAACTTTTGCGCGGCGCTCGAGGCAAACGGCATGCGCCCGGCAATTCCCATGCAGGACGTCGTGAAGAGCCTCGGCGCTGCCGGCGAGGTCGCCATGGTAGGCTACGTATTCGACGGCGATTGGGCGCTCCGCAATCGGGCGGTGCTCGACCGTTTTTTTGCGGTTATGCGCAAGGCCGAATGGATTCTCGCCGATACGCCTGCGGAATGGCAGCGTCTTGCCGCGCGCATCGGGGTGAGCGAGCCGAACGCACTTGAGGTCTATCGTCGGCGCTTTCGCGAAGGCATTCCGAGGCGACCTCTGGACGAAGAATTCGCCGACGCACGCTCTCTCTATCGCGTATTGGCCGCAATCGGCGGGGCGGATCTTGTGGGCCCGTCGCCCGATCTCGATCCCGGCGCGTTTTACGCCGCGGGGCCAAGCGAATGAATCTGGCGCTGCGGCTTGTCTCGATCATCCTCCTGCTGGCGGCTTGGCTCGCGGCCTCGCATTTTGTCGGAACACGCCTTTTGCCGGAGCCGCAAACGGTTTGGCTCGCTATTGTTCGCGAGGCAGGCTCCGGCGCACTTGCCTTCAACCTCGGCATCACGCTTGCGCGCGTCGCCATATCGTTCGCGATCGCAATGACGCTTGGGACCGTCATTGGCCTCGCCATGGGCCGTATTCCGGTATTTGATCAGCTTGCCGATCCCTGGCTGGTGGTATTGCTCAACTTACCGGCGCTGGTGATCATCGTGCTGGCCTATGTGTGGGTGGGGCTAACCGAAACGGCCGCAATCGTGGCGGTTGCCCTTAACAAACTACCGATCGCAACAGTTACCGTGCGCGAAGGCGCACGCGCGCTCGATCAAACGCTCAGCGAGATGGCGACCGTATTCCGCATGAGCAGGTGGCTCCAGCTGCGTCACCTCGTTTTGCCGCAGCTTGCGCCCTATCTCGCGGCAGCCGCTCGCTCCGGTCTTTCGCTGGTTTGGAAGATTGTGCTGATCGTGGAATTGCTTGGTCGGCCGAATGGCGTAGGCTTCGAGATCGGCGTGGCGTTTCAATTGTTCGACGTCACGCGCATCCTGGCCTATGCGTTGGTTTTCATCGCAGTGATGCTGGCTATCGAAACGTTTCTGGTGCAGCCGATTGAACGACGTGTCTCGCGCTGGCGTCTCAAACCAGCTTGATGTGAACATCAAGCACAAGTGTTATCGCGCCGCTTCTGGTGCCCGTCTGCACGTTCTCGGCGAGATTTCGCTCGCTTTGCTGAGTGGCGAGGTCGCCGCTTTGGTCGGTCCTTCGGGGTGCGGCAAGACGACATTGTTGCGCATCATTGTCGGATTAGACAGTGATTTCGAGGGTAGCGTGCGGTTGCCCGCGCACGGCAAGCTGGGCGTCGTTTTCCAGGAGCCTCGCCTGCTGCCTTGGCGTTCCGTCGAAGAAAACGTGAGGCTCGTGGCGCCGCACGTAAGCGATACAGAAATGAGTGCGCTATTCGCTACACTTGGCCTGTCCGAGCATCGTCGCCATTATCCCGGCGAGCTCTCGCTCGGTCTTGCCCGGCGCGTCGCGCTGGCGCGCGCGTTTGCCGTCAATCCGGATCTATTGGCGCTTGACGAGCCATTCGTCTCGCTCGATGCGAAGCTTGCAGCGCGGATGCGCGCTGAACTTGTCGAGTTGGTTTCCCGCCAGCCCGTGACTACTCTTCTCGTTACGCACAGCATTGACGAGGCAATTGGACTCGCTGATCGGGTCATACTGCTCTCTCCGTCGCCCGCGCGCGTGGTCGCTGACGTGCGGCTTCAATGTCCACGCAGTAGCCGTTCGGCGGAACAGATTGCCGGCATCCGCCACGAGATCGCACAAAAGATCGATGTTGCCGGCTGCTAAGCCAAAAGCCGGACAAGGGCGCGACCGGCCGGCGTCTCGAATTCAGCCGCGTTGACGCTGCCATCCCCGTCCGCATCGGCGGATTTGAACCGCCGTTCAACGAGGGCGAGATACTCATCCTTGCTCAGCGTCTTGTCGTTGTCTCCGTCAGCGGCGGCGAATTCCCTGCGGCTTAGACGGCCGTGCAGCTCGCTCAGGTCGAGCGTGCCATCCTTGTCGGTGTCAAGTTTATCGAAGGCGACGAGCGCGGCCTTCTTCGCTTCTGCAAGGTCTACCGTGCTATCGTGGTCCACGTCGAAGCGCGTCACCGGGGAGGGCTTATTGCTTCGTGCGAAAGCCTGGTTCAGCCCACCAATCAAACCTATGGCGGCA
>Ga0116217_10004987_pt1 | contig 11748 bp, 3 predicted proteins | sample Sb_taG_6_FD_89697 | JGI IMG/M metagenome (GOLD analysis project Ga0116217, IMG submission 89697) | Peat soil microbial communities from Weissenstadt, Germany - Sb_50d_4_PS metaG | ecosystem: Environmental > Terrestrial > Soil > Wetlands > Peat | place: Germany: Weissenstadt | collected 2010-09-21 | reverse complement strand
TGCTGCTGGCCGCGCCGGAGGCCGCGGCGCCCGCGCTGCTGAGCGAGTTGCGGGCGCAGGAACTGCCCGCCGCCCTGATCGGCGAGGTCATCCAGGGTGAAAGCGGACACGTCCACGTGCACCAGGACCGTTCGGAATAAAGGGTTATCCCGGATGCCGTGTCCAGGCGATATGGCGACGCCGTCACCGTTTGTTCGCGGTTAACCAGCCCAGAGGGCCGCGAACAGGAGCGGTTTCCGTCAGTATCGCATGCTGGAGGTCTTGCAAGCGGCGAGCCTCGATGCCCTTTCCTTCCCGGGCGGCGATGGCCAGCTGGCAGACCTCGACCGCTTCAGGTATGCGATCGCTCCGGTACAAGGCAATGGCCCGCAGCATCCAGACCTCACCCTCGTTAGGCCGCTGCCGCGTGAGCTCTTCCAATTCGGCGATCACCTCGCGATGCCGGCCAAGGCAGATGTCGGTCTTGATCCGCGTGAGTGACACGGACCAGTGAATGCCCTTCAGTTCCTCGATGTACCGGACCGCGAACGGGCGATGGCCGGCATCGGGCAGCGGGTCGTCGTACCACAGCTGCAGCGCGGCGGCGGCCCTGGCTCGAGCCTCGCTGAACTGCCCCGATTCGTACGCCACGCTGGCGGCGGCGGCCGCCTGCCGCAACCGGTCCGTATCGACGTCCCACCCGTCCGGCAGGCTGACGAGGGTCCGGCCGCCGCTGAGCCTGATCGTCCGGCTGAGCTGCTCGGCGGTCCCGCCGGCGGCTACCAGCTTCGCACGCGACTTGCTGAGGCATCCGCGCAGTGTGCTGGCGGAGCCCGCCGTGGGCACAATCCACACATCCTCGGCGAGTTGCTGGAAGCTCAGCGTGCCGCCGGCGACGAGCAGCGCAATGTGGATGAGCTTTTCCAACGGCCGGAACACCAGGATGCGATCCCCGTACCAGAATTGGGCCGGCCCGAGCATCTCCGTCTTGATCACTTATTGCCCCTGCAGGTCTCAGCGACTGCTTAGCGGGCCGAACCTAGCTTTTGTTCAAGCACTGTGTCAAGTGTTCGCAGATGTGATCTTTTGTGTCATTAAGATCATTTGGGGCTAACGCGTGCACCTGATGTGCACTTGGCGTCAACGGGGCGTGCACGGGACTGGCGGAATGATTGGGCGCCAAAGGTGCGCGGATGACCAGGCATGGATGGTGACCCCTGATGGCACGGAACGCCTCTTCGCGGAAACGGTGGTGGCAGCCCGCGTACGCGTTGGCCAGGAATCCGCGCGGCAGGATGTGGGTCGCGTTCGGCACTACCGCGGTCCTGGCCGTGGGTTTCGCCGCATGGACGCTGTGGCCCCGGCCAGCCGCCGCGCCGCAGGCGCGCCGCTACCTGGACGTCACGGCCTGCCTGCTGACCGGCCCGAGCGGCATCGCCGCCGGGACTCCGGCGGCACCGGTGTGGGCGTCGATGCAGGCAGCGTCGCTGGCCACGCACGTCATGGTGAGCTACCTGCCCGACACCAGCCCGGCGGACGTCCCGGTGATGCTGAACACCCTGGTTGAGCGCCAATGCGGCGTGATCATCACCGCCGGGGCGGCTCCAGCCCAGGTCATAAACGTCGCGGCGGCTAATCCGCGACAGCGTTTCCTCCTCGTCGCGGCCCCCGGCGCCGGCGGATTGCGAGTTCCCGGCAATGTCGTCATCGTCCCGGCGGCCAACGCACCACGACAGATCGACCAGGCGATCCGCGCGCTCGCCGCGGCTGCCTGACCGGGTCGCCCCCGTCCCCCAAACCGCTCCGTCGCATCGGGAGTTGTCATGTCGCGTTGGCCGTCCCGGCGAGGTCGCAGGCACGGGCGGGGACTGTCCCGCACCGAACTCCGGGCCGTCGCGCTGGCCACGGTTATCGCGTTCTGCTGCAGCATCTGCGCGCCGGCCGCCGCGGCCGCCCCGATGCTGCCCGGCCGTGGGCTCCCGCCGGTGAAGATGTACGGATACGCCGCCGGGCCCGCCGAGCGAGTGGGCAGCGCGGCCGGGAAAGCTCACTACGTGCCGGCCTCGGCCACCCAGGCGCATCCCCGCGCAGGGAGCGTCAATGGGCGCCCCGCGCCGACACCGGACCTCGCGCCGCCAGCGATGGGTACCCGTCCCCGGGTGACCACCGGCGTGGCCACGATGTCGCCCGGCCATGAGGTCGCTGACCATCAGCTCGTCGCCGCCGCTCCTGGCGGCGCCGCACCGGGAGGCGGCTCGTCGGCGACGCCATCTTCCCCGGCCACCCCGTCACCCACGGCCACCCCGTCACCCACGGCAACCCCGGCGCCCTCGCCCTCCGCCACTCCCACGCCCTCGCCCGGCGGGCCGTCGTCCCCGGCCTCGTCGTCGAGCACGGCCTCGTCGTCGAGCACGGCCGTCACGACAGCCCTGCTCAGCGGCGGCGGTACCGACAACGCCACGTACAGCGTCGCGTCGACCTATGACACGGTGCCGATGGCCGACCAGAGCGGCCGGATCGCCGTGACGCTGACGAACACCGGCACGAGCACGTGGGGTTCCGGCTATGCGCTGGGCACGCAGGTGTTCCCGTCCAGTGACACCACCGGGACGGGCACCCCGCTGACCACTGGCACCAATGTCGCGATCACCACCGCGGTCGCGCCGGGCGCCAGCCTGACGGTGGAGGGCATCACGCCGGCCGAGAGCCCGGGTTCGTACACGCTGTGCTGGGACATGGTGGCCGCCGGCGGCGAGTACTTCTCCGCCGAAGGCGCCAACGAATACTGCGCGCCGTACACCATCCAGCAGTACCCGGCGGCGGTCAACGAGCAGGAACCGCTGCCCGGCACCGACGTGGACACCCAGACACCGCAGCTGAGCGCCTCGGCGACGGTCCCCGGCGGGTATCCCGCCGTACCCGCGTTCACCTTCGCGTTCAAGCTCCTCAACGGCCCGAACCTCAGCACCGCCACGGTCCTGCAGTCCTCAGGATGGGTCGCGAACAACGGCAACAGCTGGACCCCTAAGGCCCTGACCTGGGGGACCACTTACTACTGGACGGTCACGGTCACCGACGCGGCCAGCCCGCCGGCCGTGACGAGCTCGACCCTGACCTGGACGACGCCGATATCGTTCGTCGTCGGGAACGCCCAGCCGACCGTCACGTACCGGTTCGGGAACACCTACCAGGCCGACGACGGCGACCCGGTGATGACCTCCGACCTGGGCAGCGCCAGCTATGACGGGTCGGGCAAGACCGTCGACCCGAAGACCGCCAACGTCACCCAGCAGATCACCGACGCGAGCGTGGCCACCACCGGCCCGGCGCTGTCGATCGTGCGGACCTACAACTCGCTGGATCCGCGCACGTCGCAGGCGCTGGGGGCGGGCTGGTCATCGGTGCTGGACATGTCGCTGGTCCCCGACAGCGACGGATCGGGGGCGCTGATCCTCACCCTCGCCGACGGGCAGCAGGTCCGGTTCGCCAAGAACGCGGCCGGCGGTTACGCGCCGCCGCAGGACATGTACGCGGTGGTCAGCGCGCTGAGCGGCGGCGGGTTCGGGGTGACCGACCAGTCCGGCACTACCTACAGTTTCGGCCAGGCCAGCGGATCAAACTGGCTGATCTCGCAGATCACCGACGCTTCCGGCCGCTCCGAGACGTTCAGCTACAGCTCCGGTTCGCTGACCGCCATCACCAGCACGACCTCGGGGCGGGCGTTGCATTTCAGCTGGGCCACCCCTGGCGGGGCGAGCTACCCGCACGTGGCGACCGTGGCTACCGACCCCGCGACGGCCGGTCAGCCGAATACGGCGCTGACCTGGACGTACGGGTACAACGGTGACCTGCTCACCTCGGTATGCCCGCCGGGCACCACGACCGCCTGCACCAAGTACACCTACATCACCAACGGCTCGCACGCCCCGACTTCGGTGCTGAACGCCAACCCCACCAGCTACTACCGGCTGGACGACCCGTCGGGCGCGACCGTCGCGGCGAACCAGGTCCCGGTCGACGACCTGACCACGATGGACCCGCCGGCCGCCGAGTTCAACACCACGCCCGGGGTGGCCGGCCCCATCGCGGGCGTGACCGCGACCGGTTTCAACGGGACAAGTTCGTTCATCCCGCTGGACGGCGTGTGGTGCACCACGCCCGGCCAGGTCAGCTCCTGCGTCCAGTCGGGCGACTCCGGCCGGGTGCTCGGCGGCACGGCCAAGAGCCTGGGCATCAGCGTCTGGTTCAAGACCACCGCCGCGTCAGGGATGCTGCTGGGCCTATCGTCCATGCTGCCCGGCTCAACGACGGCAGCGACCGGCTACGGGTCGGCGGACCTGCTGTGGATGGCCAGCAATGGCGACCTTGACGGCTACGGAAGCTGCAGCATCTCGACCTGCACGCCGATGTCATCGTCCGCCCCGGTCAACAACGGAGCCTGGCACCAGGCGGTGCTCATCCCCGGCCAGGCCCTGTACGTGGACGGCAGGCAAGTAGCTACGGACAATCCCCCCGCCGGCAGTCTCGCGTTGCCCACCGCGGCATACGTCCTGCTCGGCGCCGGGATCGCGAACCTGGGCACGGACTCGGCCGGGTGGTCTTACTTCAACGGCTCGATGGCCGACCTGTCGGTCTACCAGAATCAGTTGCCGAGCATCGGCACGGTCGCGGCCCAGTACGCCGCCGAAACCAGCCCGGCCGCGGAGTTGTCCGCCATCACCAGCCCGGGCGGGCGGACCGAGTTCTCCGCCAGCTACGACACCGTCAACGACCGGGTGGCGACGCTGACCGATGCCCGCGGCGGTACCTGGACCTACAGCGGCCCGGCGTCCGGTTCTTCGTCTGCGGCCTACGACGACGCGGTGCTGGGATCTTCGCCAACGGACTTCTGGCCGCTCAACGATTCCTCCGGCCCGCTCGCGCACGACCTGGTAGGCGGATCCGCCACCGCGGCGAACCCGCGGCCGTCGGCCACGTACGCCAACGTGACGCTCGGCGCGGCCGGGCCGACCGGCTTCCCGGACGGGGCGGCCGCGAGCTTTTCCGGCAGCGGCTCGCAGATCAGCATCCCAGGCGGATATTTCGCGGGCAACGGAGCGGAATCGGTCGAGCTGTGGTTCCAGACCACGACGGCGAACGGCACCCTGCTGTCTACCAGCACGCCGGCCAACGGCGGGAACCCGCCGGCCCTGTGGCTCTCAAGCGGCTGCCTGTACGCCACGATCGGCAGCACGTCGCTCGGCAACCCCCTGGGGATCTGCACCGGCAAGACCGTCGACGACGGCAAATGGCATCAGGTCATCCTCACCCTCAGCCCCATTACGACGTCCAACGGGCTCATCTCGGGCACGGAAAGCCAGGCGGCGACCCTATACCTGGACGGCGTCTCGATGGCCACCGCGTCGATCACCACCCCGGCTGCCCTGTCAAGCACCGGCTACGTCGCCTACCTCGGCAACGGATCCAAGGGTGACTTCACCGGGTCGATCGCGGACGTGTCCTTCTACACCCGCGAGCTGACCTTGTCGGAGGTCTCCGGCCACTACGACGCGCTGGCGAACCAGGTCTCGGTCAAGGTGCCGAACAGCAACCCGGCCCTGCCGCCGACGTACCTCACCACCCCGACGCTGAACACCCAGACGATCACGGTCACCGACCCGTTCAGCAAGAACGCGCAGTACGTGTACGCCGTCGGCGACCTGGTGCGGACCGTTGACGTGCTCGGCGGGGTCACCTACTACGGCTACGACTCGGCCAACCGGGCCTCGACGATCACCGATCCGGACGGCGACACCACGTACACGACCCATGACGCGCACAACAACGTGACGTCCACGACCACGTGCGCCGCGGTCAACAACTGCCAGACCGTCTACACGTCGTACTACGAAAACCTGTCGAACCCGCTCGACCCGAGGAACGACAAGCCGACCGACTCGCGGGATGCCCGCTCCTCGTCGCCGTCCGATCCCGCCTACGACACGGTCACCGCCTATACCGCCGCGGCTCAGATCGCCTCGGTCGCCAAGCCGCCGACAGCGGCCTGCCCCTCCGGCTGCAAGACGTCGTACGCGTATACGGCGGGGACGGAGGCGGCCGTCGGCGGCGGGACCGAGCCGGCCGGGCTGGTGGCCTCGATCACCGCTCCGGCCGGCGGGGTGACGAGCTACCAGTACGACTCGGCCGGGGACCTGATGCAGGCCACTGATCCCCTCGGGCTGGTCACCAAGTACACCTACGACAACCTGGGCCGCCAGCTGGCCCAGACGCAGATCTCGGACACGTACCCGAACGGTCTGACCACCAGCTACACCTACGACAGCCAGGACCGGGTGCTCACCGAGACCGATCCGCCGATCACCGACCGGATCACCGGCGCGGTGCACACGAGGGTGACCGCCTACACCTACGACCCCGACGACGACGTCCTCACCACCACGATCAGCGACACCACCGGGGGAGACCCGTCCCGGACCACCACCGACAGCTACGACGCGCACGGCAACCTGGCCTCCACCGCCGACGCGCTGGGGAACACCACCTCCTACACCTACGACGCGCTGGGTGACCGGATCAGCCAGACCAACCCGGCTGGGGTGACCACCACCTACACCTACGACGCGACCGGGAACCTGCTGACCACCACGCTGGACGGCTATACGGGCAATCCCAGCGATCCGGTCCAGGCGACCAACCTGGTTGAGGAATCCCGCGCCTACGACCCGGCCGGCCGGCTGGCGTCGGTCACCAACGGCATGGGCGTGACAACCGACTACACCTACTACGGCAACAACCAGGTGGCCTCGAGCTACGTCGTCGATCCGGGCAGCGGCAGCGGCCAGGAGAACGTGCACGCCTACAGCTATGACGCGGCCGGGAACCGGATCTCCGAGAGCGCCCCGGGCGGGCTGGTCACCAACACGGCGTATGACGCCGATAACCATGTCAGCTCGCAGACCATCGACCCCACCGGGGTGGACCGGACCACGACGGCCAGCTACGACGCCGACGGCAACGTCGTCGCCGAGTCGCTGACCGGCGGCGGGGTCACCCAGACCGAGACGATGACCTACAACGCGATGGACGAGGTGCTGTCGCAGACCGTCGACAACACCGGCGGGAACCTGACGACGACGTATACCCGGGACCAGCGCGGCCTGGTGATCTCCGAGACCGACCCGGCCGGGAACACCACCACGATCGCCAACGACGAAGACGGGCGGGCCGTCGTGACGACCGCTCCGGCGGTGTCCAGCCAGACCGGCACCGGCGCGGCGCCGGTGACCGCCAGCCCGGTCACCATGACCGGCTACGACGCGTTCGGCGACGTCGTCGAGGAGTCCGACGCCAACGGCAACGTCACCACCTACGGCTACGACCAGGACGGTCACCAGACCTCGATCACCGACCCGTCCTACACCCCGCCCGGCGCCAGCAGCCCGGTGAGCGGCAGCACCACGATCGCGTACAACAACCTGGGGCTGGAGACCAGCGAGACAGACCCGCTGGGCAACACCACCAGGTACAGCTACGACCAGCTCGGCGACCAGACCAGCGAGACAGATCCGGGCGGCGCGGTCACCACGTACACCTACGACCCGGCCGGCCAGCAGACCTCGGTCACCGATCCGACCGGCGCGCAGACCCAGACCACGTACGACAACCTCGGCCAGGTCGTCACCACCGCTGACCTGGTCCGGCAGAACACGTCCGCGGCGTACACCACCAGTTACGCCTACGACGACGCCGGGAACCAGATCTCGCAGACCAGCCCGACCGGCGTGACGACGAAGGCGACCTATGACGCGGTCGGGGAGATGACGTCGGCCACCGACGGCACCGGGAACACCACGACGTACGCCTACAACCTGGACGGCGCGGTGGCCAAGACCACGCTGCCGGACGGCACGGCGAGCACCGCGACCTACGACCTGGCCGGACGGCAGACGTCACTGTCGGACCTGAACGCCTCCGGCACGGTGCTGCGCACCGAGTCGGCTTCCTACAACCCGGACGGGCAGGTCACCTCCGCGACCGACTTCGGCGGCAGCACCACGACCGACAGCTACGACCCGACCGGGATGCTGACCGCGCAGACCGAACCGGTCTCGTCCTCTCAGTCGATCACGGTGAGCTACGGCTATGACCTGGACGGCCACCAGACCGCGGTCACGGACGGGAACGGCAGCACGACCTACACCACGTACAACTCCCGCGGGCTGCCGCATACCACCACCGAGCCGCCGACCGCCGCGTACAGCAGCGCGGCCACCTCGACCACGACCGACAGCTACGACGGGAACGGAGACCTGGTCAGCGAGGATCTGCCCGGCGGGGTGCAGATCAGCAACTCCTATGACGCGATGGGCGATCTGAGCAGCCAGTCCGGCTCTGGCGCCAGCGCGCCGACCGCGACCCGCACGTTCACCTACGACTCCGCCGGCCGGATACTGACCGCGGCCACCGCCGCCGTCGGCACGCAGGGCAGCCCTGGGTACCAGGCGGCCACGTCGGAATCGTTCGGCTACGACGACCGCGGGCTGCTGCTGTCCACCTCCGGGTCGGCCGGCACCACCGTCTACACCTATAACGGCAGCGGCCAGCCGATCTCCGCGACGAACGCGGCCGGCACCTCGAGCTACACCTATGACTCCGCCGGGCGGCTGGCCACCGACGCCGACGCCGCCTCGGGCACCACAGGGACCTACGGCTACAACACCCTCGGCCAGGTCACCCAGATCTCCTACGGCTCCGGCAACGACGTGCAGAGCTTCGGGTACGACAGCCTGCACCGGCTGACCTCCGACACCGTGGCCACCTCCGGCGGCACCCAGGTCGCGGCCATCGGCTACGGGTACAACGCCAACGACGACGTCACCTCGATGACCACCAGCGGCCTGTCCAACCCGGGCGGCGGATCGGGGACGATCACCAACAGCTACGGCTACGACCAGGCGGACCGGATGATCTCCTGGACCGCTACGCCGTCCGGCGGAACCGCCACCACCAAGACCTACGGGTATGACAGCGACGGGAACCTGGTCAACGACAACGGGACCACGTACGCCTATGACGCGCGCGACGAGCTGACCTCGGACGGCTCCTCGACGTACACCTACAGCGCGGCCGGGGACATGCTGTCGCGAGTGTCCTCGAACGGGACGACGAGCAGCTTCTCCTCCGACGCGTTCGGCCAGCAGGTGGCGGCCGCGGTGTCGTCGTTCACCTGGGATGCGATGGGACGGCTGGTGACCGCCGCCTACCAGAACGGCCCGAGCATCTCGCTGACGTACGAGGGCGCGACCGGTGAGGTGGCCTCGGACGGCTCCGCGTCGTATTCCCGTGATCCGGCGGGCGGGATCACCGGCGTGGACAGCTCTACCGGAGGGCGGCTGCTGGCCCTGGTGGACGGGCATGAGGACCTGTCCGGAACGTTCGCCGCGACCGGTACCAGCCTGTCGGGCTCGACGGTGTACGACCCGTGGGGACAGGTGCTGGCGACGTCCGGGCCCGCGGTGCAGGTGGGCTATCAGGGGCAGTGGACCGACCCGGGGACCGGGCAGACCGATATGGGCGCCCGGATGTACCGGCCGGGGACCGGCGGGTTTGTCAACTCCGACACTGCGCCCGCGGCGGCCGGGGACAACCTGTACGCGTACGCCGACGACAACCCGATGACGCTGACCGACGTGTCCGGGCACTCCCCGTCCTCCAGCGGCGGTGCGGGCGGCAGCATCACGGCGGGCCAGGTCGCCGCGGCGGCCGCGCGAGCCGGAGAGGCGCACGCCAAGGCGGCCGCCGCGATGGCCGCCGCGGCCGCGGCGAAGGCGGCGTCGGTGGCGGCCAGCGTGGCCGCGCACGGGGCGGCGGCCCTGGCCAAGACGCTGAACAACGCGGCGGCCAAGCTGGCGGAACTCGCGGCGAAGGCGTCGCAGCTGGCGGCGGAGGCGTTCAAGGCCGCGCAGGCGGAGCTGAAGGAGGCCGAGTCGTGGCAGGACAAGGCAGATAGCGAGTTCAAGCTGGCGGCGGACGACGCGGCCAAGGCCCTGCACACCTGGCCGTGGAACGTGCCGGGGGATTTGTGGGATGCGGCCAAGGCCGCGGCCGCGGGGGCGGTGGATGAGGCGCGGGCGGTGGCCGCGTTCGCCGAGTACGGGCTGCTGGAGGCCAAGGCGCTGGCGCTGTCGGCGGCGTCCGACGTGGCACACGGAGCGGCCAAGCTCGCGGCGCTGGCAGCCAAGGGGGCGGATAAAGCGGCGCAGATCGCGAGCAAGTTCGCGGATGCGGCGGCGCGGACCGCGCAGGCGCTGGCGACGGTAGCGGCCGAGGCGGAGGCGCAGGCGGTCCAGGCCGATGCGGCGTTCCGGGCGCTGGCCGCGGCCTACGCCAAGCAGGAGGCCCGCAAGCTGGCCAGGATCGTCAAGGCCACGGTCCGGGTGCTGAAGAAGGTCGGCCATGCGCTGCGCCGGGCGGCGGTAGCGGTGGTCAAGGCCGCCTACAAGTACTCCGGCGCCCAGGACGTGGTGTCCTGCGTGACCCATCCCAGCCTGGCCGGCTGCGCCAAGGCGGCGCTGACCGTGGCGCTGACCGTCGGCACCGCCGGGGAAGGCGAGGCGGTCGAGGTCGGCCTGAATGTCGCCGAGCACGTCGGCGAAGATGTCGCCGAGGAGGCTGGCGGTAACGCGGTCGAGGATGCCGCGGAGTCGTGCGTGGTCGGCGTCGGCGGGGAGAGCTTCACCGCCGCCACCAAGGTCCTGCTGGCTAACGGGAAAGCCGTCCCGATCTCCCAGCTGAGGCCTGGGGAGAAGGTCCTGGCCACCAACACCAGGACCGGACAGACCCGGGCCGAGACGATCTCGGCGGTCATGGTGCGCCATGACACCGACCTCTATGACCTGGAAATCCGCGCTGGGACCAGGACCGCCGTCATCGACACCACCAGCAACCACCTGTTCTGGGACGCCACGGCACACCGATGGATCAAGGCCGGCGCACTGCGCTACGGCGCCCACCTCCGCACCCCGGCCGGCGGATACGCCACCGTCGTCCGCGGCTGGACCCCGAAGGTCACCACCGGATGGATGTGGGACCTGACCATCCCTGGCGACCATGACTTCTACGTCCTAGCCGCTGCCAGCGCTATCCTCGTCCACAACAACACCCCCTGCGAGGACATTGCTGCACGAGCTAGGGAATTGCAGTCGCAGGTGCCTGAGGATTCACAAGGTTATGTGACCATGGCTGTAGGAATTGGACGCGATCTTGACGGGAACCTGAGGACAGTCATCGGTACAAGCGAGGAAAATGGGTACCTCCGCGAAGGTGTAATCGTGAACGAGGGCGAAGAAGTGGCGACCGGCTCCCTCCATGCCGAGAGGAACATTCTTTCTTACATGGCCGCCGGGCTTGATCCGATCAAGGCGATTGCGATCGCTGCTGGCAGGCCAATCTGCTCACGATGCGCAGAGGCGATTGCGGAGGCTGGGGCGACCGCGGCGAGTGAGGTGAAGTAGGGTGAGGTGCAGGCTGTCAACTGTTTCGGTAGATCTTGTCGAGCAGTTGCAGGTCCAGTCGCCTGAGCGGCTGAGGAGAGCAGCAGTCGACACTGCTGGCCTAGCGGTGCAGCAGACGCAGTTGGTTGATCCGAGACTAGACGCTGCGCTAGCCGCACTGCACGACGGTAATTTCGGAGATACAGACGAGCGTTCTGCTATGCAGCAACTGACCAGGGAACTTGACGTGATCGCGTGGGAGGCGCAGAAGACGGCT
>Ga0116217_10004982_pt1 | contig 11751 bp, 9 predicted proteins | sample Sb_taG_6_FD_89697 | JGI IMG/M metagenome (GOLD analysis project Ga0116217, IMG submission 89697) | Peat soil microbial communities from Weissenstadt, Germany - Sb_50d_4_PS metaG | ecosystem: Environmental > Terrestrial > Soil > Wetlands > Peat | place: Germany: Weissenstadt | collected 2010-09-21 | reverse complement strand
TTCGAAGGCGGAGTCACCACCGCCGGCAGCGCCTCGGGGATCAACGACGGCGCCGCCGGGCTCGTCGTGGGCTCGCGGCAAGTGGGCGAGAAGTTCGGCGCCGAGCCCCGGGCGCGCGTGGTTGCGGCGGCGGTGGCAGGGGTTCCGCCGCGGATCATGGGTCTGGGCCCGGTGACGGCAACCCGGAAATGCCTGGAGCGGGCCAAGCTGTCGCTCGAGGACATGGACCTGATCGAGATCAACGAGGCCTTTGCCGCGCAGGTGCTGGGCTGCCTGAAGCAACTGGGGATCGCCTACGACGATTCCCGGGTCAATCCCAATGGCGGGGCCATCGCCATCGGACATCCGCTGGGCGCGTCGGGAGCGCGGCTGGCGCTCACCGCGCTGCGTCAACTGGAGCGGCTGAACGGCCGCTACGCGCTGGTGACCATGTGCATCGGCGTCGGCCAGGGCATGGCGGCGGTGCTCGAACGCGTTTAGCGGCCGATGTCTCGGGAAGGATCGCTGAATGGATGGATCAGCAGAAGTCAGGCAGAGCGCCGGCCTCAGTGACTACCTGGCTGCTGAGCGCACTCTTCTGGCATGGATTCGCACCGGTCTGGCCTTGATGGGATTCGGTTTTGTGGTGGCGCGTTTCGGGCTTTTTCTGCAGCAACTCTAAGTCATTCAGCATGCTCCCCCAGCACGGTCTTACGGGCTGTCGCTGTGGTTCGGCACCGCGCTTATCGCAGTCGGAGTGGTGGTGAATCTGTTCGCCGGGTGGCGCCACGTCCAATTGGTCAGGGAGCTGGATCGCGGCGAGCCGGGGCATTCTCGCCATTCAACTCGGGTGGCCGCGATCGCCTGGTTCCTGGCATTGGTCGGACTAGCGATGGCGATCTATCTGGTTTCCGTCCGAGGTTCCGCGCAGTCGCGTTCTGGAAGTAATGAGGAGATATCTATGACGCCAAGCCGAGGCAGCGGGATCATCGACACGCCCAGCCATCACTCGGTAGACCAGACCGTGGAAAGGCTCAAGGGGATTCTGCAAGCCAAGGGAGTCACCCTGTTCGCGCTGGTTGACCATAGCGGAGAAGCGGAAAAGGCGGGAATGAAAATGCGCCCCACCAAACTGCTGATCTTTGGCAGCCCCAAAGCGGGCACGCCTCTGATGCTGGCTGCTCCCAGCATAGCTATCGATCTCCCGCTTAAGATTCTGGTCTGGGAAGACGGCCAGGGAAAAGTCTGGGTTTCTTACAACAGCCCGGCGTATTTGCAGGAGCGGCACGGCGTGCCGCGGGAGTTGCTGCAAAATATAGCCGTCGTAGAAACGCTGGCCGCCAAGGCCGGGGAGTAGCTCGGAGGAGTTTCGACTCGAGCAACCGCTGGGGCGTTCGTGGAAGCATGTGGATGTGGCGACAGGCGCGCTCGGGGAGTGCCACCAGCTCAGCTCGAATCTTTCTTCTCGTCCAGCTTCCTGAATTCCCGGATCGCACCCAGCACGAACAACGCTGAAACAACATCCACCGCGATAAGGATCATACCCGGCATAACGGCAGACAACCACGCGGTTTCATAGCCGGGCTTGTGCTAGCATCGCGGGTCGCATCCTGCGCCCCAAGGAGTCCTCATGCAGAAGACCGCCATATCGCTTGCCGTTGCTGTGTTCGTCGTGGCATCGATGTTCGATCTACACGCCGCCAGTCTGGCCGGGGTGACGCTGCCGGACACGGTACAGGTCGGGGGCACCACGCTGGTGCTCAATGGCCTGGGATTGCGCAAGAAGTTCGTGGTGAAGGTCTACGTCGCGGGGCTCTACCTGGAGCAGAAGTCGTCGGATGCTGGCGCCATCATCAAGGCCGACGCCCCCAAGCGGATCGTCATGCACTTCCTGCGCGGCGTGAGCAAGAGCCAGGTGGCGGATGCATTCGACGAGTCGTTCAACAACAATGCGCCGGAGGCCAAAAAGACCATGAAGGCCGACATCGACCGGTTGCTGGGCGCGCTCGAGCCCGTCAAGGAGGGCGACCAAATGGTCTTCACTTACGTCCCCGGCACGGGCACGACCCTCGCCATCAACGGCAAGGACAAACTGACCATTGCCGCTCCGGCCTTCGGCCCCGTGCTCTTCTCGGTGTGGCTCGGCCCGAAGCCGCCCAATGCGGATCTGAAATCGGGGATGCTCGGGCAGTAGAAACACCCTGAGGTAGCTGTCGGCCGATTTTCGCAACAGGGTTTCTTCCCTGCTTCGCTCTCTGCCCGGTGTAAAGTTTTGTAAATGCCGGGACCGACCCTTGCTTGGCCGTTGACATCTCCCCGGGCGAGATATAGACTCCGCGCGCTTCTTAGCCGATTCGCCGCTCGTGGGTGAGCGGCGACTGATTACTCTTCCTCCCGGAATTATCAATAAAGGGTTCGAGATGGTTTGCCGGCGAGCGGCATCCCGCCGCGCCCTTGAACTTCAGCCATCGGAAGTTTTTCCGATTGCTGCTCCAGGAGGGAGTGTATGAGGACACGTTGGCTTCCGGTTCGTGTACGTCTGGCAGTGTGTTGCCTTGGCTTGATCACCCTCGCGCTGGCCGGCTTTGTGCCCCTGGTGAGCGCGGGCATCACCAAGGTCGTAATCACCACCAAGGAATCGCCGACTTTCGGGGGCTACTCGTGGCCGGGAGTCGGACAATACGAAAAGCTCGTCGGGACGGCCTTCGGCGAGGTGGACCCCAACGATCCGAAGAACGCGGTTATCACGGATATTGGGCTCGCGCCGACTAACGCTAGCGGCCATGTGGAGTATTCGTTCACCTTCTACATCCTCAAGCCGATTGACTTGAGCAAGGGTGCCCACAAGGTGATGTACGAGCCGCCCAACCGCGGCAACAAGACTTGGAACACCTTCGGACGTTTTCCCGGCGGCAATGACCCGGGATCGGTCACCGACCCGGCCGCGCTCGCCAATGCTTTCCTGATGCCTCGCGGCTACACGATGGTTTGGAGTGGGTGGGACTTTGCCGCCGGCACTAGCACGGCAAATTTCAACTCGATCATTAACCTGCCCGTCGCCACCAATAATGGAGCCACCATCACCGGCCTGGCCTTCGAGTACATCGTTCAGACCTCAGCCGTGGCCACCTACACCCTCAACTATCCGGCGGCTACGCTGGATCAGTCGCAAGCCATGCTCACCCATCGCGTGCACCTTGACGACACTCCGGTCGTGGTCCCGGCTTCCGGCTGGAGCTATGACGCCACCGGCAAGATTCTCACTGTCGTCGGCAACTACGTCCCCAACGACATCTACGAGTTCTCCTATACGGCCAAGAACCCCACCGTAAACGGCCTGGGCTTCGCCGCCATCCGCGACTGGAACGCCTGGCTCCGCTACGAGACGCAGGATGATTTCGGCACGCCCAATCCGCTGGCCGGCGACATCACTCGCATCGAGACCGAGGTCGTTTCCCAACCCGCGCGGACGCTCAACGATCTTACCCACCTTGGCTTCAACCAGGCTGAGAACGGCAAGATCGTCTTCGACCTGATGATGCAGTGGATCGGCGCCGGCGACGGCATCAACATGAATTACCGGTGGTCGCAGCCGGGCCGCACCGAGCGCAATCGCCAGGACCACCTATTTGCCGAGGGCGTTTTCCCCTTCGCCAACGTCACCACTACCGACCCATTCACCGGCAAAACCGACAGCCGATTTACCCGCTGCAAGGCGACGCACACCTGCCCGCTGGTTGCGGAAATCTATTCGGCGAACGAGTATTGGGTGAAAGCGGGATCGCTGCTTCACACCACGCCGGACGGCAAACGCGACCTGCCAGATTCCAGGTACTCGCGGCTCTACTTTATCTCCAGCCATCAGCACGGCACCGGGAACTCTGCCACCAAGGGCGTCTGCCAGCAATTGCAGAACCCGCTGAATTCAGCGCCCATCCAGCGTGCCCTCTGGGTTGATCTGGACGAGTGGCTCGACGGCAGGCATATGCCTCGCACCGAGGTTCCCCGGCTCTACAACGGCACACTGGTGCCGCCGCTGCCGCAGTCCGGCATGGGATTTCCGAGCATTCCGGGAGTGACCTATACCGGTCTCAAGACCACGCGCTATCTGTTCGACTACGGCCCGGGCTACTACGATGGCGGTCCAAACGGGGGCATCCCGACCATCAATCCACCGCACATCACTCCGCCGTATGAGGACAATCCGCTGAACGGCCCCATCTATCCGAGCTTTATTCCCAAGGCCGACAGCGATGGCAACGATATCGCCGGCGTGCGTCTGGTGGATGTCTCTGTGCCCCTGGCGACCTATACCGGTTGGGGACTGCGGTCGGGTTCGCAAGCCAACGACGGATGCGAAAGTACCGGCCAGTTCATTCCGTTCCCGAAGACTGCGGCGGCCCGCATCGCCAGTGGTGACCCGCGGCCATCCGTCGCCGAGCGTTATCCCACTTACGGCGAGTACTACACCAAAGTCAGCCACGCCATTAACCACCTGGTACGCCGGCGCCTCATGCTGCCGGAGGACGTCAATAGCGAGCTAACCCGGTTGGTCGCCCTCGGGCAAACATTGGGCGTTCCCGCGAACCGGCCTCCGGTCGCCGTCTGCGCGGATGTCACCGTGAAGACGAAGCGTGCCGCGTGCTCCGTGCGGGCGTCCATCAACCACGGCTCGTCGGATCCTGATGGCGACAGGCTCACACTCACCCAGTCGCCGCCGGGACCCTACAGCCTCGGTGAAACGCCTGTCACCCTGACCGTGGCCGATCCCTACGGCGGCTCGAGCTCGTGCTCGGCAACCGTTACCGTAGTCGTTAAGCATGATCATGAACATGGACATGAACATGACGGCGATCGCTGCGACAGTGATGATGATCATGGCCGACACTAACGGGCCAAACGTAGCTGTTGGGAAATCGCGATTACACACGCGACCGGGTTGCTTGTGTAAAAGGCTACTTTGCGGCGGTCTCCTGGCTGAACACGCACAGCCATCTGCCGCCTCGCTTGAGCCAGAGGGCGGAGACGTGGACCTTGGCGGCGAATTCCTTGCCGCGGCTGGTTCCCGTCTCTGCCATCCGGTAAGCGATCAGGCCGGAATCCGCCGAAAGCGCCACGAACCTGACGTCCGTCATGGTGTATTCATGCAGCCGAAAACCGGCTGTGTTCTTCACCACCTCGGCCTTGCCGGCGGCGCCTTGGGCGTCGACGAAGACGGCGTCATCGGCCAGAAAATTGGCGAAAGCGGTCATATCTCCCGTCTTCAGCGAATCCAGCTCGGCGCGTTCCTGGGCGACGATCTCTTCCCGCAGCTCATTGCCGCCGGCTCGGGCGGCCTCTGGTCCCATGGCGGCTCCTTTTTCCATGGCTGGCCCGGGCCGCTCTTGTGGTTGCTGCGCATGGCCGAGGGCCGCCGTCAGCAGAACAAGCAAAACGCCTCCCGAGACTGCGGAATGGGTCATGGTTTCTCCCTTCAGGACTCCGCCGCTATTTCGGCTGCTCCACGAGCATCGGATGGTCGCGAACATAACTGTCGTTGCGTAAGGTTGTGATCTGCCATGAGACCTTCATGCCAGAGCGGCCGCCGGCTATCCGGAATTGGTTATTCTTGATTTCCTCAGCAATGTAAACCGGAGCAAAACCACCGATGCAGGTGAGCGCATAGCGAAAGTCCTTGTTCTCAGCCTCCATCCAGTCTGGCAATTGCACGGTAGCCTTGCCGGATTTGTCCAGCGTGACATTGCCGGAGTAAAGATTGAGCACTTCGGAAGACTCGATGCTGGCGTGGACGAGATACTTGTGGGCGGGATCGAGGGGATCGTCAATGCGGAAATTCTTGGTGCCGCTGACGGAGAGGTTGGCATTGACAGCCACATCGCCGTTGAAGTTAGAGGGTCCCTGAGTTTCGAGCGCAATCGGGCCGACGAAGGTGCCACCGGTTCCGCTATCGGATTGAGCATAGATGCCATTGGCAGCGCTGAAGGCATGAGCTTCAACGGCTGAGCCGCCAGGAGCCAACGTACCGCCAAAGACACCTGAGCCTGCGTTGGATGCGCTGGTGGTGGCGAGATTGACGCCTACCACACCAATTCCGTTGGGGCTGACCGTGGTTCCAGTGACGCCAGCGACGCTGTTGGTAGTTGCGGTCGCCTGGCCAAGCAGTGCTGCAGGCGGCGCCGGGCTGGGTAAGCCCACATTTGTGATTCCAGCACCATTCTGTATCCCGGTCACAATTGCCGTGCTGTTGCTGCCAGTAAACGAGTTGGCGGTACTGGAGCTATTGACGACGGTGATTGCCCCGGGGCTGTCCACCAACAGACCACCACCCTTGCCCGATATCTCCAGATTCGCGGTGGGTGTTGCCACTCCGACGCCCATAAAGCCGCTGCTGAGGGCTGTAAACACCGGTACCGAAGGAAAGGCAGTGTTCGACGTGCTCACGAACAGAGATACGTCGCCCACATTGAAGGTTTCGGTTCCCCAGGCCCAGTTCCTCCGTCCCGCGAGATCGTTCAGGTTCCGCTGCATGAAGATGTTGCCGCCCCCCACGCGGATCTCCCCGTTGACGTCCAGCGTGCGGGTGGGATTGGAATTGCCAATCCCAACTAACCCGCCACTTTCGAAAATCGCAGAATTCTGCACCGTGGTAGCGTCCTGGAATTTGGCCAGGAAGTTGGCGGTGCCGCCGGGCGTGACCACCGGGCAGGGAGGCGTGGCGCAAGTCGCCGCCGGCGACCCCTTGCTTGAACTGGCGGCCTGCGGCGTGGCCCCGGTTGGCGCCAGCACGTAGGCCGACGCCGGCTTGCCGCCCAGGCTCTCGGCCTCCGCAGCTTTCAGCGCGTAGGGCACGCTGACCAGCAGCACGCGCGGCTGTTCCGCCTGGTTCTCCGGCTGCACTCCCAGCCAGCGCGCCTCGTTGGTGCCGAATAGCTCCAGCGGAACACCTTCCGCCTTGCTTGCTCCTAAGAGCGCGGTGTAGTGGCCTTTGCCATCGAGTTGGATGTTCTGCACTTCCATCCACAGCGGCGCCCCGCCCTGGGCTTCTGCATACAGGGCAAAGGTGATGCCGATAACTCCCGAGCCGGGCTGTGCCTCCCCATCACCCACTACCCCGCTGAATTTGATAAGGCGCGGCACAATGGCGGCCGAGGGCGAGCTTTGCTGCGCCCAGGCGCAAACCGCAAAGTTGGCAACGAGAAAGCAGATGGGAAAGAGGATGTTTCGACCCCTGCGAGCCATAGGATCTCCTTGTTGGCGACAGCTTTTCCAGCCGTGATGGCATGATTTTTCTTGTGCTGTAAAACCTGGGAACGTACGTTCGCCCGATGCTACCGATGGCCACAACTTTCGGGCTCTTTTGGGTGGGCTTGACGCGGGACTCTATCGCAGCGGATTTAGGGCGTCAATGCGAATCACTCGCAGCGTCATCCAGATGACACTCCGGCACAACTAACTGGGTTTCCTTCTTCCCTTGGCTCGCTGTTCGAACCGGAAATGGCCCGATAGCTCTCACGTCTCTTGCTGCGCCCGGTCCTCTAGCAGGATTGCCGCTGATCATCACGGGGACAGCTGTGGGGCTCGATTGCGTTACCCACAGCGGCATCGTCCTGGGAGCTACCTTCTTCTGATATTGCGTTGGATGGTACACGGACTGTGCCCGAGACATGCTGAACACCGACAAGCCCCCCAGAGTTATCGGCGGGCATATGTCCGCGCTTGTCGGTGTTAGCGCGGTCATATTTCCGTTCGGAGTGCTTTTGGGTCTCAACGTAGGCTCTCATGTTTGCGCGAACGGAGCGCCGCCGTACCGGTCCGCGGTATTGATGTACGGCATTTACATGTTCTGGCTGACGCTGGGCGTTTTCTTTGGCTGGAGCCGATTTCAACGACGGCGAGAACGACGCCGTCCGCCCTCGGTGGTCCAGGTCTAATTCGTGAATGGTTTTGTACGGCCGGGCCGTCCCGTCTCACAGCCCTCGGTGACCCGCGTCATGGTGACGCCCGGGGCGCTTGCCCTATGTTTCAACCGGGAGGTGACTATGATCGCGGAGAGCTCACAAACCGCCGCACTGCTGAGCGTGCTGGGCTGCCGCATGGTCCGGCTCATCGAGACCCACTCCGGCCAGTTGGCGCGGGGAGTGCTGGAGCGCGTGGAAAACAGCGAGCGCTGCCAGGACTTTCTTCGCAAGGTGCCGCCGGAGGAACTGCGGCAGCGGGTCCAGGAAATCTACCACCACCTGGGGGAATGGCTGACGCGGAAGACGGAGCGCGACATCGAACGGCGCTACACCGCCATCGGCGAGCGCCGCGCCGCCCAGGGCGTCAGCCTGAGCCACCTCATGTTTGCTATCGTCGCCACCAAGGAACATCTCTGGCAATATGTGGCCAAGGAAGTCTTGGCCGACCCGCGGCCCGTGGAGTTGTTCCAGGAGGTCGAGTTGGCCCAGTTGGTAGAGCAGTTTTTCGATCGCGCCATCTACTTCGCGGCGATCGGCTACGAACGGTACCAGGCAGAGCAGGCCTACAAAGATGAGGAGAAGAGCTAGCTAAGCGCATCAAGAACAATGGACCGAGGTCACCAATCTCAATCTGGGTTGAACGATCCTGTTTAGTCCATGTTTAGAACCAGCCTGTCTTTTTCCTTGACACCCTATTCCGCGGGAGCATAATTGCGCCCGCACAGCCTGACGAAGAGCAGTCCCAACTCGGTGGCTGCTGCCCCAAAACACGCCAAGCCGCGGTCCCGGGCCGAACGAACCCTATCGGAAAGTCCCGTAGAATTTTTGCCGTCTTCGAAGTCAAGGAGGAAATCTCGGTCAACATTAGCTCGCATAGACTCTGGCGCGCAACTCATTCACCCTCACGACATGATAACCACAGCAGATACGAGGAGGAGTTATGAAGGCTCGCAGAGGCTTCCGGTCGCGCATGCTCACACCGGGAGCCATGGTAGTCATTGCGGTCGCTGTACTCGCGACTTTCGCGTTCGGCGCTTCCGTACCTAACCCCACCCTAAGCGGTCCGATTCCGGTAACGGCCATACCCGGTTCCCCTTCGCACAGCTACACCTTCTTCTCGACGAATCACGACCTCGCGACCCACGGTTATGTCGAGGAGGAATATTTCTTCGCAGGTACCGCGAACCAGTACACCACGCCGACCCCGAGCGTCGGTCAGCCTTGCCCCAGCTGCACCGGCACCGTGATTTCTAGCGGTCACCCCTACATGACACGGCTGGTGGTGCGCCGCCCGGCCAATCGCGATAAGTTCAACGGCACAGTGCTGGTGGAATGGTACAACGTGACCAACGGTTTTGACGCGGAGAATACCTGGTTCTTCAGTTGGGAGAGCATTCTGCGTTCCGGCTACATTTGGGTTGGGGTATCGGCCCAACGGGTGGGAGTAAACGCTTTGAAAGCGTGGAGCCCGAGCCGATACGGCACACTCGACGTGACCCAGGGCGGCACGATCACTGACGATTCTTTGTCGTACGACATCTTCTCGCAAGCGGGACAGGCTATCCTCCACCCGTCCGGCATTGACGTCCTGAACGGCATGAAGCCGCGGGTCATCCTGGCGATCGGCGAGTCGCAGTCAGCCTTTCGGCTCGCCGCCTACGCGAACTCCATTCAGCCGCTGGCCAACCTGTACGACGGCATCCTGCTGCTGTCGTCGCTCGGAAACCCAATCCGCACGGACCTGAACGTGCCGGTGTGGAAAATCTTGACCGAGTTCGACGTGGCCAGCAGCGAGGCCCTTGTCCGTCAACCTGACACCAACGTGTTCCGGTCGTGGGAGGTCGCCGCTACTTCCCACGTAGACCAACACCTGAGGGCCAGCCGGGAGCCGCTGGAGCTGCGGGATAACGGGACATCGACCGAGGCAGCCCTGGCTCCGACGTGCGGAACTCCAAACATTGGGACCCGCGTTCCAACTACCTATGTGCTTGCCTCGGTGTACGACCACTTCGTCCGCTGGGTGAGGCACGGCGTGCCGCCGCCAACAGCACCGTATATTGAGATCGCCACGCTGGGCAGCCCGGGAGTATTTTCGGTTATCGCTCGTAACAGCTTGGGCATTGGCCTGGGAGGTATTCAGTTGGCGCAGGCTGCCGTGCCGACCGCCGTGAACAACGGCATTGACACAGGTCCGGGAGCTTGCGTGCGATGGGGCTTTTACACTCCGTTCGACGTCACGGAACTCGACCAGCTTTATCCGACCCACGATCGATACGTGGACCACGTAACCACAGTGGTGCGGCACAATGTAAAGCACGGGTACATCCTGGAGGAGGATGCGCAGCAAACAGTTCTCTGCGCTGTTTACTCTAACGTAGGCGGTTCCGGCCACCACGAGGAAGAGCGCCACGGGGACGAGCACCGTGCCTTGGCGAACTTTTACTGCAACCCAACTTTTTGAGACGCTGTTGCTGGCAAACTGTGCGCTTTGATTCCAGCAAGAACCCCAAGGGCGCCCCATCCTAACGTCGTGCGGTTCGACGTTAGGGTGGGGTGGTTGACGTTGGTTTTGTCTCGCCTGCTTCGCCGGATGTTCGCGTGATCGACTGAATCAAACCGATTCGTACCCGCTGGTCAAAATGAACGCCTGATTGACATCGGTGGCCCTGCCGGGTTAGGGTTGCGCGCCTTCCAACAAATCCCACAGAAACCAAGGAGAGCGAAATGCGAGTTCCGCTGGCCCTTTATGGTGCAATGTTGTGCGTCTGTCTCGCCCCAATCCTCTCGGCCCAGGACGCGGCCAAGGTTGATCCCAAGCATTACACGGTAGTGAGCGAAAACGACGAGGTACGGATTCTGAAGGTGCACTACGGCCCGCACGAGAAGTCGGTCATGCACAGCCATCCCGCCACGGTCGCGGTGTTCCTCACCGACGCCAAGGGGCAGTTCACCTATGCCGATGGGAAAAAGGAAAGCTTTACCCCCAAGGCAGGCGCGGCGCAATACTCTGCCGGCGCCACCCACTTGCCGGAAAACACCGGCGACAACGGGATGGATCTGATCGTAATCGAGCTGAAAGGCAAGGCGGCCAAGCCAGCGAAAGCGGAGATGAAGTAATCCCCGGGGGCTGGGCGGCAGGTCGCTACAGCCCCAGGTAGGCCTTGCGCACTTCGTCCATCTTGGCGACCTCGTCCGACTCGCCACGGATGCTGATTCGGCCCTCGGCAAACACGTAGGTGTAATCGCTCATCGCCAGCGCCAGGTGCACATTCTGTTCCACCAGGACGATGGTGAGTCCCTGCTCCCGCAAGGCCTTCAGGGCGAGAAAAAGTTGCTGCGCCAGCACCGGCGCCAGCCCGAGCGAGAGCTCGTCGATCATCAGAACCTCCGGCTCCTGCATCAAGCCGCGGCCCATGGCGAGCATTTGCTGCTCGCCGCCGGAGAGGGTGGAAGACTTCTGTTTGCAGCGCTCTTTCAAGCGCGGAAACAATTCATAGACGCGTTCCAGGTTCCGCTTTTGTTGCTTGCGGGCACGCTTCGAGTACCCGCCCATCTCCAGGTTCTCTTCCACGGACATATCGGGGAAGAGCTGGCGGCCTTCCGGCACCAGCACCAGGCCGCGGTTAGCTTTGGAGTGCGGGGAGAGCCGGGTCACGTCTTCTCCGTGCAGCAGGACGCGTCCCTTCCAGGCACGGATGCTGCCCATGATGGCGCGCAGGGTGGTGGTCTTGCCGGCGCCATTGGAGCCAATGATGGTGGTCATCTTCCCGCGCGACGCCTCGAGCGAAATCCCCCACAGTACCTGCACCTCGCC
>Ga0116217_10004980_pt1 | contig 11753 bp, 12 predicted proteins | sample Sb_taG_6_FD_89697 | JGI IMG/M metagenome (GOLD analysis project Ga0116217, IMG submission 89697) | Peat soil microbial communities from Weissenstadt, Germany - Sb_50d_4_PS metaG | ecosystem: Environmental > Terrestrial > Soil > Wetlands > Peat | place: Germany: Weissenstadt | collected 2010-09-21 | reverse complement strand
GTCGAGCACGGTCATGGTCATCTCGGGAAGTTGTCTCCATCCCCGCCCTCGGGGGAGTCAGTGGTTACTGAGGGGCGGGTGCCTCACGACAGCTTGGCAGAGAGGGGGACGCCTGGGCTCGGTCAGATACCCCGGGCGATCTGGGACGGTCACCTGCGGGCCTGGGTGAGCGAGGCCGAGGGGTGGCGGGGGCATGTGCCGGTTCGAGTTGTTGGGCCCTGAGCTCGAGTTCGCTGGTGAACTGGCACCAGGCCTGGGCGCACCGGCGTGCCACTTTCGCTACGGTGGTGATCCGGTGGTCCGGCACGGAGTTGATCAGGCTGGGCCAGGCGTCAATTCCCAGCGCGTGGGTGTGCAGCCAGCGGAGCAGCTCGCGGCCGGAGTCGGTGTGCCGCATGGCCGGGTCCCGCAGCAGGCTCTGCAGGATCATCCCGTTGCTGCCGGGCACCTCCAGCCGCCCGGCAGATCCCGGCACCGGGCCGGCCGGGACGTGCGGGGAGCCGGGGCCGGCCGGGTCCTCGCCCCGGCGGATCCGGCTCCGCAGGTCGTGCGCGGTCCCGACGGAGATCCCGGCTCTCTCGGCGATCTCGCGTACCGCGGCGGTCGGCCGGGAGCCGATGACCTCGGCCGCGCGCTGCCTGCCCTCCCGGCCGCTCAGCGGCCGTAGTCGGCCATCGGCGCCGACCCGCCCGTTCAACTGCGGAGTTCCCGGAGTCGAACGGCGGATCGCGCCTACCGTCTTATCGGAGAGTCCGCTGTAGCCGGCCACAGTCCGGTCCGACAGGTGCGGATGCGATTGCAGGATCCGGGCCGCCGCCGCCTTGCGGTCGGCGAGGGTCAACGGCAGGCCGTGCCGGGTGTTGACCCTGACCGCCTGGACGAAAGCGTCCTCCGCGCTACCGTCGAAGAATTCCGCATCGATGGTCTCCCGGCCGCGCAGCCGCGCCGCCTGCAGGCGGTGCATTCCGTCGATGACCCGCATCGTCGGCCGGTGGACCAGGATCGGCGGGAGCGCGTCCGGGGTCTCGGCGAGCCTGATGGCGTGCTCCCCGTCCTCCCCGGCCAGCCGTGGTGAGTCCGCCGGGGCCAGCGAACCGATCTCAACCGTGTGCACCTCCCGGGACCAGGCGCCAGACGGCTCGTCGGCCGAGGTGCGCAACGGCTGCACAGCGCGCTGCTGGGCCATTTGACACCACCCACCCTCCGGCCGGCCAGCTCCCGATGATTCAGGCAGGACCGCGGCCTTCTTCCAACCATCCGGAAAAACAGCTATATCATAGTTAAGCACCACGCTATTCCGCGAGGCCTAAGGCGTCTATTTATATGCACATTCACTTATATGCGCACGTTGATTTATATATGCACATTGTCTTATATATGCATTATCTTATGTATACACATCACCGAGAGTGGGTTCGTCGGCGTGCTCTCCTTTAGCCGGTGCCTCCACGATCGGCGGGCTGGTGGCGGTATCGGCTCCTGGCGGAACGGCGGCGATGACGGGCTGGGGCGGGCTAGCGTAGAGCGGCGGGGTCCCTACCGCGAGCATCGGGCCCGGCCGGTGAGGTCGATCATGGTGAGGACGGTGGGCGCGCCAACGGCTTAACTACCCAGGTGGCGCCGAGCGGGTATCCCTGCGGCGGCGAGAGGCCGCATCACCTCATCGCCGGGAGGCTTGACCGCGTGGCCTTGGGGCGTTGATCGAGTGCGGCGTGGTGTTGACCTTCGTCTTGGACAAGGCCCTGCCCGTCGCCTTAGCATGAGCCTCCGCTTCCCGGAACTTGACTTTAACAAAATATAGTAAAATAATGAGATGTCGATCATGGTCACCTGCTGTACTAAGGTCTATGATTCCAGCCATTCACGCGGGGCCACCAACTATTGAAAGGGGCTGAGCATGGATACTAACCTGCAAGTACGCACGGTCATGGGGGGAGCCGATCTCCAGGTGCGTAAGCTCGAGAAGGTGTTCGCATCGTTCGATACCGATGCGGATGGAGTCATTGACTTGCTGGACTTTACCGGGATGGCGCAGACCTACTGCGACGCATACGGTATCGCGCCGCGCACCGAAAGGTGGCGAAAGATCCATGGCTGTGCGCTGGTAATGTGGCGGGCGGTCGAGCAGCGGACTGGAACGCTCAACCCCGCGAAGCTCACCAAGCAGGATTGGGTCTCGTGGATGGGCAGCAACGAGTACGCTGACTTCGTCATGCGCGCTGCGATCCCGTTTAGCATGGCGGCATTCTCGATTGCGGACGCGGATAACGATGGCCGGTGCGACGTCGATGAGATGATGGCTGCTCAGCGCAGGTCAGGGATGAGTGAGGAGGAGGTTCGCCGGTCGTTCGACCTGCTGGACTCCGATGGGGATGGGTATGTTACAGCGGAGAATTTCGCCCAGGCGCTGGACGAATTCTATTTCAGCGACGATCCTGACGCACCGGGGAATTCTATCGCCGGTGACCTCTAGACATCCCACGGGTGTTCGGTGCCAAGTGACGCGCGAAGCATCATATTCCATTCTGGAAAAGCTTAAAGTTCACACCACGTCTTCGCGCAGACTGTGACGACCGACTAGGCCGTCACGTCTAGTGCTGCGTTGCAGCGATCCAGGTTACGTAGTCGACGTCGTCGGGATTCGCGGAGCATTGTCCGGCGATGGCGGTCCAGCGGAAGATTCACCACCTGACCTAACAGAAGCAGAAGCACTGCGGTGATCAACGAGGAAAGTCACACCACCATAGGCCGTGTCTCCTTACGGCGACTGTGAAGAAACCGGGCGCGCCATGGTTGACAGCGCTAGAGACTGTACTACGATTTTTTATAGTAAGATAACTTCGGGCGCTAGGAAAAGAGAGTGCTGTGTCTGCCACCGAACTGACTGCGGTCGACGACATCGCGGGGCACTACGACCAAATGGCCGGTCTCATCGAGATCATGGGCGGCAACAACCATGTCGGCTACTGGACCAGCGACGAGGACCGAACGCCGCTGCTCGGGGCACTCAATCGCCTCACCGATGTCGTCGGGGAGAAGCTCGATCTTCAGCCCGGACAGCATCTGCTCGACATCGGCTGTGGGGTCGGTGTGCCGGCGATCCAACTGGGACAGTACGTCGAGGCTCATATCACCGGTGTCACCATCAGTAATTGGCAGGTGCAGGAGGGGACCCGCCGCGTGAGGGCCGCGGGACTTCGTGGTCAGGTACAGATCGAGTACGGCGATGCCGCCGCCCTTGCCTATCCAGACGAGACCTTCGATGCCGTGCTCGTGTTCCAGTCATTGCAGCATGCGAGCGACCTGGGGCAGTGGCTGCGCGAGATGGTCCGCGTGCTGCGGCCGGGTGGTCGTGTCGTGCTGACCGAGTTCCTGGAGGAGGCCCCGTTGACCGAGGAGGAGATCGAGATTCTCCACGCGGGCGCGATGCAGCGGCCGTTGCGCTGCGAAGATCTCCTCGCGGTCATCCGGGTCAACGGCACTGTTATTGAAGAAGTGGTCGACTGTGGTGACCGCATCAGGCGCTCGTACCCTGGGTATTTCGACCGGCTGGAGCGGTATTGGGGCGTTCTCGCCGGGACCTTCGGCGAGCAGCGCCTTCAGCAATGGCAGGAGGCGATGGGCGCGCTGCTTCCGATCTACCGAGACAAAATCGGCTACGTGATCGTCACCGGTCATAAGCCGGCGTGAACCAGCCGTCGGCCGTGTTCGACGCCTAAGCGATGTGTGCGCCAGGAACGTAGTGAAGCCACCTGGTTCCGAAGCCAGGAGGCTCGGCATCCGATCAAGAAGGAGATTGCCATGTCCACACCTACTACTACAGATGCAAACAAAGTGGTGGTCCAGAATTTCCTCAATGAGGTCATCAATCAGCGCAATGTAGCCGCCATACCCGATTTCTTTGCGGCCGACGGCGGCGGAACCTGCGGGGGAACTCGATTCGAGGAAGTGGTCCGGCCGTTCCAGATCGCCGAACAAGTAGGCGCGCCAGCTCCCGCTGCCGCCGAAGGGGAGCCGGCTGCCGCCGCTGCGACACGACCTGCCAGGCCGTCACAGTCGATTCAAGCCATGCAGGCGTTCACATCGCAAGTATTGGCAGCTTTCCCCAACTTGCAGGTCCGCATCGATTCCATGGTGGCGGAGGGCGACACGGTTGTAGTGCGCTGGTCCGGGTCCGGCACGCAGACCAACACGTTCTTCGGCAGGGCCGCCACTGGGCAGGTCGTGCCGATGTCAAGCGTCGATGTCTTTACCCTGCAAAATGGCAAAATCACATCGCTCGTTTCTCGGCCGGACACCGTCGGGGCGCTCACGGCACTCGGTGTGCTGCCTCTTGCGCCGATGGAAAGAATATTTCGTCTAGCAGGCGAAGACGCGCCGGCCGATCAGTTATGCGATGACATCTGACGTAACGGCCTTGGCTCTAGATCAGGTCCGCATGCTGCCGGTAATCCGGGCAGGGCGCTGAGTCCTGGCCTGCTGAATTGCCCGCCAGCCTGGCGGGCCGGGACAGCAACTCGGGCCAGGCCTGCGAGCCCGCTGATACCGCAGCGGCCATCATGGCAGCGCAGGAGCAGCCGGTGACGGCAGGCGCGGGCAATGCCATTAGGGGATTGGCAACGCTGGCCATCACCACACCGGGCAGCACGCCCGCCTCCAGAAATGCCATGATCGCGCGCGGTGACGTGTTCGAGGTCTCACATCCGTTCCCCGCCGGCCAGCTTCCTGTTCGGCCAGCAATACTGCTACCGCGCCCAGGACACGACCGTCGAGGTCGTCACCGGACTGCGGCACGACTGGATCGAAATCAACGGGGCAGCTGACGGGGGACGGCCGCCCGGATCTGGATCGGGCGCAGGAACCTGAACCGCCAGATCTGGCACGCACTGCTCCGCGCGGGCGCGCACCCGATCGGGTCATCCCCGCCACCGTGAGCGGCACCGGGCGAGCGGATCCCCCGCCAGGCCAGCGCCGCAAGCCGCATTACGCCCGCCGGGCGGAAGTCACAGGGCGCCGTTGTAGTACTTGTACTAGTACTAGCCGCGACGCTTCCCATTACGATCATGCTCCGGCGGCACAGACGCCGTCATTCGCCGGGGCTAATGCCTAGCCGCTCCGCTTGCGGATCCCCCGACGACTCAGTGCCGTGACCCCGCAAGCGGAGTGGCCAGCCGCACAAACCGGGCTCTGGCACGGCGTGGCAACGCGGAAAAATGCCTCCTGAACAGGGACTAGGGGAGTTGATAAGACTTCCGCCTGGCTGGCCTGCGCCAAGGCGGCCTGCGACCGGGCGGCCCGACCAGCCCGGACCGGTCACCGCGACTCCACGGGCCACGCGCCACTCGGCAGCCTGCCACCACTGGCCCCGATCAGGGAAGCCCGGGGAATGCCACAAGAGCCGGTGAGTGGCGCGATAAAACGCTCATCGGCTGGATACGCCGGGCGGTGGCTCCCCGACCTGCCTCGGCTCCTCCAGGGGTTTCGTCGTCGGCGACGCCGTCACAGATTCACAGGTTGATAGACGCTCCAGATAGGACCATTCATCGTCCGGGTGCATGATGAGAAACTCCATCCTCCCGTGGGCGGCACCTGACCTAACCTGGCCGGGCGGCGACTATTGCGCCAATCGCTCCATTAAGGCCGTTTTACGGATTCTAATGTTTTTCAATTGTATTGCGTCCTGACCAGGGATTCACGTGACGCTCACTCAGCTCGATATCCGCTGCCCGAACAATCCGCGCATCAGTACAGGCCGGGCAGTCTCCTGAAAGTCGATGTCGGGATCGAGGTCGCGGATCGTACCCTCAATCACCAGCAGCGAAAGCAGCGGGAAAATCAGCTCAGGGGCCGCATGGATGCCGAACTTCCGCTGCAAATCGAACATCTCGGTAGCGAATGCCATCAAGCTGAAGTCCTTGGCTGACAAACCGTGGCTGCGCTCCACTAGATTGGCCATCCGCATAATGAATCCCTCGAGGTCGGCGTCTTCACGGACACCCGCCGAACTCTCAATGACAATATCCGCGCAGCGCCGCCCACGACCGGTCGCCATGTTCATAAAAAACTCTGCGAACAACCGGCGCAGTCTTTCTGACAACTGAACGCTGAACCCGGCGTCAAGCACCACGACCTGTCCGGCCCGAGTGAAGTACAGGTTTCCCGGATGCATGTCACAATGAACAAAGCCGTCAACGAACAGCATCTGATAGATCGCTGTCAATGCCGACGCCGCGAACCTCTTGCGCATCGCCACCGGGCAACTGACCGCAATGTTCGGGTCCAGGTAAGGTATGTATTCCATTACGATGCAGCAGGGCCGAGACTCAGCCATGTGTACTTGCGGCACCCAGACTCGGGGGACGCACGCGAGATTGTCCCGCAGCCGAGCCAGGCTATTCGCCTCCCGTGCGAAGTCGAGCTGGCCAAGTACTGCATCGCATACGCGATCTACGACATCGCTCACCGGCATACCGCGAAAAGCGGGTAGCCGCGCAACCAGGGCGGCGCTCCTGCGCATGAGCGCGAGATCTAGTGTCATCACTCGCTCAATGCCCGGCCGACGAAGCTTGACCGCCACCTCACGCTCGCCGCGGAGGCTGCAGCGATATACGCATGCCACGCTGCCGCTGGCGATCGGCTCTTCGCCAATCTCGGCGAAGAGCCCTTCAACGTCAGTCATGTTTATTTCCGGGCTCTCCAGGCTCGCGCGCGTTATATACGCTTCGGCGAATGCCCGTCTGGTATACGCATGATCGAGTGGAGCGACCGAATCCTGTAGCACTGATAGCTCGTCGCATAGGTCCGCTGGGAGAACATCCCGTCGCGTGCTGAGCACCTGACCCGCCTTGACGAACGTGGGCCCGAGTTTCATGAGCAGGCTGCTCACGCATGCGAAGAAGTACCGTCGCCCGGCCGGCCGACCGCCGAATGCCGCTTTCATCAGCCCGATAAATGCGGCAGGCAGAAGCGCCGTCATCGTGAGCGTGAACACGTGCACCGCCCTGCTCACCAGCACAGGCCAGCGCAGCGCGGTTGATGGCCGGTGAGCAGTGCCGGAAATTTCATCCGACGGCATGCCCGGACTTGGCAGCGAATCGGTCATAACTAATCGCCCCCCGTGACGTTGCTTCAGGCTCCCGTGATTCCGGGCACCTCGATGGCCCTCAGCTGGAATGTGGCGTAGTCGCAATACCAGATTCGACTACCATCCCAGGCGGTGCCGGTAGGGTTGCCGTTCACTGAGATCGATGCGACCTCCGCTCCCTGGGCAAGATCAAGGAGGTTGATTGACCCTCCAAGGTAGTCGGCATAAACGAGGTAGCTATCGGAGACGGTCACACCAGCTACGGCGTGCCGTACCGGATAGTGCTTGATCAGGGCGAGATCCTCAGCAGTGCGCAGGTCAATAAGCTTGAGGTCCTCATATCCTAGCCAGAGCCCGTCTCGGGTCGCCTCAATACCGCAAAGGACGTGGCCAGGCCGCGGGTTCGGCAGATCCGCGACGATGTCGCCAGTCGCCGGATCGATCACCCGGAGGACGCGCCTCTCTCCTGCGATCTGTATAAGGTTCCCGCCGAGCGTGGTCAGGTCGGTGCAAACATCCGGACACGAGATTCGTCGCTGCACCTGGCCGGTTGTAATGTCGACCGCCATTATCTGGTTCAGTACCGCATCGGAAAACCAGAGATACTGCCCGGTCCACGTAAGACCGCACAGCTTCAAGGCGTTAACCGGGATGTCCCGCACCGAACCAGCCGCGTAAGGCATCATGGTCTCCTCTGCGGCCGCAGGCCGCACTCTAGCCGCCAGTCGGTCGCGATACGCGCGCTTCCTGGTCGGCTTACCTCCACATGTAGCATGTCACCTGCGGACACTCGTCTGTGCCGCAGCGGCCATACCCATACCGCCCAGTTGCAGCCCGGATAGGAAGGAAAGTTTGACAGCGTCACACCGGGGGACAGAGTCGCCGCGAAGTAGCCGATGATCGCATGCAGCCAGCCGGACCAGGTGATGGTCAGTTTCCGGCTTGAGCGCAGATTTGGACCCGCTCCGGCTCGGATCCGGCTATCGGCGATGGCAGTCGGCTCACTGAGGAGTGCTGGCGGGCGCTGGAAGAAATGCAGTTGCGCGGCGGGCTCCACGCACTCCTGGATGCCGTCGAGCCGATAACCGAAGAAGTCGTCGGCCCAGATACCCCAGCCTTCGCCCTCGAATTGCACGGCCGCCAGTCTCGTGACCAGTCGCTGCGGGATGACCCGGCCTCCCGGCCCGAGGTTCCGGCGAGCGAACGTGCCAAGGATTTCCATCATTTCTTCTTCGGGCCCCAGGTTGCCCATCATCTCTGAGACGATCACGTCGGCCCTGACCGGCAGCCGTATCTTGCGGGCGTCACCCTGAATGAGGGTGAGTCGGCCTTTGAGGTCGTTTTGCTCTGCCAGCACCGCTCCCGCTGCAGTCATCTGCGGGTCAGCCTCGACCGCGTAGACGTGCTCGGCGCCGTGCCGCAGGGCCAGCATGGATAGCACCAAGGTGCCGGCACCGACATCGGCTACTACGTCACCTGGGCTCACCACTTGCTCAAGTGCCCGGCGGTAGGCATCCAAACGCGGACGATCGGCGAGCATGGCCTGGTGCATCAGCAGGAGTCGCTGGTCCATGCAACTCTCCTCACGGCTGGCCCGCCCGTCTGCAAAGCAGTAAACCCGCGGAACTTAGACGCGGCCTGGGTGGAGGAACTATAGGAATTTCCATCAGAACCGGTCCTCCCGGGCCGCGTCAAGCATCCGTACCAGGTAAGCCTCAGACATTCACCGCCGCGGTTTCGCCGACATACGCGTCACGCATCGCTAGGTGGACGTCCGTCAGCCGCGCCTTGACCGCGCCATCCGCGGTGACGAGCGGCGTGTCCGCCCCGGCCATGTTGAGCTCGGTACCGGTGGACTCAAGGCCCGTTAGCTTTCCGGCCACATGGACCGCGCTTCCCGCGTACAAGTTGCCGAGTGGAGTAGCTATCTCGAACTCGGCGTCGATATGCAGCTCGCTCGGGTACTTGAGACGGCTCAAGCTTTCTTCGGTGCCTTCGCCTAGCGTGCCACCGGACGGACGCGGCCAGCTCACACGGAGCATCACCGGGCCGCCGAGGGCATCGCATCGGCCGACCATCGCGACTCGGGCCATCTGCGCCAGAACGCCATTGCCCTCGTGATGCTTTTCTGGCCCGAAGAGCAAGATCTCCGCGCCAGCTGCTTTCCTGTAGTCGCCAGCTAGCTCGATTCGCTCGGTCTTTCCATTGACCTCGACCTTGGCCTCCCCCTCCATCGACACCTGGATGATCATTGAGGGGTCAACCAGCATCGACATGCACGGGCCGGCGCTGGACGCGAAGAATACGGTGGGCGTGATGCCGACTGGTTCGTTCTGGTCGTTCGCGGGGTACCAAGCCTCCGGCAGCGTGGTGCCACGCACCACGTTCACTGCCTGCACGACATCGAACGGACCGTCACCGCGCGGTTTGCCGAGGTACGGGCCTGTTAGAGGCTTCTTGTACGGTGGGATGCCGTCGACCACGCCGTAGATGTCGATGACGTTGCGGTGCGCCAGCCGCAGAGCGCTGGTCTCCAGGATGCCGAAGCGCCGGATGTAGAACTCCGCAGGGAAGTTCTTGCCTGGCACGATCTGCCGCACGTGGCCGGTGTTAGGGAGGAAGGGATTGGACAGAATCTGGATCCGGTCTCCCATCTCATAGCTGTAGCCCTTGATGCCCACCTCTGGTGCGCTGATGAGCTCGAGGTCGAACTCCGCATAACCCTTCTCGTCCACGCGGTGCACGAAGCCCGGCATCGGCCACTTGTTCAGCTGCACGAAGCCAGACAGGTTGATGGTCTCTCGCCTGCCCGCGTAGTAGTCCTCGCCGAACACCACCGTAGCCGCGGCCAGAATGTGTGGGCGAATCGGCCTGGGTTCAAGGTTGAGAGACTCATATGTCTCGGTAAGAGCGTTCAACTCGGCGCACCTCCAGCGTCTGTGTAGTTGACCTGCTGTGAGTGGCTCGTGCCTAAATCAACCAGGAAGGTCGGTCTGGCGATGAGCCCTGTAAGATAGTAACTATTACTTTATATAGCTATCTGCGTCAATCTTTAGCGGTATCCCAATTCATGCGGCGATCTCGCCAGGGTCTGCGACAAGCTGTCGAGACAGGTCGCATGTACGCTGACCTTGCCAACAAAGAACGCGCGCAGACCAGGACCCGCAAGCCAAGCTCCACCCAGGCAGCCCCGGCCTTCCGCCGCTGTGGTCGCCCGCACAACCGCGTTCTGCGTGAAAGGCCAGGCTGACCAACAGAGTCAGGCAGGCCAGCGGGCTGCTCCGATCGGGCGAGATGCTGTCGGCCCGCTTCAGGCGATCGGGGAATCCGCCACCAGTCGCGCGTCCAGGTCCACGAGGTCGGTCCGGGAGGCCTTGCTTCGTCGCCGCCCGGCACAGGTCCAAGCGGCGGGAAACAGGCCTGGTCCAGGTGGTGCAGAGCCTCGCGGAATGACGTAGTGCTTCACTATGATATAGCTGTTCTCTCGGATGAGTAGATGAAGGCCGCGGTCCTGCCTGAATCATCGGGAGCTGGCCGGCCGGAGGGCGGGTGGTGTCAGATGGGCCGGGCGGGCTCTCCGATAAGACGGGTCGGCGCGATCCGCCGTTCGACTCCGGGAACTCCGCAGTTGAACGGTCGGCCGCCGCGGTGCGCGAGATCGCCGAGATAGCCGGGATCTCCGTCGGGACCGCGCACGACCTGCGGAGCCGGATCCGCCAGGGCGAGGACCCGGCCCGCCCAGCTCCAGCCGGATCTGGTAAAGACCCCGCACTCCCCAGCCAGGAGACCAGCCCATGTACCCACCCCGAGGCGGCACCCTGACAATGGCCGGCACCGGTGACGTCGACCACCTCGACCCCGCCCTGGCCTACCACACCGTCACCCGCGCCATCCTGCGTGCTTACACGCGACAGCTCGTCAGCTACGCCAGCGGCCGCGATCAGCGGAGGGCTGGGCGGATCGTCGCCGATATGGCCACCGAGGTGCCCACGCGAGACAACGGGCGGCTGAGCGCGGACGGCCGGACTTACACCTTCACCATCGAACCCGGGGTGGCCTGGGACGCGGCCTCTGGCCCCCGGCAGGTGACGGCAGACGATGTAGCGCGTGGCATCAAGCGGCTCGCCCACCCACTGGCCCCGAGCCCGGCGCTGTCGTACTTCACGAGCACCATCGAGGGGATGGCGGAGTTCCGGGACAGCCTGGCAGAGGTGGGTCGGCAGGCGGACAAGCTGGCCGACTGCTTGGAGACGCGGGGTGTCCCCGGCATCCGTGTCGTTGATAAGGCCACGCTTGAGTTCACGACTCGGTTCCCCGCCTCGGACTTCCTTAACATCCTGGCCATGAGTTTCGCGGCGCCTGCGCCGCGCGAATACCTTCCGTTCCCGCCCGGCTCTCCTGCTGTGCAGCAGAATCTCATGAGCACCGGCCCGTACCGGATCACTAGATATGTACCAGGCAGCGAAATAGTGCTCGACCGTAACCCGGCCTGGGACGCGCGGACCGACAGCGTGCGGGCCGCCTACATTGACGGCGTGCGGGTGCGGCAGGGTCTCACAGCTGAAGATGCCTATGAGATGGTTGCCTCCGGTGCGGCCGACATGCTGTGGGACATCCAGCCGCTCACCGAGCGACTGCCGGAGCTGCTATCCGCCGGTGACCCGCGGCT
>Ga0116217_10004978_pt1 | contig 11756 bp, 10 predicted proteins | sample Sb_taG_6_FD_89697 | JGI IMG/M metagenome (GOLD analysis project Ga0116217, IMG submission 89697) | Peat soil microbial communities from Weissenstadt, Germany - Sb_50d_4_PS metaG | ecosystem: Environmental > Terrestrial > Soil > Wetlands > Peat | place: Germany: Weissenstadt | collected 2010-09-21 | reverse complement strand
TGGAGAAGGCGCTGTTGGCGGCCACAGCGCCCAAGGTGGTGGTCGCCAACGAAGTCGGCTACGGCATCGTGCCGGATCATCCGCTGGGCCGGCGCTTTCGCGATGCGCAAGGCGTCCTCAATCAGCGCATTGCCGCGCTCGCTGACTACGTCGTGCTTGTTGTCGCCGGATTGCCGGTGCCATTGAAAGGAACGCTGTGAGCGCAAAGCCATGACGCAAGCGATCGATAAAGCCGAAGCCGAGCGTCATCGCGCCAAGATGGCGAAACGCAAAGCGGTGCAGGACGCCGAGGTCGCGGGCAAGACGATCGAGAAGGGCCTGCTCATCGTGCACACCGGCACCGGCAAGGGCAAATCGACGGCCGCGTTCGGCCTTGCGCTGCGCATGCTGGGCCGCGGCCATCGCATCGGCGTCGTGCAATTCATCAAGGGCGCCTGGCATACGGCGGAGCGCGACGCGCTCGCGCAGTTCGGCGATCAGGTCGTTTGGTACACGATGGGCGAGGGCTTCACTTGGGAAACGCAGGATCGCGCGCGCGACGTCGCCGCGGCCGAGCGCGCCTGGCTCAAGACGCTCGAACTGATGGCCGATCCGGGCTTTTCGCTGGTCATCCTCGACGAGCTCAATATCGCGCTGCGCTACGATTATCTCGACCTCAACGCCGTCATCGCCGCGCTCGCCGGACGGCGGCAGGGCCTGCATGTCGTCGTCACCGGCCGCAACGCCAAGGCGGAGCTCGTCGCCGCCGCCGATCTCGTCACCGAGATGGCGCTGGTGAAGCATCACTTCGCCGCCGGGGTGAAGGCGCAGCCGGGCATCGAGTTTTGAGCGATGCCGGCGCGCGCGCTGATGTTCCAGGGCACCGGCTCGGACGTGGGCAAGTCGCTGATTGTCGCCGGCCTCGCCCGCGTCTTTGCGCAGCGCGGTCTGAAAGTACGTCCGTTCAAACCGCAAAACATGTCGAACAATGCCGCAGTGACGGCTGACGGCGGCGAGATCGGCCGCGCGCAAGCCTTGCAGGCCCGCGCGGCGCGCGTTCCGGCAAGCGTTCACATGAATCCGGTGCTGCTCAAGCCGCAGAGCGAAATCGGCGCGCAAATCGTGGTGCAGGGCAGAGTCTTGGGCAGCGCCAAGGCGGCGGCCTATCAGCATATGAAGCGGGATCTGTTGCCATACGTGCTCGACAGCTTCGAACGGCTGCGCAGCGAGGCCGATATCGTGCTGGTCGAGGGCGCCGGCAGCGCCGCCGAGGTCAATCTGCGGGAAAACGACATTGCCAATATGGGGTTCGCGCGCGCCGCCGATGTGCCGGTCATCATCATCGGCGATATCGATCGCGGTGGGGTGATTGCGGGCCTCGTCGGCACCAAAGCCGTGCTCGCGCCCGAAGACGCGGCGCTGATTTACGGCTTCATCGTCAACAAATTCCGTGGCGATGCGGAGCTCTTTGCGTCGGGGATGGAGCGGATCGCGCAATTGACCGGATGGCAGGCGCTCGGCCTCGTTCCGTTTTTTCCCGATGCGCGGCTTTTGCCGGCGGAGGATGCGCTGGCGCTCGAGCAAAGCCGGCCGGCAAAGCCGCAGGCGCGGCTGCGCATCGCGGTGCCGATCCTGCCGCACATCGCCAATTTCGACGATCTCGATCCGCTCGATGCCGAGCCCGCCGTCGATCTCGTTCGCGTGCGGCCCGGCGCGGCGCTGCCTGGCGACGCCGATCTGATCGTGCTTGCCGGCTCCAAGGCCACCATCGCCGATCTTGCGGCGCTGCGCGGCGCCGGATTCGAAATCGACATTGCTGCGCACCGGCGCCGCGGCGGCACGGTGCTCGGCCTCTGCGGCGGTTATCAGATGCTGGGCCGCGCGATTGCCGATCCCGACGGCATCGAAGGACCGCCGGGGAAAATCGAAGGCCTCGGTCTGATCGATGTCGAAACGACGCTTTCATCTCAAAAGCGGCTCGAGCCAGTGCGCGGCACAACGAGCGACGGTTCGCCGTTTTCCGGCTACGAGATGCATATGGGCGTGACCGAGGGACCGGATCGCGCACGGCCCTTTGCGCGCCTCGCCGACGGCGCAGCCGAGGGCGCGATCTCGGCCGACGGGCGGGTCGTCGGCACCTATATCCACGGGCTGTTCGCGGACGACCGGCAACGCGCGGCATGGCTTGCGCGCCTCGCCGGCGGCACGGCGAACATCGCCTACGACGTCGTCATCGAGCAAACGCTCGATGCGCTCGCCGCGCACCTTGCCGCGCATCTTAATCTCGATCGTCTGCTCAAACTGGCGCGATGACGAGCAAGGCCACGATGGCGAGAACCGCGATCAATATTGCGTCGGCATAGCGGTAAAGCATAAGCGCGCGGCGGATGTCGGCGGCATTCGCGTCCCAACGGCCGCCGCCCATCGCGGCATCGTCAATGCGCACGCCGCAATAGACTCGAGGTCCTGCAAGCGAAAGGCCGAGCGCGCCGGCCATCGCCGCTTCCGGATAACCGGCATTGGGCGAGCGGTGGCGCGGCGCGTCGAGCCACACGGCATGCCACGCGTCAACCGCGCGGGCGTCTTTGCGCACCGCCGCCGCGGCGATCAAGAGTAGCGCCGATAGCCGCGACGCCGGCAGATTGACGAGATCGTCGAGCCGGGCCGCGGCCCAGCCGAAAGCCGCATAACGCTCGGTGCGGTGGCCGATCATACTGTCGGCGGTGTTGATTGCTTTGTAGAGTGCGGCGCCAGGGAGCCCGGCGATGACCAACCACAGCACCGGCGCAACGATGCCGTCGGAGAAATTCTCCGCCAGGCTTTCGATCGCGGCGCGGGCGACGCCGGCGGCGTCGAGCGCTTCGGTATCGCGGCCGACGATGTGCGATACTGCGGCGCGGCTCGCGGCGATGTCGCCGGTGTCGAGCGCAGCGGCGACGTTCGCGACGTGCTGGTGCAAGCTGCGTTGCGCGATCAAGGTGCTGGCGATGATGGCCGTGATGACGAGGCCAAATGGGGTGCGGAAGAGTTCGCGTTCCACGACGAATGCGATCGAGCCGACGATGCCGACAACAAGGACGACCGCGACGATGCCGGCACCGCGCCGGGCCCTCGCCCGATTGAGGAACCGATCGAGGGCGGCGATCAGGCGGCCCATCCAAGTCACTGGGTGGCCGATCGCGCGCAGCAAAGCTGGCGGATAACCGGCGCAGAGCTCGATCAGCATGGCGAAGAGTGCGAGCGCGACCGACATATTCCCCTTCAGCGGCGCGGACGAGCCGCTGCTGCACGGCGGCGATCTTAGCGCCGCCCGGCGCCTGTTCCCCGCCGCCCCCGAACCATTCATCGACCTTTCGACCGGGATCAATCCCAATCCCTATCCGCTGCCGCGCCTGCCGGCGGAATTGTTTGCCCGCTTGCCGGATCCGACGGCGCTCGCCGGGCTCGCGGCCGTCGCCGCGACAGCCTATGGCGCGCCCTCGGCGGCGCATGTGGTCGCCGCGCCCGGGACGCAGATTTTGCTGCCGATAGTCGCCGCACTGGTGCGGCCGGGACGCGCCGCCATTCTGGCGCCGACCTATGCCGAGCATGCCCGCGCTGCGGCCTTTGCCGGACACAGCGTCGGCGAAGTCCGCGATATCGGCGCACTCGCCGAGGCGACCACCCTCGCGATTATCGGCAATCCGAACAATCCAGATGGCCGGCTTTTCGCCAAGGACGATCTCATGGCGCTTGCCAAAGAGCTGCGCCGGCGCGGCGGCATGCTCGTGGTCGATGAGGCGTTCATGGACGTCGGGCCGCCCCGCGCCAGCCTCGCCGGTGAGGTCTCGATCGGCAATATCGTCGTGCTGCGCTCGTTCGGAAAATTCTTTGGGCTTGCCGGACTGCGGCTCGGTTTTGCGCTCGCCGCACCGGCGCTGGCCGCGCGGCTGGCTTCGGCACTGGGCCCCTGGGCGGTCTCGGCACCGGCGCTCGCGGTCGGCGCGAAGGCTTTGGCGGATCGGGCCTGGATCGAGAAAACGCGGCGCCGGCTAACGAAAGCGGCGGCGCGGCTCGATGCACTCCTCGCCGGTGCAGGGCTCGATATCGTCGGCGGAACCGCGCTGTTCCGGCTCACGCACACGCGCGCGGCAAGCGAATTATTCCATCATTTAGGGCGTGCCGGGATTGTGGTGCGCGCGTTCCCCGATCATGCGACGTGGCTGCGGTTCGGTCTGCCGGCGCGCGAGCAAGAGTGGCGAAGATTGGAAATTGCGATGGCTGCCTTCCGCGACAACGGCTAGGCTTTACGTCATGAGCGCGCGCGCCAAACCGCAGATCGGAAACGCCGACGTGGCGGCGAAGCAATCGATCGACTTCGACATTGCGTTTCGCGCGCGCCTGCGCGATCTCCTGGTCTGGCGCCGCGATGTGCGGCGCTTCCGCGGCGATCCATTGCCGCGCGGGGCATTGGAAGCGCTGATCGAACTGGCATGCCTTGCGCCCTCGGTGGGGCTGAGCCAGCCGTGGCGCTTCGTCATCGTCGATGACGCAAATATCCGCACCGCCATCCGGAAGAATTTCGCGGCCTGCAACGCCGAAGCGCTCGCGGTCCAGAGCCGCGAGCGCGCGGCCCTCTATGCGCGACTCAAGCTCGCCGGCCTCGAACAGGCGCCGGCACATTTGGCGGTCTTCGCCGATCGCGCGACCGTGCAAGGCCATGGTCTCGGCCGCCACACCATGCCGGAAATGATCGACTATTCCGTGGTGACGGCAGTCCACACGATTTGGCTTGCCGCGCGCGCCCAAGGCATCGGCATGGGCTGGGTTTCGATCCTCGATCCCGCCGCGGTTGCGGCCGCGCTTCACGTTTCCGCGGCGTGGAAATTCATCGGCTATTTCTGTCTCGGCTATCCGCAGGCCGACGACACGGTGCCGGAGCTCGAGCAGATGGGATGGGAGCAACGGCGGCTTTCATCATCCGTCATCATCCGGCGTTGAGTAAGCTTAACGGCGCTCTGTCCGCGACGTTGTGTCAAAACAGGCCAGCGGCGCTGGCACCTGCCTTGCTCTTTCTCGGCCGACGACTTGCGCATGTTCCGGAACGGCGAACCGCGTCGCCCGGAACCTGCGCAAAATCGGTGAAAACGGCGCCGCCCGGTCAAACACATGATTGGCACGCGCTGGAGGGAGAGAGCGGTGTTTACATTTAGCTGTACCAGAGCGGTTTTGGCCGCGCAGTTTGGTGCTGCGGCCGGGTTGTCGGCGATCACGTTAGCCATGATCTCGACCGCAGTTTACGCCGACGGCATGGCCGTCGGCGGCTGCATCGGCGGGCAGGGCGCACTGAACTGCGTCGTGCGTTGGGGAGCGTCCGGCGATCCGTATATCAGGACCGTGCCGGAGCCCGTAAATCAGGCCGAGCGCGAGCGCGCCGCGCAGCGCGATCACAAGTGGCAGGAGCGCTGTAAGCCGGTCATCGCACAGGACCGTTACGGTGTTCCGCGCTATCGATATTCGGCGCCGGGCTGCGAATTCGGCGTCATCGACTGACTAGAGCATGTCCCGCAAAAGTGGAAACCGGTTTTTCGAAAAGGATATGCTCAAACAAATAGCCAGAGCGGGATGATGATTCGAAGAAAAGTCATCCCGCTCTAGCGGCCGGGATTCGCCGACTTGGCGGTCTTTTCCGGATGCGCAGCGGCAAGCGGCGGACCGGTTCTGACCGCGCCCGGCAGATACTTGGCGATGACGATCGGATCGAGCTCGCGGAGTGCGCCGTCCGGCAGGCGATGCCAGATTTCGTCGCGCCCGAATAATGCGATACCGAGATAGCCGCGAACCGTCAGCGTCTGGCCATCCGGGCTTATCCGCATCATCGCGCCGTAGATGTTGCCGTCGCGCGGATCGAGAATATTGCCGTCTTGATAGCTGAGGCCGTCCCGCTTCATGTTCCTGATCAGGGGAAGGCCTAGCAACGGCTCATTCTTGCGGTCGTCGCGGCAACTCAAACAGATCGGATTCTTGGCATCGCCCGGTCGCAGAAATAGCTTGGCGATCGCGCCCTCGTAGACGCCGCCGTGCTCGACGAACAGGAACCAGCCGACCGTCTGGCCAGTGTCCTCGTCGATCTTCTGCCACAAACCGGCTACCGAAGGCTCCGCTGCGGCTACCGATTGAGCGGCGGCGGCCAGCGTGGCGAGCCATGCCGTCAGCGCTACCAGAAGCCACTTCGCCGATTGCACTGCCAATGCGCCTCTCCATTCGCCATGGTCGAACGAGAATCAAAGCCTGTCTTGATAATATAAAGGCTCGATCGACAATGCGGTGATTTGAGGACGCGCGGCGAGGGAACTCCATCCGTGCCCGTATCGTTCACGTGAGAAAGCCCCGTCCTTGATCGCGATTCTGTCGCTTGCAACTGCGGGCGGGTATTCTCATGATCGGGTGGGAAGCCATTGCGTTGGTGCCATTTGATCGGGATTAAAGCCTCATGCGATCCCATTCCCTGTCGCACACCAGCAAGGCGCTCGCTAATTTGCGGGGCATCGTCATCCTGATCGTGCTGGCCTTCCATTCGGTGCTGGCTTACCTCGAATGGACTCCTGCCGCCGGTGCCGGTTTTGCGCAGGCACCCTACATTTGGCGTTCTTTCCCGATTATCGACAGCCACCGCTTTTTCGGCTTCGACCTGTTTTGCGCCTGGCAGGACGTCGATCTGATGGCGCTGATGTTTTTGCTGTCCGGTCTGTTCGTGTGGCCGAGCCTGATGCGAAAAAAATTTTGGGGCTTCTTGCGCGTTCGCCTGATCAGGCTCGGTCTGCCTTATATGTTCGGCATCGCCGTCGTCATCCCGCTGGCTATTTATCCGGCGTACCGCGTTACCGCGGCCGATCCGGGCGTTTCGGCTTATTGGCGTGCACTGCTGGCGCTGCCGTTCTGGCCCAATGGTCCGCTGTGGTTTCTGTGGCAGCTTTTGGCTCTGAACATCGCGGCAGCCGGTTTGCACCGGATCGCTCCCAACGCGATGGTGTCGCTTGGCCGGTGGTCAGCCACGGCGGAAACCCGGCTTGGCCGATACTTTGTCATCCTGCTCATCGTCTCCGCCCTGGCCTATGTGCCGTTGGCGGTGGTGTTCACGCCTTGGGCGTGGGCCGATTCCGGCATTTTCGCGCTGCAGTTTTGCCGACCGCTGTTCTATACCGTCTATTTCTTCGCCGGGATCGGAATCGGCGTCGCGGGCATTGAGCGCGGCCTCATGGCGGCTGACGGCATACTGGCGCGGCATTGGCCGCGCTGGCTTGCGGCGGCGCTGGCCTCGCTCTTGCTCTGGATGGCGTTGACGGCGCCGACGATGAACGGCGGCGCATCGATCGGCGTTAAGATCGCCGCCGCGATCGGTTTTGTGCTGGCCTGCGCCACCGGCTGCTTTTTTCTCCTCGCCGTCTGCTTGCGCTTTGCAACCGGGTATTCGCGATTGCTCAACCGGCTGTCCGCGAATGCCTACGGCGTTTATCTGGTGCACTACGTCTTCGTCGTCTGGCTGCAATATGCACTGCTTGCCGCGCCGCTCATCGCCGTGATCAAGGCCGCGATCGTCTTTGGCGGCACGCTGGTCCTGAGCTTGGTGACAACCGTCGCCGCGCAGCGCATTCCGATCGGCGCGCGGCTTATCGGCGTGCCCCCGCGCGCGGTCGCGACGTCGTAATTGCGCTGGCGTTCGGCGTAGCGGGACGCGCCGCCGGCAGCCAAGTATAATGCCGTGGGTCCTGTAGGATTGCCTGATGCGATCGCGCGCGACCGTGCTCGTGGCAATGCTGTTTGCGCTCGCCGCCGCGTCGGCGAGCGCTGCCGAACGCGCTGTGATTCTCGATATCGACGGCGCGATCGGTCCCGCCATCGCCGATTATGTCGTGCGCGAGGTGCGCGCCGCCGCGCCAAGCGATGTCGGATTGATCGTGCTGCGCATCAATACGCCCGGCGGCCTCGATTCTTCGATGCGCGAGATCGACACTGCGATCCTGGCGTCGCGCGTGCCGGTCGCCGCCTTCGTTGCGCCGAGCGGCGCGCGCGCGGCGAGCGCCGGCACCTATATCGCCTATGCGAGTGCGATTGCGGCCATGGCGCCGGGCACCAATATCGGCGCCGCCACCCCGATCCAGCTCGGCGGCAATCCGCTCGGGCTCGGCGGCGGATCGGAGCAAAAACAGCAGCAGCAGGACAAAACCGCCGAGCCGGCGGACACCGAAACGCGCAAGGTCGTCAACGATGCGGTCGCCTATATCCGCAGCCTTGCCGCGGTGAACGGGCGCAATGCCGACTGGGCCGCCGACGCCGTGCGCTCCGCCGTCAGCCTGCCGGCCGCCGAGGCGCTGGCGCTTCACGTCATCGATGCCGTCGCGGTCGACGTCCCCGATCTGCTGCGCCAGATCGACGGGCGCACGGCGACGGTCGCCGGCAAGCCGGAGCGGCTGGCCACCGCCGGGCTTGCCATCGTCGCGGTGCCGCCGGACTGGCGCACCGAGCTGCTCGGTCTCGTCACCAATCCGAACGTCGCCTTCATCCTCATGCTGATCGGCATTTACGGGCTGATCCTCGAATTCTTCAATCCAGGCGCCGTCGCACCGGGTCTCGTCGGCACTATCAGTCTTTTGGTTGCGCTCTATGCGCTGGCACTGATCCCGATCAATTACGCGGGCGCCGCGCTGGTGCTAATCGGCATCGGCCTGATGATCGCCGAGACCCACATTGGCGCCTTCGGGGCAATCGGCGTCGGCGGTATTGCCGCTTTCGTCATCGGCGCGCTGATGATGTTTCCCTCGCGCGCGCCCGGTTTCGCCCTTTCCGGCGCGGTGGTGACAGGGACGGCGATCGGCAGCGCCGCGCTCCTGCTGCTGGCGCTTGCGGCGCTGTTGCGCTCGCGCAAGCGGCCGGTCGTGACCGGAACCGAAGCATTGATCGGCGCCACCGGCGAGACGGTTTCCTGGCAGGGCGACGAGGGACGGGTCAGGGTGAAGGGCGAAATCTGGCGCGCGCGGGCTGCTGCTCCCCTTGCGGACGGATCCCGCATCAAGGTCGTCAGCCGCGACGGCCTCGTTCTTCTCGTCGAATCCATTCGGCCTGCTTAACCCGGAGCCGCACTAGATCCGCTGCAAATTCAAAGGAGCTCAATCATGTTGCTGACGACCATAATCGTCATCTGCGTTTTGATTCTGATCTTTCTCTACGCCTCCATTCGCGTGCTGCGCGAATATGAGCGCGGCGTCGTTTTCACGCTCGGCCGCTATACCGGAACCAAGGGGCCGGGCCTGTTCCTGCTGGTGCCGTTCGTGCAGCAGATGGTGCGCGTCGACCTGCGCGTCGTCGTCGATGAGGTGCCGCCGCAAGACGTGATTTCCCGCGACAACGTCTCGGTCAAGGTGAGCGCCGTCCTCTATTTCCGCGTCGTCGATCCCGAACGCGCGATCATCCAGGTCAGCAATTACCTCGCCGCAACGAGCCAGCTCGCCCAGACCACGCTGCGCTGGGTCTTGGGCAAGCACGACCTCGACCAGATGCTCGCCGAGCGCGACAAGCTCAATGCCGACATTCAGGACGTCCTCGACAAGCAGACCGAAGGCTGGGGCATCAAGGTCTCGACCGTCGAGATCAAGCGCATCGATCTCGACGAGAGCATGGTCCGCGCCATCGCGCGCCAGGCGGAGGCCGAACGCTCGCGCCGCGCCAAGATCATCAATGCCGAGGGCGAGCAGCAGGCCGCGCAGAAGCTGGTCGAGGCTGCCCGCATCCTGGCGCCGGTGCCGCAGGCGATGCAGCTGCGCTATCTGGCGACACTGTTCGACATCGCCGGTGAGCGCAGTTCGACCATCGTGTTTCCGTTCCCGACCGACCTGGCGCAAGCCTTCTCGGCCATGGCCACGCGGAGCTGACCCGGAACACATCGTCGCGGGCGCTGCAACCGGTTCTGCAAAATGGTTTGAACGCCGCGCTGCGGATGTTATGTGGTCGTGGGAAACCCCGTGGCCGACCGCTCCGTCGATGCCGCGCCATCCGCGACAATTCTGTGACAGCCGGGCCCTGAGACATGCGCGTGATCGTCCCAATTTCGGTCGGGGGCTGGGCCCGATTGTTCAGCCGATGGGACGTGCTCGCGGTGCTGTTGATCCTGGGACTTCTGGTGTTCCTGGCGGAGGCGAGCCGTCATCTGTTCGAGCCTTTGGCGGCGCTGCAAAATCAGCCGCCCTCGCTCGACCCGCGCAATCTGCCCGAATATGCCGCGCGCACCACCTTGCGCATGCTCATCGCCATGGTGCTGTCGCTGCTGTTTACCTTCACCTACGCGACGTTCGCGGCCAAGAGCAAACGGGCGGAAAAGCTGCTCGTTCCGCTCCTCGACATTCTGCAATCGGTGCCGATTCTCGGCTTCATCTCGGTCACCGTCGTTTTCTTCATGGCGCTCGCGCCGGGCCGCGTGCTCGGCGCCGAATTCGCCTCGATCTTTGCGATCTTCACCAGCCAGGCCTGGAACATGGCGTTCAGCTTCTACCAGTCGCTGCGCACGGTGCCGTCCGAGCTTGAAGAAGCGTCGCGCAATTTCCGGCTCAGCCCGTGGATGAGCTTCTGGCGCCTCGACGTGCCGTTCGCCATGCCGCAGCTGATCTGGAACATGATGATGTCGATGTCGGGCAGCTGGTTCTTCGTCGTCGCTTCCGAGGCGATTAGCGTAGGCAACACGACGGTAACTCTTCCCGGCATCGGCTCCTACATCGCGCTCGCCATTGAACGGCAGGATCTGGCCGCAGTCGGCTGGGCGATCGGCGCGATGCTGGTGGTGATCCTGATTTACGACCAACTCCTGTTCCGGCCACTGGTGGCGTGGGCGGATCGGTTCCGCTTCGAGCAGGAAGCCGGCGTCGTGCCGCCGCGTTCCTGGATGTTCGAGGTCCTGCGCAACTCCCGGATGATCGACCGCGTTGCGCAGCCGCTCTCCTCGCTGTGGCGGCGCCTGATGCGACCGCGCCGGCAGGACGGCGGCGCTGCGGTCAAACGCGCGCCCCGAAAGCAGAGCGTTTGGGCTGCGCTGCTCGGCTACGGGACGGTCATCGCGCTTGCCGCGGGGGCCTTGTATGAGATCATAAGCTTCGCCACCGAAGGCGTTACCGTCGCCGACGCGGGCACGGCGATGGTGCTCGGCCTCGCGACGCTCGCCCGTGTCGTCGTGCTGATCGCGATCGCAAGCGTCATTTGGGTGCCGATCGGCGTCTGGGTCGGCACGCGCGCGGGCGTCGCCGAAATGGTCCAGCCGGTGGCGCAGTTCCTGGCCGCGTTCCCTGCGAATCTGCTGTTCCCGATTGTGGTTTCGGCGATCGTCGCGTGGAAGCTCGATCCCAATATTTGGCTCAGCCCGCTGATGATCCTCGGCACGCAATGGTACATCCTCTTCAATGTCATTGCCGGCGCCGTGGCGATCCCCGCCGAGCTCCGCGCCGTCGGGACCAATCTGCGCGTGCGCGGCTGGTTGTGGTGGCGGCGGATCGCGCTTCCGGCGGTCTTTCCCTATTACGTAACCGGCGCCATCACCGCCTCCGGCGGATCGTGGAACGCCAGCATCGTCGCAGAGGTCGCGTCCTGGGGCGATCAGCATCTGCAAGCAACCGGGCTTGGGGCCTATATTGCCCAGCAGACGGAAGTGGGAGATTTCCATCGCATCGTGCTCGGCATTGCCGTGATGAGTCTGTTCGTCGTCGTCGTCAATCGAACCTTCTGGCGGCCGCTATACCATTACGCCGAACGTAAAT
>Ga0116217_10004976_pt1 | contig 11757 bp, 10 predicted proteins | sample Sb_taG_6_FD_89697 | JGI IMG/M metagenome (GOLD analysis project Ga0116217, IMG submission 89697) | Peat soil microbial communities from Weissenstadt, Germany - Sb_50d_4_PS metaG | ecosystem: Environmental > Terrestrial > Soil > Wetlands > Peat | place: Germany: Weissenstadt | collected 2010-09-21 | reverse complement strand
TGGGACCCGCGTTGCCTCGACTTTCACCGTCAAAGGCGGAGCGTTCGGACGGCGAGTTTCGCTCAAGTGTGCCGCCCCATTTACGACAGTTGGTGGGACGATGGCGCAACTATGAGCCATATCTCGGGCCCCTTCTTGCCGCGCTCGGCCCAGACGTTCTCACGAGCGACGCTCGCCCGTCCATCTGAGGCTCAGCCGGACGAAGCCGACGATGTTTCCTCGGTGAGCGCCTGAAACAACGGCGCCGTTGAGCGGTCTCCTCCGGATTCGGAGCTCTGCATATCGACGGCCAGTGGATGTCTTCGCCCGACCGCGTCGCACGCGCGCAATGCCGGCGCAAGCTCCAGTCCCGACGATAGCCGCTGTAGCAATCATGACTCAGGCTCGAATGTGGCCACAAACCTGCTGGGGCAAATCGAACGACTTTGGGCGAACCTGCAGGGGTTGGGCGCCCGGCGTCTGATCGCCTTGGCCTTGATCGGCGTCGCGGTCTTCGTGATGACGGGACTGGCCGGCTATTACCTGAGCCGCCCCACCATGGAGACCCTGTATTCGGGGCTCGATCGCGACGATATCGCCGCCATCGGCGCCGCGTTGCGCGAGGCGGGCGTGCCTTTCGACATCAATGCCGAGAGCACGGTTGTGCTGACGCCTGCGGGACAGGCGGCGGCGGCGCGGATGATTCTCGCGGAAAAAGGCCTGCCGCGCGGCGGCGCGGTGGGCAACGAACTGTTCGACAAGCTCGGTTCGCTCGGCCTGACGTCGTTCATGCAGGACGTCACGCGCCTGCGGGCGCTGGAAGGGGAACTTGCGCGCACGATCCAGATGATGCGCACGGTCAAGGCCGCGCGGGTGCATGTCGTCCTCGCCGACGAAGGCTCCTTCCGCCGCGAGCATCAGCCCTCTTCGGCATCGGTGGTCATCCGGACCGACGGCGGCGACGACCGCGCGACCGGGCAGGCGATCCGCCACCTGGTCGCGTCAGCGGTTCCCGGAATGAAGATCGACGACGTGACCGTCCTCAATGTTGACGGCCGCCTGCTGGCCTCCGGCGCCGACTCCATCGACAAGGCGCCGGACAATCTTCTCGCGCTTGAGACGGAAGTGGCGCAGGCCATCCGTGAAAGCGTCGCCCGGACGCTCGCGCCATACCTCAGCTCGCGCAATTTTCAGATCTCGGTCGCCGCTAGGCTCAACGCCGACAAGACGCAAACGAACGAGACGATCTACAACCCCGACCAGCGTGTCGAACGCTCGGTGCGGGTGACCAAGGAACAGCAAAGTTCGCAGAACGCGGCCGGAGAGCAAGCTGCGGGCGTCGAGGCCAATCTTCCCAAGCCGAAAACCCCGGGCGGCGAATCGAAGCAATCGAACGATCAAACTCAAAAGCGCGAGGAGCTGACGAACTACGAAGTCTCTTCCAAGTCGGTTCAGACAACCAGCGCCGGCTTCGCGGTCCAGAATCTCTCGATTGCGGTGCTGATCAATCGCGCCGCGCTCACCGCTTCGCTCGGGGACAAGCCGTCGTCAGACGCGGTCGCAAGTCAGGTCCACGAGATCGAACAACTGGTCGCCTCGGCCGCCGGCCTCGATCGACAACGCGGGGACGTCGTCAAGATTTCCGTTGTCGATTTCATCGATTCGACCCGCGACCTCGATCCGGCGCCTGGTCCTTCGCTGATCGAAATTCTCGCTCGCCAGATGGGGTCGATCATCAACGCCGCCGCCATCGTGGCGGTGGCAGCGATGGTGATCTGGTTCGGGGTGCGGCCCGGCCTGAAAATGGCGCTCGCTCCCCCGCGAGCCGCAGAGACAGAGGCCATGCTCGGCGAGCTTGGCGGCCAAATGCCCGCCCTGGGGGCGCCGGATGGCGAAGGTCAACTCGACCCGGGTTTCCTTATCGCGACCGACCCCAGCCAGGACGAGTTTCTGCAGGCCCTGGTCGCACGGCGCGACAATGGTCCCGAGCGCAAACTGCAGAAACTGGTCGATTTCGATGAGAACCACGCGGCCACAATCCTCAAACAGTGGATTCGTCAAGGAGCGAACGGATGAAACCCTTACCGATCGCAGACTATCTCGAACATCTCGGGCGCGGGCCAATCGAAAAGGCGCCCCCGCGACGCGAGGGCTCGCCGTTTCGCCCTCGAACCTTAGCGAGCCTGCCGAACGGGGAGCCGCGTTCGATTCCTGCCTTCGCTCGCGTGGCCGAGGCGGGCGGCGTCGGCGACCGGCAAGGGGAAGAACGGCCCCAGCGCGCGTCATGGGATCGAAAGCCAATTCCGCTTGATTCCACGGCGCGGCGACAGCAAGCGGCGAGAGACGCGGCCAACACCGAGGAGATGGCCGCCAGGCTCGCCGAAGCTCACGCGCGCGGCCGAGAGGAAGGCCTTGCCGAGGGCCGCGCGGAGGCTTCGGACCGCCACACGGCCAAACTCGCCGCCGCGCATGAGCAGGCGCTAATGCAGCGGCTTGAGTTCCAGCTCAACGAATATGCGAAGCTCGAAGGCGCGATCCGGTCGGGATTTACGCGGATCGAGGAGAACGTCGGAGCCGCCGTCACGCGCATCCTGGCGCCGTTTCTGGTCAAGCAGGTCGTTAAGTATGTGGCGGACGGGTTATCCAAGAACATCGCCCGGCTGTGCGCGGGAGGCTCGCCCGGACTGATCACGATTCGCGGACCAGAGCGCGTCCTCGCCCTGCTCCGCGAACGGATCGCCGATTTGCCGGCCGAGGTCGACTACGTCGACGACGACAAGGGGGTAGAGGCGGTCGTCGAGGCCAAAGCCACGCAAATTGTCACCGAGCTCCGCCCTTGGGCCGAGTTGCTTGCCTCGCTCGACGCCTAAGCGGCGCTGATGAAAGCGCAACACGCAGAAATCGTCATCGTCAGGCGCCGCAGCTCGCACGAAGACGAGCATCACGGCGGCGCCTGGAAGATCGCCTTCGCAGATTTCATGACTGCGATGATGGCCTTCTTTCTCGTGCTGTGGATCATCAGCGCCACCGACAAGAACACCAAGACGCTCATCGCGCGCTACTTCAATCCGGTGAAAATCGAGGAGCCGGCGAAGGCGCAGAAGGGCATTCACGGAACTCCGGTAAAGGACGCGAATCCGCGGAACTCGGATTCCGCCGCGCCGAGCGGCGAGAAGCCCTCCTCCGGGCACGGGGATATTGAGGGGCAATCGGCCAACGAGGACGCGAAGGCGAGTTCGCCGACTCAGGGCGATCAACGGCGCCCGCCTTCGCCGCAGTCGCCGCAACCGCCGCCGGATCCGGCGAAGCCCTATCAGACGATGTCCGAGCAGGAACTGTTCAGCGATCCTCGCGCCAGTCTCGAAAAGATCGCCAGCGCGCCGCCGCCCGGGCCGCGGATCGATCCGTCTGCGGCCCTCAAGGGCTATGGGGAGGTTGGGCCGAGCGCCGACGAGGCGCTTCGCGATCCGTTCCGTCCGCTCGGAAGCGACAAGGCGATCAACGCCGTGTCGTCCGACGTTGGCGCTCCGCCGGCGGCGGACGCCGCCAGCGCCGAACCGGCGCCAAAATCGCCGTCGAGCGAAGCGTCGGCGGGAGAGGACGCGAAGATTGGTCTCTCTCCGCCGGCGCCCAAAGCCGCCCAGAGTCAAGGAACGGAATCACCTGCAGCGCCAGCGGCCTTTCCCCCGGCTCCCGACGCGGCCGAGGCGCGCCAAGCAGCCGCCAACCTGCTTGCCGATTTAAGGAAGCGACTGGGGGGCGAGGCCCAGTCGATCCAAGGCCCGCAGCTGGACGTCCAGGCGACCGAGGAAGGAATCCTCATCAGCCTCACCGACCGCGAGAACTTTTCGATGTTCCCGATCGGCTCCGCCGAGCCGCAGCCGCGCGTCGTGCGCATGATGGACGCGATTGCCGCGAGACTGCAAAGCATGCCGGGCGCAATCATCGTGCGCGGACATACCGACGCTCGCCCCTACAGGTCCGCGACATACGACAATTGGCGGCTCTCGTCGGCCCGCGCGCAAATGGCATATTACATGCTGAGCCGCGGCGGGCTGGCGGAAAAGCGGTTCGAGCGGATCGAAGGGTGCGCCGACCACCATCTCAAGAACCCTGCTCAGCCGCTTGCCGCGGAAAACCGCCGGATCGAGATTCTCCTGCGCGAGGCGAAGCCGTGAGCCGCGCCCGGCATGCATTGGCTTTGGCCGCGCTCGCTCTCCTCTCGCCCGCCGCGGCGTTCGCCGACCCTGCGAACCTGACCGAATTGGCCAATGACCTGCAACGACTTCAGCTTCAGATCGCTCAGGGCGACAAAGCCGCGTACGCGGCTCAGTTCATTCAGCAGAGCTATGCTGGGCGCACAAGCGCGCATGAGCACGCATTACGCCTTGTTTCCAGCCAAAATGAGCCTAAATCGTCAGTCCTGAAGCAGCATGAGGGCGCACGAAATTGCTTCCCGTGCTTCCCGAATGCTTCCCGGAACTAGGACTGAGCCCATGAAACTGACCGCCGCGAACGTCGCCAAGCTTGCTCTGCCGCTCGGCAAGGTCGAGGTATTTTTCTGGGACGACGACGTGCCCGGATTCGGCTGCCGACTCCGCGACGCCGGCCGCACCTTTGTATTTCAATATCGTTTTGGCCGCCGCCAGCGCCGGCTGACGATCGGCTCGACGTCGGCAATCAGCGCGTCGGACGCGAGGGCGACGGCGTCCAAGTTATATGCGCAGGTACGTTTGGGCGCGGACCCGGCCGACGAGAAGAAGCGCTCCCGCGCCGCCGTCGCGCAGGACGTCGACACCTTCGAGGTGGCGATCAATATCTACCTCGCGCGCCAGGCCCAGCGCCTCCGCCCGCGCAGCTTCGTCGAAGTTGAACGCCACCTCCTTCAGCACGCCAAATCGCTGCACCGGATGCCGCTCGCGGAGATCGGCCGGCGCGATATCGCCAAGCTTGTCGCCTCCCTCAGCAATACGAGCGGGCCGGTCGCCGCCAACAGGACGTGCGCCTCGCTGGCGGCTTTTTTCGCGTATTGCGTGCGCGACGGCTGGGTCGACAACAATCCGGCCGCGTTCACCAACAGGCTCCCGGAAGCGCCGCGCTCCCGCGTCCTGACCGACGACGAGCTTCGGACAATTTGGAAGGCGACGGAAGGCGGCTCCGATTACGCCGCGGCCGTCAGATTATTGCTGCTGACCGGAGCTCGGCGCGAGGAGATCGGCGGACTCCTATGGTCTGAGATCGATATCGAGCGGGCGACGATCACGCTGCCGCCCTCGAGGACGAAAAACGCCCGCCCGCATGAGATCCCGCTGAGCGCCGCAGCGCTCGCAATACTGCAAGCGCAGCCGCGCCGGGAGGGCCGCGATTACGTTTTCGGCGAGACGCGGCGCGGCTTCCGCAGCTGGTCGACGGGCAAGGCGCTACTCGACGCGCGCGCTCAGATTTCGCCGGGCTGGGTCCTGCACGATCTGCGGCGCTCGGTGAGCACGCATTTAAACGGCCGCCTCGGCGTCGCGCCGCATGTCGTCGAGGCTCTGCTAGGCCATGTCGGCGGCCAGTCGACAGTCGCTCGCACATATAATCGGGCGAGCTACGCGAACGAAAAACGGCAGGCGATCAACTTGTGGGCCGAGCATGTCGCCGCGATTGTCGAAGGCCGCGAGCCAAAGGTCGTCGCCCTGGTGCGGGCATGACGAGGCCTGAAAACTTGCCACGGTGGAAAGCCCGCAACGAGCGCGAGCGGCAGGAAATGATCGACTGGGTCAAGAAGGAGCTTGACGAGCTAGACAAGGCTGGAAAGCGGCGGTGGGACGATTTAGCCGACGCGGAAAAGAAGTGGTTGGACGACAACATCCCGTCTCCCGTCCCGCCCGAGCATGCGGAGTTGTATAACAAATGGCGTTGCGAGGGCCGGGCTCGAACGGGATTTGGCGGACGCTGGCCACATCGAGCCGGCGCGCGATTTGGTGCGCAGCGTCTTCCCGCGCATCGCCGACTTGGTGCTGAAGTTGCCGCCGTTGAAGCGCGGCGAGAAATACCGTCGGCTACTAGGCGGCTTCCGCACACTTCGCCAAATTGGCGTCGCCAATGCGGCGGAGGACGTGAAGCGCATCCGGGAGCTTTGGCAGGTGCATTACGGGAAGAAGAATCGTCACCAGCAGGATGGAGCGACGGCGGTCGAGATCGCCGCCGCCCGTAATCACGTTTCTGATGAAGAAGTCGAGCTAAAGCTCAAGCATTCAAAAGGCAAATTTTTGCGCGCCAAATAGCCTATTTGCATGGGAAGTTTCCAGGGCGCAGCTGTGCTTTAACCTGCTTCATAGAGCGCATCCGTGCGTTGGAGTGAGGCAACCAATGACTATCGCGAACCGTCGGGCCGAGCTGCGGCCCGAGCATGAGTTGAACCGCATCATCCCACTGAAGCAGGCCGCCGAAATCCGCGGCGTCAGTGTCGACACGATCCGACGACGGAACCCGGAAATCATCCTGCAGCTTTCGCCAAGGCGCGTCGGCGTCAGGCTTCGCGACGCTCTCAATCTGCCGGCCGCATGAGTGCGCCCCGCAAGTCGCGGAGAACCCGCCCAGCGCGCAGGCGCTGAACGGGCCTCCGAGATTGGGCTTGGCGGCTCCAATCTCGCACCTTTATCACAGCCGATTGAAAAACAGCAAAACCGCCACGACGACGGTCTGACCCCGCGCGCCCGAGGGATTGTCGCCGAATTGGCTGCGGCCGCATCGGGGCGATACCTGATGCTGAGGATCGCATCGCTCCGGCTCGGCATGATCGTGGGCGCTGGCGCGGTCGAGCACGACACTGCCGCACGCGCTCTGTTCGGTGCCGCAGACTCCAACGGGAGTGTCGACAAGCGCGGTGCACTGGCGGTCGTGCGGGAGATATCCAAGGGTCTAGCGAAAGGCGCGGAGAACGCGCGCAAGCGGTCGACCGAGAACAAGGTCGAGAACAGTCCCGAGGCGACGCACAGCGGCACCGCAGATGCCAGAACTGCCGCCATGGATGCCCCTGACCTCGCTGCCATCATCCTCATGGATGATGAGCTTGCAGCGGAGGCACCATGATCCGCCCGATCATTCCTGAGACCGCGATCGCGCACGCATTCCTGAAAGCCCTGATCGAGTGGGCGCAGCGAGCTGATCGCAGCGGACGGCGAATCGCGCTTCCGTCCGGAGCCGTCGACGGCGACGAACTGCGGCAGGTCGTTGTCGCCTTGGTCTGCGCCAGGGCGACACGGGATGCGGGAGCGCGGTCATGAGCGCCGATGATGCTCTCGACCTGATCGACTCCGCCATCGCCGCCGGCGACCCGAAGGAACTGCGACGACGCGCGGCCGCACTGCGCAAATGCTTCGAGTGCCGACGGCCGCGCAACCTCGCCATGCGCTTTCTCAAGATCGCGCGGGCATTCGAGCTGATCGCCGACGCGATCGAAGCGGAGTGCGCGCCGTGAAGAAGCACAACCGGATCAGCGGCGCGTGGGCGGCGCGTTCCATCGAAATGATGGAGTCGCCAGCTTACCGAATCCTGAGCCTCTCGGCGCACCGCGCCCTCTCGCGCCTCGAAATCGAATTCGCGCACCACGGCGGGCAGGACAACGGCAAGCTCCCCGTCACGTTCGACGACCTCGCCGACTACGGCATACACCGCACAGCAATCGGGCCGGCGCTGGCCGAATTGGAGTCGCTCGGCTTCATCAAGATCACCGAGCACGGGAAAATGGCGCACGCCGCCGAATACCGGCGGCCGAACAAGTTTCTGCTTATGTCTCGCCCGCCTCAGAAGGGGATCGAGGCGAGAGACGAATGGCGACGGTTCAAGACGCTCGAAGAGGCCGAGGCCGAGGCCGCCGCCGCCAGGAATCGAGGCGTAAATGGCAAGTGCGAAAAGAAAAAGCCGCCAGTACGGAAACCGTACCAGAAGCTAGTACGGAAACCGTACCATAAAGGCCAAATCGCCAGTACGGAAACCGTACCATTGCGAATGTCGGAAACCGTACCACTATCTATATCTCGGGAGGCAAGCCAGCCTAATGGCGTGGGCCTCACGTTAGAGACTGACGCGCCGCCGAAGCTGGAATGGACGAACCCTGTTGTCACTGAGTTGAGGTGGGAGCCTTTGCCTGCGCTGGCGGGGCTTGGTGGGCGGTGCGCAGCTTGCGCGGCGGACATGGGGTCGCGGGCGCATCGTGGGCGTTATTGCTCGGACACGTGTCGCTGGCGCGCGCAATTTTGGCGGCATCGGGCGCGGCGCTGAAAAGGAGAACAGACCAAATGAGCAAAGACGCAGTTTGTCATCACGCCGAACAGCCGACGACGTGCGGTCGGCGGCGGGACGCATAACGCGATTCACGGCGTGGGTAGGTCCCAGACGGGCGGCGAGCGGACGCTGAGCCGCCCTCTCGGTCTCTCTCGTGGACCTGGATGAAGCGTCGCCAACTCGGCAGGCCCGCGCCCCTTGACGGCGCCGCCTGCACGCGCCGAACAATCGATCCTTGATCGATTCGGAGCGTTCTTTGCAAAAAGCGACATTTGCGGCCGTCGTATCGGCCTTCGGCGCCCAAGCCCGCGCCAAACTGCACAATCCCGCCATTTCCGGGAACCCCGAGGACCAGCTCCGGGCACCGCTCGAAGGGCTGTTCCAGGAACTCGCGGCGCTCGGCGACCTCGCGCCGGGCGGCCTCTCGCTCGTCGGCGAAGCGCCGCTCGCGCACATGCAGACGCGGCCGGACTACGCGGTCAGCGTCAGCAACGCCCTCGTCGGCTTTATCGAAGTGAAGGCGCCCGGCAAGGGCTGCGACCCGCGCAAGTTCTCCGACAAGCACGACAAGGAGCAGGGGGGGAAGCTCAAGTCCCTGCCCAACCTCGTCTATACCGGTGGAAACGGGTTCAGCCTTTGGCGCGACGGCGAACTCGCCGGAAAGATCGTGCTGCTGGAAGGCGACATCGAAACCTCCGGCGCCAAGCTGAAGGCGCCGGAGACGTTGGGCGCGCTCGTGGCGGATTTCTTAAGCTGGGCGCCGCAACCGCCGACCAGCGCCAAGGCGCTTGCGCAGACGAGCGCGCGCCTCTGCCGCCTGTTGCGCGACGAGGTTCTGGAGGAGATGGCCGCGGGCCACGGCAGCCTGCAACATCTGAAGGACGACTGGCGCAAGCTCCTGTTTCCCGAGGCCACTAACGAGCAATTCGCCGATGGCTACGCCCAGGCCGTGACTTTCGGCCTCTTGATGGCGCGGGCGTTTGAGATACCGCTGAAAGACGGCGTCGAACTGGCGGCGATCAAGCTCAAGAAAACGAACACGCTGATCGGCACGGCGCTCAACGTTCTGACCGAGGACGAAGCCAACCAACAATCGCTGAAAACGTCGCTCGGCACGCTGACGCGCGTGCTGAACGAAGTGAGCTGGTCGACGCTCAGCAAGGACAAGCCGGAAGCCTGGCTCTATTTTTACGAGCATTTTTTGGAAGTCTACGATAACCGCCTGCGCAAGCTCACCGGCTCCTACTACACGCCGCCGGAAGTCGTGAGCGCGATGGTGAACCTCGTCGATCAGGCTTTGCGCGGGCCGTTGTTCGAGCGGGCGACAGGGCTCGCTTCGTCGGATGTGACGCTTGCCGATCCCGCGGTCGGCACGGGGACCTTCCTGCTCGGCGCGCTCAAGCGCATCGCCGCCAATGTCGAGGCCGATCAGGGCGCGGGCGCCGTCGGTCCGGCGATCGCGGCGGCCGCGAAGCGACTGTTCGGCTTCGAAATCCAGTTCGGTCCATTCGCCGTCACGCAATTGCGTCTGCTCGCCGAAATGCGGGCGTTGACCAAGGCGAAAAAGGCGCCGCCGCCCGAGCTGAACCTCTTCATCACCGACACGCTCGGCAATCCCTTCGTCGAGGAGGAACAATTGCCGCAGATCGTCGAGGCCATCGCGAAATCGCGGCGCGAGGCGAACAAGGTCAAGCGCGAGCAGCCGATCACCGTCGTCGTCGGCAATCCGCCCTACAAGGAGAAGGCGGAGGGGCGCGGCGGCTGGATCGAAAGGGGCGCGGGCGGCAAGCTTAACGCGCCGCTCGACCGCTGGAAGGCGCCGCCCGAATGGCGCGTCGGCGCGCACGGCAAGCATCTCAAGAATCTCTACGTCTACTTCTGGCGCTGGGCGACGTTGAAGGTCTTCGGCTCCGGCCGCTTCGCCGCAACCGGCCTTCCCGACACGGACGAAGCGGGAATTGTCTGTTTCATCACGGTCGCCGGCCTTCTCAATGGGCCGGGCTTCGAGAAAATGCGTGACGATCTGCGCCGAACCTGCTCGGATATTTGGGTGATCGACTGCTCGCCGGAGGGGCACCAGCCCGATGTGCCGACCCGCATCTTTCAGGGCGTGCAACAGCCGGTCTGTATTGTGCTCGCCGCGCGAAGGCTTGGGAAGGACGAAAAGACGCCGGCGCGCGTCCGGTTTCGCGCGCTGCCGAAGGGGAGGCGGGAGGACAAGTTCGTCGCCCTTGCGGCGCTGTCCCTCGACACAAAAGATTGGACCGACTGTCCTATCGACTGGCGCGCGCCTTTTCTTCCGCAGGTCGGCGGGAAGTGGGCGGATTTCGCGCCGTTGCGTGCGCTGTTTACCTATAACGGCTCGGGCGTCATGCCGGGCCGGACGTGGATCATCGCGCCGGACAAGGAGACACTGGAAAAACGCTGGGCACGGCTAATCAAGGAGAAGGATGCGGAGAAAAAGGAACTTCTGTTTCATCCGCATCTGCGCGGCGGCAAGCTTGGTGACAAATATTCGACCAAGGGTGTCAAGGCCGGGCTTGCCGGACATGAGTTTCGCGACTTTTCCGTCGCAGGCGATACGGGGAAAGTTATTAGCCCCACACGCTACGCGTTCCGCAGTTTCGACAGGCAGTGGATCATCCCGGATGCACGTCTGATCAATCAGCCGAATCCAACTCTGTGGAAGGCATGGTCGGATAAGCAGATTTTCGTCGCCGCCCTTGAGAGAGCGTCGCCGAAAGGCGGCCCCGCCATATCCTTGACGAACCTGATCCCCGATCTCGATCACTACAACGGTCGCGGCGGACGCGTTTATCCGCTCTGGGCCGATACGCAAGCGGCGCAATCGAACGTGCGCGCGGAGCTTTTGCAGGCGCTCGCCAAGGCGCTCGGCGCGGCGATCACGCCCGAGGATGTGGTCGCGTACGTCGCCGCGGTTATGGCGCATCCGGCCTTCACTGCTCGGTTCAGAGCCGATCTCGTGCGGCCGGGGCTGCGCGTGCCGCTGACGGCGGACAAGAATTTTTTCGACGAAGCTGTCGCGCTCGGGCGCGAAGTTGTCTGGCTGCATTGCTACGGCGAGCGTTTCGTCGATCCGGCTGCCAGCCGGCCGAAAGGCCCGCCGCGTCTGCCTGAGAACGAGCGGCCATTCGTTCCCGCCGACGGCGAGATTGTGCCCGCGCCCGAGCCGCTGCCCGAGACTATGGATTACGACGCCGCCAAGCGCCGCCTCGTCATAGGCAAGGGCTTTGTCGAGAACGTCACGCCGGCCATGCGAAATTACGAGATTTCCGGCAAGACAGTGCTCGACCAATGGTTCAGCTACCGCAGGCGCGACCGGACCAAGCCGCAGATCGGCGACAAGCGCCCGCCCTCGCCGCTCGAAAGGATCCAGCCCGACGGCTGGCTCGACGAATATACCAAGGACCTTTTGAACCTCCTCAACGTGCTCGGCCGGCTCGTTGCGCTCGAACCGCGGCAGGCTGACCTGCTGGATCGGATCGT
>Ga0116217_10004975_pt1 | contig 11758 bp, 9 predicted proteins | sample Sb_taG_6_FD_89697 | JGI IMG/M metagenome (GOLD analysis project Ga0116217, IMG submission 89697) | Peat soil microbial communities from Weissenstadt, Germany - Sb_50d_4_PS metaG | ecosystem: Environmental > Terrestrial > Soil > Wetlands > Peat | place: Germany: Weissenstadt | collected 2010-09-21 | reverse complement strand
GGTGCCCGGAGCGGGACTCGAACCCGCACGCCCTTTCGGACAGCGGCTTTTGAGGCCGCCGCGTCTGCCATTCCGCCATCCGGGCGGGAACGCCAGATCGTACAAGCTGCGATCTACGGTGAAGGGGTGGGAGCCCCGACACCATGAGGCTCGTCGGCGTGGAGCTGGTCCGGGTCGACCTCCCCTTCCGCAATGACATCGGTACGGCAGGCGGCGTGCACAGCACGCGCCCGCTGCTCTTCGTGCGCGTGGTGGCCGACGAGGGCGAGGGCTGGGGCGAGTGCGCCGCCCTCGACCGGGGCACCTCGGTCGACCCAGCGCTGAACGAGGTCGAGCAGGCGGCGGCCGACCGCGGGGTGGCGCGCCTGGACGGCGCCACCCGGTCGAGGGGAGGGCACCTCCCAACGGGGGCGGAGGTCCCCCAGCTCTTCGGGAGCTCCGCCGTCGACCGGATGCTCGCCGCCACCTTCGAGATGGCGGTCTGGGACGCCGAGCTGCGCGCCGAGGGCCAGTCCATGGCCGAGGCCCTCGGGACGGGTCCGGGGTTCGAGACGATGCCCGTGGGCGCCGTCGTCGGCATACCGGCCGACCATGACGTGGGCGCGCTGCGCGAGGAGGTCGCCGCCGCGGTGCACGCCGGCGCGGCGCGGGTGCGCCTCAAGATCGAACCCGGGTGGGAGCTCGAGCCGGTGCGCGCCGTGCGGGGGGATCACCCGCACCTCGTGCTCCAGGTCGACGCCAACGGGTCCTTCCACGGCGGGGAGGACGACGTCGCGGTCCTGAGCCGCCTGGCCGACTTCGACGTCCTCTGCATCGAGCAGCCCCTTCCGCCGGCTGACCTCGTTGCGCACGCGCAGCTCGCCCGCGTCCTCCCCGTGCCGATCTGCCTCGACGAGTCGCTCTCCACGTCACGGCGCGTGCGTGACGCGCTCCGCAACGGGTCGTGCGCCATGGCCTGCCTCAAGCCCGCCCGTCTCGGGGGTGTGCGGGCCACCTGGGCCGCGCACGGCGCGTGCGCCGCGGCCGGCGTCCCCGTCTTCGTCGGGGGCTTCTTCGAGGCGGGTCTCGGCCGCGCCTCGAACCTGGCCCTGGCGGCCCGGCTGAGCCAGGAGGCGACGGGCCTGGTCAGCGACGTCGGCGACCCGGCGGAGTATCTCTCGGTCGATCCCTGTGGATATCCCGCCGTGGTGGGCGGTTGGGTGCACGTGCCGGACGTCCCGGGTGTCGGGAACCGGCCCGACGACGCGGTCCTGGGGAGGCTCGATGCGCGGCGTCGCTGGTTCCCTGCCACGTACACTTGACGCTCCATGCATCGTGCCCTGCTGGAACGGCGGATCAGAGACGTCCACGCCCGGCTCGTCCGGACGCGGGAGGAGCTGGCCGTGCTCGACGAGCAGTTGGCCGTCGTCCAGGAAGAGGCCGACGAGGCCCGGGTGCGCTCCCTCGTCTCGGAGACGCCGCTCGCCACCCGCGAGCACAACGAGGCGGCGCGCCACGCCGACGCCATGGTGCGGGCCCGCGAGGCGCTGCTCCGCACGGTGGTCGACCTGGAGCAACGGCAGGACGAGCTCCTGGGCCACGTGGCCTCGGGCACGCAGTGAGGACGACGCAGTGAGGACACCGAGGGGGAGGGCATGACGGACGGACGCGGCAGCGCGTCGACACTGGCCCGCGTGGTCATCGCCGAGGACGAGGCCATCGTGCGCCTCGACCTCAAGGAGATCCTGCTGTCGGCCGGCTACGAGGTCGTGGGCGAGACGGGCCGCGGGGACGAGGCGGTGAAGCTGGTCGAGGAGCACAAGCCCGACCTGGCCATCCTCGACGTCAAGATGCCCGGCATGGACGGCCTCCGGGCTGCCCGCGAGATCACGTCCCGCCACCAGGTGGTCGTGCTGCTGCTGACGGCCTTCAGCCAGCGCGACCTCATTGAAGAGGCCAGGGACTCGGGAGTGTCCGCCTACCTGATCAAGCCGTTCCAGTCCCGGGAGCTGCTGCCGGCGATCGCCGACGTCCTCGCCAAGGCGCGCCAGGAGTGGGCCATCGAGGCCGAGCACTCTGCCGACGGAGCGGAGGACAAGATCGCCACCCGCCGGCTGGTCGACGAGGCCAAGCAGATCCTGATGGACCGCGACGACCTCCCCGAGACGGAGGCGTTCAGCTTCATCCAGCGCACGGCCATGCAGAACCGGGCGCGCATGCGTGACGTGGCGCAGCAGGTCGTCGACGGCACGCTCACCCCGTAGTGTCGGAGTAATGGCGACACGCCAGGAGCGATCGGGCCCGCTGCTGCTGCTCGACGGCATGTCCCTGGCCTTCCGGGCCTACTTCGCACTGCCAGACACGTTGGCCACGTCGACGGGCGTCGTCACCAACGCGGTGCACGGGTTCACGTCCATGCTGGTGTACCTCATCCGGGAGCAGCGCCCGTCGGCCCTCGCGGTGGCGTTCGACCACCCCGGCGAGACCTTCCGCGACGAGATGCTGGCGGACTACAAGGCCGGCCGGGCCGAGACGCCGCACTTGCTGCCGCCGCAGTTCGACATGATCCGCGAGGTCATGGACGCCCTCGCCATCCCCGTCGTGGAGGCGGCCGGGTTCGAGGCGGACGACGTCATCGCCACCCTGGCCACGGAGGCGGCAGCGCGCGCCTGCGAGGTCGTGATCGTGACCGGCGACCGCGACAGTTTCCAGCTCGTCGACGACCCGTACGTCCGGGTGCTCTACAACAAGCGTGGCGTGAGCGACTACGCCCTCTACGACGAGGCGGGCATCTTCGAGCGCTGCGGTGTGCCGCCCTCCCAGTACGTGCTCCTGGCCTCGCTCCGGGGCGACCCGTCGGACAACCTCCCCGGCGTGCCCGGAGTGGGGGAGAAGACCGCCGCCAAGCTCCTCACGAACTACGGCGACCTCGACGGGATCTTCGGGCACCTCCCCGAGCTGACGCCCAAGCTGCGGGAGAACCTGGCCGCCAACGAGGAACTGGCGCGCTCGAACGCGCGCATCATCCCGCTCGTGCGCGACGTGCCCCTGGGCGTCGACGTGGCCCACCTGGAGCTGGGCGGGTGGGACCGTGCCACCGCCGAGGCCGCATTCGACCGCTACGAAATGAAGACGGTCTGGCAGCGCTTGGAGGAGCTCCTCGACGCCGGCGCGCTGGGTGAGCCCGCGCCGGGTAGCGCGGGCCCTGCCCCGGCGAAGGGCGCTGTGGGTGCGGCCGCCGCCCCGGCCGGGGCCCAGGCTCTCCCGGCGGCACCCGCCCTGGAGCTGCGCGACGTCTTGCTGCCCACGTCCGCGTCGGAGGTCACCAAGGACCTGAGCGAGCTCGGCCGCGGCCCCCTGGCCATGGCCGCCCGCTGGAACGGCATTCCGGGCCGCAGCGACCTCGTCGGGCTCGCCCTCGTGGCGACCGAGGGCGCGGAGTCCGGCGTCGCGGTCATGGTGCCCGGCGACCAGCTCGGCGCCGCCTCGGTGGCCAAGAAGCTGAACGCGGTCCTCGCCCGCCCCTTCGTCGGCCACCACGTCAAGGAGGCCATGCGGTCGCTGCTGCCGCTGGGCATCGACCTGACGGGGCTCGAGATGGACACCGGTGTGGCGGCATACCTCCTCGATGCGTCGACCGGCGAGTACGAGCTGGCGCAGTTGCGCGAGCAGACCGGCCAGCTCACCCTCGACATCGTCGAGCCGGGCACCGGGGCTCTCGACGTGGCGCAGGAGGCTGCGGGTGAGGCGTGCGACGTGGCGGGCATGGCGAACGGCTTCCGGCAGCGCCTCGAGTCCGAAGACATGGTCATGCTGCACGACGACATCGAGACGCCCCTCGTGCGGGTCCTGGCCAAAATGGAGGTGGCCGGTATCGGCGTCGACCGGTCCGAGCTGCAGGCGATCGCCGACTCGCTCAAGGCCTCGGCGACAACGCTCCAGGCGGAGGTGCAGGAGCTGGCCGGCCACGAGTTCAACGTGAACTCGACGCCGCAGCTGCGCACGGTGCTCTACGACGAGATCGGGCTGACCCCGGGCAAGAAGACCAAGACCGGCTTCTCGACCGACGCCCAGACGCTCGAGAGCCTGCGCGGCGAGCACCCGATCATCGAGGCGCTGCTGTCCTACCGCGAGGTGGAGAAGCTGCGCTCGACCTACGGGGAGAGCCTCCTGGCCGAGGTGCAGGCTGACGGCCGGATCCACGCGTCGTTCGGCCAGACGGTGGCCCGGACCGGGCGCATCTCGTCAGACCGCCCCAACCTGCACAACATCCCGGTGCGTACCGAGCTCGGCAAGCAGTTCCGGCGGGCCTTCGTACCGGCCGACGGCTCCGTCTTCCTGGTGGCCGACTACGACCAGGTGGAGCTCCGCTGCATCGCGCACCTCTCCGAGGACCCGGGGCTGATCGACGCGCTCACGAGCGGGTCGGACGTGCACCGGACCGTGGCCGCCGCGGTCTACGGGATCACCCCCGCCGACGTCACGCACACCCAGCGCGAGTTCGCCAAGATGGTCTCCTACGGCCTCGCCTACGGCATGGAGGCCTACGGGCTGAGCCAGCGCCTGGGCGTGCCGGTGGAGGAGGCGGCCGCCATCATGGAGAGCTACTTCGGCGCCTTCCCGCGGGTGAAGCAGTACATGGACGAGACGGTGACCGAGGCCAAAATCCGCGGCGCGACCCGAACCCAGTTCGGCCGGGTGCGGCCCCTGCCTGACCTGCACGCTGCGAACTTCCGGTTGCGTCAGGCGGCCGAGCGCCAGGCCATGAACGCCGGCATCCAGGGCCTGGCGGCCGACATCTTCAAGCTGGCCCTGGTCCGGCTCGACCGCGACCTCGAGGAGCAGGAGCGGTTGAGCCGCCTGGTGCTCCAGGTCCACGACGAGGTGATCGTCGAGGTGTCGGCGGGGGAGGAGGACGAGGTGCGCCGCCTCACCGAGTCCGCCCTCACCGGGGCGGCGGACCTCAAGGTCCCCCTCACCATCTCCGTAGCGACGGGACCGAGCTGGGCCGCCGCGAAGGGATGACACTGCGGGGAGAGCCCTCCTGAGCAGCTGGTACTCTGTACCCCCTTGCCCGCCGGCACCGGCGGCGGCGCAACCCGTATCCATCGAGAATCGACCCCGGCGCGGTCCTGCGGCTGCACCTCGCAACCGCCGCAAGGAGCTTCACCATGGCTGACGCAGCACGTACCTCCCTCCTCTCCCCCGAAGCGATGGGCAGCTTCGACGCCGAGGGCAACTACACCCCCCGCACCATCGTCGACGACGACCTGGCGGACGCCGATCTCGAGCAGGCGATGGGTGACTCCATCATCGAGTTCGACGACGGCGACGTGATCGAGGGAACCGTCGTCAAGATCGACCGCGACGAGGTCCTGCTCGACATCGGCTTCAAGTCCGAGGGTGTCATCCCCGCCCGGGAGCTCTCCATCCGCAACGACGTGGACCCCACCGAGATCGTCTCGCTGGGCGACCACGTCGAGGCCCTTGTCCTCCAGAAGGAGGACAAGGAGGGGCGGCTCGTCCTGTCCAAGAAGCGGGCGCAGTACGAGCGGGCCTGGACGACGATCGAGGAGAAGAAGAACAACGGCGAGATGGTCTCCGGCCCGGTCATCGAGGTCGTGAAGGGCGGGCTCATCGTCGACATCGGGCTGCGTGGCTTCCTGCCGGCATCGCTCGTCGAGCTGCGCCGTGTGCGCGAGCTGCAGCCGTACGTGGGCAAGGTCATCGAGGCCAAGATCATCGAGCTCGACCGCAACCGGAACAACGTCGTCCTCTCGCGGCGGGCCTGGCTGGAAGAGGCCCAGAAGGAGCAGCGGGGCGACTTCCTGGCGAACCTCAAGCCGGGGGAGCGCCGCAAGGGCGTGGTCTCCTCGGTGGTCAACTTCGGGGCCTTCGTGGACCTCGGCGGCATGGACGGCCTGGTCCACGTCTCCGAGCTGTCCTGGAAGCACGTCGACCACCCGTCGTCGGTCGTGACCGTGGGCGACGAGATCGAGGTCGAGGTGCTCGACGTGGATCTCGACAAGGAGCGCATCAGCCTCTCGCTGAAGGCCACCCAGTCCGACCCGTGGCAGGAGTTCGCCGACAGCCACGCCGTCGGCCAGCTCGTCTACGGCCGCATCACCAAGCTGGTGCCCTTCGGCGCCTTCGTGCAGGTGGGCGACGGCATCGAGGGCCTGGTCCACATCTCGGAGATGGCGGTGCACCACGTGGACCTCCCCGAGCAGGTCGTGACCCCCGGCGAGGAGCTGTGGGTCAAGATCATCGACATCGACCTGCAGCGCCGCCGCATCAGCCTGTCGATCAAGCAGGCGGCCGAGGGGGGCGAGGTCTCCGAGGAGTATCGCGAGGCCTTCGGCGAGCACGCCTACGACGAGGAGGGGAACTACATCGGCTTCGACTACGCCGAGGGCGAGTTCACCCCCGAGACGGAGGCACAGGCGGCCTGGGCCGACTTCGCCGAGGAGATCGGGACGCCTGTGGTCGTGCCCGAAGGCGAGAAGCCGGCCGAGGGCGAGGTTGCCGAGGCCGGTGAGGCCGCCGCTCCTGAGGCCGCCGCTCCTGAGGCCGCCGAGCCGGTTGCCGAGGCCACGGAGGAGGCGGCACCCGCCGCAGCCGCCGACGACGCACCGCCCGAGGGCTGACTGGCACGACCCGATCGGCGGCGCGGTCGCTCACCGGTCGGTCAGGTGATCGCGTAGGACGTTGGCGAAGCGCGACGCGCCGGCCGGATGGTGCACCAAGAAGAGGGCAGGGTCGAGTAGCTCGAGCTCGAGCAACGCAGGCTGGCCGTCCGTCCGTTCCACGATGTCAACCCGCGCGTAGGTCGTCGGGCCGAGCAGGGCTTCGGCCGCCGCCACCGCCCGGCGCGCCACGTCGAGCTGCACTGACGTCGCGGTGGCCGCGCGTGTGACCTGGTTGTCCACCAGGCTCTCGGTGGGGCCCACGCCGCGGCGGATCATCGGGTCCTTGTGGAAGGCGTGGCTGAAGACGCCGCCGAGGAAGACGAGGCCGGTCTCGCCCTCGGCGTCGACGGCGGGCTGGTACGGCTGGACCATCGCCGTGCGGCCCGCGCCGACCAGGGCGGCCACGTGGGCGCGGGCCTCGCCGCGCTCGTGGGGCTCGTAGCGCGCCGTCCGGTAGCCGCCGCCCGAGACGGAGGGCTTCACGACGACTTCGCCTGCGGGGAGGGCGAGGGCTGACGGGTCGAGCGGATCCCGGCCCGGTTCCACCCAGATCGTCGGCACCGTCGGAACGCCCGCCCCCTCCAGGTCGCGCAGGTAACGCTTGTCGATGTTCCAGCGCAGGGTGGCGGGGGAGTTCACGACCGGCACGCCGTCGGAGGTGAGGCGTCCCAGCCAGTCGAAGAAGGCAGCCGTGTGGTGGATGTTGTCCCAGACCCCGTTGGCCACGACGAGATCGCAGGAGGACCACTCCACCCCCGGGTCGCTCCACACCGCGGTGCGGGCGTCGATCCCGACGTCGCCCAGTGCGGCGCGCTCGAGCGGCCAATCGTCGTGGAGGTCCGGGTACTGCGGCGACGATGCGAAGAGGATCAGCAGCTGGCCGTGACCCGTGGGCGGCGGGGCCATCAGCCCGGGGCGAGCGCGTCGAAGACGAGCGACGACAGGGTGTTGATGGTGCTCTCGCCGTACACCTCGCTCGGGTTGCCGTCCGTCAGGACGGCGAACACGTAGTTCCGCCCGGCCCCAGAGACGTAGCCGATGCTGTTCACCTCGGCATCACCCGGCGCCGGGGTGATGAAGCCGGTCTTCACGGCGACGCTGCCTGCTGGTGCGCCCGCGGGGACGCCCCAGACCTGGCTGGCCTCCACGCTGTGCATGAGGGAAAGGCCGTAGGCGCGATACGGATCGGAAAGGATCGCGTTGGGGAAGGCGAAGGTGCTCACGACCCTCACCATGTCGTCGGCACTGGTCGTGGTGTAGGCCCATCCGAGGTTGGTCGCCGTGATCGGGCCCGGGTACGGCGTGGTCGACTCCAGCCCGAGCACGCGGTCGAAGGCGCCGAGGCCGGCCGCACCGCCGATGATGCTCCACATGGCGGTGGAAGAGTTGTTGTCACTGACCTCGATCATCGGGGCCATGAGCGCCGCCTGCTGGGGCGAAATGCCGCCGGAGCTCTGGTCGGAGGCCAGCGCCGCCGCCATGACGTCCACCTTCACGATGCTCGCGGTGACCTGGACCTCATCCGGGTGCAGGTCCCACATGGCGCCGGTGTCGGCGTCGTAGACCGCCATGGTCACGTCGTCGGCCCGTTGCGCCAGGTACCCGGTCACGGCCGGGCCGAAGGGCGACGGCGCATTGCCGTACGCGACCCGGTACCCCGCACCGGCGCCCGCGCCACTGATGCCGACCGCCGGCACGCCCGGACCGCTGAGCGCCGAGCCGTCGAAGGGCGCGTCGCCGAAGTTGAAGATCCCGCCGTCGCGCGCGGCGAGCCAGTACCCGCCGCCGTCACCGGCCGCCGCCATGCCGACCACCGGTGCGTTCAACGACTGGCCGCCCTCGGAGCCGTGGAAGGCGGCGTCGCCGAAGCTGAACACGCCGCCGTCGGAGGCCACGAGCCAATACCCGCCGCCGTCGGGCATCGCCGCCATCCCGACGATCGGCTGGGCCAGTGGCTGGCCGCCCTCGGAGCCGTCGAACGGGGCGTCGAAGGCGAACACCCCGCCGTCGGACGCGACGAGCCAATACCCCCCTGTCGCCGGGTCCCCGGCCATGCCGACGATGGGCTGGGTCAGCACGAGGTCCCCGCTGGACCCGTGGAAGGCGGCGTCGCCGTAGGCGAAGACCCCGCCGTCGGAGGCCACGAGCCAGTACCCGCCGCCGTCGGCCGTGGTGGCCATGCCGACGACGGGCTGGTTCGGGGAGGCGGCCGCGAGGTCGCCGAGCGAGGCCGCAGCGAAGGCACGGACGGAGTTGGGTGGGACCGCCCCGGCGTCCGCGCTGCCCGAGCCGGCTGGCACCGCGAGGACGAGGGTGCCGGGCGCGAGGACGAGGGCGACCAGCGCAGCGGCCAGACGGCGTCTCGGGCGCGCGGCTCGGCGCCCCGGGTGGGCGCTCAACTCCCGATGGGGAAGTGGCAGGCCACCTGGTGGCCGGGCGCGATCCCCCGCATCTCGGGGACCTCCTCGGCGCAGCGGGGCTCTGCCCGCGGACACCGGGTCCGGAAGCGGCACCCCGACGGCGGGTTGATCGGGCTGGGTGGCTCGCCGAGCAGCGGGGCCGACGACCGGGACGCCTCGGGGTCGGGCTCCACCGCCGAGGCCAGCAGCGCCGCCGTGTAGTGATGGGCCGGCGCCTCGTAGAGCACGTCGGAGGGAGCGATTTCGCACAGGCGGCCCAAGTACATGACCGCCACCCGGTCGCTGACGTTCTTCACCACGGCCAAGTCGTGCGCGATGAAGAGGACGGTCAGGTTGTACTCCTGCTTCAGGTCCTCGAGCAGGTTGAGGATCTGGGCCTGCACCGAAACGTCGAGGGCGGACACGATCTCGTCGCACACGAGCAGCTTCGGCTTGAGCACCAGCGCGCGGGCGATGCTGATGCGCTGGCACTGCCCTCCGGAGAACTCGCGGGGCCGCCGGCCGCCGAGCAGGTAGGGGTCGATGCCGACCTGGTCGAGCATCGCATTGGCGCTCTCCCGACGTTCCTCCTTGGTGCCGATCTTCCAGATGTTGAGGGGTTCGGCCACGATGTCGTTCACCCGCCGCCGGGGGTTGAGCGACGAAATGGGATCCTGGAAGATCATCTGCACCTGGGTCCGCAGCGTGCGCAGGTCGCCCCGGCTGAGCGCGGTCAGCTCGGTGTCGCCGAAGCGGATCTTGCCCGAGGTGGCCCGCTCCACCTGGACGATGGCGCGGCCGGTGGTGGACTTGCCGCAGCCGGACTCGCCGACGAGGCCCAGAGTCTCCCCCTGCTGCAGGGTGAAGGTGATGCCGGCCACGGCCTGGACGGTCTGGCTGCCCTTGTGGAAGGAGACGTGCAGATCCTCCACCGACAACAGCGGCTCGGTGGTCCCGACCGCCTCAGCCTCCACGGCGGTGTCCGTCACGCCGTCACTTCCTGGGGCCGCGCCGCGGTGAGCGGGAACCAGCAGGCGTAGCTGTGCCCCGGTGCGGCCTCGACCAGGGGCGGCTTGTCGCGGTGGCACTTCTCCTGTGCGTAGGGGCAGCGGGGGGAGAACGGGCAGCCGGCAGGGGGGTGGAGCAGGTCGGCCGGCCTGCCCTCAATGGCGGTCAACCGGGTGTGGCTCGGGTTCGCAAGGCGCGGCGTCGACTTGAGCAGCGCTTCGGTGTAGGGCATGGCCATGCTCTTGAACAGGACGTTCGTCGGCGCGCGCTCCACGACGTTGCCGGCGTACATGACGATGATCTCGTCGGTGCGGGTCGCTACCACGCCGAGGTCGTGCGTCACGAGGATCATCGCCATGTCACGGTCGTGCTGGAGCTGGCCCAGGAGATCGAGGATCTGCGCCTGCACGGTCACGTCAAGGCCGGTCGTGGGCTCGTCGGCCATGAGGAGGCGCGGGGCGCAGGCGAGCGCGATGGCGATCATGACGCGCTGGCGCATGCCGCCGGAGAGCTGGGCGGGGTAGGCCTGGTAGCGCTCCACGGGGGAGGGGATGCCCACCTGCATGAGAAGGGAGAGCGCCGTCTCCTTGGCCTCGCCCTTGGAGAGCTTGAGATGGATCTTGAGTGGCTCGGTGATCTGGTTGCCGATGCGCTGGACCGGGTTGAGCGAGGTCATCGGGTCCTGGAACACCATGGCCATGTGCGTACTCCACAGCTTGCGCAGGTCGTCGTTCGGCGCGTTGAGGATCTCGGTCCCGTTGTAACGGACCGATCCCGTCTGCGTGGTCGATGAGCGGGGGAGCAGTCCCATGATTGCCCGCGACAGGACGGTCTTCCCCGAGCCGGACTCGCCGACGATGCCCAGTGTCTTGCCCTGGTCCAGCGAGAGCGACACCCCCTGCACGGCCTGCACCGAGCCGCGGCTGGTGGCGAAGGAGACGTAGAGGTCCTCGACCTCGAGCAGCGTGTCTGGGCTCACAGCTTGATCTCGGAGACGTCGAAGTAGGCGCGCAGCTTGTCGGCCACCACGTTGAGGCTGATGAGGAGCAGGAACATGGCGCTGGCCGGGAAGATGACCAGCCACGGATTGGTCTGTCCCTTGGCACCGGTCAGGAGGCTCGACCCCTCGTTCAACATGTTGCCCCAGCTGGGTGTCGGCGGGGACACCGAGAGACCCAGGAAGGCGAGCGAACCCTCCAGGACGATGATGGTGGCGACGGCGATCAGGCCGAAGGACACGATCGTCGGCATGATGTTGGGCAGGATCTCGCGGGTCAGGATCCGCGTGTCGCTGGCGCCGAGCGCCTTGGCCGCCAGCACGAAGTCGCGGGTGGCATACGACAGCGTGGACGCTCTCACCACCCGAAAGATCAGGGGCGCCGCAAAGAGGCCGATGACGAGAGTGATCTTGAAGAGTGACTTGCCCCAGAAGGAGACGATGGCGATGACGGCGACGATGGCGGGGAAGGCCAACACCACGTAGGACCCTGTATTGAGGGCCGTGTCGATCCGCCCCCGGCGGTAGGCGGAGATCATGGCGGGGATGCCGCCGACAACCAAGCCGATCAGCGCGCCGCCGAAGCCCACCACCAGCGAGACCCGGGCCCCGTAGACGAGCCGGCTGAAGATGTCACGGTAGAGGTCGTCGGTGCCGAGGATGTGGCCCCACCCCGGGCCGCCGTT
>Ga0116217_10004974_pt1 | contig 11759 bp, 11 predicted proteins | sample Sb_taG_6_FD_89697 | JGI IMG/M metagenome (GOLD analysis project Ga0116217, IMG submission 89697) | Peat soil microbial communities from Weissenstadt, Germany - Sb_50d_4_PS metaG | ecosystem: Environmental > Terrestrial > Soil > Wetlands > Peat | place: Germany: Weissenstadt | collected 2010-09-21 | reverse complement strand
CTAGTGCCCTGACCGGCAACGTTGGTGGGGCGCGTCCACCACTTTGAGCGGCCGGTCGCGCAAAGTGGTGCCATGGCAGAACGCGTGGCAGTCAGGGACATCACCAACGAGGAGGGACGAAAGCTCCTCTCGATCGTGCGCCGGGGATCGGGCTCGGTGGTGAGGTGGCGAAGAGCCCAGATCGTGCTCTGGTCGGCCCAGAGGATGGACGTCCCGGCCATCGCCAAGATCGCCTTCACCTCAGAGGACCGGGTCAGAGAGGTCATCCACAACTTCAACGCCGACGGGTTCGACTCCTTGGCCGCGAAGTACTCGGGGGGACGGCCACCGAAATTCACCCTGCCTGAACGCCGGGAGATCAAGAAGATCGCCCTGAGCCGTCCGGTCGACCACGACCTGCCCTTTTCCACCTGGAGCTTGTCCAAGCTGGCTGAGTTCCTCGTCGCCGAGGGGGTGGTCGACGACATCAGCCACGAGGGTCTCCGCGTGCTCCTCCGCGAGGAGGGTGTCTCCTTTCAAGTGATCAAGACCTACAAGCAATCGAAGGACCCCGACTTCGAGACCAAGAAGAACCGGGTGCTCGAGCTCTACGAGATCGCCGATGGCTTGGCGAAACCGAAGGAAGGCGACCCGGGCGTCGTCATCTGCATGGACGAGTTCGGCCCGCTCAACCTCTTGCCCCGGCCAGGCAAGCAGTGGGCACCGAGGATCGTCAAGGGAGAGGAATCAGACGAGCCCAGGCGCCGGCGGCGCCGGGCCACCTATACCCGCACCAAGGGTGTCCGCCACCTCATGGCCGCCTACGACTTGAACACGGACAAGATGTACGGCCACGTCAAGACGACCAAGGACCGCACCCGGTTCCTCGAGTTCTGCCGCTACCTGCGCACCCTCTACCCACCCGACGTCCGCATCGCCATCGTGTTGGACAACTTCAGCCCACACCTCTCGACCAAGGTCGACTCACGCGTAGGAGATTGGGCCGAGGCCAACAACGTGGAGCTGGCCTATGTGCCGACCAACGCCAGCTGGATGAACCGGATCGAGGCCCAGTTCCAGGCGCTGCGCTACTTCACCCTCGATGGCACCGACCACCGCTCACACGAGGAGCAGAACTCGATGATCCGCCGCTACATCATCTGGCGCAACCGCAACGCTCACGACAAGACGCTGCGTGAGCTGGTCAAGCGCGCAAACGTTGCATGATGCGGCACTAGCTAGAGCAAGCACCTCCGACCACCCATAGCGAGCGTCTGATTCACCAGGACCCACGGTGGGATCAGGGAAGGGAGGTCGGATGTCCGCTCAGCACCTCTTCACTGTTCTGTTCAACGCAGGTATCGCAATCTTCATTGGGGCGACCGTCCTTTTTGGGGATGTCCTTTACCGTCCGCCAGCCGTAGTCGCAGGCGACCGACCACCGAACGACGTCGAGTTGACCCGCGTGAATGTATCTCTGAGGAGACCGAAGGGCCATGGTCCTCCAGCCAGGAATATCGATCCGTGGGTTACGGACGGCCCTCCAGCACCAGATTGAACGGCGTCTCGGTTGCACGACGAAATGTCGAGAAGCCCGCTTCCTTCGCCACCTCAGCGAGTCTGCCTTCGCCTGCTTGGGCTCCGAGCGCGCTACCCACCTCCTGAGACAACGAGGCCGGAGTACAGACAAGTGTCGACACCGAATAGAACACTCGGCCGATGGGATTGAGGTTGTCGGCGAGATCGTCATTGGCGAACGGCTCGACGAGCAACCAGTGCCCATCGTCTTTGAGTGATTCACGGGCATAGTGAGCGGCGCCGACAGGATCGCCCATGTCGTGCAGACAGTCGAAATGGCAGACCATGTCGTAGTCGTTCCCGGGATACTCCTTGGCCGAGGCCACCTCGAAGCTCACGCGGTCCGATACGCCGGCTTTCGCGGCCATCTCATTGGCGTGACGGATCGAAGGCTCGTGGTAGTCGAAACCCCAGAAGCGCGAATTCGGATACGCGCCGGCCATGATGATCGTTGACGCACCGTACCCGCAGCCGACGTCGGCAACCTTACCTCCGGTCCGCAGTTTGGCGTCAGCGCCGTCAAGAGCGGGGATCCACGACTGTACGAGGTTCGCCAGGTAGCCAGGACGGAAGAACCTCTCAGTCCCTTGGAAGAGGTCGGGGTCATGTTCATGCCAACCGATCCCGTCACCGGTGCGGAAAGCCTCCACCGCCTTGGGAAGGATACGAGTGGCGGCCAGCAATCCTTGAAAGCCGCCTATCACGTACGCCGGGCTCGTCTCGTCGGCCAAGACGATGGCCTGCTCCTCGTTGAGCTCGTATCGGCCATTTCCGGCGTAGTCGATATACCCAGCTGCAGCGAGCCCACTCGCCCACTCGCGCACGTAGCGCTCGGTTGTTCCCGTCCGTTCGGCCAGCTCGGTCGGCGTTGCCGGGCCGCTGTCGGCCATGGCCGTGAAGAGACCGAGCTTGTCACCGATGTTGATCAGTGCCCCCGACAGGATGGATCCAAAGTCTCCAACCGCTTGATGCACATACCCCATCAACTTCTCTTCGTTCACTGCCATTTTCACAACCCTTTCTGAAACCGAGCTATCCAAGGGAGGCATCGAACCACCTCACCCGTGCAGGCTACGCCTCCTCCTCGCCGCTTGCTCATGCGTTCGCTCGCGCCTCAGAAGGGCCCGTAAAACACCTCCCAGGGCAGACGATTAGGGCAATTCTTACGCGAGTGGGGCTAGAACACGTTCCGCCCGGCGGGTGGGGCCATGCTGCGGTCGGTTTCCGGTGGGGGTACATGCCGTCGCGAGCCACGCGGCCCCGGCGAGGTGCTCGTTTCCGGTGCTGTGCCGCCGTTGCTCGCTCGCCGCACGATCGATTGCGCACCGGTCGTCGGAGGTTCGGCCTTCAGGCTCCGCGCCGCCCGCGTACGCGCGTCCTAGGGCTGTACGCAGAAGGGGGTGGCGCTGTTGATGGTGCTCTCTCCAGTGGCGGTGGACTGGGCGCTGGTCCAGTTCGTGCCGATGTCCGTGACCACCTTGTACCAGTAATTCGTGCCTGTCGTGAGGGTCCCGCTCGTCCACGACGTTGTGGTGACCGTCGTGATCTTGGTGTAGGTCCCCGGCGTCGAGGTGGTCGAGGTCGCCTGGAAGACCGCGTAGTTAGTGGCGTGGGTCACGGCGTTCCACGTGGCCTTGATCACCTTGGAGGTCGTCGGAGCGTTGCAGGTCGCGGTCACGCCGGTCGGTGCCGCTGGCAGCACCTGCGCCTGCCCCTCGCCCTTGCTGCCCGCAGCGAGCTGGACCACCCAGCTGGTGGCCGCTAAGGCGGCCTGGGGCATCAACCAGCCGCTCAGCCCTGCGGCCAGGACGGCGAAGACGGCGAAGAGGGGCCGGCGTGCGACGTCGCCCCCTCTTCGCCGTCCGTCATCTGTCTGTTCTCCACGGGGCGGTGAGGACAGATCAGGATGTCCAGGCGTCGGTCGCCGGAGACGTGGTCGAGGTTCCCGAGCCACCGGTGGCCGTGATGCCGGTGAGTGACGGCAGAGAGAAATAGGTGTTGGCGCACGCCACCGGAGAGCTGGTCGTCATGGAGGCATCGTTGGTCAAGGTGACCACCAGCGGGTTGTTGGCCTGACCACTGGCACCCACCGTCAGCGGTGTGGTCAACGTGTGCGTGCTCCCGCTCGTGGCCGTCGAGTAGTTCCAGATGACGTAACTCGGCGTGGCGGCCAGACAGCCCGCCTGCGTCGTGGTGAGTGCCGAGGTGGTGTAGCCGTTGGCGTAGGTGGTGTTGGTAGGCAGCTGCACGGCGGTGATGGTGACCGGGTATGGGTTCGTACTCGCGATGGTGACCACGACATCGCCGGTCCCGCCGGGATAAAGCAGGTTGGACGCGGCCGGCGAGGCCACGGCACTGATGGAGATGTTAGAGATCGTGGCCGACTGGCCCTCCCCCGATGAACCGGAGTTCAGGCCCACGACCCAGTTGGTCGCTGCGTAAGCCGCCACCCCCGCCAGAAGGATTCCGCACGCAACCGAGACGACCTTGAGCCTCGATGGCCGGAACGGCTTTTGGACCGCATGCGACGGGGTCCTGTTCTTTAGCCCGACTACTCCCAAGATGTGTGGCCGCGCCCCACTAATGGGCGCGATCTGTTGGTGGCAACCGGATGCTGGCCTGCGCAACGGCACTACAAAACCTCCTCGATGACTTACTGTCAGAATTCGGCTGTATCGAGGAACCGCTTGATGACATGGCGTACGGGTTTTTGGTGCGTAACTACGGATGATTTCTAAGTAATTGGCGGCCTATGCGGAGGCTCTACATGTGTAACGCTTACCGATGGCCAACATGGACCCGAGGTTCTCGAAGTGGACACGACTGAACTTCTGATCGAGCTCCCCGACTGCGTGCTCGTCCTCAACAGGTCAGGCCAAGTCCAGTGGGGAAACAGAGCCGCCGAACGATTGTTCGGTCGAACATTGCGTGCCTCAATCGGGTTTCCCGCCCTTGAATTGGTTCATCCTGACGACTTGGCGCTCGTGCTCCGTTCACTGGAAAGTGTCCAGCACAAGAGCGTCGGCACACTGATCGAAGTCCGAGCGAAGACCCCGTCGGGCTGGCGCCTTCTCGAGGTGCTGGGAACTCCCGTCAGTTGGCCCAACGAGCCAGGTGCGGTGTTGTTCTGCATGAGGGACCTAACAGACAGACGGCGCTTTGAGGTAGCTCGCAACAAGGATGCGAAGTTCCGGAGCGTGGTCCAGAACTCTCCGAATCTGACGATTCTGTTGTCGGAGTCAGGCGCCGTAGATTCCGTTTCGGGAGCACTTAGCCGGATACTCGGACACGACCCTGAGGTAATCGAAGGGCGTGAGCTCGTCGGCTTCGTGGTCGAAGAGGATCGATCCACTTTTCTCGCTGCACTTCAGGCCGCCAAGCAGAGTGCCACGGCGTCAGATCCTGCAAGGATTCGGATCCGACTCACGCGTCATGAGACCGGCGAGCCGGTTCCGTTCGAGTTCGCCTTTGTGAACCTTTTAGAAGACCAATCCGTGAGGGGCTTCGTGATCTCAGCCCACGACATCACGGCCCAGGTAGCGGCCGAAAAAGAGTTGAGCCGAAGCGAGCAGCGATTCCGCCGAGCGTTCAATCAGGGACCTCTTGGGATCGTTCTCACGGACTTCGTGCGCGGCATTGTTGATGTTAATGATGCCTTCTGCCGACTTGTTGGCCAGCCGTCAGACAATGTCATTGGTTGCGCGCTTCCTTCGTTCGTTCACACCGATGACCGTGAACGAGCCGAGGCCGTAGCCGTACTGATCGTTCAGGAGCCAGAGACGAACCACAAGACAGAGCTCCGATTCAAATCGGGCACCCTGGCACACGTCGTCACAAGTCTGACCGCTTCAGTGATCCAAGACGAGAGTGGTATACCGATCCACGGCCTCTGGATAATCGAAGACATTACAAAGCGCAAGCTTCTCGAGAGGGAGGTCGTCGCGCATGCCAGCACCGCCAGCACGCTCCTGGCGAGCTTGACGACTCGAGAGATCGAGGTGCTCGAACTTTTGGAAGATGCGCCCTCCGCTTCTCAGATTGCCTACCGGCTCACTCTCTCAGTCAGGACTGTGGAGTCACACCTGGCGAATGCGTATCGCAAGTTAGGCGTCCACAACAGGGCTGCGGCCATCGCAGAGTTTGCGCGGTTGACGCGCGCCGTTGCAAGTAGTCCGCCCGAGTGGAGTTGACCCAATCTGCCTTCCCGGTCCTTGGCACCCCAGTGCACAATGCCGAGACCAAGTCGTTGAGCTCGCGGCTCTGGCGCCACCGCTTCCGGCTCCAATACTGCCTCTTTGGGCCGCCTCCAGTAACTCTTAGTACCGTTCAAACTCCTGGGGAAGGAACTCGCCGACAGCGAACGCCAAATCTAGCTTCGGGTCAGAACGTTCGTCTCGGTCCATTGCCACAGGTGCAATTGTGTACCTATATCGGAACGCTGATTAGGGCCTGTCCCAGTACTCCAAAAGGTGCCGATCCGACGTTCTGGGACATTCACGCGCCGCTCCGCCGTTGCCGAACGCGCTGCAGTCCTCTGGGAATGCCCGCCGGAGGTGACCATACCTACGGCACTCCCACGTCCACCTCTTCCAAGGTGTCGCTGTCCGGCAGGGCGGTGGCCGCATACATCTTGGCGTCGCCGGTGTCGGGCACGGAGGTGCGAAGGCGGCGACCCCCGGCCTCGTCGGGCTGGCATGACGGATCGCCATCTCCGATCGCCACCCGATTGCGCCCCTCGCTCTTGGCCGCAAACAATGCGGCATCGGCGCGTTCGAGCGTCTGGGGCAGGTCCTCGTCGGCGCCTGCCCCGACGACGCCGAAGCTCACCGTGAACATCGGGACGCCAGCAACGGTGATGGCGGCCTCGAGGTTGGTCCGAACCGCGTCGAGGGTCGTACAGGCGTCTGCGGCCGAACAGTCGGGGAGGGCGATGACGAACTCCTCGCCGCCGTGGCGGCCGACCACGTCGTTGGTTCGCAGCGAGTTCCGTAGCGTCTTGGCGAAAAGGACCAGGGCACGATCACCGGTGGGGTGTCCGTAGGTGTCGTTGAGGTCCTTGAAGTGGTCCAGGTCGGCCATGGCGATCGACATCGGGGTGCCGTCGGCGCGCATGGCCTCGACTTTCTGTTCGAAGGAGCGTCGGTTGAGGAGGCCGGTGAGGGTGTCGGTGGAGGCTTGCAGCTGGGTCTCGGACATGACACGGAGCAACCCGATGCGGGCCCCCGCGAGCTTCGCCAGCGTCTCAAGGTCCGACACCTGGTGGTTGGGGAACGAGGTGTCGATGGCACTGGTGGCGTGGATCACTCCGACGGTACGCCCCATGATGGAGACGGGAACGCAGAGCGCCTGGCATGGTCCCTCTTCGCGGTCGAGGAGTTGGGGGCAGGCGTCGAGAGCTTCGCTGTTGGTGAAGTGCTGTACCTGGGCTCGGCGGGCCGCGGGACAGTGGTCAGGGGAGTCGACGGCGCAACCAGGTGGCTTCCCGGTCGGGGAGGCGACGGCCATGCGACGCAGGTGGGCGTGACTGTTGTCGGCCAGGAGCAGCTCAATAGGTGAATCGGGAACAGTTTCGGCGAACGATCTTTCGATCACGCTGAGCACCTGGGGTTCGCCGCCGGCCATGTCGAGGGCGTTGGCCAGTCGGCTTTCGAATTGTTGGGCCCGGTCCCGCTCCTCGGCCCCATCGAGAGCCAGGTTCAGGGCGAAGCCCATCTGGCCGACCTCGTCGGTGGAGTCCACCTCGATGCGCTTGGACATGTCGCCCGCCGCCACTTGGTCAAGAACTTTGGCGGTGTCTCGGAGGCGAATAGTGATACTGCGAGTGACCAATGTTCCGACTACGCCGGCCAAGGCCAGTGTCGCCAGCATGAGACCCGCGACCAACAGCCGGTCGCGCTGGTCGCGGGCCGACGCTGCAGCAAGTGTGAGCTCGCTCTGGGTGCGAATCTGTCTTTCGAGCTGGCCCAAAGGCGTGGTCACGGTGTGGTAGGCGAGTGCAGCCACACCATTGTTGGCGGCTTGGACCGCGGCGGGTGTGCCGGCCTGAAAGTCGGCGATGATCTGGTCGGTCTGGGCGAAGTAGTTGGTCAGGGCAGCCGTGGCATGGTTGAGGTTGGCGCGCTCGGCGGCGTCAGACATGAGCGGCGCCAATGCGGCGGCGTCGGCCTGGGCGGCGTTGGTGCTCTGGGCCAGGCTCTGCTGGTCGGCGGAGGGATCGCTGTGCGAGGTGAAGTCATACGCGATCGAGTTGGCGGCGACGGCGACTCCGGCGGCGTCGAGCTGGTACTGCTTGACGGCGGCCGTCAGCTGCAGCACCCGCCGCTGGGTGGCCGTGCTGCCGATCTGCTGCGACGTGAGGGTCCATGCCAAGGCACACGAGACGGCCAGCATGAGGGCCATGCTCCCGATCCCTGCGGTGATCTTCGTCCCGATTTTCATGGGTGTCCTGTTGGCCTGGGCTCCGCACGTGATACGGCGCCTTTGTGAGCGCTATCGACAGGAACGGCCTGTTTCTGAATAGACGGAGGGGTCCCATCCGCGAAATCCCTGGTCGCGGCTTATTGCCACCGTGCCTACGAGGTCGTAGTCGAAGCACCCGTACACCGACGTACCCTGTCCCTAACACCGAGAGGTCGCACCGTTCGGCACCACCGGCATAACAACGGTGATGAACATCCCACAGAGCGACTGCCGCCGAACGCCAATGATGTTGTTGAGCTCCCGTGAGGGTCCACCGCTGCAAGGTTGGTCGTCAGTAGTTTCGGGAGCACCGGAGCCACCGGTCTGACTTCAGATCACGACGGACACCCTTGGTATCCGCACACCGTCGACCGGAGCTCCGGGCAAACTCAGACGAGGCGCGGCGTGCCCCGTTCCAGAGGGGTGATGGGCCGCTCTGTTAGAGCAGATCGACCCGCACCGTCACTCCTTCTCGGGACGGCCGCGCCACCCCTCAACCGGATTAAGGAAAGGAAGGCATGACCATCGTAGAAGCCACGCGCGCCGTCACCGGTGGTATCGACACCCACGGGGAGGTCCACGTGGCCGCCGTCTTGGACGAGGTCGGTGGCCTGCTCGGCACCGAGTCGTTTCGGGCCGATCCCGAGGGCTACGCCGAGCTGCTGAGCTGGCTCCAAGCCTTTGGGGAGGTCAGCAAGGTCGGTGTAGAGGGGACGGGGTCCTATGGGGCCGGCGTCGCCCGTCATCTCGCCCGAGCAGGGGTCCACGTCGTCGAGGTGGACCGCCAGAACCGCCAGGCCCGGCGCCAAGCCGGCAAGTCCGATCCTCTCGACGCCGTTGAGGCCGCCCGGGCTGCCCGGTCTGGGCGGGCCCATGGAACGGCGAAGAGTAGAGACGGCAGCGTCGAGGCCATCCGGGTCCTCGTCGTCGCCAAGCGCTCGGCCCGAGGGGCCCGCATCAAGGCGCTCACCCAGATGCGCCAACTGACCTTCAGCGCCCCTGACCAGCTCCAGAGCAAACTCAAGGGCCTTCCCATCGCCGCCTTCGTCGCCGCCGCACAAGGACTTCGTCCGACGCGTTCACCCGATGTGGTCACCGCGGCGACCAAGGCCGCGCTCTCCTCGCTGGCCCATCGCGTCGCGGATCTCGAAGAGGAGATCTCCGACCTCGACGCCATGATCACCCCGTTGCCCAAAGAGACCGCCCCCGAGCTCCTCGCCGTCTATGGGGTCGGCATCGACACCGCGGCCGCGTTGTTGGTCGCCGCCGGCGACAACCCCGAACGCCTGCATTCAGAAGCCGCCTGGGCGCATCTGTGCGGGGTCTCACCACTCGAGGCCTCCTCGGGCAAGGTGACGCGACACCGCCTCAACCGCGGTGGGGACCGCCAGGCCAACCGAGCGCTGTGGCACATCGTGATCACCCGGCTCGCCTGCGATCCGAGGACCCAGGCCTACATGGAGCGCCGGGTCAAAGACGGCCGCCCCAAGGGCGAAGCCATCCGGATGCTCAAGCGTTACGTCGCCCGCGAGGTCTACCGCTATCTGCCTCGCGCCTAGATCCCCGGGCCATGGACCTGGCTCTCCAAACGCCTGTCGTCGATTGGACTGACTTCGTCCCGATTTGCCGGTCCATGGCCCGGGTTACCGAATCTCGAGGACGCGTGACCTAATAAGAGCTTGCCCTCTCCAACGAGTGGCCCATCATTGGTCTGTCCGCCGTCCTCACACTCCCGAAGATTCCCTCGAAAGGGGTTGACATCATCCATAGGAGCATCAAGCTAAGTGCCACAAATGACCCGGCAATGCCCCAGTTCGCCGGATCAGTGAGGCACATTCCGGCCGGCAATGCGTCAGGTGGTTGCTTTCGCGAGCAGCGCACCCCGCTATTTCCGAAGTACCGCCGAGGAACAGAATCCGGCCTCCCAATTCCAACGCGTAGAGCCGGATTAGAGACGGCCAAGCGGGTGGCCTGCTTGGCGTGACCCGATAGGTCGTCGACCGGCTGACGGCGGACACAACATTGGCGTTCCGTCGTCTGCCCGGCAACAAGCACCGCCGCTTCAGGGTCGGTGATGTCCTGTTGCTCGCCGAGGAACGTGATCGTCGCCAAAGGGGAACGGGCGCCATCCGCTCCGTCTTGCGAGAGCCTGTTGATCGGACGTGTGTACCGATTTGTGGAGACGCCCCAACCCAGGTTCGGCGTGACCTTACGTGACCTTATCGAGAGGGAAGCGGAGGGATCGTGAGGGGACCTGAGGGGACCGCAACGCTGCTACCAGCAGTCTCCTCGGAAAGGGCCTGGTCAAGCCGAAAGTAGCCGCCGCCTCGTCAATGAGCGCTTGCGGGATGGGCTCGTCAGAATAACGGAGGAGGGCGTCGGGCTGATGCCCGGACTTGCCGAACAGCGCCAGGGCTGTGCAGCCCGCCGTGGACGTCGTGTGCGGCGGAGTACCAGATGCCAGCGAAGCCGGCTTGGTGGAGTCGGTGGGCCCAGCGTTGCGAACCTTCGTAGTCGTCACCAGCCCACAACTCGGCCGACAGATGCCAACGCCCGAGAATGGTCCGGTCAGTGGCGTCGGCGATGCGGACGGGCGAAGCAAGTCGAAGGCTCGTCAAGGAGTGCTGGTCGATCAGTGATCGCGGTATTACCCGGAGGCGGCCGAACTTCTCAACGAAGGCACCGAGCGGATGGCCAGAGAGATAGCACGTGCCGAACCCGGTTTCCGGTGGCGGATCGAACCGGCAGTCCCCCTTGTCGCAGAACCACTCGGCCTCGTGTTGGTCGTGGTGGATGCGGGAATATGGATAGTCGGCTGGGACAGTCCGGGCTGGGAAGTCGACCAGCTCTGCAGGATCGTCGGGAGGCGACGCCAGACTCAACGGCCAAGCTCGCTCGCGGTCCGTCGGGCGATCCGCGTGACCTCGGTCGGATCTTTGCCGGCGGCGAGCCACTCTTCGGGTGACATGTCCAACTCAGGCTGATCCGTTGTTGCCCACGACGCAAGCACGAATGGGTCGACCGCGCCGAGCTCGTCTCGGAACGCGGCGATTATCTCGGCCGCTACCGAGCGAACCTCGTGGGCGTCGAGGTCGAACTGCCACACCGGGAACCACGTGGTCCCCCGGCCGGGGACACCGAGAACCGTGCCCTTCACCACCCGCTTGTGCAGCGCCTGGCGGGTGACATGCAAGAACTCGGCCACGGTGGTCGTCGACCACCGCTCCCCGACTGCGGCGGCCCAGATGAGCGGGGCCACGGCGGCTTCCGCGCCCTGCGCGCCGAGCTGGCGTGCCTCGTCGAAGGTCAAGTCTGAGATGGCATCCTCGTGGCGGCCGAGGAGCGCGCCGAGACGCTCACAGAAGCCCTCGTGCAACCCTGCAACGGCATCATCCATGGCAACAGCGTAAACCCGTCAACCCCATACGTCAACCCGTCAACCTCTACGGGCTTCGTGCTGCTGGTATCACTCCGTCCAACAATGCAGGTTGGGCTCCGCATCGAGCCGGGCCCCAGTCGAGTCAAGTGGGCCGCGTCCACGTGCCGGTCACGTAGGCAAGTTTCGTCTTGCGGTCACGGTGTTTGGCTCGGCTCACGACCCAAGCTTGCGCACCGGCCGGCCACCCTCCCTGCGGCCCTCCGGGCCGGAGGGGTAGAGCGCGAGCGACTGCGCTCGGCGTTTGGCCTGTCCCAGCGATCGCACGGTCTGGGCCGCGTACGCGTCCAGATGGGTGGCAAGTGCG
>Ga0116217_10004972_pt1 | contig 11762 bp, 13 predicted proteins | sample Sb_taG_6_FD_89697 | JGI IMG/M metagenome (GOLD analysis project Ga0116217, IMG submission 89697) | Peat soil microbial communities from Weissenstadt, Germany - Sb_50d_4_PS metaG | ecosystem: Environmental > Terrestrial > Soil > Wetlands > Peat | place: Germany: Weissenstadt | collected 2010-09-21 | reverse complement strand
GCGCCATCACCGCCTCGGGCGGCGCATGGAACGCCAGTATCGTGGCGGAGGTGGTGAGCTGGGGCGATACCAAGCTGACGGCCCCGGGGCTCGGCGCCTATATCGCCCAGATGACCGACGCCGGGGACTTTCCGCGCATCGTGCTGGGGATCGCGGTCATGTCGATGTTCGTCATTCTGTTCAACCGGCTGCTCTGGCGTCCGCTTTACGCACACGCCGCGCGGCGCCTGCGTCTCGACTGAGGAGGCCACTCAAATGCTCGACACCCTTCCACCCGTGACGACAGGTGTGCTCGAGGCCCGCGGCGTGCGCCAGGCGTTCCCCAAGGCCGCGGGCGGCGAGCTCGTCGTGCTCGACGACGTGACTCTCGCCTTGCGCGAGGGAGAGATCGTGGGGCTCCTCGGCCGCTCCGGCTGCGGCAAGTCGACCTTGCTCCGCATCATCGCAGGGCTCATCCGCCCGAGTGCCGGCGAGGTGCGCTACGAGGGCAAGCCCTTGCGGGGCCCCGCCGAGGGCATCGCGATGGTGTTCCAGACCTTTGCGCTCTTCCCTTGGCTCACCGTGCTCGAGAACGCAGAGATCGGGCTCGAGGCGCGCGGCATGCCGGAAGCGGAAACGCGCCGCCGCGCGCTCCAGGCGATCGACCTCATCGGGCTCGACGGGTACGAATCCGCCTACCCGCGCGAGCTTTCGGGCGGCATGCGCCAGCGCGTCGGCTTCGCGCGCGCGCTCGTCGTCGAGCCCAAGGTCTTGCTCATGGACGAGCCGTTCTCCTCGCTCGACGTGCTCACCGCGGAGACGCTGCGCACCGACTTTCTCGACCTCTGGATCGAGAAGCGCATGCCGATGAAGGCCATGCTGCTCGTCACCCACAACATCGAGGAGGCGGTCTTCATGTGCGACCGCATCCTCATCCTCTCCTCCAGCCCGGGCCGGATCATGGGCGAGATCAAGGTCCCGTTTGCACATCCGCGCGGCCGGCTCGACAGCGCTTTCCGCCAGATGGTCGACGACATCTACGGCCGCATGACGGCCCGTCCGGCCCCCACCCCAGGTACCGCGGTCAAGACGCCGGTGCTCGGCGTCTTCGACAAGCTGCCGCGCGTCTCGATCAACCGGCTTTCCGGCCTCATGGAGACCGTGGCGGCGCCGCCCTACAACGGCCGCGCGGACCTGCCGGCGATCGCAGCCACCCTCCAGCTCGAGGTCGACGATCTCTTTCCCATCGCCGAGGCATTACAGCTCATGGGCTTCGCCGAGCTGGCGCAAGGCGATATCCAATTGACAACGGCGGGCCGGCTCTTCGTCGAATCGGATACACAGACGCGCAAGCGGATTTTTGCCGAACACCTCATGCGCTCGATCCCGCTCGCGGCACATGTGCGGCGCGTGCTCGACGAGCGCCCCGGCCATCGCGCACCGCGCCTGCGCTTCGAAACGGAGATCGAGGACCATCTTCCCGAGGAGGACGCGCAGGAGACGCTGCGCGCGGTCATAAGCTGGGGCCGCTACGCCGAGCTCTTCTCCTATGACGACGAGGCCGAGATGTTCAGTCTCGAGAATCCGGCGGCCTGACGGGAGGCGGCCACGCGAACGATCGCGGCCTCGGCGCGGCAACATACCGCAATGGGAGGCGCTATGACGAGCGTGATCGAGGCTACGCGCGCCTACGAGCGCTGGCTGCGGACGGAGCTCGACGTGGTAGCACGCGACCTCGCCTTGAAGCACAAGCTCATGGCCGAGGACCCCTTCTCCTTCATGCGTGCGACCTTCTATCGCTGGGTCCCCGTGTGGCATGAGGTCTGCGCCGATCTCGTCTCGGCGCCGCGTCTGCTCGCCGTCGGTGATCTGCATGTCGAGAACTTTGGGACCTGGCGCGACGCCGAGGCGCGCCTGGTGTGGGGCATCAACGACGTCGACGAGGCGGCGCCGATGCCCTACACGCTCGATCTCGTGCGCCTGTCCGCGAGCGCACTCTTGGCATGGCGCGGGGAGCATCTGGCGATCGCACCGAAAGAGGCCTGCAAAGCGATCCTCGACGGCTACCGCAGGCAGCTTGAGTCCGGCGGTCGTCCTTTCGTGCTGGAAGAGGACCACGGCGCGCTCAGGGAGGCGGCCCTCTCCGCCGAGCGCGATCCGGTGCACTTCTGGCAGAAGATGGCGAAGCTGCCCGATCTGCGTGCGCCTGCCAAGGTGAGGAAGCTGCTCGCCGCCCGCTTGCCAGACCGCCGGATGAAGTTCCGCACGGCCCACCGCATCTCCGGAATGGGCAGCCTCGGCCGGCCGCGCTATTTAGCACTCGCGGAATGGGGGAGCGCCCAGCTGGCGCGCGAGGCGAAGGCGATGCTGCCCTCGGCGTTCGGATGGGCGCTCGGCCGGCGCGAGGAAGCGCTCCATTGCCACACGATCATCGCGCGCGCCGTGCGCTGCCACGATCCCTTCTTCGCCTTCGGCGATCGATATCTGCTGCGCCGCCTCGGGCCACACTGCTCGCGCATCGAGCTCACGATGATGCCGAAGAGCAGAAACGAGAAGCGACTTCTCGAAGCCATGGGCCGCGAGACGGCGAACCTCCACCTCGGCAGCAACTCGTCGATCGGCACCGTGCGCGCCGACCTCAAGGCGCGTCCCAAAGGCTGGCTCCTCGCCGCCGCGCGGGCAATGGTCAGAGCGACGGTCGCCGACTGGAAGACATGGAAGGCGCGAGGGTAGGCAGGACGAATGCCATGTGACAGCCGGCACATGCACGGGAGCCGATGAGCGGGCGGCTCGCCGCCCACCGGGCGCTCTGGCAGACGAAGCCCGCGCTGCGTATGGTCTATGAGGATTGCTACCGGCGCATGCTGGAGCATTGCGCGCCACGGCGGCCCCATCCTTGAAATCGGGGCGGCACCGGCAAATTCAAGGCGTACCGCGCGGGACATCGTCTCGAGCGCCGGCGCCTCTTCCTCGAGGACGCGGCGGGGCGGTCCGCCCCCTATCGCCAGGGAGAAGACAGGGAAGCGAGCATGAGGACCAAGGCCATCCTGTTCGGCAGCGACTTCGACGACCCCCTCCCCTTTCGCGAGGTCTTCGCGCGCGAGTTCCCGGAGCTCGATTTCCGCGTCTGGCCTGATGCGGGAAGGGTCGAGGACATCGAATACGCCTTGATCTGGAAGATCGACGACGGCGTCCTCCGCACGCTGCCTAATCTCAAAGCGATTCTGGCGCTCGGCGCCGGCGTCGACCAGATCCTCAAGGACCCGGCATTCCCCGCGCACATCGCGCTCTATCGCCTTCTCGATGCCGGCCTCGCCGCGCAAATGAGCGAATATGCCATCCATGCCGTGCTCGACCTCCACCGGCGAATGGCGGAATACCGCGCACAGCAGAGGCGACGCGAATGGCGGCGGCTCGATGCCGTGCATCCCTCCGAACGCACGGTCGGGGTCATGGGCCTCGGCGTGCTGGGAGCCGATCTCGTCCGCAAGCTCTCCGTGCTCGGCTTTCGCACCATCGGCTGGAGCCGCACGCCCAAGGCCTTGGCCGGCGTCGGATGCTTTTATGGCGAGGGCGGCATGGCGGGGTTTCTCGGCCGCTCCGAGATCACGGTCGTTCTCCTGCCGCTCACGCCTGAGACGCAGGGCATCATCAACGGCAAGACGCTGCGAGCGCTGCCGCGCGGTGCCGCCATCGTCAATATCGCGCGGGGAGGCCACGTAGTGGAGGCGGACCTTGTGGCGGCGCTCGATTCGGGCCACTTGAGCCGCGCCGTGCTCGACGTCTTCCACGACGAGCCCCTCGCCGACGACCATCCGTTCTGGACGCATCCCCGCGTCGTCGTCACTCCCCACATCGCGGCACAACCCATCGCCGAGCTCGCCATGCAGCAGATCCTCGAGACTCTCCGCCGCCTCGAGGCGGGCGAGACGCCGTTGGGACGGGTCGACCCGGCCATCGGCTATTGAGCGCCGGGCCGCCCTCGTGTTCCGCGGAGACGGCTAATCTATCATGCCCCGAGCGTGGGCGATGACGGGAGCGGGATCAAGCGGATGCTCGATGCCGTGGAAGATCTCATCGGTGCCAACATCCTCATGACGGATGCCGTGCTCCGCATCAAGCGAGAGCGCCGCCATCCGCCGCCGCGTCCTGCGTGACTATCCGGAGAACCCGTTAATGGGCCCGCGCGAGCCCGGGATTCCCCTCCGCTTCCCGGACGCGACGGAGGGCCTCTATGCGGAGCGCGCGTGAGCCTCTGCCGCTAAAGCCCCGTTTCAGGGACGAGCCGCGTGCCGTCGATCATGCGGGAGTAGCGGAACGGGCGCGGATCGACGATCGGCGTCTCGCCGGCAATGAGGTCCGCCGCAAGCCGTCCGGCCGCCGGAGCGATGCCGAAACCGTGGCCGCTGAAGCCGGTCGCGATATAGAGCCCCTTGGGCGTCGCTACGGGTGAAATCACCGGCACTGCGTCCGGCGTCGCATCGATCATCCCCGCCCAGGTCTCGGCAATCTTCACGTCGCGAAGTGCCGGATAGGCGGCTTTGAGATTGGTGAGTGCTGTCTCCAGCACGTCGCGGTCCGGGGCTGGGTCCAGCACGCGCACCGCCTCGAAGGGCGAGGGCCGGTCGAGCGCCCACTTGCGCGGGGTACGGAGCGCCTGGAAGAAGGGTGCGCCAAACGTGATTCTGAGCGCAACCGCTCCCTGGCGATAGGCGGGCCAGAACGCGCGCATATAGCGGAAGGCATCCGGCGTGAGGTCAAAGCTCGCGGCCCCGCGCAGGCCCACCGTGTAGCCGCCGTCGAGGCGGCGGCGCATGCCGAAGCCGGGCGCGCTCACCGGGCCGCTCAACACCTCGGGTGCCGGTGCCGTGCGCAGGACGGAGGCGCGCACGCTCAACTGCGGCAGATCGAGACCGTGGCGCCGACAGAAGAGCGTTGACCACGCGCCCGCCGCGCAGAGCACGGCGCGCGTGCGGATGGCGCCCGTCTCGGTCACCACCATCGAGACGGCACCCGCCGCGGTCTCGATTCCCCGCGCGGCGCAGCCCTGGTGCAGCGAGGCACCGAGCCGACGCGCCGCTTCCGCGATGGCCGGTGCCGCCTTGGCGGGCTCGGCCCGGCCGTCGCTCGGCGTATAGAGGGCGCCGAGCCATTTCTCCTTGCACCCTGGCATCATGGCCGCGGCCTCGGCGCCACTCAGAAGGCGGGTATGAAGCTGATATTGCCGCGCCTGTTCGAGCCACCGTTCCCAACGGGCGAGCTCGGCGGCGTCCTTGGTCACATAAATGAGGCCGGTGCGGCGGAAGCCGGTCTCGGCGCCGATCTCCTCGTTCAGGCTGCCCCAAAGCGCCAAGCTTTCCTTGATGAGCGGAATTTCCCGCGTGTCGCGGCCTTGTTGGCGGCACCAGCCCCAATTACGGCTCGACTGCTCGGCGCCGACGCGCCCCTTTTCGACGAGAACGACGGAAAGCCGCTTCTTCGCGAGGAAATAGGCCGCAGCGCAGCCGATGATACCGCCGCCGATGACCACGACATCCGCGGAAGCCGGAAGCTTGCCATCGCTGCGCACCGCATCGACCGGCGGGGACATGTTTCTCCTCCTGCGATGGGAGGCGGCAGGGGCACCTAGAGGCCGATCATGGGAAGGGGCGGATTGGGCGTCAATCCGAATCCGTGCCGGGAAGCGCTCCTCGCACCCGGTGCCGCCGCTCCGCCCTTGGAGCGCTCGGCGCACCAAACAAAACCCGCGCGGCGAGCCGCGCGGGAGTTTTTAGGGAAATACGCGAACGGGTACTTCGCATACATTAAAACTATAGTCCGAGGGATATATCCTGTCAAGGGAAAAAGCCATGGGCTCTACAATTTTTGCACCAGCCGCACCTTGTGCTCGGCCAGGTGCATGGCGCTACTGCTTGTTGAGTTCGATTCGCGGTGCGCAATCGCGCTTGCCATAGCCCACGCATTCTTGGGTCTTGTTCCAATCGATGAAGGCCGAGGCCAGCCAATAGAGAAGGCCGATGCCGACGATGACCGCGATGATGGCGAGGTAGCTGCTGCGGCCCTGCGCATCGTCGTCCGGCTCGCTCTCGCTCATTGTCTGCGGCCTTCCCCTGGGCTCTCACTCCGACGCCGTGTCGGCGGCAGTACTGCCTCCGGCAGGGTGCGGCCGATATTGGCGGTTGAGCTCAATGGACGGGGTGCAGTTGCGCTTGCCCATGGTGACGCAGGTCTGGATTTTGTCCCAATCGGAAAAAAGCACGGAAAGCCAATAAAACAGCGCGACGCCGATGAGAACGATGAGCAGCATGAGATACTCGCGCAGAATCGAGCTGCGTGGGCCGCGCCCGCTCTCCATCGGATCGTTGTCATTGGCGGCAGCCGCCGTGACGCGGCGCCGCCCGGTCTGCAATTCGCGCCTCATGCGCGGCCTTTTCCCTGTCGGAACCTCGTCGGGCTGCCTTGGCGGGACGCAAGCTCAGCCCGCGTTGCACTTGGCCTCGTCCTCATCATAGCAGGAGTTCGCCGCGAAGGCGCCAAAAGCGACCCGCCGCCCCGGCTTTCGAGCCGGCCCACCTCGAAGACAGGGCTCGGCGGCTTTACCCGCAAAAAGGCCCGGCATATGAGCCGCGCTGTGCCTAGAAACCACACCAGATTAGTGTTGGAATCCGGGCGAAAGCGCTAGAATGCAATGGCGGGCTACCCCCTTGCGAGGGCCGCCTGTCGAGGGGAGGAGGCGAGCCGCATGAGCGTGCTTAAGGAGATGCGCGAGGCGCGTGGCCTCAGCCAGCCGGTACTCGCCAGGCTCGCGCGCACCTCACAGCAGCAAATCGATCGACTCGAGAAAGGCCAGCGTAGATTGACGCTCCCTTGGGCGCGGCGGCTGGCATCCTTGCTCGGCGTCGACGCTCATGAGCTGCAGCCGGTCGATGCCTACGGGACGGTGAGCGTGGTCGGCTATGTCGGTGTCGGCGAGGAGGTCTTCTTTTTCGACGGGGACGCCGGCGCAACGCTCGAGACCGTCCTCGCCCCGCCCGGCGAGCATGACACGGTCGCGCTGCGCGTGCTGAGCGACAGCGCGAGCCCGCGCTATCGCGAGGGCGAGATCATCTTCTACTCGCGCACGCGTGGCCGCACGGCGGCGAAGTGCCTCTACGAGGATTGCGTCGTGCGTCTCTCCGACGGGCGCACGTTCCTCAAATTGATCGAGCCGGGCAGCGAAGCGGACAGCTACGTGCTGCGCTCCTACGCTTCCGCGACTCCGCTGCTGGTCAACCGCAAGGTCGCGTGGCTGGCACCCGTCACCTGGCGCGGACCGAGGCGATAACGTTCGTTTCAGCAAGCTCGTCGCGGGAATGCGACAGCTTGAAAGTCGCATCGCGAGGTTTTTGTTACATCGCGCGACATTTTTGGTTACACTTTTTCGTGGTGATCGCGCATACGCGGGATCGCTCTTGCTGTCACAACCGAAGTTGGGGGTTTACATGCCTGCACCCAAACGAAGGAAGAGACCGGCGGCGAAGGCCGCAAAGCGCACGACGAAGAGAAGGACGGCCCGCAGGTCGACCGCGGCAAAGAGACCGGCGCGCCGGAAGACCGCTCGCAGATCCACCCGCAAAACCTCGCGGGCTAAAAAGAGATAGCCGCGGGAGCAAAGCGGAGATGACAGTCGCGGCGTGCGACCGCACCCACCTGTTGCGCCCACCGGCACCCCCGACGATGCCGGGGATCATGTAGCGGTCGCTTTTCCCGATAAGATTTCGGCGCGGGCGAGCAGGTCCGTTCTGTTCGCCTCGTCTCTTGCGCGCTCGCGCCGTCATCGCGGACGCTGAATCAAGGGCCCTTCCGCTAGCCCCCGCTGCCTCGACGCGACAAAGCCGCTTATGAAACGTCCACCGAGCGGCGCTCTTGGCGAGCGGCGCAGCGAGTGCCTGCGCACCCGGAGCGTGGGCGGCATCCGGCGTCGATAACGTCGTTATGATTAAAGGCGCTTGTAGACACAAGGCGCGCGCGCTGATGCCTCGAACGTGCGCCTGACGCGGCCGTGCGCCGACCAATCGCCAGGCTCTCGCATGAGCGGCCGGCTGCGGCCTGACGCCAACAGAGACCTCGCGTGCTGGGCGGGTGGGCGTACCGCCGTCAGTTGCATCGAGCGCGCGCAGGCGATGAGGGCTCGCGCGGGGGCAATCGCCCGGGCTCCGGCTGCGCCGCCCGCGCGCGGCGTCACGACGCGCACCTCGATGCTTGCCTTTGCACGCAGGATGCGGGACGGCCTCGGCGTCCATGGATCGGCGCCACAGCACTGGTGGCAAAGCGAGGCTTGCATTGCCCGGGCTCGAGCGATTGTCGCCCTCGCTCATGGCGACCTAGCGCCGCGCGCCATACGCCCGCCGAGCTTGCTAGAGGAGCGCGTTCCCGCGCAAGCCCATGGCAGCACCGCTCGCCGCGATCAGCGCAGACGATCTTCTCCCCACACCGCACGACGCGGGAGCCTCATCGTGACGGCGCGCCAAGCGGCGAATCGCGACTCGAGTCGCCGAGTCGCGCCCTTTTCGCCCATTCGAGCGCATCAAGCAGCCGATCCTGGCCCCAAAAGATTTCTTCGCCGACCTCGAAGCTCGGCGCACCGAAGATGCCGTGACCTTGCGCTTCTTCGGTCTGAGAGCGCAAGGTCTCCTTGATCTCGGGCGAAACCGCGCGCGCGAGCGCGCGCTCCGCGTCGACGTCGAGAGAGCGCAGGATCGGCCGCAGAACCGCCGGTGAAGCGATATCGCGGTCCTCCGCAAAATTTGCGCGGAATAGCGCCTTGCTGAAGGCGACACCCCAGCCTTCACTCAAGCCGACAAGCGTCGTGCGCGCGGCGAGGAGACTGCTCCGCGGAAATTGGCTCGGACGCTTCCACTCCAACCCCTCCCGCGCGCAAAGGCGCTCGAGGTCGCGCCACATATAGCGGCCCTTGGCCGGATAGAGGTTGAAGGGCGAATCGCCCCAGCCCTGTTTCGCGAAGATCGGCCCGAGGAGAAACGGCCGCCACTCGACCGCGACACCCGTCCCTTGCGCGAGCCGCTCGATCGTCATGGCCGCGAGGTAGGAATAAGTGCTCGCGAACTCATACCAGAAGGCGAGCAGCGGAGCGGGGGGCGGCGGCATGATTTCCCAATGCCTCGCGGTCGTGGTGCGCATTGCGCCGGATGCCCCGCACGGCTCCTCTTGCCGGTCTCCGGAGCCCTCCGGCCAAGCGCTCCGCCAAGGTCAAGAGAGCGGCGGCCGGGCGGGAACCGGCACATGGAGATGAGCCGCAAGTTAACACCGAGTTGGTGTTATCTCCCTAGTCACACGCGTCTCCCGGGCCCGACGCCCCATCCTCAAGCCGGCAAGACTCGACGCCATCCTGCGCTCGAGCGACGCCGCGGCCAGCGCCCGACGGAGGGAAGCGGCGCCTAGGCCGCCTTGTTGTCGCGCTTGATGTAGGCGGCCTCGCAGTGCTTGGCGCAGTAAGGCCGACCCGGCTCGATCGGCGCGCCGCAGAACTTGAAGTCCTGGGCCGAGGGATCTCCGATCGGCCATTGGCAAGTCGGACCCTTGTGTTTTGCGCGCCGCACGGCCGGGGTCTCCGAGCGAATCGGCGAGGGGCGACTCGCCAAGCCGAGACGGTGCGCCTTGCCGATTACCGCATTGCGCGTGACCGAGCCGAGCTGCTGCGCGATCTGGCTGGCCTAAAGCCCCTGGTCCCAGAGACGCTGCAAGGTCAGGACCTCTTCCTCTGTCCAACTCATGCCACACCTCAACACATCTAGTAGGATTGCACCCTGTCAATCACAACATAATGGGGTGGCCAGCAAGAGTCACATCATTTTTCCAGAACTTGTCCAAAGCGCGCGATAGGGCGTGCCGCTTTGGCAGAAAAAGTCTGAACTATGGCATTGCTGCCAAATCCCTCCCTCGGCACAATGGCGCCATGACTAAGCCCATGCCGCCCGAGGGCCGCCCCGCCAGTCAACCGTGCCGCCGCCGTATCGCCTTCGTTATCTTTCCCGATTTCCAGCTTCTCGATCTCACCGGCCCTCTTGCCGTTTTCGACTCGGCGGCGCGCTTCCTCGCCCAAAGAGGGACACTTTCCGACGCGGCCTATCCCGTGCTGGTTCTCGCCGACTCCGCGGGCCCGGTACGGAGCTCGGCCGGCCTCGAGGTCGCCGCCACACGAGACTATTTCGGCTGCGAGGAGGAGATCGATACCCTCGTCGTGGTGGGCGGCCAAGGCAGCCGCCGTGCCGCCGAGGACGCGGCGCTGCTCGCCTGGCTCCGCACCATGGCACCGCGGGTGCGCCGCTTGGGGTCGATCTGCACGGGCGCCTTCGTGCTTGCCGGTGCGGGTCTGCTCGACGGCAAGCGCGCGACCACCCATTGGGCCTCGTGCCGGACGCTTGCGAGCCGCTACCCCTCGCTCAGCGTCGATGCGGATGCCATCTATGTGCGCGACGGAAACATCTTCACCTCGGCCGGCGTTACCGCGGGCATGGACCTCGCCTTGGCTCTGGTCGAGGAGGACTGGGGCCGCGAGCTGGCGCTCACGGTGGCGCGCTGGCTCGTCATGTTCGTGAAGCGCCCGGGCGGCCAGTCCCAGTTCAGCGCGCAGCTTGCAGCCCAGCGCGCCGAAGCGCCGGCTATATCGACGCTTCAGGAATGGATCCTCGCGCATCTCGAGGATGACCTCTCGGTGCCGGCGCTCGCCGTGCGCGCGGCGATGAGCGGGCGCAACTTCGCGCGCGTCTTCCTCAGCGAAACCGGCCTCACTCCCGGCGCTTTCGTAGAGACGGCCCGTCTCGAGGCGGCGCGCCGGCAACTCGAGGACTCCAGCCATCCGATCGAGCGGGTGGCGCGCGATGCGGGCTTCGGCAACGCGGAGCGCCTGCGCCGCACGTTCCTCCGACGTCTCGGCGTTTCCCCGCTCGACTATCGCCGGCGTTTCCGCTTTGCCTCGCGTCCCGCCGCCCGCACACCCCCAGCACGAGAAGTAGCACCCGCGTGACGCTCATGACCGGCATTCTCCTCTTCGACGACGCCGAAGAGCTCGACGTGGTCGGGCCGTGGGAAGTGTTCGCCATGGCCGCCAAGGGCAAGCCCGGTGACCGCGTTGTCACCATCGCCGCGCGCACGGAGCTCGTGCGCTGCGCCAAGGGCATGCGCATCTTTCCTGATCACGGCTTCACCGACGCCCCGGCGCTCGACATATTGGTGGTGCCGGGCGGCCAAGGCACCCGCCGCGAAGTCGATAACACGGACTTGCTCTCCTGGATTGCCGAGGCGAGCCGGCCGTGCCGTTTCGTGACGAGCGTGTGCACCGGCTCGCTCCTGTTGCGCGAGGCGGGTCCCGCGCGCGGCAAACGCGTCGCCACTCACTGGGCCTTTGCCGACACGCTTGAGCAGCGCGGCACGGCGCAAGTGGTGCGCGGCGTCCGCTTCGTGCGCGACGGCAATGTGGTGACCTCCGCCGGGGTCTCCGCCGGCATCGACATGTCGCTCTGGCTCGTCGGCCAGGTCTACAGCCCGGCCTACGCACGCGAGGTCCAGCGCAACATGGAATACGACCCCGCCCCGCCCTACACGGCGGAGACCTAGCCGCCTCCCCTTAGCAAGGCAAGCCTTGTGATGGCACGATGCCCGGACTAACGTCTGGGGCGGCGAAAGAGGGCTTTTCTCGACCTCTGGCGGAGCGCGCATGGGGACGCTGGTTCAGATCGCGCCGGAACGCTTGCTCCTGCTCCTCGGGCTCTCCTTCTTCTTCG
>Ga0116217_10004968_pt1 | contig 11771 bp, 8 predicted proteins | sample Sb_taG_6_FD_89697 | JGI IMG/M metagenome (GOLD analysis project Ga0116217, IMG submission 89697) | Peat soil microbial communities from Weissenstadt, Germany - Sb_50d_4_PS metaG | ecosystem: Environmental > Terrestrial > Soil > Wetlands > Peat | place: Germany: Weissenstadt | collected 2010-09-21 | reverse complement strand
GAACAAGGCCCTGGCCACAGCGCCGTTCCCTTCGGGGATGGTCGGCCGTTTTCCTGAAGCCCCAGTTTCGTGCTTAAGCCGAAAGGTCGGGCTTTCCGACGGCTAAGGACCATGTTCAACGACGTCCAGGCCGCGCTTGTTGATGAGCCGATGTCCCAGCTCCACGGGTGCGCAACACGGCTCTTGAAGTTGCTCGGTCCAGAATAACGCCCGGGCACATGGGCACAAGGCGTTGCCAGAGCAAAATGGCTCTTGAAAGAGACCTGGGTCAATCGGGGAGAATTGCTTCGGTCGATGTGACCGAAGCGTGCAAGTGGCCGGGGGCAGAACCCCCATTGTCCAACATTGTCCAGGTAGGGCCGTGAAACGGCATCTGAGGTCCATGTTGCTATCCAGTCGTGCCGCTGCCTAGAATGACGTATGCCAAAGGTGGCCGGAAAGTTCTCCAGGAAAGAAGCCGCCCTCGCCGAGATGGAGGTCTCTCGTGGCCGAGCCTAGCCCTGAAGACCCGTCCTCCGCCTCGCCCGCTGCCGCTCTAACTGTGAGCCCGGCAGGTTGTCCGCCGCGGTACGACCTAGCCAGGGGACTCTTCGAATTCTGCTCGTCCCAAGCGGACGCCATGCTCGCCCACTTTCGTAATATCAACCAATTGCTCGGCCCGACGAAGGACTGGACAGCTCCGGGCACGCTCTGCGAAGTCCTCATCCGCGATCTGATCCGCCGCATGCTGCCGAGCCGGTACTCTGTCGATAAGGGGTTCGTCTTCGGGAGATGTATGAAGGGCGATAAGGAGGTTCACTCTCCCGAAGTTGACGTATTAATTCACGATACGCACGAGTACGCCCCCGTCTACCGGCTCGGGGACTTCGTGATCGTGCGTCCAGACGCCGTGAGGGCGGTCATCCAGGTCAAGCGGACGCTCGACGGAGACAAGCTGCAGAAGGCTATCGCCAACCTCGTCGATGTGAAGCAGCACCTGAAATCGCTCGGAGCGATTAGGATTCCGAACAATAACTACGACATCTTCTCCGCCGCCTTCTTCTTTGCGGACGACTTGAAGTTGCAGGGAGGTGGGATCAGCTCCACCTATGCATCGATCGTCGAACCGCTCAAAGGAGTGGAACCGCTGGCGCGGCCTCACTTCCTAGGCTCGCTCGAGAACCGCTTCTACGTCGTGCCATTCGACTCGAAGGCTCGCTACGACGGCTTCGCTTCGTTGCACGGCAATGGCAACGTCGCCCTCGTTACCTTCCTGGGGTATCTGACGCAGTACATCCTGCCCCGGTACTCGAGCCTGCCATTGTATAGGCCAGTTGACCACCCCAGCGACCAGACGATTCAACTCGACGCACCGGACAGATCTCCTTCTTGATGCCGATGAAGGACTTCCCGTTCCAGGAAGGTGCGATAACCTGTACTGTGGGGGACAGAAAGCGGGACAGGTCCGCTATTGCAATATGGGCTGGCAGGGAACTCACCTAACTTAGCAAAATCGGACCCGTCCCGCTTCCCGTTCGCGTCCCGCTTCCCGTTCGTCCCGCTTCCCGTTCCATCGCCTCGAGCGCTGCCGGGGGAGCGACCTCCCCCGGCAACCCCGGTCAATTTACCAGCCGGTCACGCGAGACCAGGCGTTGCGAACAGCGTTTCCTGCGGCTCCGGCCGCTCCGGCAGTGGCGTGCAAGGCCGCACCCGCTGCCTCGGTGACGGTTGTCCCAGCGGCATGGACTTGTCGAACGGCCCATCCCGCGGCGGCTTCTGCAGCGGCCTCGCCGCCGAAGTAGCCGGCAACGCCACCGGCGAGACCACCTGCGCCAGCACCGAACGGGGCGCCGATGCCCCCACAGGCGGTGCCCACGGCCCCGCCACCCGCGGCGCCGAGCTCCATCCCCGCCCAGGCCCCGCCCCAGCCGCCCACCATCCCGGCGGCGTTCGTCGCGTGGGCAACCTCACGTCCTTGCTGACCGAGTTCGCCCCGCGCGAAGCGGCCCTCGATCTCGGCACCGGTGTGGACGCGCAGGCCGATGTCGGCCGCAACGCCCACCACAACGGCACCCTTAGCGACGATACCGAGGACTTTCGCAACGGGCTGGGTTGCCCTGGCCGCGCCCTCGGTCGCCGAGGCGACCGTCTCTGCACCGGAGGTGGCGGCACGCGTTCCCGTCGTAGCTGACCGGGCGAACTCGTCGAGCGCCGATGTCGCGAGCCTCGCCGAGTCGGTGGTGCTCCCCATCGATCGCTCCAGGACCGCCGCGGTCGGCTCGCCGAGGATGTGCTTTGTCCTGACCACATGGACCTCGAGCCGGCCCTGCGTGGCGGCCTTCAGCACCACCTCGGCCGCCGCCTTTTCCGCGGACCCGGCCTTGCCGCTCCTAGCCATCCGCTTCGCCGATTCGACCGCCCACTCCGGCGTGCCCTGCTCGAAGCCATAGGCCTTACCGAGGGGGCTCCCTCCGCCCTTCGCCTCAAGGACGTGGACGGTCCCGTCGGCCGCGGTGTAGACCTGGTCAAGCCCCTGGGGGAGCGAACGTTGAGTACCGTCCAGGACTGGCGTGAGGCCGCGGCTACGGGCGAAAGCGCGGGCCCCATCCTCGCCCAGCGATTCGGCAATCTGGACGCGCTCGTTCACGGTCGACCGGAGCCAGGCCTGCTGTCGGGGCGTTCCCGACGTCGGGGCCTGAACGGCGCCCTGGGGAGGCCGTGCCGCCACACTGGCCGCCACCTCCGGGGCAGCCGTCTGGGAGAACGCCCGGCCGACCGGCGGAAGTCCGGCCAGCCCCAGGCATAAGATGGAGTGGAAGAGGAGGGAAAGGATGCGGCGGAACATAGGACATCTCCCGAAACGGAATGATCTGTGTGCCCGGCACGCTGCCGGACACCACCGAATGCGAGTAGTGGATCAGGCGGGGCGTCTCATCAGGGTGCCGGCGGGGAGGTGGAGACGGCCGTGGCCGGGCCAGCGCACGCTTACCAGCCCGACCTGGTAGTCGTTGTCGATCGTGACCCGGATCTGCCCGGGGAGGATCTCCCCGACTCGACCCAGGCAGAGGGCCTTGAGTTCCCCTAGCTTCTGGGCACCCCGGCGGTGCCTCACGGACACCAGGCCGTGGCGGAGGCGAGACGCGGCGGTTGCCCGCTCCCAGGCCGCGGTTGCGGTCTCGACCCGGCTCTCCTCCAGAATCTGCCGGAAGGTCAGGCGGTGCTGCGGGGTCAAGGTTCTTGCTCCTAGGTGTCACTCGCTGTTTGCGGCCTTCCCAGATTTCAGGACGGCTACCCTCCTCACGATCCGCGACGCGAATCCGTTGCAGCGTGCAGGCCAGATAGGCCGGGCCGCGCCGCATGCGGCTGAAAAAATATCGAGGATGTGCAACACTTCGGAGGCGCTATTCGTTCTGACTGAGGAAGGTGAGCCGACCATCGGGTCCCGCGTCACAGTTCCGGCCGGCCTCCGGGCCCCCGTGGTCGTTCCCTGGCACAGAGGGGCTGTAGCAATGGATGAGACACGCAATACTGAAGGGGGAACGCGCAGCCACCACTGTGAAGGGCGGGCGGTCCTGAGCCCCGGACGGCTCTGTCCAGGCACGGCGGCCGTTGTCCCTCTTGCTGGAGATTGGCCGATGAGGAAGGACCGCAAGGAGCGTTGGCTCAGGGAGCTCGAGCGGCGGCTCGGGCGTCTGGATTGCCTGGCGTGGACCACGAGGCAACAGGTGCTGGAGCACGCCCGTGCCCACCTGACGGCGGGCAAGATCGCAGCGTACATCAAGGACCGCTTGGGGTTCCTGGAGCGGTGGGTCTCGCCGGTGAACCACCCGGCGTTCCTAGAGGTGTGCCGGGAGCTCGGACAGATGCGCACCAAGGACGAGCTGGAGCGGCGGCTCGGGCTGCGTTCGCCCGATGTCTCCGGGTGGCTTGCGGCTGGTCTGCAATTTCAGCAGGACGAGCCACGTGGCCTGTTGTGCGTGGCTAACGGGTGGGCCTTGGACCTCGGACTGGTATCAGCCGAGGAAGAAGCAGTCAGCATGTTCTTGATTGGCAAAGCGCTTTCGGGGATGGGCTGGTGGGGCGCGGTGGTGTTGCTCTTGGAAGGTCGTCTGGGCCTGACCGACGCGCACTACGACGACCCGGTAGGGCTGGGTAAGCACCTGCGGGAGACGACGGCTGGCCTCGCGCCAGACAACGCGGCCATCCTGGCACAAACCCTGGCTGACGCGCTGAAATTTGTGGGCCGGTCGGGCGCGGCGGTGGTGTTGCTGGAAGCCCGTCTGGGCCTGACCGACGCGCACTACGACGACCCGGCAGGGCTGGGTAAGCACCTGCGGGAGACGACGGCTGGCCTCGCGCCAGACAACGCGGCCAACCTGGCTTCCACTCTGGCCGACGCGCTGAGGTCCGTGGGCCGGTCGGGCGCGGCGGCGGTGTTGCTGGAAGGTCGTCTGGGCCTGACCGACGCGCACTACGCTGACCCGACGGGGCTGGACAACCACCTGCAGAAAACCACGGCTGGCCTCGCGCCAGACAACGCGGCCAACCTGGTTTCCTCTCTGGCCGACGCGCTGAGGTTCGTGGGCCGGTCGGGCGCGGCAGTGGTGTTGCTGGAAGGTCGTCTGGGCCTGACCGACGCGCACTACGACGACCCGGCAGGGCTGGGTAAGCACCTGCAGGAGACGACGGACGGCCTTGCGCCGAACAACGCAGCCAACCTGGTTTCCTCTCTGGCCGACGCGCTGAGGTACATGGGCCGGTCGGGCGCGGCGGCGGTGTTGCTGGAAGGTCGTCTGGGCCTGACCGACGCGCACTACGACGACCCGGCGGGGCTGGGTAAGCACCTGCAGGAGACGACGGATGGCCTTGCGCCGAACAACGCGGCCAAGCTGGTTTCCACTCTGGCCGACGCGCTGAATTTGGTGGGTCGTTCGGATGATGCGGTGACGTTGCTGGAAAATCATCTGGGCCTGACCGACGCGCACTACGACGACCCGGCGGGGCTGGGTAAGCACCTGCGGGAGACGACGACCGGCCTCGCGCCCGACAATGCGGCCAGCCTGGTGCAAACCCTGTCCGCCACGCTGAATTTGGTGGGTCGCTCGGATGATGCGGTGACGTTGCTGGAAGGTCGACTGGGCCTGACCGACGCGCACTACGACGACCCGGCGGGGCTGGGTAAGCACCTGCAGGAGACGACGGATGGCCTTGCGTCGAACAACGCGGCCAACCTGGTGCAAACCCTGGCCGCCGCGCTGAATTTGGTGGGTCGCTCGGATGATGCCGTAACATTGCTGGAAGATCATCTGGGCCTGACCGACGCGCACTACGACGACCCGGCGGGGCTGGGTAAGCACCTGCGGGAGACGACGACTGGCCTCGCGCCCGACAATGCGGCCAGCCTGGTGCAAACTTTGTCCGCTGCGCTGAGGTCTATGGGCCGGTCGGGCGCGGCGGTGGTGTTGCTGGAAGGTCGTCTGGGCCTGACCGACGCGCACTACGACGACCCGGCGGGGCTGGGTAAGCACCTGCAGGAGACGAGGGACGGCCTTGCGTCGAACAACGCGGCCAACCTGGTGCAAACCCTGGCCGCCGCGCTGAATTTGGTGGGTCGCTCGGATGATGCGGTGACGTTGCTGGAAGGTCGTCTGGGCCTGACCGACGCGCACTACGACGACCCGGCGGGGCTGGGTAAGCACCTGCAGGAGACGACGGACGGCCTTGCGCCGAACAACGCAGCCAACCTGGTTTCCACTCTGGCCGACGCGCTGAGGTACATGGGCCGGTCGGGCGCGGCGGCGGTGTTGCTGGAAAGTCGTCTGGGCCTGACCGACGCGCACTACGACGACCCGGCGGGGCTGGGTAAGCACCTGCGGGAGACGACGACTGGCCTCGCGTCCGACAATGCGGCCAGCCTGGTGCAATCTTTGTCCGCTGCGCTGGGGTCTATGGGCCGGTCGGGCGCGGCGGTGGTGTTGCTGGAAGGTCGTCTGGGCCTGACCGGGGCGGATTACGCGGACCCGGCGGGGCTGGGTGAGCACCTGCGAGAAACAACGGTCGGACTCGCGCCCGACAACGGGGCTAACCTGGTGTCCACTCTGGCCGACGCGCTTCAGGGAACCGGGCGGACCGGCGAGAGCGCTTACATCCTGGACGCCTACCTCACCACCTTTCGTCCCCTCGACGACACGCTCGGACCCGGCCCTGAAAATCTCGTTCTGCTCATGGATAGCTGGCTCTCCTGGTTCGGGCGCAAGGATCCTCAACGGGCCCAGGAGACCGCCCGCAGGGTTGTCCCCTACCTCCGCCACGCGATCCGCCGATCCAGGATGTCCCTCGACGACCGCAAGCGGTTCGTCCAGCGCGTTCGGGGTCTGCGCCTCACACTCGGCGAACTGGCCCACCACTGGGCCAACTGTGCTGCCGACGCCGGAGAGGCTCGGCACTGGCTCCTGACGGCGCAGCTCTGGGACGCCGAGCTAGGGCAGCGGGTGCTGCTGGAGCGTTTCCTGCTGGGGCGGATCCTCCACGCCGGGGACGACGGGGCCTGCGAGCCCGCCCCGCGGTGGCCCTTCAGGGAACGCGAACAGACGGGCGCCGAGCCGCCCGACGCCTTGCAGCCACTGGCGGCCTTCGACGCGCTCGCTGACGGGGGCGCGGCACTCGCGGGGCCTCAGACAACGCCGCTGGCGGCCGTCGGCACGCATCCGTCGTGGCTCGACGAGGCCGAGAGACGCGTAAGCCAGGGACTCGACGAGCTGGCCCTGGCTCAGGCGCTCGGCCCGGACACGCTACTGCTGCGGCTGAGTGTCTCGGCCCTTGACGGGCGCCTGCTGTGGGCCGCGACCCGCAGCGACGGCAAGGGGCTGGAGGTGGTGGCCCACGGTGGTGGGCAACCTGGCGACCAGTCCCGCCTGGCCTGGTCGGTAGCGCGGCACGATCTCCGCATCGCGCTGGCCTACCAGCCCCAGGCGAGCGCACAGCGTGTTGTCGCCGTGCTCCTCCGCGCCTTCGTCGAGGAGCGTTCCCTGGGACCGGACCGGGATCGGGCAATGCTGCGGGACGAGGTAGGAGACCTAACTGCCCAACTCAAGCGCACCCACGAGGGGTTCGGGAAACGGTTCGAGGCCGTTTGTACGCCGCTACTGGTCCCCGCCCTCGACCTTGCCGAGCAGTGGCGGGCGACGCTTGAGGCGCTCGTGCGGACGGCGGAGCGCCCGGTGCACGACGTCGCCCCCCTGAACGCGGCGACCGCGGAGTACCTTAAACAGGTGGAGCGAGTGTGCGATCTAGGCACACTGGCCGAGCACCTGGGCGCGCGGCTCGACGTGGTGGTACAGGCCGACGACGTGCTGCACGCAGTCCCGGTGGCGCACCTGAAGGTCGCCGGTCGGCCGCTGTGGCAGCAAGTGCGGTCGGTCCGCGCCTCCTTGTCGGTGTTGCTCGACGTGCTCCAGCGTCAGATCGAGCAGGAGCGGAGGGACGACCTGCCCGCAAGCCGCCGCCTGATGACGGTCTCGTGGGCGCAGCCCGACGACCCGGTCCGCAACGCGACCCAAAGGCTGCACCGGGAGCAGCAGGCCCTGGCCGGTCCCGATCGGTTCGGGCTGGAGTGGCGGGGCGCGGCCGAGGACCCGCGCGCCACGCCGGGGACCCTGTTCCGGGGGATCGACGGCGGCCCGCTGCGTGCCCTGACGGTCTGCGGCCACGGCGACGAGCAGCAGGCGGGCGTCCGCCTGGCCGGTGCCGACCATGGCGACAGCCTCTGGTCGGGGCAAGGTCGGGACCTGAGCGGGGTGGAGTGGCTGCTGCTGGTGAGCTGCTCGGTGGGGCGGGTTCAGGGCTCGTCGGTGCGCAACGTGGAGGGGCTGTGCGTGGAGCTGGCGTTGCACCGGTGCCGCTCGGTGTTGGCGGCCAAGTGGCCGGTCGTGGGCCCGCAGGCGGCCACGGTGGCTAACCGAGTGCTGGAGGCGTTCCTGGAACTGCGTCGACAATTCGACCAGGGTCAGCTCGGTCCTGACCTAAGCGATGCGCGGCTGCGGTCGCTGGCGCTGAACCGGGCGCGGCAGCACCTGGGCCCCAACTACCTCAACACGCTGGCCGCCTTCGAACTCTATGGACTAGGATAAGAGCCAGTCGGTTCGCAACCAGCGGAAGAACAGGCGTTCCTACGCCGCTTCCTGAAGTGAGCGATGCGGGGCACGGCAAAGTCGCGTGGATCTGGCCCTGACGCAGCAGAAGATCTGGGGAAAGGAACTCTGCCATGGCTTCACTTCTTGTCCAGATCGACGAGTGGGCGAGTTCGGATCTTGGAGAGCATACCAGGGAGTTCGCGCGAAAACTGCATCTGGAAGATGCCCTGCAGGATACATTGACGAAATGGCTTGAAAAGGGAGGAGAGCTACCGAGTCGTTATGAGGACATCAGGGCCCTGAATGCAGTTATTCGGAAAGCAATGGTGAATCGTCGGAGGGACATACACCAACGGGATTCCAAACGTGGACGGTGGGAACAAGAATCCTGGGAAGAAAAATGGAGATCGCCGAGCCTACGTGCGAAGAGGAGCAATTCTGCAACTGAGGGTGAACGTCATCAAGAAAAGGAGGAAATTCCTCAAGCCAAGGAGAAACGCCGTCAAGATGGGGAGAAACGTCGTGAAGAGGAACGTCGTCAAAAGGAACGCAGTCAAGAATTTGCCCGCAGTCTCTACTTGGACGTGCTCGAAAAGCTCGAGCCCCTTGAACAGGTCGTCATTCTTGTTAATCAAGAAATATCCGGATGCGATGTTAGATCAGACATGAGTTCGAGCAGCCAAACTCTCGCCTTTGACCCGGAGATGCTCGGCCAGCTTCAAGCCGCTGCTGCCCGGCTGGAACCGCCGGTGTCTGAAAGCGAGGTCTGTACGTGGAGACATCTCGAGGACGTTGCCCGGAGTCTGGGTCTTCGCTCCACAACCTTGAGGACGAAAAGACGCAGGGCGTACCTCAAGCTCCAGCGTTTCCTCGAGGATCACGGGATCTCGTTCGAGTACTGGAATGAGTTCGCCTTCGACGATTGAAACGGTCTCGTGGGCTCATACCTGGGACCGATGGCCCAAAGGCTCACTGACCAAACTGGAGTCAATACCGATGGCCGCACGCTTGACCCTTGACCCGGCGTTGCGAGACGCGATAACGGATACAATCCTCTCAAGCCGCCCTGGGATGAGAACCGAGCACGAGCCGGAGACCACCCGCCGCCGGGAAATCCTCCGTGACGGCATCGAGCGAGCGATCGCTGATCCCGAGTACTTCACGCTTTACATGAGGCAGCTCGATCACGTCCTTTCTCGCCCGTTGCCGGACAACCTCCGGGAACTGCTGCCCGAGGAACGCGAGGAGGCTCTTCTCATTTCCGGGCTGGGGGCGTTGCGTGCCGACGAGATTGATCAGATGGCGCTGAGCCCGTACCAGATGAGCCAGGTACAAAGTGCTGTGTTTGACGGCCCGGAGATCCCGACGTACTGGGTCGACGCGATCGATCGGGCAATGGCTCGTTCGCTCCAGGAGTGTCATGCGCCTGGGCGGAGCATCGAGGAGATCGTAGACGCGGCGTTCGCCGCGGCTGGGATGGCACGTCCGTCTCGGAGAGAAGCTGCCACCGACAAAACGTATGCCCAAGCATCCGAACTCGCCCTGGCTGACTTCGGCACTGGACATGAGCAGGCCACTGGGCCGCCAGTCGACGCCCTAACTTGGACGGATGAGATCCCGTTCGCCAGTATGGAGATCCTCGCCGTCCACGACCCCGAGGAACTCGAATTGCGGCAAGACCTCGCCGTCCAAGTCGAGTACCGTTGGCAGCCCACGGGCGACCACGGCTCGGTCCTGACCGTCTGGCTCACAGGTGCCTTGATCCTCACCAGGGCGGATTGCACCGCCCGGCTCATCGATGCCCAAGGCGTTGAGCGTGCCAGGGCTACGGTCCACGAGCACGCCCTGACGTTCCAGACTGCGGACGTCGACCGTTCCGAGGTACTCACAGGGTGGACGGTTGCGTGCGAGTACCGGAAGGAGAAGTTCATCGACGCGCGATTCGCAGCCGTCCTCCAGCCGCCGGGTACCGGTCTTGCCCGCTGCCCAGCGTAGCTCGCAGATCGGGAATGTTTCGGCGCAGAGACGAGGAATGCCGGGCTCCCTGCCCCTCTTTTGGTGGTTGATGGCCGAAGATAAAACCGGTTATCTTCGGTCGCTTGTTCCGGGGAAAGGCAGGAGAGAGGAGCTGTCTAGCGTTCGCATTCCGCGAACCACAGCGCTGAGTCAAACAAGATGCCAGGGAGGCAGAGTTCGCGACTCCCGGCGGATGACGAACTGAGGGCTTGCCCTCCTTCGAGGGCGTTCAACCGCGTCCAGTGAGGGCGACCTGACAGCGCGAACCTCTCGCTCGCGTTTCGTGTCAGCTCTTGGGATGGAGCGCCCTTTCACGCAACAGGAGTGAGAACATTGGACTCAGACGCTAAGAACATTGAGGCGTTCAATAGAAGTGCAAACAACCCCGACCTGTGGCGCCTCCGCGGCCTCGACTTGCACACCGCCGCCGAGGCTCTGCGCGACAAAGCCGACATCGCGATGAGTGCCCCCGACTGGTCGAACCTGTCTCTCGACGACCCAAGCGTCGTGGATTGCTTCAAGTACGCTGGCTTGGTGTTCCAAGCCGCGATGCTTCAAGGATTCGCGGTGGAGTGCCTTCTGAAGTGCTTCTGGATCATCCAAGGCAACACCGTCGCCGAGGACGGTAAGTACAGAATCGATACCATCAATCGCGAGAATCATGACCTCGTGAAGATCGCTGAAGGTGTGGGCTTCGCGATCTCCCGAGACGAATCCGCGGCGTTGGCGAAGTTGTCTGGATTCGCCCGAAGCTTCGGACGGTATCCGATCGCGAAGAAGTGGCAGGAACAGCGGCTGGTCAAGAACGAGTTCGGGATCGACGCCGGTCCGAGTTGGAATAACGAGGACCACGTTTTCGCTGAGACTGTTCTTGCCCGCCTCAAATCGGAGATCAAGGCGAGGCGGGCTCCTCCCGTGTGAGGTGCGCCGCCCAAGCCTGTCGGATCGGCCCGCACTCGATTGCGTCTTATGACCTCCTGACGTGAGAGGAGTTCCGGGGACACCCAACGACGACAAGGGATTGACGGTCGATGTGGAGATAAAATATCCAGCTCAACGGGCCGCCAACACTTCCTGTCCTCGCTCGGACCGTTTCTGGCTAAACCAAGTCAATCGCCAGCCGGCGGTTGACTCGACCGCGGCATCATCGAGGCCCAAGCAGGTGATCCCGCTGAGCAACTTCTTCGACGCTTCCCAGAAGCTCGTCTGGCCAGGTCAAGCTTCCCCCGAGGTCGGCTTGAAAGAGAAGCGCGAGATCTTTGAACGGGCGAGTCTGGCCGTGCTCGAGGAATCCAGGCAACACGGTGTCGCCTCGATTGCAACCGTGACGGCCGCCCGACAGAAGCTGCTTGACTACGGCCGCCCGGCCTTGCAAAAAGTTCGCGCCTCCTCGACCCCCCAGGTTGCCGACACGTTTCATCACTTCCTGCTCTCACTCTACGACTCGCTGGCCCAGTCGGCAGCACCGCCGGAGATCACGGCAGGTTCCGCACCCAAGCCTTGAGCGAGCTGAGAGGGTTGACCCTTCCAGCGTCGATGCGTGGGGAGAAGGGGGGCGACATCCATCACGGCCGCCTTCGTCGCGCTGGAGGTTCGCCGCAGCCGGGACGGTCGCTGCATCCGCCAGAGCGCGACGCCGAAGAG
>Ga0116217_10004967_pt1 | contig 11772 bp, 10 predicted proteins | sample Sb_taG_6_FD_89697 | JGI IMG/M metagenome (GOLD analysis project Ga0116217, IMG submission 89697) | Peat soil microbial communities from Weissenstadt, Germany - Sb_50d_4_PS metaG | ecosystem: Environmental > Terrestrial > Soil > Wetlands > Peat | place: Germany: Weissenstadt | collected 2010-09-21 | reverse complement strand
TACACCTCGTCCGTCGACACCTGCACGTAACGCAGCGCATGCTCGCGCGCCGCCTCCAGCAGAACGTAGGTGCCAAGCGCGTGCGTCGACACGAACGCGTCCGGCTCTGCGATCGAGCGGTCCACGTGCGTCTCCGCCGCAAAGTTCACGATTGCCTGCGGCGAGCCTGCCTCGATCGCCCCCGCTACCGCCTCGCGGTCCTCGATCGCGCCGCGGACGAAGTGCAAGCGAGGATCATCCGCCAGATCCTGAAGATTCTCCTCGCGGCCTGCGTAGGTCAGCTTGTCCAGCACCGTCACCTCGTCGCCGTGCTCCTGCACGCGCTGGCGCGCGAACGTCGAGCCGATGAAGCCCGCGCCGCCGCAGACGAGGAGTTTCATCGACCCATCATCCCAGGCGGGGACCCAGCGTGCCGCCGCCTTCGCGCGAGTTGCCCATGCAGCGGCCGACCGTCACGCCCGCGTGAGACCCGCCCGCGCAGCCAGATAGCCCGCCAGGCCATCCTGCCAGGGCGGCAGGGGCAGGACGTCGTCGCGCTGTGACTCCAGCACCGACCACGCCGGGCGCGGCGCCGGGCGGGCCATCTGCTGTGTGCTCGCCGGCTCCACGCGGCAATCGATCTCTGCCTGGCGAAAGATCTCCGCTGTGAAGCCGTTCCAGGACACGTGGCCGGTGCCCGCCAGGTGCACCAGTCCGCTCACCCCGCGCTCGATCAGGCCTATCAGCGCCGGGGCCAGATGCCCCGTCCACGTGGGACAGCCGACCTGGTCTGTCACCACCTGCACCGCATCGCCTGTGCCCTTTAGGGTGCGCTCGCCCGCCAGCCTGAGCATCGTGTCCGCGAAGTTGCGACCGCCCACGCCGAACAGCCACGCGCTGCGCACGACCGTGTGCCGCGGCGAAGCGTCGAGCACCGCACGCTCGCCCGCCAGCTTGCTCTGTCCATACACCGAGCGAGGCCCAGTGGGGTCCGACTCGACGTACGCGCGCGGGGCGCCACTCGCATCGACGCGCGCCTCGCCGTCGAACACATAGTCGGTGGACACGTGCAGCAGCGGCAACGACGCCCGCGCAGCAGCGCGAGCCAGGTTGCCCGCCCCCTGCGCGTTGACCGCAAACGCCTGCTCGCGGTGGCTCTCCGCACCATCCACATCCGTCCACGCCGCGCAGTTGAGCACCGCGTCCGGTGCGATGCAAGCGAGCGCCAGGCCCACCGCGTCCGCGTCGGTGATGTCGAAGTCGCCCACGTCCACCGCCACCAGGTCGTGGCCCGCCGCGCCGCCCACGCGCAGCACGTCAAAGCCGAGCATCCCTGCAGCACCCGTGACGAGCAGCTTCACAACATCACCCGCAGGTCACAGGATCGAGATGTCCGAGTTGTCGCCCACCATGAAGCGATACGCGCGCGGCTGGCGATCGCCGCGGCGGACGGTCACGTTGCGCCCCAGCAGCGACGACTCCATGCGTCCGTCGAGGTCGCATACGGTGGCGCCCGCCAGCAGGATCGAGTGCTCGACCTCCGAGCGCGAGATCTCACAGTCCTCGCCGATCGCCGTATACGGCCCAACGTAGCAGTCGCTCAGGCGCGCGCCCGCTCCCACGATCGCCGGGCCGCGCACAGTCGAGCGCTCCAAGCGCGCGCCCCGCTCAATCACCACGCGCCCGTCCACCTGCGAGTCCACCAACTCGCCCTCCACCCTCCCCACCAGGTTGTCCAGGATCAGGCGGTTGGCCTCCAGCATGTCCTGTAGGCGCCCAGTGTCCTTCCACCAGCCACGCACGATGTGGGGCTCCACGCGCAGCCCCGAGTCCACCAGATGCTGAATCGCGTCGGTGATCTCCAGCTCCCCCCGCGCCGACGGCTCGATCGCGCGCGCCGCCTCGTGGACGGCCGCCGTGAACATGTACACGCCCACCAGCGCCAGGTTCGTGGCCGGCTCTCGCGGCTTCTCCACCAGGCGCACCACGCGCCCAACCTCGCCGGCGGGCGACTGCTCGAGCTCTGCCACCCCGTAGTTCTCCGGGTCGGGCACCGGCGTCAGCAAGATCAGCGCGTCGGGCTCGTGCTCGCGGAAGGCCGCCACCAGGTCGCTGATGCCTCCCTGCAGCAGGTTGTCGCCCAGGTACATCACAAACGGGCTGTCACGCAGGAACGATTCGGCCGTCAGCACCGCATGGGCCAGCCCGAGCGGCTCGTCCTGCACGATGTACGTGATGCGCAGCCCGAAGCGCTCGCCCGTGCCCGCCGCCGCTTCGATCTCCGGGCCGGTGTCCGGCGCGATGATGATCCCCACCTCCTCGATGCCCGCCTCGGCCATCGCCTCGATCCCGTAGAACAGCACCGGCTTGTTCGCTACCGGCACCAACTGCTTGGCGCTCGTGTGCGTGATCGGGCGCAGGCGCGTGCCCTTGCCCCCGGACAGGATCAGGCCCTTCAGTGGCCGCATAGCCGGCGCAGCCTATCGGCTCAGTAGGTGCCGGCTAGCTTGCGGTGGTCCCAGCTCGCCCGGCGCCGCTCGACGAACTCCAGCGCCACGCGCTTGGCCGCCTGCTTGTCGACCATCGCGCCAACCTCTGCCGGGAGATCGCCTACCGGCGGCTTGCCGCGCGGCGACGCATATCTGACAAAGATCTCGTGCCCGAGGGCTTTGACCACCTCGATATCGCGGTGGACCATCACGTCGCACTCCAACATCACGCCCCGCAGCTCCTGGTAGAGCTCGCCCGCCTCCACCTGCAGCGTCGCGCGCGCGTCGCGCTCGAGGTTTCGCACCTTCTGCGAGACCGCGTATGTCCACGACCACAGACGCGGGGTAGGCGGGCTCGATTCCCCCGCGGGCGCCTGGCGCAGCACGTACCACAGCGGCATCAGGTGCGGCCAGCCGCGTGGGCCGAGCGTCGCGCACGTCACCGTGCGTTCCTCTTCCAGGAACGCAGCGACCTCCGCTTCGCTCATCTTGATCTGCTCGCGCCTGCTCATCTGGGGTGGGTTGTATGATGCTACAACAATGCTCACCGTACCCGAAGCTGCGAGGCGCACCGGCCGAAACCCCGAGACCGTGCGTCGTTGGATCCGTGAGGGCAAGCTGCGCGCACACAAGGTTGGCACACAGCACGTTATCGACGAGCAAGATCTCGAAGCGGTCGAGCCTCCCGACATGCTGCCGCTTCCGAAGGGCTGGGACAAGACTTTTTGGGGCGAGCCGATGCCCAACGTGGCCGCCTGGATCAGGGAGTCGCGGGCTGGTCACTGAGTGCTGGTAGTCGATGCCAGCCTGGTGGTGACCTGGTCCACGGGAACCCACGACCTCGATGAGCTCGCGCCGGGGGAGCGCTGCGCCCCACCATTGATGTGGTCAGAAGCGCGATCTGCGTTGCACGAGCGCGCGTGGCGCCAAGACATCGACGTCTCATCAGCTCGTCGCGCGCGCGATCGGCTCGGGCGAGTCGCGGTCAAGCAGCGCACACACCCGCGTCTCGCCGAGGAGGCCTGGCGCATTGCCGACGAGCTCGGTTGGGCCAAAACCCATGACGCTGAGTACGTCGCGCTGGCTTCGCTGTTGAAGTGTCGGCTCGTCACAGTCGACGGACGCCTGCGGCGGGGCGCCGACCGGCTTGGCTTCGTCGTCGGGCCTACCGAGCTTTGAGGACTTGCCTCACGCCGGCGCCGGCGCCGCGCTCGCCTCGCGCAGCCGCGCCACCGCCGCGCTGACCGCCTCGCGGGCGTCCTGGGGCTCAAGCACCGCCGCGTCACCCGCTTCCTTGAGAATCTCGCGTACCAGCCAGTCCACTCCCGCAAAGCTCAGCTCCACCACCACCGAGCCGTCGCTCCACTCCTCGACCACCCTGCGCGCCTCGCGCGCCCAGCGCGCCCGCTCCGGCGAAACCCACACGCGCGCGCTGCGCGACGCCTGCACCTCGCCCGTGCGCAGCCAGCCATCCACCTCAGCCGCCGGGTCCACCTCCGGGCGCTGCTCGAATTTCTCGTCCGTAACCGTCGCGCGCTTGATGCGATCCAGGCGGAAATGGCGCACCCCGTCGCGCTCGGGGTCAAACGACGCCACATACCAGCCCTCGCGGCCGTTGGTCAGCGCATACGGCTCCACCCGCCGCAGCGACATCTCATCCTCGTTCTCCTTGTAGTACTCAAGCTCGATCATCCGCCGTTTGACGATCGCACGCGACACCTCTCGCGCCACGCCCCAGTCGTCGCCCGCCGTCTGCGCCACCTGCAGGCCCTGCTCCATCGGGTCCTCGCCCAGCGCCGCCACGATCTTCTCGCGCGCAGACGTAAGCGATCCCTCTGGGATGTGCTCGCCGATCAGGTCGATCGCCGCCACTAGCGCCTTGGCCTCGACGGGCAGCAGGCGAGCGGGGCGGTCGAAGTTGTCGCTGTACGGTTCCGGATCGACCTCGATCTCACCCTGCTCGTTGAACTCCGCATACAGCACATACGAGCCGCCGCCGAAGTTGACCACGTTCAACACGTTCACGTCCTCGCGCAGCTCCTCCTCGCTGATCTGCAGCCGCTCACACACCTCGCCGACCGCCACCCTGCCCAACCGCCCGGGCTGACCCGGACGCGCCGGTTGGGCGCCTTCGCGGCCAGCCTTGATGAGGATGCTCGCCAGCGTCACCAGGCGCGCAAAGCGCTCCGGACGTATCGCCGCCTCGCCGCGACCTGTGCCCTCCTCCTCGCTCGAGGCTCTGCGTCCTGGGCGCGGCGGCGGCGACATGCGCGCGCGCGGCGAGCCGTCGCCGTCCTGCGCGCTTGCGTCCGGCTTGGCCGGCGGGGCCTCGTCGACGGCGTCAACCCGGTTGTGGCGTTCTGCCAGCAGCTCGAGGCGGCGCTGGAGCTCCTCCGCGAGCTCGTCCGGACCCAGCAGGCGCGCGTTCACACCCAGCCCCAACACCCACGAGATGATCCCGCGCGGGTCGGAATAGCCAGTCACGAACAGCCTATCGCCGTCCCCCGCCTCGACGCCTTCGGGCGACCGATCGGGTGCAACCAGCTCGGCGAGTTGGGTGGGCTCGCGGATCTCCCCGTAGCGACCGAAGTGGCGCTCCACCTGCCAGGCGATCCGCTCAGAGATGAGGATCTCCGCCGCGCCCTGCTCGTCACCCAGTTGCCAGTCCGCCCGGTTGGCATACGCGCGCGGATCGAAGTCCGCGGGGCGGTGGAAGTCGTGCTCGGCCTTGGTCGCATAGGACACCTTGCCGCGGATGCGCGACAGGCGAAACACGCGCACCGCAGCGCGCTCATGCGCGTAGCCCAGCAGGTAGAACTGGCCGCCCTGGAAGAGGAGGTGGTATGGGTCCACACGCCTTGCGCCCACCTCGTCGCGCTGCATCGTGTAGTAGTCGAACACGATCGTCTTGTTGCGAAAGATCGCCGTCTCCACCTTGGCCAGGCGCGCCGACAGCTCATGGCCGCCCGCCGACGCCGTTATGCCTAGAGCCACCGAGCGCTGCTCCGGCGCCCGCAGCGGGCTGGGGCGCCCCCACGTGATCTGCTGCAGCGCCAGGCGCAGCGGCTCCGCGTAGGCGAATTCTCCGTCCAGCAGGCTCAGCGCCGTCTGTAGCGCCGCCAGCTCTTTGTCGGTGAACGCGATCGGCGGAAGGTGGAAGTTCTCCGGGCGCAGCGAGTAGTTCTCCTGCTCGGCCGCCCCATCTGACGGCCGGTCGACGGTCAGCTGGATACGCAGCGATTCGAGCTCGGAGCGGTCCGCGTAGAAGCGCCGCGCAAAAGCGTCCTCGTTCATGCCGCTGTAGCCCTCCACGTCGCGCCTGATCTCAAGCGCCGTCACCGGACGTCGCTCGGCCATCAGGTACGAGATCAGCGACAGCTGGCGGATCAGCTTCTCGGTGTCCTTTGCCACTTCTTAGAGATTAGAAGCCGACGGCGAGACCAATGCAGCGCGGGCCGATCGCCGCGCCGCTATTTGCGGACTTTGCAGGCGCGGCGCGTCCTGCAGCGCGCGCTACGCCGCTTCGCGCACCGGCGCCGGTACCGGTTGCGCATGCTCGGCCGGCGCCACGTGATCGTCCTCGCCGTCGGGCGCCCGACGATCCGCGAAGAACGCGCCTGCGCCGATCGCCCGGTCGAACTGCGACCAGCTGCTGCCCGGAGCCAACTCCTTCTCCAAGCGGTCGAAGCTGCCAAGGCGCCCGCCCAGGTTGTCGATCATGTGCACCAGCGTCGCCTCGCGGGTGCACGGCACCACTGGGCTGCCGTGCTCGAGCGTGCCGTGGTGGGACAGGATGATGTGCCCCACCGCCTGCGCAAGCTCCGGCGGAAAGCCGTCGATGTCCTCGATCATGCGACGGATGCGGTAATAGCCCAGCGCGATCTCGCCATGCAGCCTGCCCGCATCGGTCAGGTCGATGATGGATGGGAGCCCACCACCCGCCGCGCCCTCCACACCACCGTCCGAGTAGGCCTCCAGCTTGCCGATGTCGTGCAGCAGCGCGCCCGTCACCGCCACATCGCGGTCGATACCCGCGAACGTCGCGCTGATCGCGCTCACGGCCTGGGCAACTCCAAGGCTATGCTCGAGCAGCCCATGGCGGTAGGCCTGGTGATAGTGCTTGGCTGCCGGCGCCACGCGATAGCCAGCCCACAGCTCGGAGTCCTCGCCAAACACGCGCTCCAACAACAGCCGCAGATGCGGCTCGCGGATCGTGTCCAGCAGATCGCGGATCTCCGCTTCCATGTGGGCGACCTCGCGCGCGGGGCCGTCGAGCAGATCCTTGGCGTCGAAGCTGCCAGGCGCCGGCGCAGCGAGCGAGCGCAGGTTGATCTGCGGCCCGAAGCGCGGGTGGACCGTGTAGCGGCCGAAGACGTGCACCGGCATGCCCGCCCGCGCCAGCTCCTGCGCCTCAATCAACTCCTCCCAGACCATGCATGTCACCGCGCCCGTGCGGTCGCCGAGCTGCAGGCGCAGATAGTCGCCACCGTCGCGGCGCTGCCTGCGCTCGGCCTCGCGGACCAGGAGCACCTGGTCGATCTCCATGCCGTCTGTCAGCTCGTTTACGAGCATGGACCTGACGGTAGACGTGGCTGCGGACGGGATTCCGTCCAGGCCTTCACGGACGCCGTGGCTGGTGAGAACCACGACGCCCGCGGAGACCTGGCATCGGGGGGGACGCCTCGATCTCTCCCAAGCACCACCGGAGAGGATGGCGATGCTCAAGCCTTCCGCCGTCGGTCGCGCCATCCACGGCCGACATGCGGTTTCGGGCGATGCCCAGTCAGGACATTAGTTCCACTTATGCGGCGTCATCTAGGGGCGTTTCCAACCCGCTGCGAGGTCCATACACTGACGGGCAATGGGAGAGCAAGCCCTGCCGTGAGCGCTGCACCCGCTTCCCGCGTCCAGCGCGGCCCGCAGCCAGACCAACCTCACCGGATCGCCGGCGTGCTACCCGCGCAGAGTCTGCGCGAGGCCATCGCCCGCGAATGGATGGTCGCAGGACCCTGGCGGATCCCGGCCGAGTCCGTGCAGCCGGCAAGCGTCGACCTGCGCCTCGGCGAGCACGCCTGGGCTCTGCGCTGCAGCTTCTTGCCCGACAGCGACTCCACCGTCGAGCAGAAGATCGAGGACATCGCCTTCCAACGGATCGACCTGCGCGACGGCGCCACCCTGGAGCGCGACCGCCCCTATCTGGTCCCGCTGATCGAGGAGCTGCGCCTGCCCGACGACATCCGCGCCAAGGCCAACCCCAAGAGCTCCACCGGGCGCCTAGACGTGTTCACGCGCGTGCTCACCGACCGCAGCCACCGCTTCGACGAGATCGGCGCCGGCTATCAAGGCAGGCTGTACCTGGAGGTGGTGCCGCGCACGTTCGCAATCCGCGTGTGTACCGGCCTGGCACTCAACCAGGTCCGGCTGATGTCCGGCAATGCGCGCTTGGACGACGACGAGCTGCTCGCGCTGCACGACCAGTCCCCCCTGCTGTACCTGGACTCCCAGCCGCTGCTCGCATCCGAGCTGTCGCTCTCCGACGGGCTGTTCCTCAGCCTCGACGTGTCCGGCTTAGACGACAGCATCGTCGGCTACCGCGCCAAGAAGAACAGCCTTCCGATTGACCTCAGCCGCGTGGGCGCGCTGAAATGGCGCGACTACTGGGAGGCGGTGCACCCTGAGAAGGGCCGGCGGATCGTGCTCGAGCCCGAGGTCTTCTACCTGCTGCTGTCAGCGGAGGGCGTCAGCATCCCGCCCTCCTACGCCGCAGAGATGCTCGCCTATGACCCCACCGCCGGCGAGCTGCGCACGCACTACGCCGGCTTCTTCGACCCCGGCTTCGGCTACTGCGCTGACCCCAGCGCCCGCGGCAGCCGCGCCGCGCTGGAGGTCCGCGCGCGCGACGTGTCGTTCATGGTCGAGCACCGCCAGCCGGTCTGCAAGCTCGCCTTCGAGCGCATGGCCAAGCAGCCCGACGTGCTCTACGGCAAAGACATCGGGTCCAATTACCAAGGGCAGGTGACGATGCTCAGCAAGCACTTCGTCGAGCAGGGGGCGCAGGGCACCACAGGTCATTGAGCAGGCGGTGCTGCACCTAGTGCTACACTTGTCCGATGCCTACCCGCCACCCACGTCATTCGATCACCGAGACGCCTCCGGTTCGGGAGGCGCTAGATGCGCTTCGCCGCCGGGGAGAGCGTGTTCGGCTTGACGATCTCGTCATTCGTGGAGCCCGCGAGCGTCTTCAAGAGATGGAGAACTCGCGTGAGGAGGAAGCCCGCAAGGCCAAGCTACGACAGGATCTGGTCGAGCGGTTGCGTACGGGCGAGGGACTTGACGTGGATGCCGCATACGAGGTCCGCGAGCACGGCTGGACGCATTGAGCGGTTACGGCGGGGCGCTCCTTCTCGACAACTCCGTTTGGGCGCGATCGCTGGACGGACGCCTGACGGGCCTTCCCCGAAAGACCTTCGAGAAGGCACTCGCCGACGGCGCTCTGTGGACGTGTCCGCCGACGCTCTTGGAGATGCGTTACAGCGCCCGCGACGGCCAGGACTTTGGGCTCATCGCAGACGAACTCGACGCGCTTCCCCACACACCACTGAGTGACGAAGCCGGCGCGGCCGCCATCACAGCTCAGGCGCATCTGGCCGCAGTAGCCGGCATCTCCCACCGCGTCAAGCCGGTGGACCTCTTGATTGCTGCGATTGCCGCTGAGCAGGGTATCGGCGTCCTGCACTACGACCACGACTACGACACCATCCAGCAGCACACCGCTCTCTCCTTCGAGAGCGTGTGGGTCGCGCCCCGAGGGAGCATGGGTTGACTACGGCTCCAGCCGGTGCGGCCCCCGGTACAGGAACGTGACCTCGCGCACGTTGTCCTGGCCGAGCATCTGCATCAAGAGGCGCGTCAACCCGAAACCGAAGCCGCCGTGTGGCGGCGCGCCGAAGCGGAAGAAGTCCAGGTAGTACTGGATCGGGCCGACGTCCACCTTCTTGTCCTGCGCCTGCGCCAGCAGCTGCTCGTAGCGGTGCTCGCGCTGGGCTCCCGTCGTCAGCTCGATGCCACGCCACAGCAGGTCAAAGCTCTTGGTCAGCATCGGCCGATCGACGTGGCGCATGTGGTAGAAGGGGCGCACCGTAGTCGGGTAGTCGGTCACGAACGCGAACTCGTGGCCGTACGTCTCCTTGACGATCGCCGACAGCGCGCGCTCGCTCGGCGGGTCAAGATCGTGCTCGGCGCCCGGCGCTTCGTGGCCGTGCTCGCGCAACAGCTCCTTGGCGTCCTCCAACGTGACCCTCGGGAACGGCACCGTCGGGACTACCAGCTCGGTATCGAACGTCGCTTCGATCTGCTCGCCGTGCGTCTCCTTGACCGTCGCCAGCACGTGCGCCAGCCAGCGCTCCTCGAATGCCATCACGTCCTCGTGCGAGTCGATCCACGAGATCTCCACGTCCACGCTGGTGAACTCCGTGTCATGGCGTGACGTAAACGACGGGTTCGCCCGGAACACCGGGCCGACCTCGAACACCTTGCCAAAGCCCGCCGCCATCGCCATCTGCTTGTAGAACTGCGGCGACTGCGCCAGATACGCGAGACGCTCGAAGTACTCCACCTTGAACAGCTCCGCGCCCGACTCGCTCGCCGAGCCCATGAACTTGGGCGTGTGCAGCTCGATGAAGCCCTCTTTGCGCCAGTAGGCGCGCATCGCGTGCTCTGCCGTCGTCTGCACCTCGAAGATCAGACGCCTGTCCGGGCGGCGCAGATCCAGGTAGCGCCAGTCGATGCGCTTGTCCAGCGCCGAGTCCGGCGCGATCGGCACCTCCGGCTCGGCCAGCGAGTCCACCGACAGCTCCTGCAACTTCAGCTCGAGGCCGCCCAGCTTCACGCGCTCGTCCGCAACCACCGTGCCCGTGATCGTCACCGCCGACTCCGCCGTCAACGCCGACACCGCCTCGTTGAGCTCGCTCGGCGGCTCCTCCTTGGCCAACGCCACCTGGGCCAGGCCCGTTTCGTCGCGCATGATCACGAACTGCATCCGCTTCTGGTCGCGGATCGCGTGCACCCAGCCACGGATCGTCACGCGCTGGCCCACGCTGTCGCAAAGCTGTGCTACCGCTGTCCTGGTCATCGCCGCGGACCCTACCCGAGGCGGGCGCACCGCGCGCGCTATGGCCGGTGATAGTAGGCGTAGGTGACCGCAGGTTGCCCCAGCACGTTCCGGCCGGCGCCGTATTCGCTCTCGACCAAACTCGATGTAAAGCCGGGCGCCAGCGGGAGCCTCTTATTGAGCGCGAGCAACACGAACTCGATCGTTGTGGCCTTGCCGCGCGGCGGGCAGATTCCGCCGTAGCCCGCCTGGCCCGCCATATTCGTGCCCAAGATGCCCCCTTCTGGCATAGCGCCGGCTTCCACGCCCTTAGTACTCGGATTGATGTCGGCAACCAACCAGCGGATGCCACCAGCGGGAGCGGGCGTGCCATCGTCGATCTCAAACAGCACCAGTGCAGCTGCGTGAGCGGGGACCTTGCTCCAACGCAGCGGCGGGCTCGCGTTTGCGCCATCGCACGTGTACCGCGCGGGGAGTACACCGTTGCGTTCGAAAGCCGGGCTCGTCAGCGTCATGCCGCCGGGAGCGCTATAGACCTCGCCCGTCGAGTTGGCCCTCGAGTTCGAGGAGGAGGAGGAGGAGGAGGAGGAGGAGGACGGGGACGAGGAGGACGAAGAAGGGGACCGGGAAGTGGGCGGCGACAACGTGGACGTGCTCCGGCGGCGTGCCGGGCTGGCCGCAACCCGCCTTGGTCGGCCAGCTTTGTACTCCGAGCAGTCTTCCATCACATAGATCGGCAGGCAGGTCGTGCGGTTCTTCCAGCGCTGCTGGAAGGACTGCTCGAAGTCCGCCAGGATGATCGATCGCCGCACCGTGACGCCGCTGCCCGCCACCTGGCTGGCAATGAGCGCCCGCTGCAGTTCGCCGCGCACCCGCGCGAGCAGGTCGGCTCTGCTCTCATGTGACCTGGCCAGGAACGCTTGCAACGCGCCGGGCACGGGAAAGCTGTGACGGTCCACGGCGCTCAGCCGCGCGTCGACCTGCGCCTGGGACACGGAGATCCCCCGTGCGTGAGCTTCGTCTTCCAGCCAGACGTTGGTAATCAGAAAGCCCAGCGCCCGCTGACCCGGGTCAGCTCCGCTGCTCAACGCCTGCTCCACCAGCAGCCAATGCTCGTAGCTGGATTTGGAGATCGGCTTGCCTGCGACCGCCGCCACCGCCTGCTCGTCTGCCGCCGCAGCCGCAGTCGCCCGT